>Ga0209342_10002025_pt1 | contig 22169 bp, 24 predicted proteins | sample RifCSP16_2_FD_184023 | JGI IMG/M metagenome (GOLD analysis project Ga0209342, IMG submission 184023) | Soil microbial communities from Rifle, Colorado - Rifle CSP2_sed 16_2 (SPAdes) (version 2) | ecosystem: Environmental > Terrestrial > Deep subsurface > Rock core/Sediment | place: Rifle... | reverse complement strand
GAACCCGGTCTCACCGAGGAGCCTCGTCGACCACTCGACGCGACCGTCCGTCGCGTTCATCCGGTACACGGTCCCGTTCGAACTCCCGACGAAGACGGAATCGTCGAAGACCGCGGCCGAGGAGAAGCCCCGAGCCTCTGGGTTCTGCCAGAGCCCTTCGCCGGTCGCCTCGTCGAGCGCCACGAAGCCGTCGATCGTGTTGACGTACACGCGGCCGTAGGCGACCGCCGGCGTCGCGCCGATCTCGACGACGCCCGTGTCGCGATCCCACACGACTCGCGTGCGATCCGGGGAACTCGAGGCCACGCCGCGATTCGCTGCGTCCCCCCGGAACGTAATGGAGGGAGACCGATCGTCCGGCGTCGGGACGGGCCTTCGGGTTTCGTACGTCACGGAGTCGAACGCCGCGTTCGAGAGAGCGAGAGTGTCACCCTCCCGCAGGACGAGCGTCGAGACGCCTTCGTCCGTCAGCTCCCATCCATGGGCCGTCCGATTCCAGAGGAAGATGCCGATGAAGCCCGCAGGCGGGTTCCGGTCGCCGATGTCGAGGATCCCGACGCCGAAGGACGGGAACCAGGCGGTCTCGATCGGGATCCCGAGGGTCCCCGCGGTCTCCGAGATGAGGTCCCAGGTCGTATTCGTCTCGTTGACCCATCGGATCGCGACGGACGCCCAGATGTACGACCCGTCCCCAAAGTCAAAGAGGAGTTGCACCGGGATGTCGGCCGCGTATCCCTGAGCCGCAGCGGGAACGGAGGCGCCCGCGACGAGCACCATGGCGGCCGCGAGCGATGCGACGAACGCCCACCTCAACCCCACTGGACAACCCCTCTCAAATACACTTGACGATTGTCAGATGGGCTTGAGTTTATAAGAATATTGGCGCCCCCTTTTTCCATCCTTCCCGGTTCTCCTCACGGATGGAACTCCTCCGGAACCTCCGCGAGAGCACGCGGCTCTTGTTCCTGCATGAGGTCACGAGCAGCCACCATACGAGACTCCGCACGATCGCGGAGCGGCTCGAGATGACCGTCCAGGGAGCCTCCGAGTACGCGAAGGGCCTCCAGCGAGACGGCCTCCTCGCCATCGTGGACGGGGAGTACCGGCCGACGAAGAAAGGCGTCCAGTTCCTCCACGGTCGGTTCCGCGAGCTTCGCTCCTTCGTGGAGCGGGCGGGGAGGACGATGGCCGTCGTCGAGACGACCGCCGCCCTCGCCGGGAATGCGATCCGGAAGGGGGATCGGGTCGGCCTCTTCATGGAGGGCGGTTTCCTCGTGGCCCACGCCGACCGCGAATCCCCGTCCTCCGGGATCGCGGTCCACGCGGCCTCCCGCGGCGGCGCCGTCGAGGTCCGAGACCTCACGGGGATCGTCGGGCTGCGTCCCGGCCGCATCGTGATCGTCCGCGTCCCGCAGCCGAGCGAGCGTCGCGCGGCATCCTCGGGAGCCGCTTCACGGATCCTCCGCGGTCGGAAGGGATTCACGGCGGCGGCGATGGACGTCGTCGGACTCGTCGCGGCGCGGGAACTCGGGTTGAAGTCGCGCATCGAGTTTGGTGTGGTGCCCTCCGTCATCGAGGCGGCGGAGCGCGGGGTGGACATCTTGCTGTTCGCTCCGGACCAACGGGCGGCCGAGGTCGTCGAGGCCATCGAGGCAGCGAACGCGAGGTTGGAGGATAAGATCCCGTACGAGACGATGTCCCTCGGCTGAGTCATTCGAGGATCGAGATCGCATCGAGCCGGCCGTCCGAGTCGCGGTCCTGACCCGCCACGACCCGGTAGAATGCCTCGCCCGGGGCATATCCCTCCAGGACGTCGTCCGCGAAGCGTGTGAGGCCGAGGATCGCCGCCATCGTGCCGGTCGCGTGGAGCCCGCTCAGGACGATGATCGACCGCTCCGCGTTCCAGGGATTGGGGACCTTCGCGAGGAGACCGACCTGCTCGTCCGCGTACGCCCGCCGGGTCCGGGACGACTCCATCCGCCAGACCTGCTTCCAGTCGAAGTTCACGGCCAAGTGGGGATTCAGGTCCAACGTGACGATGTTCGCGACGGGTCCGCCGACGAGGATCATGTTGTCCCGTCCGGCTCCCGCCTTCGTCTCCGTGTCGAGCCTCACAATGGGCCCCTTCGGGAGGGCGAAGATCCGACCGAGGAAGAATCCGAGTTCGACCGCATTGGGCGAGTCGCGGGACGTCGTATTGAAGGGTCCGTGTGTGTAGGGCGAGCCGACGACGATGGACCCGTTGAACACCCCGTCCCGGGAGAATTCCTCCAGGAAGCGTCGGATCTCCTTGGACCCGGGGACGAGAGGCGCGGCCATCGGGCTGCCACGCCCACGGAGGGCGATCGCGAAGGCCTCCGCCGTCGGGGCGAGGACCCTCGCGGAGGCGCCCCGCTTCGCCTCCTTCCGGACGACCTCGACGAGCCCTGCGGCCTCGAGCCTCCGAACATGGTAGTAGACCTTCTGCTCGTGGACCTTGAGTCTCGCGGCGAGCGCGTTCGGGTAATCGGGCGACCTCGCGAGCTCCTGGAGGATCCTCCAGGCAAGCGGGGAAGCGAGCGCGGCCACGCGCTCCGGCTTATCGAGGATCACGGCCTCCCGCCCTGTGGTACCGTCCGCGGTCTCCTCGATCAGCCATCTCTTGGCCATGCCACGTTCATGGGCCGTGTATTATTAATCCATTTGTAATGGTTACCGAATTGTTATAGAAACCATATTAAGACCCGAGGCCTGTCGCGCGAGGTCATGTCGAGTCCCCGGGCCCCCGCGGATCCCTCGCGGATCGGTCCGTTATCGAAACAGATAGTAGCCCCAGAAACGATATACCGCGGCGCGGCCGGATGGCCGATCGATCCGGTCGGAGTGCGGGTGGTCGTCCCATGAAGGCAGTCATCCTCGCGGCGGGCGAAGGCGCCCGGATGGGTCCCTTCACCGCGTCCGTGCCGAAGGTCATGATCCCGGTCGGGAACCGGCCGATCCTCGAGTACCCCGTCCAGGCGCTCGTCGCGAACGGCGTGCGGGACCTCGTGTTCGTCGTCGGATACCGGAGGGAGCGGATCCAGTCGCACTTCCAGGACGGGAAGGCCTTCGGGGCGAAGATCCTGTACGTCACGCAGACGAAACAGCTCGGCACGGCGCACGCGGTCATCGAGGCGAGGCCCCATCTCGACGAATCGTTCCTCGTCCTGAACGGCAGCAACATCGTCGATGCCCCGTTCGTCGCGGACCTCCTCGCCCAGGCCCCGAAGCCCGCGGTCATGATCACGGAGAGCGAGCACCCGCGGAACTACGGGGTCGTCACGGTGCGCGGGAAGGAACTCGTCGGGATCACGGAGAAACCGACGGAACTCATCTCGAACCTCATCAACACGGGTGCGTATGCCCTCGACTCGCGAATCCTCGACGAGATCGAGGCCCTCGCCCGGGACGGGAAGCACGACCTTCCGAGCGCCGTGTCCGCCCTCGCGAAGCGGACGTCGGTCCAAGCCGTGCGGACGGAGGGCACGTGGATCGACGCCCTCTATCCGTGGGACCTCCTGCGTCTCAATGCCGCCGCGTTGAAGGAGGTCCCGCAGGTCCGGGCGGGCACGATCGAACCCGCCGTCACGATCCGAGGTCCCGTGTCGATCGGCGAGGGGTGCGTGATCCGCTCGGGCGCGTACCTGCAGGGCCCCCTGGCGATTGGCCCCGGTTGCGAGATTGGACCGAACTCCGTCCTGCTCCCGTCGACGAGCCTCGGGAAGGGCGTCCGGATCGGCGCCCTCACGACCGTCTCGAATTCCATCCTCATGGATGACGTGATCCTCGGGCCGACGAGCGTCGTGCAGGATTCGGTCCTTGGGTCCGGCGTGTCCGCACGTGCGGGCCTGCTGGCCGCATCGGGTCCGGGGGACGTGCAGATCGAGGGCGAATGGCACTCCGTCCCGCAGGTCGGCGGGCTCATCGGGGAGGACGTGGAGATTGCCAACGGCGTGAGCGTCGCCCCGGGGACCGTCGTGAACGAGCGCGCCCGCGTCGAGTCGGGGGCGAGGCTCCGCGGCTCGATTCCCGCGGGTGCGGTGGTCCTGTAGATGTGCGGGATCGTCGGATACGCGGGTCGCCGGAACGCCCTCCCGATCCTCTTGGACGGCCTGAAGCGTCTCGAGTACCGCGGGTACGACAGTGCGGGCGTCGCGATCGTCGGGAGCAGCCTCCAGGTCGTGAAGGACAAGGGATTCATCGCGAACCTCGAGGCGCAGCTCCCCTCCCTCGAGGGTTCGACCGGATTCGCCCACACGCGATGGGCGACGCACGGGGCGCCATCGAAGGTGAACGCACATCCCCACCTCGATTGCACGGGCAAGATCGCTCTCGCGCACAACGGGATCATCGAGAACTTCGCGAGCCTTCGGGAGAAGCTCGAGGGCCGCGGCCACACGTTCGTGTCCCAGACGGACACGGAGAGCCTCGTCCATCTCATCGAATCGTACTACGACGGAGACCTCGAGGAAGCCGTGCGGAAGGCCCTCCATGACGTCCGGGGGTCGTACGCGATCCTCGCGGTCCACGCGGACGAAGCGACGAAGGTCGTCGGCGCGCGGAACGAGAGCCCGCTCGTCGTCGGGATCGGACCGGACGAGAACTTCCTCGCCTCCGATGTGCCCGCGCTCCTCCGGTACACGGACAAAGTCCTGTACGTGATGGACAAGGAGATGGTCGTCATCACGCCGAAAGGGGTGACGATCAAGGATCTCGAGGGGAAGCCCGTCACGCGAGAGACGCAGCGAGTCACGTGGAACCTCGAGGATGCCGAGAAAGGCGGCTTCGAGCACTTCATGCTCAAGGAGATCCACGAGACCCCGAAGGCGATCCATGAAACCCTTCTCGGTCGGCTCGCGAACCTCGAGGTCAACGGATTCCTGTCGAAGGACATCACGAGCGTCAAGCTCGTGGCCTGCGGGACCTCGTACCACGCCGCCCTCGTCGGGAAGTACATCATCGAGGAGATCGCGAGGATTCCCGCGTCCGCGGAACTCGCCTCCGAGTACCGGTACAGCCAGGGTCCGTCCGAACGGCCGCTCGTGATCCTGCTCTCCCAGAGCGGCGAGACGGCGGACACCCTAGGAGCCGCGAGGGAAGCGAAGCGGCGGGGCTGCAAGACCCTGGGCATCGCGAACGTCATCGGGTCGAGCCTCACGCGAGAGGTCGACAAGACCCTCTACACGCGCGCGGGGATCGAGATCGGGGTCGCGGCCACGAAGACGTTCGTCGCCCAGCTCGTGGCCCTGTACCTCGTCTCGCTCAAGCTGGGCCAGGACCGCGGGACCCTCGGATACGACGAACTCGACCGGCTCAAGGACCAGCTTCGCGCCCTGCCTCGCGCGGCACAGTACGTCCTGAATAAGGCGGACGAGATCCGCGCCCTGGCCGAGAAGTACGGCAACGCGCGGGACATGTTCTACATCGGCCGTCACGCGAACTATCCGGTCGCCCTGGAGGGCGCGCTGAAACTCAAGGAAATCTCATACATCCACGCGGAGGCCTATGCCGCCGGAGAACTGAAGCATGGGCCCCTCGCCCTCGTGACGAAGGATACACCGGTCGTCGCGATCGCGGTCGACGATCCCACGTACGACAAGATGCGATCCAATATCGGGGAGGTGATCGCGCGCGAATCGCCCGTCCTCGCGGTGGGGACGGAAGGGGACAAGGAACTTCCGAAGTTCGTCGACGACGTGATCACGGTCCCGGACATCCCTTGGATCTTCTCGCCTGTCCCCGTGAGCGTCGCCCTGCAGATCTTCGCCTATGAGGTCGCGCGCTTGCGGGGTTGCGCGATCGACCGGCCCAGGAACCTCGCGAAGAGCGTCACCGTCGAGTGAGGCCGTTCGGCCCTGGGACCGCGGTGTCCTGTGGAACCGGCGCGAGGCCGCCCGCGCCTGGCTCGGGAATCTCCTTCTGACCGCGCGTGACGACGTAGGCTCCGAGCAGGATGAGGGCGCCGCCGATGAGCGTGAAGGCATCGAGCGCGTCTTGGAACATCAGGAACGACAGGATGGCTGCGACGACGACCTCTAGCAGAATGAGGAGCGCCGAGATCGTCGGGGAGATCGTCCTCATGCTCGCCACGTAGAGCATGAGGGGGCCAAACGTCGGCACGAGGCCGAGGTAGAGGATCCCCAGCCACCCCGTCCCGCTCGTCGGCAGGGGCCAGCCGACGAAGAACAACGGAATCGTCGCGAGGATCGCCGTCGTCGCGAGGATCCCCGCCGTCAGGGCGACGTAGTCCCCTCCGCGGTCCACCCGCTTCTTGATTCCCACGACGTAGAAAGCCCAGACGACGCCGGCCACGAACACCATCACGTCCCCCGCGAAGGCTCCGCCGCCCAGAGAAGCGGGATCGAACTTCGTCGCGAGGACGACGACGCCGAACACCCCGATCAGGATTCCGACGACCTTCGACCCCGTGACGGCCTCGCGGAAGAAGAAGGCCATGAGGATCGCGATGAACACGATGTTCACGTTGACCAAGAGAGCGGTCTTCGACGCCGTCGTGAGAAGGATCCCCGCGTTCTGCAACTCGAAGCCCGCCGCATTGACCGCGCCGAGGGCCCACACGATGGGCTCCCGAAACACGCGGAGGTCGAGGCGATGCAAGATGGCGAGGACCGTGAGGCCTAGGGCCGCCCCGAGGGCCATCCTCGCGAACGTGAGGAAGAGCGGGTCGACCGTGCCGACCGTGAGCTTGCTCCCGGGAAACGAGGTCCCCCATAGGACGCTCGCGACCAGGATGAGCGCGTAATCGCGGCGCCGGGAGGCCATCCGGGCCCGCGAAACCACTCGGGCGGATGAGGCTTTCGACGCCGCAGGTCGTATGAAGGAAGTTAACTCAGTACTGCGATAACTTCATCTCCTCGAACGCCATTCAGGGAGTGCGAGACGATGAAAGTGGGGTGCGGCTTCGTCGAGAAGCAGATCCGCGGGAACCTGTACCTGTACTTCTGGTGTTTCCAAGTCCGCGGCGCGGGCGTGCGGAAAATCGAAAAATACATGGGACCCGCCTCGGACCCAGACGCTCGGCGCCGTACGTTCGAGCAGATCGAGGCGTACACGGCTCGCGCGAGCGCGGAGCTCCAGGGCCGCGTCGCGGATTGGCGGCGGGTCTTGATGAGGGCCTAGTCGACGTCTCGCGCGGAAGTCCGCATCATCGCAGTACTGCGATAACACGCGCCTTCCGCTCGCACGAGATGCGGCCAGAAACGTTTATCATGGGTCACCTTCTACGCCGCGCGTTCCCGATGTTCGAGCGCCCGCGCGGGACGAACGACTGGGGTCCCGAGGACATGACGAAGCGTCGCTTCGTTGAGACGCGGTTCATCCAGCTCGCCGAATCGTTCGGCTTTCGGGAGGTCTCCACGCCGACCTTCGAGAGCCTCGAGCTCTTCACGACGAAGTCCGGACCCGGCATCGTCCCGCAGCTCTACACTTTCAAGGACCGAGGCGGACGAGACCTCGCCCTTCGACCCGAGTTCACGGCGCCGATCCTTCGGTTCTACGTGAACGAGCTTCGCAGCCTCCCGAAGCCCGTCAAGGTCTACACGACGGGGAACGTGTTCCGGTACGAGGAGCCCCAGAAGGGCCGGTACCGCGAGTTCTTCCAGCTCAACGCGGAGATCATCGGCGGGGACCCCCTGCCCTCCGACGCGGAGGTCTTGGCCCTCGCGATCGGCACGATGCGCGCGATCGGGCTCAAGCAGGTGAAAGTGCGGATCGGGAACATCGGGATCCTTCGGAGCTTCCTTCCGTTCGGGCCGGCGGACCAGGCCCTCGTGCTCCATTCCCTCGACAAGCGGAACTTCGAGATGCTGGAGTCCGAGCTCACACGCCTGGGGCGGAAGGACCTCTCAGAGCCGCTGCGGAAGACCATCGCACTCTCGGGGGACGCGTCGATCCTCGACGCGGCCGCCAAGATCCTCGGGGGAGCCGGATCGGAGGGCTTCCGATACCTGCGAGACCTTGCGGGCCTCCTCAAGGCGTACGGCGTGGCGGAATCCGACTACGCCTTCGACATGGGGGTCGTGCGTGGCCTCGACTACTACACGGGCATGGTCTTCGAGATCGACTCCCCGAATCTCGGGGCCGAGAAGCAGGTCGGCGGGGGCGGCGCGTACACCCTGGCGGAACTGTTCGGCGGGGAGCGCGTCACGCAGACGGGGTTCGCCCTGGGCCTCGACCGGCTCGTCATGGCCGCGGAGGCCGAAGGAGCGTTCGAACCCGCGCGTCCTCTCGACGCGTACGTGATCCCCATCGGCGAGGGGACTCGAGAGAAGGCGGTCGAGGTCGTAACGACTCTGAGGAACGAAGGGCTGTGGGCGGATATCGACCTCATCGGACGCGGTCCGTCCAAGAACCTCGATTACGCGAACGCGATCGGCGCGCGGTTCGCCGTCCTCCTTGGGGAACGGGAGTTGGTGGCAGGCCGCGCCACGGTCCGGGACATGACCTCCGGCGCACAGCGCGAAGTCGCTCTCGTGGACCTCGTCGAGGCGATCCGCAGTCCCTAGCGCACCTCAGCGGCCGAGACGCTGGATCCGGTCGGTCCAGACCGCTAGGCGGGGAAACTCCTTCGGCACCTTCTCTCCCACGGTCAGGAGGGGCGACACGGACCCGTAGATCCCGAAGTCCGCGAGGCTCGGTTCTCCGAGGATCCAGTCGCGGCCGTCGAGGATCGACTCGATCATCCCGAGGTGCTTGTTCATGTCCTGCCGGAACTCCTCGCGTCGGGCCTCGAGGACGTGCCATGGTCCCCGGGACCGCGTCTGCATCTCCTCGAAGACCCAGCGCTCGTGGTCGCCCTGCAGGACGGGCGGGACCCTCGTGACGACGTAGCGCCAGACGCGCTCCTCGAGGACCTGGTGGCCCCAATGCTCGAGGGTGGCCGCGAGGCCCTTCTGGCCCCACGGATAGAGGGTCGGCTTCGGGACTTTCGCCTCGAGGAAGTCGGGGATGTCGTACCACAGGACCGGCTTTCCGTCCCAGACGAGGGTCGGGACGTAATCCTGGCCCGTGGCCTTGATGAGCTCTCGCTTGTCGTGATAGGGCACATAGCGGGTCTCGAAGTCCACACCCTTGAAAGCGAGCATGCGGTCGGCGGAGATGCAGTAATGACTGATGTCCATCGAGTACAGGAGGGGGCGGGAGGCCATGCGGACCGCAATGCGCGGTCGGGCTTGAGCCTGTCGCGAATACGGGAAATGGGTATTCGCTCAAGTGATATTGACCAAACGGTATTGACCCCTTAATCACTCATCGAAGACAAGGCGACCCCGACCATGACCGGCGAAATCCTCCTCCTGCTCCTCCCTGCCGTGTTCATATCGCTCGCGCTGCCGTTCGGCATTCGCCTGCGGACGGAAGAACGAGCCGTGCGCGCCGTATACCTGTTCCACGAGAGCGGGGACCCCCTGGCCATGGTTGCGGGGGACTACCTCCCGCCCTTCCCCGCAAACCAGCTGGAGCCATTGCTCGACACGATTCGGGACTTCATCGAGACCTCCGTGCCCGGTGCTCGCGGGTTCGCGGTGACGAGCATGCGATTCGGCGAGGAGGCCCTTGTCGCCGTCCGCGGGCAGCACGTTAGCGCGTGCGCCGTGTTCCGCGGTGACGGTGCTAATGCGATGCGCCGGGATCTCCTCCGGTTCGTTCGGGAATTCGAAGGGCAGAACTACGGGCAGCTCACGACGTGGGAAGAGGCGGCCCGGATCGTGGGATCCGCGTCCGATGCACCCAGCTCGCTCCTCTCCGGCACCCGAAATTCCTCGTCAACTCCCGCACCCCGGATCGCCCAATCCGCGTGAAGGACCTAGCCGGAGACCGCCCTTCGGAACATCGCCGTCGTTGCGGACAGGGTGACGGCTCCCACGACGAGGATCACGAGGAACGCCCCGCCGATCACGGCCCAATCCCAGCCCGTGATGATGAGCCGGTGCAGGGCGTCCGCGATGTAGCTGATCGGATTGTAGACCGCCACGGTCTGCACCCAGTCCGGCAGGAGGGGCTTCGGCATGACGGCCGTCGAGAGGAACAGCAAGGGGAACGTCGTCAGGATGCTGATCATGAGGGTCGACTCCGAGTTGCGAGTCGCGAGGGCGATGAACGTCGAGATGCCCGACCATGCGATTCCGAAGCTCAGCGCCAAGGCGAACAGGAAGATGAGGCCCGCCGCGCCCGTCGCGACGCCAACCCCGAGCGCGACCGCGAGGAGCAAGATGACGAACGTCTGGAGGAGGATCCGCGCGCCATCGCTGAGCAGCTTGCCGATCAGGATCGACGAGCGGTGGATCGGGGCGACTTTGAGCTTGTCGAGGAAGCCCGATTCCATGTCCGTCACGAAGCCCACGCCCGACTGCATCGCGGAGGCGAGGACCGTCTGGATGATGACCGCCGCGCTGAAGAACGTCAGGTAGGAGCTCGTGCCCGTGATGTCCGCAAAGGTGATGAAGCCCCCGCCAGGCTTGGGCGTCTGGATGTTCGAAATCGAGGAAAACGCCTGGGTGAACAGGACGAACCATACGATCGGCTGGACGAGGGAGAAGAACAGGAACGGCGGACGTCGAAGCGTTTTCCGGATCCACCGACCCGCGATCCCCGTAACCTCGCCAAGGAACTCGCCCGCGGTCATCCCATCGACCTCCGGCGGCGCGCGCCCCAGGGGTTCCGCCGTGGAGGCGTGACCTCCTCCACCCGCATCTTCCGCCCCGTGTACTTCATGAACACGTCGTCGAGAGTCGGGTGGGTCAAGGTGAGCTCGGCGACCTCGACGCGTGCGTCGTTCAGGGCGAGGACGATCTGGGGCACGAGAGACGGCGCATCCTTCGCGTAGACAGCGATGCCTCCGTCGACGTTCTGGACCTCCTGGATCCCGGGGATGCTCAGGAGGGCCGCTTTCGCGGCCGACCGGGCGTCGGGCCCGCCGTTCTCCTTGAACGAGAGGGCGACCACGTCCGCGCCGATCTCCGCCTTGAGGGACGCGGGCGTGCCTTCGGCCATGATCTTGCCGTGGTCGACGATGCACAGGCGATTCGCGATCCGGTCCGCCTCGTCCATGTATTGCGTCGTGAGGAAGATCGTCGTCCCTGCCTCGTTCAGACGGCGGATGTAGTCCCAGACGGCCGCGCGGTTCTGAGGGTCCAGGCCCGTCGTCGGCTCGTCCAGGAAGAGGAGCTTCGGTCGCGGGATGAGGGCCATCGAGAGGTCCAGGCGTTTCCGCATGCCTCCGGAATACGTGCCGGCGCGGCGGTCCGCGGCCTCTTCGAGGTCGACGGCCTTGAGCAAGCCCGCGATGCGCTCCTCCGCGTCTGGTTTCGGAGTGTGATAGAGCCGGGCCTGGAGTCGGAGGTTTTCCCGCCCCGTGAGATCGTCGTCGATTCCGACCTCCTGCGCGGCGTAGCCGATGATCTTCCGGATGGCGGCGGGGTCGGCATCCACATTGATCCCATCGACCTTCGCGGTACCCGCCGTCCGCCGGATCAAGGTCGTGAGCACCTTAATCGTCGTCGTCTTCCCGGCGCCGTTCGGGCCCAGGAACCCGAAGACTTCGCCCCGCTTCACGTGAAAGGAGATCCCGTCGACGGCCCGCACGTCGGGCTCATAGACTTTGACAAGGTTCCGGACGTCGATGATGTTGTCGGTCATTCGCCTTCCCCTCGGTCGCCGCCGAGACCTCCGTCGGATAAAGGGTTTCCGACGCGAAGGAGGCGACCACTCACGGCGCACCCGTCGGGTCCCATCCGGTCCGCAGGCTCTCGTCCAGGCCGTCGAGGGCGGCCATGTCCCGGTCCGAGAGCGTGAAGTCGAAGATCTGGCTGTTCTCGAGGATCCTCTCGCGCCGATTCGACTTCGGGATCACGACGACCTCGTGCTGGAGGCCCCAGCGCAGGAGGACCTGCGCAGGCGATTTCGCGTGCCTCGAGGCGACCTCCCGCACGACCGGATGGTCGAGGCGGTACCCTTTCGTGAGCGGGCTGTACGCCTCGAGCTGGATCCGGTGGTCCCGGCAATACTCCAGGAGCGCCTTCTGAAACGTGAAAGGACTGAACTCCACTTGGTTCACGGTTGGCACGACGTCCGTGGCGCCCAGGAGTTCCTCCAGGTGCTCAATCGTGAAGTTGCTCACGCCGATCGAGCGGGCGAGGCCTCGTCTCGCGAGGTCTTCGAGGGCCTTCCACGTCTCGATCCGCCGGCCGGGCACGGGCCAGTGGACGAGATAGAGGTCGACGGAGGACAGGCCGAGCTCCCGAAGGCTTCGCTCACACGCCTTGACGGCCGCGTCGTATCCGTGGTCCGTGTTCCAGAGCTTCGTCGTGACGAAGATCGTGTCCCGGGGCACTCCGCTCTCCCGCACCGCGATCCCCACGTCTCGCTCGTTTCCGTAGATGCGAGCGGTGTCGATGTGGCGGTATCCGATCTCGAGCGCGTACCCGACCGCAGCCTGCGTGGGCCGACCCAGCGGGGATCGGTAGACCCCCAGGCCCAGATAGGGAATCGCGGAGCCGTCATGCAACGACGCGCGGGAGCCGAGGCTCAGGCCCTCTGGCACGTTTCGAAGGGGTTCCGGCATGTGGACGCCTCGAACGTGGCGGCCGTACTTACGGCTGTGGACTCAACGGCCCCAGAAGAGTCGACGGACCCGCTGGATCCGTTGGGACCGCACCCAGCCCAGGACCATGCCCAGGATTCCGAACAGGATGAAGCCGCCGCCGAAGGCGTACCCGCTGTCCGCCGCGGCGACGACGTTCGGCGGGACCTCGAGGCCCGACGTGGTCCACCACGAGACGGACGTGAAGACCATCGCGAGGATCCCGACCCCGAAGAGGACGATCATGAAGGAGATGCCGAATAGGATCCCCGCGTAGGCCTGCCCTCGCTCTAGCCGGATGTCCGGGTGTTCGCCTTCGGAGGGCCTTTCGTGCATCCGCCGCCCGCAGCGGGCCCCATCCTCATGAACGTAATGCCAGGACCCTCGCGACCCGGGAGCGCTCCTCGGCGCTATTCTACCAGGATGAGGGTGACCATGCCCAGGTCTGCGTGAATCACGACGTGGCAGTGGATGAGCCAGATCCCCGGATTCGCCGGTCGGACTCTCGCGATTGCGGCGGTGCCGGGTCCGAGAGGGATCACGTCCCCCTCGACCGGGGCGCCGTTCACGAAGACCGGGCTCCCGCCGTGCATGTGCCACGAATGATACTGGTCCCCGATCCCGACGAGGTAGAACGTGAGCTCCGTGCCGACGGGCACGGTCGGAACCCCGGCCGCCTTGAGGGTCTGGAACGCGCTGTCGTAGCCCTGCGCCTCCACGAGGGTCTGGAGGTCGTGCTCCCACGCCTGCTTCCCGTTGATGTGATATCCTACACCGGGGGCCTCGCCGAAGAACTGTACGAATTCGTAGGTCGTCGTCGGAGGCCACTGATCCGCCGGGTACACGATGATCGCCCCGTACAGGCCCTGGGACATGTGGTAGCTGATCGTGCGGTTCCCGTCGCTCGAATGACAGTGGTAGTAGAACAGGCCGGGTCGGGTCGCCTCGTACGTGTACGTGTACGATTCCCCGGGGCCCGGGATCGACGCAGGGTATGCCTGGGAGCCGTCGCTCTCGATCGTGTACCGCAGGCCATGGACGTGGATACTGTGCCGGAGGTCGAGGTTGTTCGTGAAGTGGATCCTCACGAGGTCCCCGACCCGCACGCGCAGCGTGGGACCCGGGACCGTGCCGTTGTACGTCCACGCGTCCCAGACGACGCCGGGCGACACATCGATCGTCGCCGGCTCCGCGGTCAGGGAGAACTCCCGCACGTTCTGTGCGCGGACCGTCGGCGCGAACGGATACACGAGCGCCAGGATCGCAAGGATCACGAGCGCGCCGGACACGAGCAAGACGAGCAACCTGTCCTGAAGCCTGGACTCGACCATAGCTTGCCTCTCGCCGTTGGCCCAGTCCACAGGATGGATGGAGGTTGCGTACCTACTCTCCGTACGGACACGTATGCGAGCCGCCGCGTGGGCGGCAATACGCGCGACGTCCAATCGAAGGAGGAATGTCTCCCGAGCGCCCGCGTGCAGCCGGTCCATCCCAGGAATCTTTATCCCCCGCGCCGGGCGTCCTACCCTCGATGAAGCACATTGACGTGGTCCGCGATGAGGAGCTCTGTGGTTTCGATTCGACCAACGGGATTCGCCGCCAGAAAGCCTTCGATCGGAAGGGAATCGTGGTCGCCCGGACCCAGGTGCCTCGCAGCGCGGCCTCCGGCTGGCATCACCACGGAAAACGGCATCTGTACGCCTATCTGGTGGCAGGACAGCTCCGACTCGAGTACGGTCCAGGTGGAACCATGGTGGCCGAAACGAGGCGGGGGGACTTCTTCCATATTCCACCTCGACTCGTCCACCGGGACGTGAACCCTTCACCCGACGAGGATGTCGTGGTCGTAAACGTCCTCGTGGGTGAAGGAGAAAACGTGTTTAACGTACCCGCTCCGGTCCGTCGCCGGTGAAGCCGACCGTTCCGCTCAGTTAAGCGCCCCGCGGCTCGTTCTCATGGATGGCGACTAGCCACGAACGTCCTTCCGGGCATGTGTGTGTCGTGGTCCCGGTTCACCATCATGCCGGCCGCGAGGCCCCCCGGCCCTGTCCTTCTTGGCAACTCCCAGCGGAGTTTCTTCGAGCGTCAGGGGGATGAACTCGTAGAGGAAATTGGCAAGGGTGTTCTCGACTCGCCACAATCGATCAGGGGACCAAACGGGCCAGCAATCCCCCTTGCTACATCGGTGCTTGCGTACGCGGCGCCTCGAGCCACCGACCGAGAGAGACGAGAATCGATAGTCCAAGGGCCAAAAGAAGGCCGTAGCTCGGCCCGAGACCCAAGTAATAGCTCCCACCCGATATGAGGGGATATGTTCGTGTACCGAAGTACGCGATGCCGAGGAGTACAACGAAAAGTCCCACATACATCGGGATTTCCGGATAACGGAGTGAAGCGAATCGAGCAATGCTTTGGATGATTACGAGGACGCAGCCAAGAACATAGATTCCGACTCCAGCAAGGGCGATCAATCTAGCAGTTGCCCAGTCCTGACGCCCCTGCTCGTAGCAACCAGAACCGGGTTGGCAGTCTGAACCCAAAGCTGGCAAGCCCCACCAACTGGTGGGAGTTAGGACGGCCTCCGCGTAGTATCCGCCCGGACCCGCTGAGGTTGCGAAGAACCAAGGTAGGCCTAGAGCAAGCAGACCGAAAATGCCTGCAGCCAGCTGCACGGACCTGCGAACTGTCATTCTTGGGGCCGGCGTCTCTTCCTCGCGAGAAAAGCGTGGGCGATCATGGCGGGAAGCGGCTTTCGACAAGGCAACCAGGCCAATAATCATCACGATGAACCCGATCGCAGCAAAAACACCAAGGATGGACATGATCGGGGCGTTGAGGCGAACCAGGCGTACCTCGAGGTACCAGAGGATGGCAAATAACGCGGAGTACAACACGAGACCGCCAACGCCAATCAGCCGGACGCCAACATTCGACCCGAATGCAAATGATCCGCTGTCATGCTTCTCGGTGCCGTCCATGGCGGAAGCTCGGTCATCTCAATTCGCCATATATCTCTTGCTCGGGGGAAAGTACTCCCCTTCACGATGTGAGAGACCGGGGCGAGGCGCCACGAGGGAGGCGGGCCTCCCCAGGCGACCTGCTTTCGGGCGGAGTACCTTGCGGAAGCTCGGCCTCGCTGCAGTCGGCCCTCGCGCGCCAGTGGTTGTGCTGCCTTCATGAAAGCGCCCCGGTCGGGATTCGAACCCGAGCACCCGGCTCGACAGGCCGGGATCATAGACCGCTAGACCACCGGGGCAGCGGCGGTCGCGAGAGATGCGGGCCTAATTAGGCTTTGCGTCACGCGTGCGTTCGTGACTCCCGTTCCTTCGCATGACGTAGCCGACCCCGCACTCCTCACGTCGTCCGCCGCTCGAGCACCGGGAGGATCGCGAGCAACGCGACCACGAGGACGATCGCCGCGGCGAGCAACACGGCGGACGGGATCGTCCGCGCGGGCACGATGCCCGTGAGCGCGAGGTCCGCCGCTAAGAGCGGCAGGAGGAGTCCGAGTCCAGCGGCGAAGGCCACTCGGAGGACCATCCGTCCCAGGGCGGCGTTCACGAGGATCCGCTCCTCGGATCCCAGCGGACGTGCATAGACCGGAGCGAAACGCTCGGCGGCGGAACGGGTGGCCATGTGGACGAAGAGGAGCGTGACGAACGCGAGCCCCGCAAGCACGTCGACTCCCAGGACGATCACGTGAGCCCCGAAGTAGGACAGCGAGAGGGCGACGAACCCACCCGGCTGCGCCCATCCCCAGCCCGGCAAGTTCGCGAGCGCGAGACCCAGCGTCCCGATCACGAGGAGAGCCGCGAAGGTTTGGAAGAGGCGCGGCTCCGTGACCGCGAGGACGTCGAAGCCCGTCCACAGGACCAATGCGGTCAGCGTGACGAACGGCGCGATCCGGAGGGCGACGGGCATCAGGGGGGCGGAAGCCATCGTTCGATCCTCCGAAGGGGCAAGGCGAGCGGCGTGGAGGGGTCCCAGTCAATGACCTGCGCCACGCGCCTCAACTCCGAGATCAGGTTCTCCCGTTCGATCCGGAGGATCCGCAGCGCGGTATCGTGCTCCGTCCCCTGCTTCCCCAGCCGCCATTCGATCGCCAGTGGGGACGGCGAGATGATCGAGACATCGTACCCGCCCGCCGCGAGACTCATGACCGCCGAGAGGGCGGTCGGATCGCTCAGCGGGGAGATGAGGACGACGAGAGCGTCCTGCGGGAAGAAGCGCTGGAGGACCCAGGCGATGTGCGCGAGCGGCCACTCGCCTCCCGGTCGCACGTGGACGAGGTGGTCGAGGATCCGATACAACTGCTTCCGACCGAAGGCGGGTGGAACCCAGTCGAGCACGTCCCGCTGGACGATGAGCCCGACGCGGTTCCGGGAGGCGAGGACGTTGTCCGCGATCCCGAGGGCCGCGCGCACCCCGTGCTCGATCGGGTTGTCCGTCTCCGTCCCGACGAACGCCTCGCGGCGAGCGTCGAGGACGATCACGACGTCTCCGGACCTCTCGCCTTCGTACTCGTTCGTGAAGAGCCGATCGAGGCGGGCCGATGCCTTCCAGTTGATCCGGCGGACCTCGTCCCCGGATACGTAGTCCCGCACGCCCCAGAAGTCCGTTCCGATGCCGATCCGGCGCGACGGCACCTGTCCAAACCACGGTCGTGTGCGGCGGGGAGCGAGCTTCGCCCGCCGCAGGTCCTCCATGGCTGGCGCGACCACGATCCGCGACTCGACCGGCAGGCTCGCGTCTTCCGCGCCGAGGCCGAGAGGGTCGAGGGACCTCACACGCACAGGTCCGATCCGGAAGTCGCCCTTGATCGTCGGACGGACGACATAGTGCAGACGGAGCGTTCCGTCGGACGCGAGGCCCGCGATCGTGTGGTTCGTCCCGCCCGCCAGGGCGAGCTCTCGCGGCACGACGTCGACCACCTCGAGGAGATCGAGCGCCGGCCCGACGTTGTGAATGGAGAGTTCGACCTCGACCGGCATGCCGGCCGGCGCGCGCTCCCGGGACACCGACCGGACGGCCGCAAGCTTCGGGACGGAGGGTGGGAAGAGCGCCCCGACCGCGAGGATGATCGCCGGCGGAAGGGAGAGGAGGACGAGATGCCAGCTGAGGAGGAACATCGCGGCGATCAGGAACACGAGGGACGTCGTCGCGAGCCCGCTCGCGAGGGACGTCCGCATGTCACGGCACCTTGGGCACGGGGACTTGCGCGAGGACGTCCGCGATGACGGCCGTCGTCCGCACGCCCCGAATCCACGGATCCGGCTTCAGCAGGAGTCGATGGGCGAGGGCCGGGAGGGCGACCGCCTTGACGTCGTCCGGGGTCACGAAGTCCCGAGCCGCGAGGGCGGCCCGCGCCCGCGACGCCTTCAAGAGGGCGAGGGAGCCCCGAGGGCTCGCCCCGATCTCCACCTGGTTGTGGCCCCTCGTCGCCGCCACGATGTCGACCATGTACCCCTCGAGCGCTGGGTCGACGTGAACGTCCTCGACGGCGGCCTGCAGGGCCTTCACCTGCTCCCCGCTCGTGATCGGCGCGAGGATCGCGTCGTCGGACCCGCGCCGTCGGCGGCGCTCCAGGATCTCGATCTCCTGCTCCCGCGTCGGGTAGCCGACGTCGATCTTCAGGAGGAACCGATCCACCTGGGCCTCCGGGAGCGGATACGTGCCCTCGTGCTCGATCGGGTTCTGAGTGGCGATGACGAAGAACGGCCGGTCGAGCCGCAGCGTCTCGCCTTCAAGGGTTGCCTGGCGTTCCTGCATCGCTTCCAGGAGGGCGGATTGGGTCTTCGGCGGCGCGCGGTTGATCTCGTCCGCCAGGAGGACGTTCGTGAAGATGGGCCCGGGCCGGAGGACGAACTCCCCCGTCTTGCGGTCGAAAATGTGTGTCCCCGTGATGTCCGCGGGGAGGAGGTCCGGCGTGAACTGGATCCGGCGGAAGGACAGGCCCAGGCCCGCGGCGAAGGACTTCGCGATGAGGGTCTTCGCGAGCCCCGGGACGTCCTCGATGAGGAGGTGCCCGTCCGCGAGGACGGCCCAGAGGACCCGCTCCAGCACGGGCCTCTTGCCGACGATGATCGTCTCCACGGCGTCGAGGAGGGCGTTCCCGGCCTCCGCGACGGATTCGATCTTCATCGCCACGCCTCCATGCGCGCGAGGATTTCCCGGAACCGGGTTGCGAAGCTGCCACCCTGACGCGCGCGAAGGACCCATCGGTACTTCTCCTCGAGATCCTGGGTCCGGAGATGGAGGAACTCCGCGAGGGCCTCGTCCCGGATCGCCTTCCGCAAGGCGGCCGGGTCGCGCTGGAGGTCCCGCATCCCTTCCGAGCTCAGGCCCAAGGACAGCCGTGCGCGCTCGAGGAACGCGCCCCGCGCCCGGGACGTGACCTGGACCTGGCTGTAGAGGAGCCCGCCGTCCGCCCGACGCACCGCGGCCGCGATGGAGCCGAGCTCCCCTTCCTTCGAAGGCCCTTCCCCGGGAGCCGGGACGAGGGGTTCGAGCCGCGTCGTCCGGCGGGAGACCTGGTACCACGCCAGGCCCGAGAGGATCGACACGATGCCGAGGGCGAGGAGCCAGCGGACCGCGCCGCTGAACTGCGCGTAATAGAGGAGGAGTCCGAGGATCGCGAACGCGACGAAGAGGAGGAGCGCGCCGGGGCCCGTGATCCCGCGGACCCGGATGCGTTCGCCGAGGTAGATGTCGGACGAGGGCATCGTCGACACGGTCTCGAAGCCCCGCTGCACGCGCCTACGCCCCCAGGGCCGCGCGGATCCGATCGAGGCTCGCGAGGGCGCGTTCCCGGTCCGCATCCCCGAGGACGTGGTCGCTGTACCGGGCCACCTCGAAGAGGGACGTGAGGACGTCGGCCTCGTCCGTCGAGACGCCGAGCCGATGGATCGCGAGGTCGGAAAGCTCCCGGGGGGTGAGGGTCTCTTGATCCGAGATCCCTTTCCCGGCGAGGAGCCCGCAGAACTGCCGGAAGCACGCGAGGATCGCCCCGCGGACGTCGCCGCCAAGCTCGAGTTCGTCGATCGCCCGGCGGACCGCCTCCGCGGCCGCATGACGCGGACCGAGTCTCCCGAGAAGCGCAGCCGCATCGGGCTCTCGGGCAGCATTCGTCCGGCGGATGAGCAACGCGAGCACGAGGAACGCCGCGAGGAGGGATCCGAGCAGGAAGACCCCCGCGGGCACGCCGGCGGCGACGGGCCATTCCGTGACGGAGCCGCCGCCCGTCGTGGGCGGGGGCACGTCCGCCGAGCTACCCTGGAACACCCGGAGGACGCGGGGCCAGACGAAGAGGAGGGCGATGAGGATGATCATCGCGAATAACGAGGAGACGATCTCCCACCAGGTCGGTGCCCTCGTCCGGGTGCCCTTCCGGTCCTTCGTACGAAGGAACGCGTAGACGGCCCCGACCGCGAGCCCTCCGAGGATGCCGAGGAACACGGCGGTCACGAGGGGATCGGAGGGGATGATCCCCTGGGCGCCCGGTGGCGTTCCGCCGGCATCCGAGATGTCCGGGATCGCCTCGCCGCCCGTGTCGAGGTTCGCGAGGTTATACGCGAGGGCGGCGACCAGCACGACGACGAGGAACAGGAGGAAGGGCACGGCCCAGAGCCCCCTCCCCCGCCGGAACGGGAACACACCGGAGCGAAGGCCGAGGCCACTCATAACGCTTTCCCGGAGTGCGGGCCGGAATCCTCACTCGACGGCGAGCGTCTCGAAAAAGCGCGCGCGACGACGCCCGCCCACGGTGTGCAGGATGCCGGCAACGAGGGCGAGCACGCCCGCGAGGGCGAACCACACGAGGGACAGCGAGTCCGCGGGGGCGGTCTGGGCTGGCGCGGCCGAATCGAACCGCGGCGCGGACAGCAGCCCGGCGCTCGAGACGAGCAGGGAGACGATGCCGATCGCCACGAGGGCGATCGCGCTGGCGAGCGCGAGGGTGATCGCGACCCGCTCCGGATGGAGGATCCTGCGGCCCTTCTGCGAGAGCTCGTAGTAGATCCACTTGCGGCCCTCGTCGATGCGCTTCACGAGACCGGCCTTCTGGAGTTTCTCGAGATGCTCGAGGAGGGTGGGCTTCGAGAGCGTCATCAGGTTGCTGAGATCCGTAACGGTCTCCCGCCGCGCGTCCAGTCGCTTCAGGATCTCCACGCGGACGTCGGACGCGAGGGCCTTGAAACTCTCCTGATCCAAGGTGATCTTCGACGCGCCCGAATCCATCCGGAATCCGATGGCGTGTGGGCCTCTTGAAGCATTCCCCCCGGTTCGGGAGGACCCTAACGACGACCTCGGGGGAAGCCGAGAGGCGCGGCGGTCCTGCCGCAGCGCGGCCGGAAAGCCCCTCAATGCTTGCGGTGGACCGCGACGACGTACCTCAGATACCCGACGATGCCGCCCGCGCCCGCGTAGTTCGCGGGATTCCGGAACACGGGACAGCCGAGGGCGGCCGCAACCGCCGCGATCGCGACGAAGGACGCGATGAGGACGGCCTTCACATTCGGGATCTTCATCCGCGTCCCCGAAGTCGCCTCGACGCCTTTAAGGTTGCGACACGGTCCCTCGATCGGCCGAACCCGCCGCGGGCCTCCCGCATGCACATTTCGATGCCTCATTCTCGGGTCCGATTCCAGTCGTTCGATGACCGTCGCATAAGGTTCCTATCCCTTCCCACGTCCTCCGCCCCCGGAGGTGAATGATCGGTGCGACATAGACTGCTCGTTGCGGTTCCGGGAGCGTTCCTCGCCATCAGTCTGGCGGCCCTCGGCGTCGCCGCCCTCGGGTCGGACATCCTGGCCCCGGCCCTCGAGGCGATCGACACGAACATGCCGGACGATGCGAAGGAAACGTCCGGGGTGACGGACGTCCTCGAAGGCGTGGGCGAGAGACTCGATGACATCGCGGCCGGCGAGGCCGGGATGCCCGAGGATCTCCCGGATGACGCTGGCGTGCCCACGGAACTGCCGCCGGAGGAAGCCGACATCCCAATCGAGATGCCGGCAGAATCGGAAGAGTGGCTGGATCTGGCGGAGTCCTACCTCGAGACCGTTCCCGCCTGAACCGCCTTCGAACGCATCCGGTCCGGCACTCGTTGGGAGCCGCGACCGGCCTCTATCCTTTCGGCTCGAAGCCTTCCGGCGGCGCTCGTCGCGCGCCGCGCCGCTACTTCGGGACTTTCTGCCAGTCGTCCAGGAACCGCTTCAACCCGACGTCCGTCAGGGCGTGTTGCGTCATCTTCTTCAGGACCTCGAACGGAAGCGTGACGATGTCCGCCCCGAGCTTCGCGGCCTCGATCACGTGGAGGGGGTGGCGCACGGAGGCGACGAGGACCTCGCACTCGAACTTGTAGTTCCGGAAGATCGGGACAATCTCGCGGATGACCTCCATGCCGTCCTGGCCCATGTCGTCGAGCCGCCCGATGAACGGGCTCACGTACTTCGCCCCCGCCTTCGCGGCGAGGATCGCCTGGTTCGCGCTGAACACGAGGGTCGTGTTAATCCGGACGCCTTCCGCGGACAGCGCGCGGATCGCCTTGAGGCCC
>Ga0209342_10002024_pt1 | contig 22172 bp, 19 predicted proteins | sample RifCSP16_2_FD_184023 | JGI IMG/M metagenome (GOLD analysis project Ga0209342, IMG submission 184023) | Soil microbial communities from Rifle, Colorado - Rifle CSP2_sed 16_2 (SPAdes) (version 2) | ecosystem: Environmental > Terrestrial > Deep subsurface > Rock core/Sediment | place: Rifle... | reverse complement strand
CCGCTGGAACAGCATGGGCGGTTATAATCGCGGCATGCCTCCTCGATCGGAGCATCGCGCTCGGCAAGCTGCTTATTGTCGCGGGCGGCGCGCTGCTGTCGCTGTAGCGGAGATTTGAGCAAAAAAACTGCCTTGTAAAAAAGGGGAACTTGTCTAAATCAGGAGGTCTCTATGAGTGACAGAATTGTCGTAAGTGCAGTAGTGCTCGTATTGGGACTAACGCTGAGTGGATGCGGCGCGGCGGCGAAGATGATAACGGCGAAATCGCAGAGCGAGCGGACGGATGTTTTCACGGAAGTGACGGATGCGGGCGCAACACCCCAAGGGGTTGCGGACGTGGTCGTGAAGGCGAACATTAAAACCCACGAGGCGGGCTACTACATAGGCGAGTCGGGAAAAAGTCTGCATGAAAAGCCGGGGTATCCCTTTGTATTCAACATCGACGGACAGGCCGTTGTCTGGAAGGTAGATGGGACGAAGCACGAACTGCCAAAGTACGATGAAAAAGGCAAAACCAGCAAAGACCCGGAGGCAGGAACGGGCATCAAATATGTCGTTGAGAAGAGGCTCAGGCTCCGTCCCGGGAGGCATAAAGTGTTTTTCGGACTGCCCGGGGACAACTACTTCACTGAGGCCGCTGTCAATCTCAGAGAAGGCGATGTCAGCATACTGGAATTCAAGCCCGTGTATAGATACAAAACGAGACCGGCCCGGATTCCGACATTCAAAAAAGGCATCAGCGGTTATGCGGTTTATCTTGATGGAAGCGCGCTCCTTCGTTGATTCCCCGTGTCATGCATGCCGGCATCTTTGCCGCGAGGATGGGGGACTCCCGTGCGAACCCCCTTGCGCCTTGCCGACATTCATATTGGCGAATTATTCGGCAAGTACTTCTTCGCCGTCGTAGATGCTTCGGCCGTGGGCCCGCCGGCGCTTACCGTCATCGGTGCATATATCCGGTATGTTCGCCGGCAGAAGCGAAGGGGGGATAAAAGCGTAACTGCCGTTAGTGGCGATAGGGCAGATAGGGCGGCCGGTTCTTCCGAGTCATAACAGCAAAACCGGTTGACGCGAGAAGGAGGACGGTTCCGGCCCCGATAAAGGACGCGCCGAATCCGAAGGACGCGGCGATGATGCCTGATGCGATGGGCCCGGTGGTGTGGCCGATGTCCATGACCGATCCGAGCACACCCATGGCGCTTCCCCGGCCCTCGGCCCTGCTGAGGTCAGCGATGTGGGCCGCCGTGGCCGAGGTGACAACGGACATTGACAGGCCGAAGATGATGCTGAAGCCGAAAAGGGGGAGGAACGCGCTGAACAGGGCAAAGCCCGCAATGCTCAAAGCGCCGATCAGCGCCCCGGCGAGGATCTGGGGCCTTCTTCCGTGGCGATCGGAAAATTTTCCCATGAACGGTTTCGTAAGCGCCAGGGTCACGACCTGGGATGACAGAAAGATGCCGATCTCGTAAGCGCTCAGGCCTGACTGGAGCGCATAGAGGGGAAGGAAGGTCTCGAAGGTCCCGTAGGCAAAGAGGATGGCTGCTTCGACCAGCGCGGTGATCACGATAGCCCGGTCCGATATAACACTCCTGAAGATACTGAGGGTATCCTTCCAGTACCGGCCGTTGTTCCGAAGGGACGATGCCTCCGGTATCCGAAACGCAAGCACGAACACGACCACGCCCGCCGCGCCGCAGACCAGATAGACGATGCGGTAGCTGAAGGCAGGATCACCGGCAAGGGCGCCGATGATGCCGCCGCCGGCCAGGGGCGCGATGAAGCGGCCAAGGAGCGTGGACGTGGAGAACCATCCCATCTTTTCGCCCCGTTCCTGATGGAAGAGGTCAGAGACGAGGGCCATGCCGATAGGCACGAAGATGGCGGTTGCCAGGCCGTGGTAGAAGCGGACCGCGGCGAGCTGCCAGATATCGGTGACTAAGAGATACAGAAAGGGCGCAGTGGCAAAGACGAAGGACGAGGCCAGCAGCATCCGCCTCCTGCCCCAGCGGTCCGACAGTATGCCTGCCGGGATGCTGGCCACCACGCCTGTAAAGGCTGACACCGAGGCAACCAGTCCCACGCCCGCAGGGTCGGCGCCGAGCGAGGTCGCGAACAGCGGCAGCACCGGGCTCTTCGAGATCGTGGAGCTGAAGAGGGCGAAGAGCCCGGTGCCGCAGAGGAGTTTGAAGGGAGAGGTAAATTTCATGATGTTGAAAAGGGGATCGTCCGCGTCTCATCCCCGGATGTCACCTTGAGGTCGTCAAAATAGGTTACGGAATCGGCCTTTGTCCACAAACCCGTATACCCGGCCACAGGCTGTTCAGCAGCGTATTCCATGACCTGCCCGCCGTCCAGGTATCCCCTGATATTCCCGCCCCGGATATCAACCATAAGCTCACACCAGCGGCCCGATTCTATCTTTTTCCGCACAGTGACCCTCTGCACCCTCTTTCCGTTCACATATTCAAATAGGATTACATTATCCTCGAGCGCATTCACCCTGAGCACGAAATAATTGCTCACATCCCTGATGCCGAAGGCAATCCCCCCTGCCCTGTCAATTCTGCCTGACACGGGCTTCACCCTTGCGCGTATTGTTCCATCGGCAATCTGAACGTCTTTTGCTATGGCCAGGGGGAAGTAGTAGTATGCCTCGATGTTGTCAAGAAAGTCCTGGAGCGCCTGGCCTACGAGCTTCCCCGCAACGCCCGCCAGTCCTGATGATAAACTGAAACCGGCCCTTGATCCGTCCTGAACGCAAACAGTACGACCATTTTCAACGCCTTGTTTCCAATATCCGCCGTGAGTATAAAAGCCCGTTAACCCGTGCTTTTGTTTCAGGGAGAGAAAATCATACTCAGCCCTGAAGAACGCCTCGGTCAGGCGTTCTATATCGTCCTGGTTCGAGAGAGTCATATCGAGGAGCCGCGATGAAGCAAGCAGCCGGCCCACCTGGTCGAGTTTCTCCGCCAGGGACTGCCGGTCGTAGCCGATGATGGAGGCCTCGATCAGGTCCCCCAGGAGCCATATCTGGAACCCCAGCCGCTTAAGCACGCTGCCGAGGAAGGCGACGCGGAGCGATTTTCCATAATAGCTGCCCGCGCCGCCGGCAAACTGCACGGAGACGTAGTTCTGGGCGCTGGTCTCTCCGCACAGGGCGTCTATCGTGGCGAAATGGTAGCCGAACTTCGCGTTTATATTCATGTAGTCAGACGAGACCAGGGCATAGCTGACGCCTCCCGGCGGCGGCCCGAATTCCGAGACAGCGCTCGACGACATCAGCGTGAAGAAGTTTTTCATATCCAGGTTGATCGTGCCCTCCCAGGTGATCCCCGGATGGGTAAAACCCCGCCAGAGCGCTCTCAAAGGGGCGGATTCGATCATATCCGGCGTCACGGTGTTGCAGGTCGTGAGCCCGGTACGAAGCCCGCCGCCCAGGTCAATGAGGCGAAGATCAAGGGGAATTTTTGCCTCGAGCCTGATGGACCGCACCTCGTCCGCTTCATTGGTCAGTCCGAACATCGAGCGCATTGCCTGCTCGTGCGTGAAACGGATAATATCGTGCGCGGTCCTGCAACCCTCTGGTGAGAAGTCCGATTTCCCGGGATCAACGAGATTGAGCGGGGAGACGCGGTCGAGAATGCGCCGCATTCTGCGATGCAACGGGCCCTCGAAGAGGGGCCTCTTCGAGGGCCGGGAGCGCTTTGCCAGATATTCAACACAGCCCTGATACACGGTCTTTGCATCCGCAAAAAGGGTGATCATTTCTCCGTCAGCCAGGACGGAGGTGGCATTCCGGGTGTCCAGGAGGGCAGGCACCCCGAACTCGCGGGCAACTGACGATAGATGACTTGCCGCGCTGCCTACATCGGTGATGATGCCTTTCAGGGAACTGATCACCCTGGCGTAGTCTGATGCGGCAGTTTTGGCAACGAGGATGGCATTTTCCGGGATGCTGTCCGGAACAGAGGCATCGCGGACCAGGAATACCGTGCCGGCGGCGATTCCCCGAGAGGCCACTGATCCGCCGGAAAGCAGCACAGGATGGCCGGAAAAGTCCTTCGGTGCGTCCGCTTCTTCGTCCGCCTTCGGAATGCTCAGGGGCCTGGACTGGAGAATGAGCACGTGTTTCTGATCGTCGACGGCCCACTCGATGTCCTGGGGCCGCTGAAAGAACCGTTCGAGAGCAAGGGCGTAGCGCCCGAGTTCAACGGCTGTTGCATCGTCGATGGAAGGTTTTTCGCGCTCCTGCTCCGGCAGCGGGATGAGCTTCACACCGCCGGCCGTCTCGCTCACGAGTTGAAGCTCCTTTTTTCTCGTTTGACGCGCTGCGATATGAAGGTCCGCCTTATCGAGGAGGAACGTGTCCGGCGATGCGCTTCCATCCACCAGGTGTTCTCCGAGCCCGCGGATCGCGCTGATCTTCAGGGCGTCAACGCCGTTCACGGAGGAGCCGGACGTATAGATTACGCCGCTTGCCCGCGCTTTGATCATGGGAAGCACCAGGGCGCACATGGGAGTCTCGCGGTCGTCAAGTCCGTATTGGAGCCGGTAGGAGATGGCCTTGGCCGAGTAGTTGCTCGCCAGCACCGTCTTGTAGGCGTCGATGACGTTCTCCCTGCCCGCGTTCAGGACAGAGGCGTACTGGCCGGCGAAGGTGGCTTCCGTGTCCTCGCCGACGGCGCTGCTCCGGACCGCCACGCGGACCGCGCCTCCTGCCTTTGCAGCGAGCGCGTCAAAGGCCGAGAGAATTGCCTGCCCAAGGGGCTCCGGCACGGTTGCCTGCATGATCAGGGCCTGTGCCTCAATGCTGATAGCGCCGATATAACTGTACGACTGCGGCACGATCCTGGACAGTATCCTCCGGAGCGGCGAAGACAGCCCGTTTTCCTCGATAAAGGCGGTGAACGCCGCGGCGGAAATGACAAAACCATCCGGCACAGGGACGGCGAGAGTGTTCCTGGCGGCAGCGAGGTTCGCGGCCTTTGCGCCGACGCCGTCCTTCATCCGGAGGGTCACGCTCTCGAGCGTAAGCACGCTGTCAGAAACTCCGGTGACGTGCCGAAGATCGAATTCATTCTCGACCGCGCGGTCTAATTCCGAGAAGACATTTACAAGACCGCCGTAGCGGCCCTTTGACAGCGCCTGCAGGCTGTAAACAGCGCCTTGAACAGCCTCGGAAAGTTCGCCGTACTTCGCGCAGGCTGAGTCGAGGGTGAACGGATTGCCGCCGTAGTACGTCTGCTCCAGCTCGGCCAGTGCCATGAGCGCTTTACGGTTATGTCCCAGGTAGGTTTTGAAACGACGATATTGTTTCGCCAGGGGTCCGTCGCCCATCGAGAGCGGCCTGCAGGCGTCTGCGCGGGAGAATATTTTGCGAAGTGATCTCATGTTACACCCCGTTGAGGTAGCGGAGTATCCGTTCCTCGATTTCGTCCCGGAGACGCCGGTACGTGTGCAGCGAAAGAAGTTCGTACTGGACGACGGGGTCGTGAAAGATGATGCTCACCTTTTCGCCAGGGTAGGGGTAGTTGGGGCAGAGACGTTCCACGTCAGAACAGAGCAGCACCACCCGGTCGAAGGAACAGTCCTTGAACTGATCAATATGCTTGGTCGTCTTTCCCGTCATATCGATGCCGGCCTCTTTCATGACCGCAATGGCCCAGGGATGGACCATCATCGGAATCGTCCCGGCGGAAAAGGCGGCCCAGACATCGCCAAGGCGGTGGTTCACGATCGCCTCGGCCATCTGGGATCGGGCCGCATTCCCCGTGCAGACGAAGAGCACGGTCTTGAAACCCCGGGCTTTAGCATCGGCGAACCGTTCCCTATCATCCGTTACCGTTGACTTAGGCGGTGAAACGCGGCGTTTGCGGCTCATTACTGTTCATATTACCACAGAACGTCGCCAAATGAAACCGTTTGGATCAGCGGCGCATCATGGACTGGAGCTCTCTATGATAACCCAGATACCGCGTCAGCGTGATCTCATTCTTTCCGTACTTCGGGTAGGTTCGGAGAATTTCCTCAAACCGCTCTTCCGCCTCTGCTTCGGATCGTATCGTCACAATGCCGTCGTGGATGATGTCCACGAGCCGGTCGGCGTAGATCACGATCCGCTCCTCGATGCGAGCGAGGGTGTAGTCTTTCACCGGCAGTCCCAGCTCTTTCGCTTCAGCCGCTGTCAGGCCGCCGCGGATATGCTTCTCCATGATGTCCGTGATCGCGCCCGGCAGGCCGAGTTGTTTCCCCAGTTCCGCGCCGATCTTGCCGTGTTCAATTTCATGGGTCTTTGCCTTGCCGAGGTCATGGAACAGGGCGCCGCGGCCGACCAGTTCCGCGTCGATGGCGTTTCCATTGATACGACCGGCGATCTCCAGCGCCTTTTCCGCGACCTTCCGGCAGTGCTTTATGTCGTCTTCAGAAACTCCTGTCTTGCGGAGAACCTCTATATCAGATTGTAGTATTGAGTATTTCATGATTGTTCTCCTCACTTCACGCCAAAATACGCAAGCGTTTCGGCTATGGATTTTTCAAGATCGTGGCGTATATGTTCGAACTTGGCCTTTACGTCGTCATGTATGTGACGGATGTACTCCTCACGGGCATCTTTGCCATACTGCTCCTCTATCATCTTTCCGTACTCATAAATCTTGGTGATGTCGTGCCGTTCAGCCTTTTTCACAGGATCGCTGTCAATCCATTCATGAACTGCCTTGAAGTCCTTCCCGGTCTTTTCCATGCTTGTCTTGATATGTTTTTCAAGTGGCGGCATTGTTTTGTTCCTCCTTAAACTATGCGGTTAGAGTAATATTTTCCAGCTATATCCGACAAAGGCAGATCCGACAATCACCGGTATCATGCCCCATTTAAACCGCTGCATGCCGATGAAGGCGACTCCTGCTGCCGTGAGCGCATACCAATCGAAGCCGCCGGTGTCCGGCACAAGTGTGTGATGGGTGAAGAAGACGGCGAGGTTCAACACCACGCCGACAACAGCTGCGGTTATGGCCGAGAGCGCCGTTCCCAGTTTCTTGTTCTTCCTGAGTATTTCAATGTACGGCGCCAGGAGGAATATCATCATAAACGACGGGATAAAGGTCACCCACGTGGTCAGCAGTCCTCCGATTGCTCCTCCGAGGGCAGGGGAGAGCCCTGAGGCATGGTAATACCCGGCGAGGTATCCGACGAACTGGTTCACCATGATGAGCGGCCCCGGCGTGGTCTCCGCCAACCCCAGCCCGTCCATCATCTGTTCGGGCATTATCCAGTGGTAGTGGCCCACGGCCTGCTGGCTGATATAACCGAGCACGGCATACGCCCCGCCGAAGGTCACGACAGCGGCTTTGCTGAACAGGATGCCGATATCAATGAACGTATCATGCCAGCCTCTCCATAATCCGAGGACAGCGATTGGAAGGAACCACAGAGTAAGAAAAACCGTGAGAACTTTTAATGAACGCATCCATCCGCTCTTGACGACCCTCCCGGCGTTGACTGTCATTGCAAGGGCAGGGGATGAATCGGCAGAAGGTGTGTTTTCCGCCTTTGCAGAGACCAAACCCGGCGCGAATGTTCCGGATAAGTACCCTATCAAACCGGCTGACAAAACGATGACCGGAAAGGGAACATTGAAAAAATAAATGCCGACAAAAGCTGCTGTTGCCAGCGTGTAAAGAAACCTCGTCTTCAATGCTTTTTTCCCAATGCGCAGCACCGCCTCAAGAACAATAGCAACAACGGCAGGTTTCAAACCGTAGAACAACGCCGCCACCGTGGGTACGCTGCCGAGCGAGGCATACATCCATGCGAGCAGCCAGAGGATGAATATGGACGGAAGGACAAAAAGCCCGCCCGCCATGATGCCGCCCCATTTTCCGTTCAACAGCCAGCCGATGTACGTTGCGAGCTGCTGGGCCTCGGGACCGGGAAGGAGCATGCAGAAATTGAGGGCCTGCAGGAAATGGTCTTCAGCTATCCATTTTTTCTTTTCGACCAGGTCCTTGTGCATGATCGCGATCTGGCCGGTGGGGCCTCCGAAACTGATAAACCCCAGTTTCAGCCAGTACCGGAAGGCTTCAGCGAATGATATTCCGGGTGGAGTCATGTTTTTTCTCCTTTTTCCGCGAGCTCAGGTTTTCGATGCATACAGCATGTCAAATACGGCCATGCCTTTCTCAAGTGTTGTTTCGTCGGTGTTCTCCGTTTTTCGAATGCCGGTCAGGATCTCCTCGACCCCGCCGGCTTCCGGATTGTCGTACTTTTCATCTTTAATATCGAGGTCGTGAACGACCTCCGCGATCCGCTTGACCGCTTTATCTTTAATGCCGAAGGATTTGATCAGGACTTCGAAGGTGCAAAGGTCTCCCTGATGCGTGAACTCCGCTCCGCGGATATCGAAGGCGGTACATTGCTTGTCCAATGACCCCAGATCTTTTTCCTCGATGAACCGGAACGTCGCCCCGGGATCGAGGAACCGCCTGATCAGCCATGCGGAAGCCATGCGGTCCACAAAGGGCTTTTTGCGCGTGACCCAGGTTTTTCCCTGATAGTCTGCGCTTCGTTTTGGGGTGATAACAGCTGTTTGTTCTTTGATTAGATGAGTGGACATGCCTTTTACCTCGGCTTCCATGGTCTTTAGGCGCTTCTGAAATGCCTCGCCGGCCTTTGAAGCGAAAAAGTCCACTTTCCGAATATCCTCAATCTCCTTTTTATCCCTCTTTAACTGCTCGGATAGTTTTGTGATGCTCTGCGCCCGGCCGCCTTTTCTGACATTGCTTATTTTTCGTTCAAGTTCCTCGAGCTTTTTTTCCAGGTTACGGTATTCGTTCTCCCGCTGTCCGTTAAACAGGGCGATGATTTCGCTCTCCGTCATGGTCTCCACCTCCGCTACCCTTACGAAGGTGCCATCGCCGCCCATTGACGCGACCTCTGAGACCAGCCACTCGCAGAGTTCATAGTGCTCTTCATTGTGAGGAAGTATGTACACTGCGCCCTTGAGCTGGACTGCCCCGGATCGTGCCAGCTTCCTCCATATTTTCATACGGTTGCTCACGGGGTGCGAGGGTACGCTGTAAAAGATCAAAAGCCATTCCATGGGCGGCTCGTTTGCCATATATCCTTGTTCTCCTTATTCACTTGTACTGTAACTCTTGTTTATAATGTAACACATGTAACAAGCATTGTCAAGAAGAACATATCATGTATTGTCGCGGGTGGATTGGAGGAATTCCCCGGCGTGCAAAGCCTGAAGGCGTTCGCGCAGGCGCTTCTCGTCGATAAACAGGCGGATAGATTTTAAAAAAAGTCCATGAAAACTTGACATTGCGCCGACCTCGTGTATAATTTTATTATTGTCGGTGATCGGAGGCCTTGATGTCTTTCCTTGCGCCGCGGATTGCTCCGGGTATCGGAGTGGCGATGGCCCGTGTGGCCGTTCGGTTCTATTTTTTCGGCGTACTGCTGGTTGTCTCCACCATCTATCTGCCCCACTCCGCGGCAGCCAAACCGTATGGCCTCGCTGTTCTCGCGCTGCTCGCCGTGAGCATGGTCATATTTCTCTTTATCTTTCCCTGGGACAAATACGAACCTCGTGTTTTTACCCTATCGCATCTGTTGTCGAGCTCTTTCATGGCGGCCTTGCTGGTCTATGTTACCGGCGGACTTCAAAGCAGCTATGGTTTGCTGTTTTTTTTAATTATATTGTTTTCTTATTTTTATAATCTCTCTGAAATGCTCTCCATCACTACCGTCGTGACCTTGTTCTATCTTCTTCCGTATCTCTATGACAGCCCGCATTCGCGCCATTTCGCCGCATCGGCGGTGACGGTCCTTTTTTTTTATCTCGGCACGTATATTCTCTATGGCGTGACCAGATTTGTACTCAAGAAAAACAGCATCCTCGAGGACCTCAACACAAAGCTCTCGGAATTATATTCGATTACATCCGTTACTCTTAAGCATATGGAAAAGGAGGCTCTTCTTGAATCCCTCTCTGAAGGGCTCAAAGACCATCTTCCTTCAACCTACGGCATTGTGCTGTTATTCGACGATAAGCTCAATCTGGTGATGCGTATCGCCTGTCCCATACGAACGCTCACCTGGGAGCCGATGCTCGGCACGGTCTATCCTCCCGACCGGCTTATGAGTATTCGCGCCTTGCTCGAAACCAGGCAGCCGAAGGTATTCCGGTTCGATTTGGGTGAAAAAGATGATGATATAGGTACTCTCGTTACGAAAAAAACGCGTTCGGCGCTCATCGTTCCCATCAGAATAGGCGCTGAAAATGTCGGCGTCATGGTCTTTGGAGAGGAACGGGACTGGGAACGTGCGCCCTTCAATAATGAAGCAATACAGCTTGCGATAGCGATCACCAGGCAGGTCAGCATAGGCATTAACTTGTGGTGGTGCTATGAAAGGCTCACGGAAGCCCGGCATAATCTCGAGATCTCTCATGATAAAATGATAAAGGCCGAGCGCCTGGCCACCGTCGGCGAGGTGACGAGGGCGGTGGAACATGAGATCAATAACCCGCTGAATGTCATCGTGAACTGGGCGGAAATTTATCGGGAGGATGATGACATCGACCCGGAAGTGCGGAAAAAATTTCAAGTGATATATGAAATGGCCATGCGTATACAGGCCGTAATCAGGAAACTGAGTGAAATCAAAGATGCCAAATCCATAGAATTTCTCAAAGGCCAGAAAATGACGGATATCGAATAACGCTGATAATCCAGGGATGACGTTTAACTTCTTTTTCAGCGGACTGTTTTGGCAGCGTGAGCCGCCGCTCTTGAAATGATCATGGGTGTCTTGAACCTATACGTTTATGATAAAACACAACGACAGGACTAAGCACGCCAATATAGAGGTTAACCTCAACAAGCTCTATGAGCAGGTCCTCAAGGCAAAGGCAGACTGGCAGAACACGTTCGATTCTATTTCCGACATGATCTGCATCCTTGATAAAGATGCGCGGATAACCAGGATGAATCGGTCCTTCAGCGCCCGGATGAAAAAGCCATATGAGTCTTTGCTCGGCGCGCGCTGTTATGAGGCCATTCACTCAACGTGTTCGCCGTCAACGTGTCCGTTCAGCGCCGTCATGGAGACCAAACAGTCGATCCGGAATGTGATGGAGATACAGTTAGGGGACGCTGTCTTTACGACGTCGCTTTTTCCGTTCTTCGATGCGGAGAGCAAGCTGCACGGCGCCGTCTATGTCTTCCGCGATATCACGGACCAGAAGGCGCTCGAAAACAAATTACTACAGTCCGACAAGATGGCGGCGATCGGCACCCTTGCCGCCGAAATAGCGCACGAGATCAACAACCCCCTTGACTATATCACGAACTACCTTTATCTTCTTTCTGAATCACTCCCGCCTGAGTTCGGCAAGCGCGAATACCTGAAAAAGATAGAGGCGGGGATCGACAACCTTGCCGCTCTGACGCGCGATCTCCTCGAATTTTCGCGACCGCAGATAGATATTTTTGTGCCTCTCGATATGCACCGGGTGATCGATGAATCCCTGGAGTTTTCCGGTAAATACCTGCAGGAAAAACAGGTGAAAGTTATCAGGGACTTCGGGTGCCGGTCTCACCGTGTCGCCGGTTCCGTGCGGATGCTTCAACAGGTTCTGCTGAACTTGATACTGAATGCCCTTGATGCCATGACGAATGGGGGAACGATCAATATTACTACGTTCTGTCGTAAATCTCATTTTGTTCTTGAATTCGCGGACACGGGTATCGGCATTCCGGAAGCGAATCTCCCGAGGATATTCGAGCCTTTCTTTACCACCAAAAAGAATTTTGAAAAGAGGGGGACGGGGCTCGGACTCACTATATGTTATAATATCATTTATCAACATAAAGGGGAGATCCACGTTTCGAGCAGGGCCGGGGAGGGAACTAAATTTACCATCAGCCTTCCGTTGCATCATGAGGAAAAAGGACCGGTAAAACAGCATATCGTTGAGTATTAATTTCTACCGGTTGCTATTATTATCAACTTTATGTTATTAAGGGTGTCATGAGGCTTATTGTATTCGTTTGGTGATTTTCCAACGCCTGCAGATTCTAAACTACTTAATTTTATTTTGTTCTGGTGTTAGGAGGTGAATAGTTGTATAGATAAAGTAGCAGGTTTTACTCGTTGTTTATTTGGCAAGGGCCACTGGGGGGTGGGTAAATGACCGAAAAAATAAAGGTTCTGCTTGTTGACGATGAACCGCTTGTGCTTGATTCGCTTCGTGAAATTGTGGCGCGTGATGGAAAATACGAGGTGAGTCTTGCTGAGAACGGCCGGATGGCCATGGAGGTGGCCAATAAGGATAACTTCGCTGTCATCATCACCGACCTGATGCTCATGGACATTACGGGCAACGAGCTCTTGAAGTCGGTAAAGGAGAACACGCCCGAGACCCAGGTGATCATGGTAAGCGGAAAAGGAACCATTGATCTGGCTGTTGAAGCTATGAAGATGGGCTCCTTTGATTTTCTCACGAAACCCTTTTCACCCCCGCATCTTCTTCAGATTATGGACCGGGCACGAGCATATTATGATTCTTTGGTGGAAAATAAGCAGCTTAAGGACGAGATCAGAAGACTGAAAAAAAACTACGACCTTATCGGCTCACACCAGAAGATCAAGCGAATCAAGGATATTATCGACAATATAGCCCCCTCTGACAGCACGGTCCTTATCCAGGGGAAGAGCGGGACCGGCAAAGAGCTTGTAGCGAGGGCCATACACGACGGTTCACACCGTGCCGAACAGCCTTTTCAGGCGGTAAACTGCGGCGTATTCACCGAAACATTGATCGAGAACGAGCTGTTCGGTCATGAAAAGGGAGCTTACACCGGCGCTGTGCAAAGGACTATCGGAAGGGTTGAGGCGGCCGCGGGAGGCACGCTCTTTCTCGACGAGATCGATACCATGCCTCTCAGTTCGCAGGTAAAACTGCTCCGGGTGATCGAAGAGCGGTGTTTTCAGCGTATCGGCGGCACCAAGACGATCCATGTGGACTTCAGACTGATCGCCGCGACGAACGTTGATCTCAAAGAAGCGGTTGCAACGAAACGATTCAGAGACGACCTCTATTATAGGCTCAATGTCATCACGATCACCCTGCCGGAACTGCGAGAAAGGACCAGCGATATCCCCCTGCTGGTGAAGTTTTTCATAGAAAAATACAAAGGTCGCGCGAAAGCCCAGAGTGTTGCGCCTGCGGCAATGGATGTCCTTATGGAATACCCGTGGCCGGGAAATGTCAGAGAACTGGTGAATGCAATCGAATATGGGCTTGTCATGGCAAAGGGCAGCCAGATACTGTTGACAGACCTTCCTGAGGTCATTCAGGGTACGATGTCCGCCCCACAGTCGCAGGACGGGGAATCATTGTCTCTCAGAGACACGGAAAGAGAGTTAATTGTGAGAACGCTTAAGGAATGCCGGGGGAACAAACATCTTACCGCAAAAATGCTGAGAATTCCCAGGTCAACTCTTTACAGCAAGATCCAAAAGCATGGAATTATTGTGGATGAAAAGTCAGTTTCCGCCCCGAGAGATCACGGTAAATATGACAACACAGAGTTAGCTGCTGTCCAGAATTAGACTCTTCTATACTATAAATAAATCATATAGTTACGACCCGCCTTTTATAGACATAGCGAAAAGTTCTGTCCAAAACCCGTCACAGTACACATCATAATTACCTGATATATAAAGAAAAATTAAGGGCATCGCTTTTGCATTCACTATTCCGTTATCTTTGTGAGTCTTTATAAGGTATAGCTATCATCCTTGCGGGGAGCGACAAAATGACCGATACCATTTTGCTTATTGACGATGAAGAGATGATTCTGGACAGCCTCAGCGCCATACTGTTGAAAGACGGCTATCAGGTTGACTGCGCAAAGAGCGGCGATGAAGCGTTGGATATACTCAAACAAAGACAGTACGATCTCATAATAACGGACATCAGGATGCCGGGTATCAACGGTCTTGAGATGGTGGAACAGCTCAAGACCTTTAAACCCCATCAGAAGATTTTAGTGATTACCGGCTACGGTTCGCTTGAGACGGCGGTGAAAGCGCAGCACCGGGGAGTCTCTGACTACCTGATCAAGCCTATCGATATCAAGAGCCTGAAAAATTCAATCCGCCGCGCCCTGAGACCTGCGGAAGAGACGCAGGCTCCGGAAGCGAAGCATCTTGACAGGAAGCTGAAGGATTGGATGGATTATTTCTCTCTTATTTCGGATTTTACTTCCAGCCTCAATGCCTCGCTCGACGTACGAGAGATCATTGACGCAACTCTCGACCGTCTCCGAAAGATCGCTGAAACCGAATTTTCTTCCCTCTATCTCTTTTCAACGGTAATCTATGATCTTTACTACCTCAAAAACCTGGACGAAATTCCCGTCCTTTCGGCGGGAACAGGCATCAGTACCTCCTTGTCCGAGGCCGGACAGTGGATTTCCGAGCCGCGACTGTTCTCCTCCCGGAGCGGCGCGGCCGCGGAACAGGGCGACCCGCAGCGTATGCTCGTCTATCAGGCGATGGCCCGTGACAACATTCGCCATGCGTTTCTCATTCCGGTGGTCGTTAAGGACAGGATTATCGGGATCGTTGATGTGTGCTCGACACGGGACGATCCGTTTTCCGAAATCGACATAAATCTCTCCAAGACCCTGGTAAATCAGGCGTCCCTTGCGCTCGCAAAGGCCCTCAGTTATCTCGAGATGGAGGAGCGGAGCAAAGAAATAGGGCTGCTCTACAACCTGAGTCTGAGGCTGAACCAGTCGCTCAAGATAACCGATTCGATCAAGGCCATCTGTGAGGGCGCGGTCGATATTACCGGCGCCGCAGGGTCTCTGCTCCAAACGTCCCTGGAGCCGGGTTCCATCAAGAATTTTATCTTTCACCGGGACCTCGGTTTCCACAAGGAAATGAAGCGTGGTTCTCACGACTGGCTTATACCTCAAACGGCGCGGAAGGAGGCCTTTTTCTCAAACGATCCGGTCATGGACCCGCGGGTGAACTCTCTTGCGCTCTATTCCCTCGGCATACGCAGCCTGGCCTATGTACCGCTCATTTACGAGTGGGAAGATCTGGGCGGACTTACGGTGTTTTACAAAACGGAAGGAAGAACGTTTGATGAGAGGGATATTCACCTCCTCCATCTTTTTGCCCGGCACGCCTCAGAGGTGCTCCTGAATTCTCAACTGTTCGAGGCGATAAAAAAATCGCGCGAGAAGATCATAATCGAAAAGAACAAAATGGACATCGTGCTCGGCAATATGGCGGACGGCGTGGTGACGATCGATACCAATTGCAGGATCACCTACATCAATGAAGCCATGCTCAAGATGGTCGGCATCCGCGATGAACAGGCCGTGGGCAAACCGTGTCATGAGGTGTTTACCATGGACCGATGCAGGGCGGACTGTCCGGTGAGGGGCGCCTCGATGGACCCCACAAAGCAGGAATTCTTTGAGTCGACAATGGAAAACGAGAAGCGCGAGTCCATGTCCGTGTACGTAAGCCTCGCGCCGATCCAGGACAGCGAGGGAAAGCTGGACGGCTGGGTCAAGGTCATCAGAAATATCGACAAGATAAAGGAACTCGATAAGCTCAAGGACTCCTTCTTCCATGCGCTGGCCCATGATCTCAGGGCCCCGTTGTCGTCCATCATGGGGTTTACCGAGATACTCTCCCGCGAAGACATCCCCCCGGATAAACGAAAGGGCTACCTCAGGATCATGGAGAACAGCGCTTCCGAGATGAATGCCATCATCGATAATCTTCTTGATGTGTATCGCAGCAAAAATGCCGGGCTTGTCGTACGGGACCATGAAGTCAATATGCAGGAGCTGGTTCAGACAACGGTGCAGGAGATGGAGGGCATGGCCCGGACCAAGGGGGTCTCTCTCCACGGTCTTGAAGCGCACGGCGCATTCACCGTACGGGCCGACGAGGACCTGATCAGAAGGGTGTTGAGCAACCTTCTGAGCAATGCGATCAAAAATACTCCGGGCGGCGGCAGCGTGCGGGTGTTGGCGCGGATGGTTTCGAAGGATGAGAAAGCCCGGGTAAGTGCTGGGGCGTCAATCGTTCAAGCGGGTGAAATGAGTTTTCATCCGTCGTCTGTCGAGATATCCGTGGAAGACACCGGAGTGGGGATCGCTCATGCTGAGCTGGAAAAGATATTCGACAAGTTTTACAAGATCGAGCAGAATAGTGATGCGGCGGCGTCAGGCACCGGATTGGGCCTCGCAATAACGAAAGAGATCGTCGAAGCGCACGGCGGCAAAATATGGGCGGAGATCGTCAATGGCGGAGGCACAAAATTTACCTTTATTCTTCCGCACCGTGATGCGGAGGGAGTGGGGAAAGACGCTTGATTTTCCGAGGATTTTATGAGACAGGATATTTTGCATTGGATTCAAATGACATGAGATGCGCGGTTTGTTGGTTCCCTGCGGAGAATGATGATGAAAACGATACTCCTGGTAGATGACGAGCTCGAAAATCTGAGAAGTCTCGGCGAGATCCTGAACCGTTTCGGGTACAAGGTCATTGCCAAGCCTGACGGACAATCCGCGCTGTCTGTTGTTCGAAATGGAACAAAGATCGATCTCGTCATAACCGATTACCGGATGCCGGGGATGGATGGCCTGGAGTTTCTTACATTGCTCAAACAGGGTGCGGCGGCCGTGCCGGTGATCATGCTGACAGCGTACGGGGCCGTTGAAACCTACCTGAAGTCGCTCAGCCTGGGAGTATTCGAGTATGTCAACAAACCGGTAAAAGCAAAGGAACTGGGTAAGATCGTGAAGGCGGCGCTCGACGGGTCGGAGACGGGACCGGGGTCGTCGGGCGGCGCATTATCACCGAATATGCGCAAGTTTGGGCCTCTCTGACGCGGGCGCCGGGGAGCATTCTGAAATCCGGGGAGACAGTATTCCCTTTTTAAAATTTTATTGTTCATAGGGGAGGGTATGATGAAACAGGTGCTGCTGCTCGAAGAGGATAGTGAAGGCAGGGAGTCTCTCGCACGGGTACTCAAAAAAAGAGGTTTTGCCGTTCTTCAAACCGGAGATGAATCATCGGCGCTCGACATGCTTTCGTCCATCTCGCAGATCGATGTCGTGATCGCCGGCGCCTCGGACCGGGACAGGCTCGAGTTTCTCGCTGATGTTCGTGAGCAACGACCGCATCTGCCTGTGGTGTTTCTTGCGGATTACTGCGGTCCGGAATCGAAACTGCGGGGTATCCTGTACGGCGCATTTTCCATGTCCCGCCGCCTGAATTTTTACCTTAATATGAGGCCGATCGGGTTAACAGAACTTGACCGGCTGCTTCGCGTCATCGTGGGCGATATCCGTACGGAGTGCGTAAGGAGCCTGGCCGCCGCGTAATCGACACGATCAATGAAAGCAGGGGGGTCTCTATGAACAAGAAAAATCAAGTGGTAAGCTTTAGAATAGGCAGGGAACTTTTCGGCGTATATATCCAGATCGTCCAGGAGATCGTACGCGTTCCCGAGATTACCCCGGTGCCGGAAATGCCCCTGTTCGTGGAGGGTGTAATCAATCTTCGCGGCAAGATCGTTTCTATTGTTGAATTGAGCAAGAGACTCAAGATAGAGGGATCATCCAAGACAAAGGCAAATCGGATATTGATCATAGAGCTCGATAAAAAGGTAGTGGGACTTTTGGTGGACGCCGTGACGGAGATACTGCGGATACCTCCCGAGTCCATTGAGCCGACCCCGGATATCGTTACCTCGGTAGGGTCTGAATATATCATGGGCGTGGGCAAGCTTCCTGATAAATTGATCATTCTCCTGGATTTAAAGAATATCCTCAAACCGGAAGAAATAAAGAGGCTTGCCACCGACGGGCGCGAGGAAACAGCCGCACAGGGCGGCGCCGGCGCTTCCCTCGACGCGGCAGCGTAAGATGCCTGGTGTGCTGAGATCAGCGGCCGAAAGGAACAGAGGGCTACGTTGTGTGCGATATGATACTGACTGATGACGAATTCAGACTCTTCTCGCAGCTCATTTACAACGAGAGCGGGATCTCCATCAAGGACGCCAAAAGGAACTATCTGCAGACCAGATTACAGAAGAGACTTCAGGCCAGCCAGCATAACAGCTATTATCGTTACTACAAATTTGTTACTGATAAGACCCAGGGCGGCAGGGAACTTCTCGATTTGGTGGACAGCCTCACGATCAATGAGACCTCGTTCTTCCGGAACAGGCCTCAGTTCGACCTGTTTGTCGATCTTGTCCTTCCGGAGTTAAAGAAAAAGAGGGCGAACAACCTCAAACTCAGGTTCTGGAGCGCCGGATGCTCCAGGGGCCAGGAGGCGTATTCCATAGCGATGAGCCTTCTTGATCATCTCGAACTTCCGAACGCGTGGGATATCAAGATCCTGGCCTCGGATATAAGTCTCCGGGTCCTCGAGAGCGCGCAAAAGGGCCAATACAGTGAATACGAGGCGGAAACCGTACATCCGGAATACCTGAAGGTCTATTTTGACAAGGTAGACGGTTCGTTCCAGATAAAACCCCACGTGAAGAAACTGGTGATCTTTGATTACCACAATCTCAAGCACGATAACGGACTGGTCGGGCTGGACGTCATATTCTGCCGGAACGTGATGATCTATTTCGACGCGGATGAGCAAAAGAGACTTATTGAAAAGTTCCATAAGAGCCTTGCCGTCGGCGGGTATCTCTTCCTGGGACACAGCGAAAGCCTCCAGGGACTTTCGGAAAAGTTTAAATTCATCTATCACAGCAAGGGAGCGGTATACCAGAAAACGGGTTAGCTCAAGGAGCGGGTCTGTCGTCCACACAAGGACAGCCCGGCAGGAAGACTATGGGCGAGTACACATTTACCGATCAGGAACTGAGCGAGCTCAAAGAGGTCTTTTTTACCGAGGCCTATGAGATCCTCCAATTGCTCAATCAGGAAGCATTGAACCTCGAGGCGGGACACGACCGGGATGGTTCGTTGAAAAACATTCAGCGACACCTCCATACCCTTAAGGGGAACTCGCGGGCGCTGGGATTTACCTGTCTGAACACCTTGAGCCATAAGGCTGAAGATCTGATGAAAAAGATCCAGGATGCCTCCATCGATGTGGACCAGGGACTTATTGATCTGATCCTCGGGATGAACGACACGCTCCAGCTCTACCTGGACGGCTATAGGTCAAATATCAATGTAAAGCTCGATGAACGGATCATGGAGCGTATAGAAGGCTATTTGTGCGCATCGGGAAACGGAAGCGATTCCGATAAACAGGCCACGCCCGGGACCGACGGTGGTCCAGCCGCATGTGTGTATGATATCAGCGTTATTTTCGACAAGAAATGTGATATGAGATCATCCGGCGCGAGCCTGATCGTGGAAAGGCTTTCGACGCTCGGAGAGATTCTCAGTGTGGAACCGGGCCTGGACTCGGGCATGCTTGACCAGGCGGACCGGATAGCGATCCGGTTCGGTTCAGCGGATTCCTCGGCCCCGGTAAAAGAGATGATCGATATCCCCGGCATTGTTGAAGCCGTTGAGATTACAATACACGGAGGCGATGAATCACTATCGGGAAAACAGCAACAGAAAGGCGCGGCGGTCAAGAGCGAGGCGGCGCAGACCCTGCGGGTTGAGGCTCAGCGAGTCGATAAAATGCTCAACCTGGTCGGGGAGCTTGTGATCGGCCGTTCGATGGTCGGACAGGTGCTCACGGAGCTCGAGGAACGGAATAAGAAGGACGCCCTTGTCAAGCGACTCGGCGATGCAAACGCCTTTATGGAGAAGACCCTTTCGCAGCTGCAGAAGAACGTCATGAAAATTCGCATGCTGCCGATCGCGCAGGTCTTCAGAAAGTTTCCGCGCGTCGTCAGAGACCTTTCAATAGAAAAGGGAAAACAGATCGAGCTTGTGATGGAGGGCGAAAAGACGGAAATCGACAAGAGCATCCTCGATGTGATCGGTGAGCCCCTGATCCATCTCGTGAGGAACGCCGTTGACCATGGCATCGAACCGCCGGACGAACGGGAGCGGAACGGGAAAGCCCCGAAGGGGAAGATCACTCTCCGGGCGGCTCACGAGGGAAATCAGATCGTGATCGATATCATCGACGATGGCGCCGGGCTCGACCCGGCATGGCTCAGGAAAAAAGCCGTGCAAAAAGGGATTAGGACGCAGGATGAGGCGGATCGTCTCTCGGACGAAGAGGCCGAGGAACTCATATTCCAGTCCGGGTTCAGTACGGCGGATGTGGTCTCGGACATCTCCGGCAGGGGTTTTGGAATGGATATTGTTCGGACGACGATGGAGTCCCTCAAGGGCAGGATACAGGTCCGCTCAAAAAAGGGCGAAGGCAGCGTGTTCACTCTCAGGCTGCCGCTCACCCTTGCCATTATCAGGGCGATGCTCTTCTGGATAGGAGACAGGCTCTTTGCCCTGCCCATGTCGACCATCGAAAAGATCACCCGCATCAGGGACAACGACAGACAGATAGTAGGCGGCAGGGAGGTCCTGCGGTTCCGTGACAAGGTGATCAGTCTCGTTTCTCTCAGGGAATCGTTGATCGTGGGCGACAGCGGGCAGGAACAAGGCCGGCGGAAGTTCGTCATCATTGTGGGCCTCGCGGAGAAGCTCTATGGATTTCTTGTGGACAGGCTGGTAGGACAGCAGGAACTCGTCATCAAGGTCCTCGACAATCACTGGGGTACGGTCAATTGCACATCAGGCGCTTCGATCCTGGGCAGCGGCAAGGTAGTGCTTATCCTTGACGCTCCGGCGCTCATTGCGCGGGAAATACGGCGGGAAGCGGGTAAGGCGTAATTTGGAGCGAGCCAACCATGTTGGCGTCAGAGATAACGGCAACACCCTGCTCTTGCGAAAACGCGGGTGCAGGCGCAGTGCCTTGGTCCAGATGGGGAAAGCGAAATGAATAAGATCAAAGTCATGGTCGTAGACGATTCCGCTCTCATGCGAAAGCTTCTGAGCGAGATCCTGGCAAAGGATCAGGAGCTTGAGGTGGTGAATACCGCCATGGACGGCCTGTTCGCTCTCAAGAAGATATCGCAGGCGCGGCCGGACGTTATTACCCTGGACCTCGACATGCCGCGAATGGACGGCCTGACGGCGCTCCGATATATCGTGAACGATTATCACATCCCCGTCGTACTGGTAAGCTCTCTTACGATCAAGGGCGGAGCGCTTACCCTCGAGGGGCTTGCACTCGGCGCTGTGGATTTTGTCACAAAGCCGAAAGACGCGATCTCTTTGCACATCCACGAGGTCGCGCACGAATTGATCCAGAAGGTCAAGACAGCAAGCAGGGTTGAGGTCGCCAAGATACAGCGCACGGAGCACGTGCTGGCTCCTGCAAAGGTCGCCGTTGCTCCGAAGAAGGAGCCGCAAGGGGGCCTGCTGAAGAAAGTCGTCGCTGTCGGCATCTCGACGGGAGGGCCGAACGCAATCAGTTATATCCTTCCCCGGCTCCCCGGGGATTTCCCCGCAGGCATATTGATCGTACAGCACATGCCCGAGGGATTTACCCAGATGTTCGCCAACCGGTTGAACCAGGTATGCAAGATACGCGTGAAGGAGGCGCAGGAAGGCGATCAAATATTCCCGGGTTGCGCTTACATCGCGCCCGGCAACAGACATTTGAAGATGGCCAGGGTCGGCCGGGGAAGCGTTGTGGTGCTTTCCGGCAGCCCGCCGGTGAACGGACACCGCCCTTCCGCGGATGTTCTGTTCGACGCGGTCTCGCAGGAGTTCGGCTCGGACAGCATCGGTATTATCATGACCGGCATGGGTGATGACGGCGCGCGCGGCCTGGGAAGGATAAAAACCTCGGGCGGGTACACCCTGGCGCAGGATGAGGAAACCTGCGTTGTTTTCGGCATGCCCAAGGTCGCGATCGAATTAGGCAATGTGCATGAGGTTGTGTCGCTTGACGCGATACCGGACAGACTGACGGCTCTACTGAAGGAGGTGACCACGCATGCGGGAGCGGCAGAACAAACAGTTTAAGTTTCTCGTGGTGGATGATTCCGAGTTTGCCCGGAAGTCGCTCATCAAGGTCCTGAGCACGTTCGGCGGCACGCTCGCCGGCGAAGCGGTCTCGGGCCA
>Ga0209342_10002022_pt1 | contig 22181 bp, 29 predicted proteins | sample RifCSP16_2_FD_184023 | JGI IMG/M metagenome (GOLD analysis project Ga0209342, IMG submission 184023) | Soil microbial communities from Rifle, Colorado - Rifle CSP2_sed 16_2 (SPAdes) (version 2) | ecosystem: Environmental > Terrestrial > Deep subsurface > Rock core/Sediment | place: Rifle... | reverse complement strand
AAACTTGCCCGTTCTATCCACGGCCGCCCTCCCACCTTGCTTTTGCCAACCGCTCAAAATCACCAAGCCCCCGTTTGCGTCGCCCCACCAAGTCCCAGGAGGGACAAGCTCCGTCGCCCCGTTCGACTCTGCCCCGCCAACACGCCCCACGGCGATGGTGCCTGTCCCCTTTTGCGGCGCGCCGCCGCCCCCTCAAATCTCAAATCCTGAAATCTGAAATCCTTCCCCTTTGCGTCCTTGCGTCTTAGCGCCTTTGCATTAAAAACCCCCACCGCCTTACTTGTCTTTGCGTCTCTGCGTCTTAGCGCCTTTGCCTTAATCCCCCCACCCACCGACCCTACCACTTACGCAGACAAAAAGGATCACGACGATTGTATCGAACAACCGATGAGAAAAGACGTAGGCTTGGTCTCTCGGGCACCCATGCGCACGGAAAGGGCCGCTTGTGATTGCGAATCGAATCTGGCTAGCATCCGCAGCCGTCCTCTTGTCGGCCGTCGTCGCCATCGCCGACGAAGTGGTCGTCCCGAGTCCTACATCCAATGACGCGACCATCGACGTCGCCGGGGCAGGGCAGGGCACGTCCCCATCCTCGCCCCTCGCCCCCAACGCGCCGTCCGTCGTCATCGACCCCAACGTCGACGCTACGCCCGTCGATTGCGGCCCCGGCTGCGCCACCAGCTTCAGCTTCTCAAGCTGGACCCGCTTCGGCTCCTGCTGCCCCACCCAACCGTGTGAACTCGCGTGGTTTCCGATCGACCGCGTCACCTGCCAATGCCCGCCCCACGAGTATTGGTACGGCGAAGTCAGCGCCATCGGCTGGCGTCGCGACACCGATCCTTCCGGCGTCCATCTCGCCACCCTCGACGCCGGCGGCGACGTCGTCCTCTCGTCCCAACAGGCTTGGCCCGACTTCCGCGCCGGCGCCGTCGTCCGCCTGGGCCGAATGTTCACGCCCACCACCGCGATCGAATACGGCTACCTCGGCTCCGGCACGTGGAGCGGCAACGCCGCCGTCGCCGACCAATCGCCCAACATGCCCGGCGGCCTTGGCAACCTCTTCTCGCCCTTCGGCGATTTCGGCGCCGCCCCCGTCGACGACTTCGACTACAACGAACTCGTCTCGATCCAAGGCAGCACCCAATTCGAGAGCTTCGAACTCAACCTTCGCCACCGCCTCTGCATGCCCGCCGAGCCGTTGCAGGTCTCCATCTTCTACGGCATCCGCTACCTAGACGTCGGCGAGCGCTTCGGCTATTACAGCCAGACCCAAGTCCCTCTTGGCGTCGGCGCTACCCAACTGGTCGACGTCCGCGCCAAGAACGACCTCTTCGGCGCCCAGATCGGCATGCTGCTCGAATGGCACATCGAACCCCGCTGGTGGTTCGACGCCCGATTGTCCGCCGGCCTCTACAACAACCGCGCCGGCCAAAACACCCATCACGTCGAAACCGGCGACGCCCCCGGCGAAAACTGGCTCGAAAGTCGCGGCGACCGCGGCTCGGTCGGCGCCGAAGTCGCCCTGAGCCTCGTCTACTACTTCACCCCGCGCGTCTCGACCCGCGTCGGCTACCATTTCCTCTGGATGGACCACGTCGCCCTGGCCGCCGAAAACTTCGAGACCGATCCCACCCTCCTCCGCGAAGGCCCCGCCCAGCTCAACGCCGACGGCACCATCATGTTCCACGGCCCCTTCCTCGGCCTTGCCCTCGGCTGGTAAATATACCAAACATCGGCCACCTTGATGAGAACGACTACCGCGAGTTGCGCCGCTATCTCGAATTCGGCCGTGACGTCGTTGAAGTCTTTCGCTATCAGACCCTGGCCTTCGCGGCGACCCGACGCTACCTGAACCGCCTCCAGGGCATTAGCATCGACCGCCAAAGTCCCGAGGAACTTCGTGCGGAAGCCCTGCGATTTTTCGACGAATTGGACCGAAGCGCCGATCTCGTCGAAAATCGCTACGGCCGCAATGCCTACCCCGGCAATCCCCTCCTCGCCCGCCAGCACGCCGCCGAAATGCGCCGATTGATCAAAAACGCTTCGCCAAAAGAAAAGACCCGCTGACAACCGCTGTCAACGAGTCTTCCGAGTGGGCGATGAGGGGCTCGAACCCCCGACTTCCACGGTGTAAACGTGCGGGCACCTCATCCGAATTGTCTACAGAATCAGTACTTGCGTCAACACCTTCGCCAGTTTGCACCAGGGTTTGCACCAGCGAGTCCGAAAGTGCAAACGCCGGTGACTTCGGCGCTGGTTTCCTCGATATGCCATCAATCAGCGGCATTGCCGACCAGCACGGGACTGACAAGTCCCACACCGGGCACGGTGCTCCATCCGTTGTCTTCGCATACCGAGCCAATAGCGATGAGCCCGACACGGGCGACCCCGTGGCCGAGCTAGCTGCCTTACTGCTGACACTCTCGCCAGCCGACCTATCAAGACTCGCCAAAATGCTCCACGGCGAATGAGGGCCCAGTCGTTTTGTTACTGCCGTCCTGGGTTGCTCGCACGTAAAGCCGGAACGCCTCCTTCTCCGCGACGCATCCCGGCCATGGACACAGGAACGGGGGAAAATCCAACGAGATGAAAAAGCACACTGGGCCAGTCAATCCTTCCTATTTCATGAGCCGGACAACGGCCGGTAGTAGACATGGGTGGTCGGGTTGGATGATGTGAAGACTCGTTGAGTGCGAGGACAGATCGCTCATGCAGGGTTGTCCGACCCGGCGTCCTCGGCGGCGAATGCGCAAGACTCAACCGTGCTCTTTGTCTTCCACACCCAGGGAGCCGAACAGCGAGGTACAAGTGCAGAGGAAGACAAGAACGACCAACACCACTGGCCGGCCCACATGCGACCATCGTCACTAGGGCGTCGTTCCTGGTGAAGCCTTGCGGAAAGAACGGCCCGCGCGAAGCCAAGGACAAGTCAGGTGCAATACGGCACGGTGCGGGCCAGTGAAGTGATTTTGGGAAACGCTTTCTCGCGGATGGGGGGCGTGGTTGTAGCCTTGAGAGGCATGAAAACGCGGTCACTGGTTCTTCAATCGCGGGTGATAGTTACCTTGCGGCGAGCACAAAGGTCATCGTGCGACAGCACTTGTACGACGCGGGTCACGATGCCGGGCCGTTCGAGGATAGATTCGGCCGGCGAGCACGGTTTGCGGATTTTTTATGGAAGGAAGGGAGGGCAGCATGGACGCCCGGAAGAATCGACGCAGCAGCCAAGGCAGGACGAGCAAGAAGAAGGCCGCGAAGCCACCTTCGATCCGAAAGCTCTTTGTCGAGCGGATGCGGCGCGAAGGACGCGAGGCGGAGTGGAGAGCCGTGCTCCGCTCCGTCATGGAAGAAACCGGCCGGCGGTTCGCCCAAGCCAGTGGAGAGGCGATGCGGCGAATGGGCTACGAGGGACCGCAGCGAGAACGTGAACTCTACGCAAAGCATCTCGCCGCCGAAGGCCGAAGCAAACTTCGCCGGCAGATCGACCGTGAGCGCGAGGCGATCATCCGTGACCGCGAAGACGTGGCGTTGGAACGGGCGATGAAGGGCTTGCCGGCCAGCGTCAACCTGGACACGGAGTTGACCTGGGTCGCGACGCATCCGGCGGTGGCACGGAAGGAACGTGGCGCCAACGATCGGCAATTGCGGCTTACGGCGGAGGACGTCATGGGGTCGCGGCATGAACGGGCCCCGTCGATGCGGGCCGTTTGGCTGCTCCAGCACGGGATGAGAAACCCGGGCGAGTTTTGGAGAATGTACTTCGTCCGACAACAGAAGGACCGCCCGGTCGAAAGACAGCGGGCTTTAACCTCTGCGGAGTCCATGACCCTGGCCGAGGTTAAAGACTGCCTCTCGCAGCTTCAAAACCGCGTGCCTGACTCGGAGCAGTGAAGAACTGCCGCGACTACGCGAAGCACGCGGCGGCTTGGGCACGGACAGAGGAAGGTTGGCCGTTCCGGCGGGCGCGACAGTCCGCCGGTGACTTGGCGATAACGAGCCAGTCCGATTGTCGTCGGTTTTCTCGTGGATGCGATGATGTGCTTGAAGAGCCACTCGGAAGGGTGGAGGCGATGGACTCTACGCCGGGAGACACGGGCGATTCGCCTCTCTCTTCCCCTCGCGCGACGGAGAACTTTGTGTTGACGGCACACCAGAACACAACTGCAACGCTGGCAAGCCTTTTCGTTAAACCCCACTGACCGTCGTGAAAGCCTGTTGCCGGCGATTGCATCTCGCAGGCAGTGGAGGTGCAAATTACGCGGTATCCGTGCGCGCCTGTCAGCAAAGGTGGGGCGGATGCCGAATCGCGCCGATTTTACAGAGGCGGCCCGTCAGTGCTCCAGAATGCGATAGACCGTCGGGCGCGACAATCCGGTGGCTCGGGCGATTGCCGTCACGCCTTCGCCGTCCTTGTCGAGTCGCCGGATGGTCTTCACCTGTTCGTTGGTCACGGTCAAGCGTCGCCCCGGCTTGCTCCCGCCCCAGGTCTTGCCGGCAGCCCGAGCCGCGGCTTGACCGGCCCGAACCCGTTCGGATCGCAGCTCGTTCTCAAACTGCGCGACCGAAGCCAGCACGTGTGCCAGCAATCGCCCAGAAGCCGTGGCAAGGTCGATGGCGTCTTTGAGACTGATGAGGTTCATTCGTCGTTCGCGCAGTTGCTCAAAGAGCTTGGTGAGCCCCGAGCATGTTCGGCCCAGCCGATCCAGTCGCCAGACGACGACCGCGAACACTTGCCCGGCGTGGATGGCCGCCTCCAGACGATTCCAGGCCGGCCGGTCCATCGTTCGCCCCGTGGCCTTGTCCCTGTACCACTGGACCGGCCTGTCCTGTGCCTCGGCCCAACGCTTCAGGTCGGGCTCCTGGCTCCGGTGGTCTTGCTTCTTGCTTGAGACGCGAAGATACACGGCGATGTGGCGATTCATAATGCTGTTCTCCTCCAACCAGTATGATTCGGAAAGGACGAGTGTCAATTGTCGTTCTTACTTCACACGTTACGCATGGGACTCGTCGTAAGTCCTTGAGTGGCCGTCGATGGAGGAGCGTTTTCGCGGGGAGGTTGACTGTTTACACATTTTCGCGGGTCGATCGGACGCACTTCGAGGGGCGTACCAGGGGAGTCGGAGACGAGTGACGGTCCCGGTCAGAAGAACGTCTGCGGCCGGCTTGGATCGGTCACGTTTCGGTCCGACGGGGACGGTCGCGCGGATGACCAGATCAGGGTTGCCGCTGCCTGTATCCGGGAGGCGGCTCCGCGTCGCAGAGCCGAATTGAAAAACAACGGGCGACGTCGAATTGTCCCAGGAAAACAGTCCGCCAGAATTTTTGCCCACGGCCCCCCGGGTATGCGATTTGGATCCCTAGCTAGCCTCTCTCCGGCGCTATGATAAAAAACGAGCGTTAAACTAGGCAAGACCGCCGGATGCCCCATGCTGGGAGACACCTTGGGACCGGCCTATGTTTCAACGATATCTCCCGCACTACCACTGAACGGCATGATCGGCGCAGACCTGACCTTGGGGCTATTAGGCTTTGCCGCCAAGGCAACAAGGAAACAGGTCGTTGTCGAGTAGCGGAGGTTAGAACTCGTGGGGAGTTCTCAGACTATGCGGAACGTGAGGAGCCTTTATGCCGGCCGTTTTTTACTGGTCACGTGTGGACCGGGACGCTGGGGTATTGTGAGATCGACCAGCCCCGGAGACGTGGCAATCGTCCTTCACAATCGGGACCATCAATCACCGCTATTATTCCCGATCCTGCTAAAGCCTGGATTGCCAGCCGCCGAAGGCAAGAAACGGGGAGTTACGTCAGTGCCTTAAACCGCTTCTGCCATGGGCCGGATGACAATGCGACGACTCATCCACATTCCGATCGTCCACTCCAGCGCTGAGTTGGGCTCGTTGGCCCCATCCGTGCAGGCCCATCATGCCAAGGTTCTCGGCGAGACTGCCTGGCATGAACGGGAACAGGCCATCGAGGGCCTTTGGAAACACATCCGGGAAAGAGTCCTGGCATTGCATCTTGATGATCGGCATACACGGATATACCAGGATGGGCTACCGGTTTGCGAATTTGAGGAGAAGATCGTCCGAGAGATTGCCCAGGCCGGCAGTCCGAACCACCAGTTGATCCTGGAACTCATCGAGCGTGGCGCCACGCTAATGGGAACCGAGGATCCAAGACTGCTGATGGAAGAATATGAGATACAGAAGGGGAAATTGGAGAATCGGGCTGCCTCGAATCAAGCTGGGCAAGAACAAATGCGGACCGACGACTTGCTAGCTGCCCGCGACCGTTTCATCGCAAGGCGGATTGAGGACACATTGCAGGAGGGTGAGACGGGCCTGCTGTTTCTCGGCGCCTTACACCCGTTCGACGAGCTGCAATCAACCGACATTGAGGTGGTCACGCTCGATTAGTGGCAGACTGTTGTGGGAGTCCAGCCAGTAGTTAGACAAAGCTGTAGGGCGGCCAGGGGCCTAGGAACTCGCACAACTCGCCTTCCCTTGCATCTCGCAGGGTCTTCACACGCTCTCGAAACAGGTCCACACGGTCTCGCTCGACGAGGAAGGCCAGGCGAATGACAACCGGCAGGGATGACCCCAGCAATCGCCATTGCTGGTACAGTCCGTCAAGTCCGCACACGTAGCGATCAGAAGTCTGGCCAGCTTGTCCACTGAGCCGATCCTCACGTTGATAAAGTGCTCGGCGATCAGCAAGGTAGTCTGCCGACGACGAGACTCTGGCTGGAGGTCTGACCTCCGCAGGCTGGCACATCGAGGGTGTTATTCTCAGACCTATTTCAAAAGTGCCCTCGACACGGTCCAGGCACTCAAGCAGTTCTTGACGCTGTTCCTGGAGCAAACGACAGACGCCTTCTTCGTCCGTCATCGAAGTACCGAATCGTATCGGCAGCACGGTAATCCAGCGATGAATGGCATCCAACGCGAGGACGTGTTCCAGGGGCTTAGGGGGAACCACTGATGCGTTGATTGCCGCGCACGCCAACTCGTCAGCAAACACCCAGCGCACGGCAACTTGCCCGACCATCGTCTGGCCAGCCACAATCGCTACGTCCCGACTTCGGACAATTCCGACCGGGTACAGTAGCCTTGTTGACACGTGCGTCTTCATTTTGACGTGCTTTCCGACGCGCTGATGGTCAACTCGGGACAGAAATGGTAGGGTGGCCAGGGGCCGGTCACTTCCAGCAATAGCCCTTTCTTCTGCATCGTGTCGCGGGTCTCGTGGACCGTGGCCAGCCAGGGTTCCACGTCCGCTGCCGGAAGGAGATAGGCCGCGTTGTAAACCATCTTTTCGCGGCGGCCGGTCAGGGCATCGGGCAGAGGACGAACTCGCCGGCGGCGGTCGGTCCGGGCGGCCAATCGGTCCTCCACCGCCGTGATTTCCCGTTGCAGCTCGGTCTGCATTTCACGACAACGTCGAAGTTCGGCACCTCTCCGTCTGAGGTATTCCGCGCCACTCATGACAGCGTCGTTCAGATGCGGCCCGTCAAGACGCCCGGTGATCCGGTCGTTCTGGACGTAGAGCTTCACGGCCCATTCCTGTCGATCGCCCAGGGCTTGCAGGAAATCAGCGACCGCCTTCCGGCAGTGGGCCACGGCGGCCAGCAACGAGTCCTTCGACCGGAAAATGGTTCCCAGCCGCAGTGGGAGCACGGGTGAACTCCGGGCCGCCTGGCGAATGATGTCGTTGTGACGGACGGCCACTTGGTTCAGCCAACGAATGTCTTCAGCCGTCTTGCCTTCGAGCTTTTCCACGTCGAACTGGTCCAAGCCGACGCGGCTGGCCACCGCCGCGATCGGCCCGGCGGGGACCAATTCGACGTTGAAGCGAGCGTCGACTCCCGGCCCAATCCCTTCCACCTGGCAGTTTGCCTCGGAAAAAGCGTATTGGCAATAGTGTTCGTCACTCATGTTTGACCCGTGCCGATCGGGGAGCGATCTCCCGGATCGCCTTCTGAAAGTCTTCGCGGTTGATTTCCAGGCCCTTGCAGTCCGGTTGGTCGGGCGAGGCGTCGATCCGCGCGGCGATCGCTTCCATCATCGTGCGATGGCATACTCCTTCGATCTCCGCGCCGCTGAAGCCGTCGGCTTCGTCGGCCAGCCACGCGAGCGTCACATTGCGAGCGACCGGCCGATCGCGCAGGTGAACCTCGAAGATCTTCTCGCGCGCGGCCCGGTCGGGCAAAGGCATCTCGATTTGCATGTCGAATCGGCCCGGGCGCAAGAGGGCCGGGTCAAGCAGGTCGCGGCGGTTGGTGGCCGCCAGCACCAGGACTCCCTTGAGTTCCTCGATGCCGTCCAGTTCGGTCAGCAGTTGGCTGAGCACCCGGCCGCCCACGCCGGAGTCTTCGTGACCACCGCCGGACCGGGTAGACGCCAGAGCGTCGATTTCGTCGAAGAAGATGATGCAGGGGGCCGCCTGCCGACCTTTGTGGAAGACCTCGCGGACGCCGCGTTCCGACTCGCCGACGTACATCGACATCAATTCAGGCCCCTTCACCGAGATGAAGTTCACTTCGGTCTCTGCCGCCAGGGCCTTGGCGATGAGCGTTTTGCCGCAACCCGGCGGTCCCGACAGGAGCATCCCCTTGGGCGGTTTGAGTCGGAAGGACTCGAACAGCGCCGTGTATTTCATGGGCCACTCGATCGCCTCGCGCAGCCGGCGTTTGACGTCTTCCAGTCCGCCGACGTCGTCCCAATGCACGTCGGGCACTTCGACAAACACTTCGCGGATGGCCGACGGCTCGACCTCGTGGAGCGCGTCCTGGAAGTCGCTCGGGCCGACTTCCAACTGGGCTAGGACTTCATAGGGGATGTGCTGTTGGGAGAAATCGACCTGCGGCAGAATGCGTCGAAGGGCGTTCATGCCCGCCTCGCGGCAGACGGCCTCCAGGTCGGCGCCGACGAAGCCGTGGGTGATGGCCGCGAGTCGCGCCAGATCGACGCCTTCGCCCAACGGCATTCCACGACTGTGGATTTCGAGGATTTCCTCGCGGCCGTGCTGATCGGGGATCGGGATGGAGATTTCGCGGTCGAACCGGCCGGGACGCCGCAGGGCGGGATCCAACATGTTCGGCAGATTCGTGGCTGCCAGGACGATCACGTGCTGGCGACCCGAAAGTCCGTCCATCAGGGCCAGCAGTTGCGCCACGACCCGTTTTTCGACGTCGCCCACCGCCCGCTCGCGCCGCGGGGCGATCGCGTCGATCTCGTCGAGGAAAATAATGCTTGGCGCGCGCTTCGTGGCCTCCTCGAAGATCTTTCGCAGATGGGCCTCGCTCTCGCCATAGAATTTGTGGATGATCTCCGGGCCGTTGACGGCGAAGAAGTTGGCCTCGGTTTCGTGGGCTACCGCGCGGGCGATCAGGGTCTTGCCGCAGCCCGGCGGTCCCAACATCAGAACGCCCTTGGGGGCCTCGATGCCAAGGCGATCGAATAGTTCGGGATACTTCAACGGCAACTCGACAATCTCGCGGATCCGCTCCAATTGGCGTTTCAGGCCGCCGATGTCTTCATACGACAGCGCGGGCGCGGAAGCGGTCGGCTGATCGTCGGTCTTGCGCGGTTTGCCGACCTTCAGAACCGTGTCGGAAGCGATCACGACCGGCCCTTCCGGCGCGGTGCTTTTCACGAGAAAATCGGCATAGCGATTGCCGAAGAGCGTCGCCCGAATGCGGTTGCCGGCAACCAACGGCAAACCATCCAAGCGGCTGCCGATGTACTCCAGATCGCGACTGGACGGGCAATATCCCTGCGGGTCGAGGACGACCTCGCTCGCCGTTTTGACCTCGGCCGGGCGAATCACGGCCGACTCGCCCAGGCCCGCGCCGGCGTTTTCGCGGGCGATCCCGTCGATTTGCAGCCGTCCCTTGCCGCGATGTTCCTTGAAGGTAGGCAGAAGTTTGCAGATGGTCTTCTTCTGCCCCACCACTTCGACCATGTCGCCGACGTCCAGCCCGAGCAGGGTCATGTCGGCCGGATCGATCCGAGCCAGCCCTCGTCCCACGTCCTTGCCTGTCGATTCGCTGACCTTGAGTGTGATTTCCCGCGTGGCGGTGGACGATTCGATCATTTCTCGGTTGACCTTTCATGAAGAACGGAACGGTGGCGTGGAGTTCATACCAGCCCGAAGCGCAAGCGAGGATGGAGCGGCCCACTGCCCTCGCTTGCGCTTCGGACTAGTAGATCGCGACTGTCGCGGCATCAAACGACGGCAGCCGGAACTTGCATGAGCGCTTACCCAATACCCATGCAAGCCCGGGCGCACCGCACAGACCCCTATCGTTCAAAACGTACCTTAAGGATGCCGTTATTGCATTCCCAGGTCATCCGTTCCTCCGAGAAGCACTCAGGCAAGACGATTTCCTTCTGGTATTTGGTGTCGCCGCGCCGGGCCGACAGATTCAACCGGTCGCCGGCCAAATCCAGTGTGACGTGGTCCTTGCTCACGCCGGGTATCTCGGCGAGAACGAGTACGTAGTCGTCCTCTTCGTGGAGGTCGACCAAGGGTTCGCGAATGTCTTCGCCGGACGGACCTTCGGCGGATCGGCGTCGAACGTTGCCGAAAGGCTCGACCTTCAACTCCTGCTCCCCGCGATCGCCCAGCGCCGTCTTGACGTTGATTCCATAGACGCCGCGGATCTTTCCGCCGGCGTCCTGAAATTCGCCCGACTGCGACAGTTTCTCGCCGGCTTCGGCCAGTTCGCCCAGTTTCTCGATCAATCCGCCAAGACCGCCGAGGACTCCGCCAAGATTGAAGGGGATTTTCGTGGCCTTGTCGGACGAACGCGAATCTTCGTGACGCGGTTTCTTCTCTTCACCGTCTTGCACTTTCGCCATGGTATTCTCCCTTGGCTTTGGTAATCGCTTCCAATCCATCGATTATGCCCGGAGCAACCATCCATGCTCGTCGGTTTCGTCCTTATTGCCGAGCAATCACAAAAATATTTTCTGACCGCGGCTTCTTGTGTTATCGACACCGCCGGACGCAATCTGTGGCGTGGACTCACCTTGTCAGAGTTGCGCCGCATTCTCTTGCTGGAGCATAGGTGGTGCGTACCCACTGCGTGATCGGCCTGTGGCTGTCCACCTCAACGACGCATCCCTCTACAGAGATCAGCGGTCGACGCGACGTTGCATCTGGTCCACAACCGTAGCGACCTCATTGCTCACGCGCGCAACACTCAAAGCGAACGTCCGCGTTTGACGTTCTCACAACGCATACTAGGATTCAGTGACACCGTCGGATACCGAATTGCGCCGGAGACCTGAGAGGGTCACGTGCAGGTTCATCCGCGTCTACCGGTGATGCGATCGGTTCCGATTCCGACACTGCGGAAGATGAACTGAAGAAGCGCGGCAAGATGCGACGAACACAGTCGATGTCCGAGACGGAGTCACCGCGAAGAGTCTCTTTGAGTCTATTCCTTGGGTGACGTCAGCCCCGGGCAATTGGCTCGTTTTCTTTCTTAAGGAGTTTTTCCGATGGCTAACGTTCAGAAGTCCACTGACTCGTCCAGCCTGGCCGAAGTCGTCGATCGTATCCTTGACAAGGGTATCGTCATCGACGTGTGGGCCAAGGTCTCGCTGGTCGGCATCGAGCTTCTCTCGGTCGAAGCTCGGGTGGTGATTGCCAGTGTCGAGACGTACTTGAAGTACGCCGAGGCGATTGGCCTGACGGCTTCGGCCGCCTCGCCCGCCTAAGCGACGCTGCCAGTGCGAAGCTAGTATGGAAGGTTCCCGCACTCGGAGGAAGGCTGCCTGCTCGGCGGCCGACGGTTATGCCGACACGGCCGGACGCATGCAGGTCGGCCTTCTTCCGAGGCGGTTTGATACACGGATGACTTGAAGCGTGAAGCAGTCCGTCGAACCCGCCCACGCGGGCGGATTCGCAACACAAGGATGAATTCCCCGATTCCAAATGGAAACGCCGAGAGAGTTTTCGATCCGATCCTCTCTCCTCTATTCCAACACAATCAGAAAGGCCTCTACCATGGCAACCTTTACCGACGAATTCACCAAAATGCGACAAGATTTCGACGAGGCGCAGGAAAAACGCCACCAACTCATCGAGGATACCCGCCGGCAGGTCCAGCAAATGGCCCACGGCGTCAAGGAACAACTCGCAGGGTTCCGGGACGAGTTGGAACACATGCGAGAAGAACTCGCCGAGTCAGCCAATCAAATCCGAACCGAATTGAAAGATCTCGGCGCCGACCTGCGAACGGGCGGAGACATCTTCCGCAAGCAGTCGATGCCTCGCAAGCAGTCCCGCAAGCCGTCCATGTCTCACTGACCCGCCAAGCTACAAGCCACGCGGACCGGGAATAGCGCCGGCACGGCCGTCGCGGAACGGCGGTCGTGCCCCCCATTCCAAAGATGAATCCCGCGAAGAAGAGGAACCCGTTTGATGACGAAACAGGGAAACGGTCAGAACCAGCGGGTAATCCATAACAAGGTCGTGCATGCGCCGGATCGGGTGTGGCTTGAGGCGAGCGATTCGTTCGTCATGACTCCTCACATCGAGGAGTTGGTCCAGCGAGCGACAGCCTATCTCGACGCCGGTTATCCGATCAATCTTTCCGGTCCCGCCGGCACCGGCAAGACCACGCTCGCGCTGCATATTGCCTCGAAGCTGGGCCAACCGGTCACGCTCCTTCACGGCGACGACGAGTTTGGCAGTTCCGATCTGGTGGGCAAAGACACGGGATATCGCCGTAACCGACTGCTGGACAATTACGTTCACTCGGTCGTCAAGGAAGAGGAAACGATGCGAACGCTGTGGATTGACAACCGGCTGACCACGGCCTGCCGCTACGGCCATACGCTCGTTTACGACGAATTCACGCGAAGCCGGCCCGAGGCGAACAACGCCCTGTTGAGCGTGCTCGGCGAAGGACTCCTGAGCCTGCCGAAGCTCCGCTACGCGGGCGAGGGTTATCTGAAGGTGGACCCGGCGTTCCGAGCCATTTTTACCTCGAATCCCGAGGAGTACGCCGGCATCCACACGAGCCAGGACGCCCTCATGGACCGATTGATCCTGATCCACGTCGATTACCACGATCGCGACACCGAGGTGGCGATCACGGCCGCGCGAGGCGGCGTTTCCCGGGCCGACGCGGCCCGCATCGTCGACATGGTGCGCCGCTGTCGGACGCACGAAACGCGAAGACACCGCCCGAGCATTCGGGCGTCAATCATGATTGCCCGCGTGGTGGGCCGCTCGGGCGGATCGTTTGATCCGCTCGATCGGATCTTCCAACGGACGTGCCGCGACGTGCTCGGTTCCTGCACGTTCGACGCGATCACCTCCGAATTGGACTCCGCGGTGGAAACGGCGGAAACCGACTTGGATGAAGCCTGCCGGCTGGTCGGCACGGCGCTACCCGATTCCGTATAGCAGTCTCCCCAAACCCACTGGCACAGTCGCCTAGCGAGGAGTGTCGGACATGAAGTCGAAAACCATCCGAGGGCTGCAAGAAATTCGCACGATGAGTGAACGAATCAGCCAGACGGACAATCCCCAACGAAAATACCTGACGTTGGCCATGCTCGAATTGGAAAAGGCTCGCCGCGGCAAAGAGCGGATAAGCGCCAGCCAGCGAGTCGAGAACATCGACCGGCGCGTGGCCGAAATCCAAGAGGAGCAGGCATGCCTGCTCGCCGTCGCCGAAGCCGAACTGGCCAAAGCCGAGTCGTCCGACGGTTCGACCGCGACCGAAAACACCAAGGCCGGCCAGGGTTTCAACTTGACCTACTGATAGTGACCATCGTGACACGTTAGCCGCCGCGACTGTGCGGCGATTCGCGGACACATGCATGCCGGGCGAACGGGCGGCGGACAAGCCCGCCGGCGAACGACCCCGGAAAAGTACACAGACAGGAATTCAAAATGAGCACGAATGGAAACGAAACGGGCCGGCCGGCCCTTGTCGACGCACAGACCACCGTCCGCCACTTCCTCGAAGCAGCCCTGCCCGAGGTCCAGAGAATCGACGTCACCCGGGTCACGCGAACCGAGGCGGGCGAAACGGCCTGGGAAGCGGAGGCCGACGTCTGGCAGCCCAACCCGACCCTGAGGAGTTTGGGCATCGAAACCCAACGGCCAGTGCTCGATCACCAGCGTTACTTTCTCCGACTCGACGCCCTGCTCAACGTGCTGGCTTACGAGCTGGAGTCCGCCGGCAGATAGAATGCCGACGGCGGTCAACAGCAGGAGAGCTGATTTATGAAACTGAACTGCGTCTCATGCGGCCACACGGTGGATCTCCACAACGACTACGACGACTACGACGGGCAGGTCAAGTGCTTCACCTGTGGAGCCCTGTTGGCTGTTCGAACCCAGGAAGGCCAGGTGAAGTGGGTGGAGCGCGTAGTGCCCCATCACCACGACGAAGAGTCCTCGCTGCACGGCACAAGATAACACACGGAAGCAGCGTCTCGCTCCAGCGGCAACGGGAGCGGGCGCAAAGACCACTCAATTCAGGAGGACATGGCGTGGCCACTGGCACTACCGCGACCGAAACCGGACTCTATCTCTATGGAATCACCTTGCACCAGGGTGACGTGCCTGTCGAGGTGCCAGGCATTGAAAACGCCGAGGTCGAACAGATTGTCGAGGGTTCCCTGGCCGCCATTGTGACCCGCGTGGCCGTCCAGAAAATCCGTCCCCAGCGATCCAATCTGGCCGCGCATCATCACGTCCTTCGTGACGTGATTGACCAGAGGCCGGTTTTGCCCGTGGCGTTCGGAACGATCGTTTCCGACGAAAACCGGCTCCGTGAGGTTCTTCGCCAGAACCGCGACGCGCTCGTTAGTCAGCTCCTTCACCTGGCAGGCAAGGTCGAAATGGGCCTGGCCGTCTGCTGGGAAACAGCCAACATCTTCGAGTTCTTCGTGGCCACGCATCAAGAACTACGAGGAATGCGCGATCGGTTGTTCCGGCCGGGCAGGACTCCGACCTTCGACGAAAAGGTCGAGATGGGCCAGCAGTTCGATTCGTTGCTCCAGGAGAGCCGCCGCCGCCACACGGATCAATTGATCGCGGCGATCTCCCCGTTCTGCGTCGAGGTTCGCTCGCTCGATCCTGGCGAAGAGAAGATGATTGTGAAACTGGCGTGCCTGGTCGAAAAGAACCGTCGGCAGCAATGGGAGGAAGGGATCGAGACCGTGGCTCGCCACTTCGACAACCACTACTGCTTCAAATACACGGGCCCCTGGGCGCCGCATAATTTCGCCGACGTGAATCTGGAGTTGGAATAGCCCGAATTCGTCACCACGCGGGCGGAGGACACGGAAGCCATGTTGATCATTGATGACATTCTGTTCGCTCCGTTCAAGGGATTCGTGGCCGTCTGCCGGCACGTCGAGGAGGCGGCCCGGCAGGACTTGGAAAATCAGAAGAGTGAAATCATCGTCGCCTTGGCCGAATTGCACCAGCAACTCGAATCGGGCCGGATCGACGAAGCGGAATTCGACGCTCGGGAAACGAAACTCCTGGAGCGACTGGAAGGCATTGAAAGAACATTGAATCCCGATGACCAGACCAAGTAGTTATGGCATCGCATCTGGAGAGCCCTCGCGTCACCTGACGTGCCAGTGAAGGGAATCGCCATGGAAACATACACCCACCTCGCGGAAACCGAGGACAGCACCCTGCTCGAACTGCTGGACCGTCTCCTCAATACGGGAGTCGTTCTCTGCGGCGATCTGTCCATCTCGGTGGCCGACATCGACCTGATCTATCTCCGACTGCAATTGACGCTCTCCTCGGTCGAGACGGCGCGGAAGGCCGGCTGGTACTTGCCCATGGCGGGTTCCCACAGCAGGCAATCGTAAAAACAATATGCTTAAGAAGCCAGCCGAAGGCACAGTCCGCACATGACCACCTACGCCCAACTGTTTCCCGAATTGTCCCACGCCTCGACGACGCCCCACTCCACCTCGGCGACGGCCGCCTTGCCGTCGAAGATTAAGCTCGACCCGGATAATGTCCGCAACGGCCTGGCGCAGCTCGTGCTCACGGTGGTCGAATTGCTCCGGGAACTGCTGGAGCGGCAGGCGCTCAGCCGGATCGACGGCGGTTCACTCACCGACGAGGAAACCGAGCGGGTAGGAGAGACCTTTTTCCGACTCTCTCAGGAAATCGACAATCTCAAAGAGTATTTCGGCTTCACTGACGAAGACCTGAACCTGAACCTCGGACCACTTGGCAAGTTACGCTAGGAAACAAACGGATTACGCCCATGGCCCAAGCACAACTCATAACCCGAGCCACCCATGGCGACAGCCTCGCCGACATCCTGGAGCGCGTGCTCAACACGGGCGTCGTCATCGCCGGCGACATTCGGGTCAAGCTCTGCGACGTGGAACTCTTGACCATTCAGCTTCGCCTGCTGATCTGCTCGGTGGAGAAGGCAAAAGAACTGGGCGTGGGCTGGTGGTGGCAGGAGTCCGCGCATTCGGACGAGGAGAAACACGAAAAGCACTTTGACAAGACCGCCACCAAGACACCACCGTCTGCACAGGCCCCCCTTCCCAAGTTGGAACCCGACATGCAAATCCCGCCGGAGCAATACCGGAGGTTCCAGGAATTCCAACGGTATGAGGCAGCCATGCAGGCCGTCGAAGCAGGACCGTGCTCTCGGTGAGCCGATATCAACTTCTCGTGGGAAGACATCTCCAACGCCCTTCTCGGAGCAGACAGTCTATCTGCTCCGCTTCCACACGTCCCTGAACCCGCAAGATCGCCTTGCCCAAGGGGTCCCGCTCCGGCGCGTCGACTCCGACGACCTCGAAGGCCCGGACCCGGTTGTACTTGTCGCCGTCATCGCCTTGCCGGAGCGCGAGGCTCACCATGCAGTGTGTGATTGATGGGCTGCGGCTCAATGCTTCGCTTCGAGTGGTCGTCTGCAACGTTGAAATGCCGCCCAAGGTGCTTCTGGACCGACAGTTGGCCCGGCTCTCGGGCGTCGACTTGACGACTATTCGCTACCGACAGTTCCGAGCCGAGCACGCCACGCGGATTGACCAAGCGATCCGCACCTTGGAACCGTTGGCCGATCGTCTGGCCTTCGTCAAGCCGCCCTTCAACCTGGAGAACATCGCTGCGACAGCCGACCCTTCAAACGATAAGTGAAGTGGGCTTCACCTTACAGAGAGAACTTTCCGTGCATTTGCTGTAGAACCTGGGTTCCCTCTGTTCATAAGGGACCATAATTGCGTCCCCTTTGGAGTCCGCTGGCGCGGACACGGGGACGCCCAGAAAGAAAAAACGTGGCGACCGACGACGGCCACTTGACGAAACCCCCAGATGCTTGCTATAAAGACAGTAATGAGCAAACGCAAACCGACAATGACCGACGTGCTGAAAGCCGCGATCGAGGAAAGCGGCGCGAGCCGATACGAAATCAGCAAGGCTACCGGGATTCTGCAAACGTCGCTGAGTCGATTCGTGCGCGGCGAAACGTCCTTGCGGCTCGACAAGGCCGATGTGTTAGCCGATTACTTGGGATTGCAACTACGAGAACGAAAGCCACAGTGAAATCATGGGTACCGTATTCAAGAAAACAGCGACAAAACCGCTGCCGGCCGGCGCGAAAATCATTGTCCGCAAGGGGCAACGTCTGGCCGAGTGGACGGACGGGAAGAAGAAGCGTAGAACGGCCCCTGTCACCACAGGCAAGAACGGCAGCGACCGAATCGTGATTACTGCCCGGACTTACACGGCCAAGTATCGTGACGGCTCGGGCGTGGTCCGCGAAGTGGCCACCGGTTGCCGGGACGAATCGGCGTCCCGGTCGGTGCTCGCCAAGCTGGAGCGTCGGGCTGAACTGGTCAAAGGCGAAGTCATCACCGCCGCCGAAGACGCCGTGATCGACCATCAGACGACGCCCCTGGCCGACCATATCACCGCCTTCATCGCCCACCAGCGGGCCAAGGGTGTATCCCGTCGCCTGAACGATACCCGGTCCCAGTTGCAGCGTGCAGCGGGTTGCCGCGGACTGTGGGTTTCGCCGGCTAGGCGACTTGAACGCCGCCGCGATCGAACGGTGGCTCAATGGCCGTAAGGACGAGGGCATGAGCGCCGCCACGCGAAATGAGTATCGAGGGGCATGGGTCACGTTCTGTAATTGGTGTATGACGACCCGGCCGGCCCGATTGCTGAGCAACCCTTTTGCCGGGGTGGCCCGGGCCGATGCCAATGCCGACCGTCGCCGGACCCGGCGGGCGTTGACCGAAGTGGAGTTGACACGACTGTTGGATGTAGCTCGCCGCCGCCCGCTGTTGGATGCCATGACGGTTCGCCGGGGCGCTCGAAAAGGCGAAGTATGTGGCAAGGTGCGTCCCGAGGTTCGCCGCCGGCTCGAACTGCTCGGATGGGAACGGGCTTTGATCTATAAGACGCTGGTATTGACCGGCCTTCGCAAGTTGGAGCTGGCTTCGCTCTCCGTCGGGCAATTGGCTCTCGACGACGACCTACCCTGCCTGACCCTCAAAGCGGCCAACGAAAAGAACCGCCAAGGGGCGACGATACCAATTCGGGCTGATCTTGCGGCCGACCTTCGAGCTTGGCTCGCCGAGAAGGCCCGGATCGCCGCCGACGAGACCGCGACGATTTGCATGGACCGGAAGCGACGGGTCGCCGACGGACGCAAGACGAACGACACCAGAACGGCATACGGGCTGCCGGCAGACGTCCTGGTTTTTTTTACCGTTCCCGCCGGGCTGGTGCGGATTCTGGATCGGGACTTGGTTGCCGCCGGGATTGCCTGGCAGGTGGAAGTATCGCCGGGGAAGTGGAGAATCGACAAGCGGGACGAGCGGGGCAGGACTGTTGACGTTCATGCACTCCGTCACACCTTCGGCACACTGTTGAGCAAGGGCGGGGTCGCTCCCCGGACAGCCCAAGAGGCGATGCGTCACTCCAAGATCGACCTGACTATGAACGTCTACACCGATCCGAAACTCCTGGACGTGGCTGGAGCTCTCGAAACACTGCCTTCTCTCCCGCTGGTAGGTGTGGCCGATGTGGAACAAATGACAGGGCAACCGGTCCTAAGTGCAACTGGCACCAACGATTCTATCTCTCGCCAGTTTGCACCAGGGTTTGCACCAACTCCTGGCAAAACGAGTAAATCGCTGGCAACTGTGGTCAAAATGACCGCTGAGAAGGGCGACGACGGAGACACCATCTCAATCGCCGCAAGTGCTTGTGTGGTCAAAAGAAAAGGCCCGTTGACAACGGGTGTCAACGAGTCTTGCGAGTGGGCGATGAGGGGCTCGAACCCCCGACTTCCACGGTGTAAACGTGGCGCTCTAGCCAACTGAGCTAATCGCCCTTCGCGTCTCTCCGCTGGCACGATGCCGTCACGCCCGACGCGGCGCGAACAGCCATCCTACCCGCCCCAAATTACGCCTGTCAATGCCCGCTGTTACCGTTCACGCCTCGGGAACTGGCTCATTTTTCGGCCCGGTTGACGCGGCGCCCTGGATACGCATGACGGCCGAAATATGGGCCAGTCCCCTTTGGCCAAACCCAAAAGTCGGATAGTTCGCTTTGAGCGAGTTATCCGTCATCGCCAAGCCGGAAGGGGGAGGGTTTCGTTTGCTCCCGCCCCGCCATGACATAGAGTTACAATAGAGACACTCGGTTAATAGGCTTCTCCAACCACCTTTTCACAACAAACGATCACTTGTCCGACGTGGCCGGCGACGGTTTTCGACGTCCGGCGGCCCGTGGAAGCGAGCGGTCCTTTCGACCGCTTCCGCGACTCGCGGGCCCATGCCAGAGAATCGGCGGCATGGAGGTCGACCAACGCAAGAAACCCTGGCGAGCCGGGCGAGGCGAAAAACACGCCGCGCCTCCGGAGCAATCCTCGTAAGGAGGTTCTTGCTATGTGCGACCGTGAGCATCAGAGTCGAAACCGCGACTCGATCCCCTTCTCCAAACGACGCAAAGGCGCCATCGCCGTCCTGGCGGCCCTCTTGATGGTCTTCGCCGTCGGCATCCTGGCCCTCGCGGTCGACGTCGGTTATCTATGCATGGCCCGAAGCCAGGCCCAGCACTGCGCCGACGCCGCCGCCCTGGCCGCCGCCCTCGAAATGGCCAACAACAGCAACCTGCAATTGGACATCAGCGCCCGAACGCAACTCGCCACCCAAAAAGCGAACGAATGCGCCGCGCTGCAGGACATCAATCGCACGATCGTTGGCAGTGGAGACAACGGGCCGACCAGCGTCATCGAGTCCGTCACTTTCGGACGCCTCGAAAATCCCGACGATCCGACCCAAAACATCATCTACACCGATCCGAACAACCCCAACATCGTCCAAGTCCAGGTCTCGTGCAACGCCTCCCGAGGCACGGCCATTCCGCTCTTCTTCGCGAGGATCTTCGGCCTCAATGTGGCTGGAACCGCCGCCAACGCCACCGCCACGTTCTCCATGGATCGAACGACCGGTTTTACAAAGAAAGAGAACATCCCCTGCACCCTGATGCCCTTCGTCATCAAGGAACAGGAATGGAAGGATTTCCTGGCCAACGGCGGCACGGACGATTGGTCCTACGATCCCGACACCAAAACCGTCTCCCCCGGCTCCGACGGAATCCCTGAACTCAAAATGTATCCCGACAAGGACATCGGCGCCCCGGGCAATTTCGGCACCGTCAACGTCGGCGTGAACAACAACAACTCGGCCGACGAGCTGAAACGCCAGATTCGCGAAGGCCCCACCGCCGAGGACATGCAAGTCTACGACGGCGTCATGCGGCGCGACCGTCCTTCAGCTTGAAGGCGATCCCGGCATGACCGCCAGCATCAAACAGGCCATCGCCGACGTCGTCGGACGTTCAAAGACGATCATGCTCCACAACCAACTCACGGGCAGCGGCGCCAACGCCCTCTTCACGATCTCCGGATTCGTCGGGATCCGCGTGATGGATTATCGCATGACCGGCTCGGCGCACAATAAATACATCCTCATCCAGCCCGCCGTGGTCATGGATACCTCGACTGTCGCGTACAGTGATTCGGAAACCAGCGACTATGTCGGCCAACCCGTCCACCTGGTTCGATAGCCGTGCCCCACAACGCGTCGAACCAATCGCGTCGGGAGGCCGAAAACCGCCCACTAGCCATCTCCGCCTTCCCAGGGTACGATTCATTGGAATGTACTCATCTCGCTCCGCGAGATGCTACATAATCCGTAGGGTGGGGCGAGGACCATCCCCGAAAAACGTCTCAATCTCCTTTAACGCTTCCCCGGGGACGGTCCTCGCCCCACCATTCCTGCCAACACACCAAGCCCATTATCGCCTTCGCCCGGAGTCCCCCATGTCCGTCACCCTGACCGAATCCGCCGCCAACGAAATCAAGCAAATCCTCCAATCCCAGGCCATCGCCGACACCACTTACCTCCGCATGGGCGTCGCCGGCGGCGGATGCGCCGGCCTGCAATATTCTCTCGGCTTCGACACCCAATTCGACCCGGCCGTCGACGCCTGTTTCGACCATCACGGCGTCAAACTGCTCACCAAGAAAAAATTCGCCCTCCACCTCGACGGCACCACCATCGACTTCAAGGACGGCCCCCTCGGCCGCGGCTTCGCCATCGACAACCCCAACTACGTCAGCGGCTGCCCCGGCTGCGGCGGCCATTAAAAGTGGGAAGAAACCGTAGGGTGCGTCTGGACGCACCACTTTTTTATCACCCGGCACGCTTCATGCCTTGATAGGTGTCGCGTCTCGCCATTTCTTCTTCAATCATCCTTCGCACGGCCGCTTTGTCCCGGCACCACTCCGGCGCAAGAAGATATTCCGCCGGCGCGTCGCTGCTGAGCCGATCGATCGCGCAGTCCGCCGGCAAACGCTCCAAGAATTCCACGACGCACTCGACGTACTCCTCCCGACTCGGCAGACGCAGTTGTCCCGCCGTGTAATCCTCGGCCAATCGCGTCCCCGGCGCGACGTACAAATTGTGCAGTTTCACCGAGTCGATTTTCAGCCGCGCCAACTCGTCGGCCGTGGCCCTCATGTCCTCGACCGTCTCGCCCGGCAACCCAAGAATCACGTGCGCCCCGACGTGAAGCCCCCGCCCCTTCACCCGCCGAATCGCGTCCACCGTCGCCTCGTGCCGATGCCCCCGGCCCAGCCAGTC
>Ga0209342_10002020_pt1 | contig 22199 bp, 15 predicted proteins | sample RifCSP16_2_FD_184023 | JGI IMG/M metagenome (GOLD analysis project Ga0209342, IMG submission 184023) | Soil microbial communities from Rifle, Colorado - Rifle CSP2_sed 16_2 (SPAdes) (version 2) | ecosystem: Environmental > Terrestrial > Deep subsurface > Rock core/Sediment | place: Rifle... | reverse complement strand
CTTATCAAAAGTCTTCCAGACGCTGACCTCGTCACGCTGAACCGGTTTTCCTGGACAGGCCCTTCGTGGACGCTGAGCGATTACTTGCGTGCCAGCACGGCAGCCCATGACTTGTGGGCGCGCACGCGCATTCGGCGGTGGTGGCGCATCCAGCAAAAAGACACGCAACCAACAATCAAGTAGGGCCTCAGCCGCCTGATCGGTTGCTCCAAAACCCTGCCTGAAAAACGACTAAGCGGGAGACAAACAACCTGAACCTGGACAGTTGGCATCAACGGTTTGACCCTTTTCGTGCTTCCCTTGACATTCCCTGCACGTTTCTCTAACTTCATTCTCCCCGAATTCCCAAACATTCCCCAAGGAGGTACGCTATGCGCTCATTCCTTCGCAACATGAGTTTTATCATTCCTTTCCTTCTCCTGTCCTGCGCCCCGAAAGCCGACGTGGAGGGTCTGAAGAAGACGGTCGATGACTTCAATGCAGCCTCTATCGACGCGATGACCACCAATAACGTAGAAAAGGTGATAACGTATTATACCGACGACGCAACTCAACTGCCGAATAATGGAGAAGCAGTCAAAGGTAAGGAGAATATCAAGGCAGAGATGGAAAAGATGATGCAGGCGGGAATTAAAATGAAGGATGTAAGCTTCACCTCGGTTGAAGTCAATGCGGCCGGAGAGATCGGCTATGAGATCGGGAACTACAACATGACCATGGAAGTGGCGCCGATGGTAGAGGTGAAAGACAACGGAAAGTATGTGGCCATTTTCAAGAAGCAACAGGACGGATCATGGAAGGTGTATGCGGAAATCTGGAACACCAACACTCCGCTTCCTGCCATGGAACCTCCCAAACAGATGAAGAAGAAATAGTTGTTTGACCATCGACCAGATCCCCGTTCGCTCTTCTGCGGATGGGGATTTTTTTTGAGGAATATCTTAACCTCCAACTGAGGAACCTGTTATGAAACGACTTGCCCTATCAAGCCTGTTGCTGTTGACCGCCACGTGCATTTGTCAAAGCCAGAACACCCCGGTGACAGCAGAAGACGTGAAAACGGAGTTCCTCCATGCCTGGAATTCCTATAAGCAGTACGCATGGGGACATGATGCCCTCAGACCTTTGAGCAAACAGCCTCATGACTGGCACAAGGTCTCACTTCTTATGACTCCCGTCGATGCCTATGACACCATGATCCTGATGGGACTCACCAACGAGGCCAGGGAGGCAAAGCAGCTGATTCTCGAGAGACTTTCGTTTGACCACGACATTGAAGTCCAGGCCTTCGAGATCACAATCCGCCTCCTGGCCGGGCTCCTCTCCGCATATCAGATGGATGGGGACAAACAGTTCCTCGTGCTTGCGGAGGATCTTGGGAAGCGGCTGCTCCCCATTTACAACTCTCCCACCGGAATGCCTTATCGGTACGTCAATTTGCGAACAGGAGCGACACGCGATTCGGTAAACAACCCCGCCGAAATCGGGACCGCGCTGCTTGAGTTCGGTACCTTGAGCAAGCTCACCGGGAATCCGGTCTATTTTCAGAAAGCAAAGCTTGCAGCAATTCAGGTCTTCAATCGACGCTCTTCCATTGGCCTTGTAGGAACGTGGATCAACGTCAACAGCGGACAGTGGACCAACCCTTCGAGTCACATCAGCGGAGCAATTGATTCGTATTACGAGTATCTCATCAAATCATGGCTTCTGTTCGGCGACAAGGAATGCAAGGCCATGTGGGATGAAAGCATCAAAGCCATCCAGACGGCTCTTGCAGATACATCGACCGGGTCTTTGTGGTATGGGCGCGTGGATATGAGCACGGGGAAGCGGACGGCGACAGTGTTCGGTTCGCTCGACGCATTTTTCCCCGCCGTACTTTGTCTTTCAGGAGACCTGAAGCGGGCACGGGAGCTTCAGGAGTCATGTTTCCGAATGTGGAATCTGTACGGCATAGAACCGGAAGAACTGGATTATGTGGCAATGAAACCGACGTCGAAAGAATACTACCTGAGACCTGAAATCATCGAATCCGCATATTACTTGCTGTTCTTTACGGGAGATGTACGTTACAAAGAAATGGGCGAAACGTTTTTTTGGAATCTGGTCAAACACTGCCGCACCGATGCCGGATATGCTCATTTGAAGGATGTCACGACGAAGGAAAAAGCGGATGCGATGGAGAGTTTCTTCTTTGCCGAAACATTGAAGTATCTCTATCTCATTTTTGCCCCAAGAGAAACCCTGGACCTCAACAAGGTCGTACTTACGACAGAAGCCCATCCACTGCGAAAGACATGGTAAGATGTAAAATGGACAACACGCTTTTTGAGAGGGAAGGCAAGTTTGCTCGGCGAGACGCTATTTCGTCAGAATATGTTTGACATGAAATGTGAGAATGGATATTACGCCATCATCCCTTTGGGACCTTGTGTCTCATTGGCCCCGGGTCGCCTGTGCACCCGGGATTCTTTTTTTATAGGGGGGCCTTCCATCAAAAACCGTCCCGTTGACGCAGCACATTTCTATTTGAAGCTGAAAGAAAAGCAATTTAGAACCAGTATGTTTCCTGATGAAATTGATTTGGGCAGCGGTCAAAGGTTGAAAAGAGCGACAAAGTGGGTGTAGCTCGACGGCACAGTTGTCAAGCTATCTTCGCATACCTACGAACCAAAGATCCCCTGCTTCCCCTTTCCCCTTTTTCTTCATACATTGAATCGAAGTTCTCAACCTCGGAAGGAATCTTCCAATGCGTCGATCATTTATTATAGCTGCGGTTCTTGTTCTCTTCTCTCTCAGTGGCCTCGCTCAGACGATCAATGAGCCATTCTACAAGGTCAAATACGATACCAAGGCCGACCCGGCTGCGGAACTTCAAAAAGTTGTTGCAGTGGCAAAGCAAACAGGCAAGAACATTCTCCTCGACGTCGGCGGTGAATGGTGCAGTTGGTGCCATCGTCTCGATTCTTTTTTCGAAACGAACAAGGATGTGTCGGAATTTCTCCTTGCGAACTATGTTCCGCTCAAGATCAATATGAGTCCGGAAAACAAAAACGAAAAGTTTCTATCCCAGTTTCCGGAGATCGAGGGATATCCCCATCTCTTTGTTCTGGATTCAAACGGAAAACTCCTTCACTCACAGGAAACCGGCGCTTTGGAAGAAGGAAAGGGTCACAGCCACGACAAGGTGCTTACATTTCTAAGAGAATGGGCGCCGAAAACGCTGGCAAACTGAAGCAGGTCGGCGTTCCCGCCGACCCTCTCGGCCAAACAGAGTCACCGTGAACGGCGACCAAGCGAGTCCATCGGAATTTTCCAAGGCTGAGCCTTACCATGGCTTGGCCGCGTTACAAGCTCATCCCTCGAGCCACTTCGTGACGACAGTTTCTCACCTCCGCTCCTCCATCTCCTCACTCCCTGATACACCAGGGGTCTATTTGTTCTATGGGCCCGGTGATCAACTCCTGTATGTCGGAAAAAGCAAGGCTCTCCGGAGCCGCATTCGTGCCCATTTTTCCTCACCGGAAGAACGATGGCTTTGCCGGAGGATCAGGCGCATCGAGGTAAGACAGACTCCGGGTGAACTCGGGGCGCTTCTTCTTGAATCCAAACTCATCAAGGAACTAAGGCCACTTCACAACGTCGCGGCTAAAAGACGCAGAAGGATCGTCATTGCGCGCCGAATTGAAATGCGCGGCGGCTACACGGGAGTCGCTCTCGAATCCGTCGACCATTTGACTCCTTCCGACGCCGGAGTGATCCTCGGCATCTTCAAGCACACGACGCAGGCAAAGGAATATCTTGCAGGAATTGCCCGAACGCATCGTTTGTGTCCAAAGCTTCTGCGTATCGAACAATCGCGCGGTCATTGTTTCTCCTATCACCTGGGCCGCTGCGACGGTGCGTGCACAGGAGAGGAAAATCCCGAGCTGTATAACAGACGCCTCGAGGCGGCTTTCGATGAGCGAAGGATCAAAGCGTGGCCGTTCGAAGGCAGCGTTCTTGTCGAAGAACGTTCTGAATCTGGCACCGACCGGGAGACGTTCTTCATTGACAACTGGTGTCTCCTGGCAAGCTCCCGGATTCACGATGATCAGCGAATCGACAATGTGTACGATGCCCACCGTTTTGACTACGACAGCTACAGAATCCTCTACTCCTATTTGTCGGATCCGTCAAACGAGGGTGGCATGAGAACCATTGCCAGAAACTCGGATTCTCTCCGCACGCTTCTTGATCGGCGGAGTTGAGCTGCAATTGACTCCCCCGCGTCCTCTTTGTATCTTCCTTCGTTCTTCCGTCAGTTTCCGACTTCGTTTCGGCAGTATTGTTCCTATCCCGAGAAAAACATGAAATCCTTTCCAGTACTCGTCTCTCTTGCTTTCTGCACTATGCTTGCATTCAATATCGTTAACGCCAGGCAAGCGTCGGTGAAGGAGTCGATGCAATCGTTCAGGACCTATCCCTTTGACGATCCTAATCCCGTTGCACGCATGGGGAACATCTACCCGTACTTTCGATTCGAAGGATACAGCATCACCCCGCGCCAGCAGGAATGGAAAGTCGTTACACTTGAAAATCCGTACATCAGGGTTTTGATCGCTCCTGAGATCGGTGGGAAGATTCTGGGGGCGTTCGAAAAGAAAACAGGGAAGGACTTCATTTATTACAACAGGGTTGTAAAGTTCCGCGAAATTGCCATGCGCGGCCCGTGGACCTCTGGTGGAATTGAATTCAATTTTGGGGAAATCGGGCACACGCCTACCACCGCCACTCCGGTGGACTACCTCACTCGTTCAAATGACGACGGCAGCGTCAGCTGCTTTGTCGCTGCGATGGACCTCGCCTCAAGGACGCATTGGACTGTGGAAATCCGGCTTCCAGCCGACAAGGCGTATTTCGAAACCTCTTCCTCGTGGTCAAACCCGACGAGCTCTTCGACTTCCTTGTATCATTGGATGAACGCGGCTGCCGACGCCTCACCTGACCTGCAATTTGTGTATCCGGGGACGGGATACATCGACCATGGAGGAAATGCGTTCCCCTACCCCGACGATCCGGAACGCGGAAACATTTCGCAATATGCCATGAACAGGTTCGGCTCCCACAAATCGTATCACGTTCTGGGAACGTACACGGATTTCTTTGGCGCATACTATGCGCACCGCGACGGAGGAGTGATTCATCTTGCACCTTTCGAGGACAAGCCGGGGAAAAAAATCTGGATGTGGTCGCAGGCGCGGGACGGTGAGATCTGGACCGATCTCCTGACCGATCCCGAGTTGGGCAACGGCCAGTATGTGGAGATCCAATCCGGCCTGCTCTTCAACCAGGCCGGCGAATCGAGCACAAGAACTCCGTTCAAGCATCGTTCGTTTGCTCCTCATGACGCCGAACGGTTTACCGAAGCGTGGTATCCTGTGTTGGGAATCGGCGGAGTCATTGAAGCCAATGACCATGGTGCTCTGAACGTAGAGCGCAACGGGTCGAGAATCGCCGTTTCCTTCTGCCCTGTCCAGCGGATTCAGGACACACTGAAGATCACATCGGCGGGCATAGAGCTATACTCAAAGCCCCTAAACTTGAACCCGCTTGAGGTTTTCCAGGATTCGTTTCAACTCAAAGAATCCGGCAGCTACGAACTTCGAATCGGCAAGAATCTTCTTTCTTATCACGGGGGGAGGGAAAAAGACCTCCAACGACCAAAGGAACCGGAAGCAGCGTATGATTGGAATTCGCCGTTCGGTCTCTACACGCGGGGTCGTGAAAGGGCGCGTCAGCGGGATCTCACGGGGGCTTTGAAGTTCTATCTTGAATGCCTGAAAAAGGATTCCTCGTATCTTCCTGCTCTTGTGGGAGCAGCCGAGTGCCATAACAGGAACCTTCGATTCGCCGATGCTTTGCAGTATGCCTCCCGCGCGCTTCGTGTTGATGCCTATGATCCCTCTGCAAATTTCATTTATGGAGTGGTAAACAGGAACCTCGGCGCGGTGTATGACGCACGCGACGGTTTTGGCAGAGCGGCGCAGTCTTCGGAATACCGCTCGGCCGCCTCGACCGAGCTTGCCGAAATCTCGCTCCTTCAAATCAAATGGGAGGAGGCAGAGCGTTGGGCACGCAAGGCACTTGATTACAACCGGTACAACGTCCAGGCACGGAGATTCCTTGCGGTTCTGCTGCGTATTCAGCATCGATCAGAAGAGGCGGCGGGTCAGATTCAGACGATGCTGGAGCTTGATCCGCTCGATCATTTCGCGCGGTTCGAACAGTATCTTCTGGCTCCGTCAGAAGCAAAACTCGGAAACTTTCGGTCTCACATCAGTACTGAGCTCCCGCACGAGCAATATCTCGAAATTGCCTCCGTCTATCTGGGGCTCCATCGATACGAAGAAGTTCTCAAAGCACTCGATCAGGCACCCTTCCATCCCATTGTTGCATATTGGAAGGCATCATGCCTCTTTCAGACAGGAAACTTCATTCAAAGTCAGAACGAACTTCAGAAAGCTCTTCAGGCTTCGCCATTTCTAGTCTACCCTTTTCGCAAGGAGACGCTCCCCATTCTCGATTGGGCCGAAAAACAATCGCCACACTGGAAAAATCGATACTATCTGGCATTGCTCACCTGGAGCCTCGGCCGGACTGATCTGGCAGAGACCTATTTCCGTTCGTGCGGAGACTCTCCCGACTACGCGCCGTTCTACATTGCACGCGGCAATTTCCTCAGGAACGATGCACCGGCTGATGCGGAGCGCGATTACAGGAGGGCTGTAGACATCGGCCCGAACGAATGGCGGACATATCGGTCTCTTGCGGCATGGTATCGACAAAAGGGTGCGTCAGCACAAGCACTTGACATTCTCAAAACCGCGGCAGGAAAGTTCCCTTCGAGCTATGTTGTTCTCTTCGACTATGCCGAGATCCTTCTTCTGAACCGTCGTTTCGATGAAAGCCTTTCGATTCTCGATACGCTGACAATTCTTCCTTTTGAAGGGGCGGGTTACGGCAGGCAGACGTATAGAGAGGCTTGCGTTCTTGCCGCGATCGACCGGATGAACAAAGGGGAATTCGACCTGGCCCTCCCGCTTCTTGCCAAAGCTCAAGAGTGGCCGGAAAGACTCGGGGTGGGAAAACCACTCGATGTAGACAATCGACTGGAGGAGTTTCTCGAAGCCCGGTGTTATTCATTTTTGAAAAGGGAGAAAGAGGAACAGAGACTCCTTCAATCAGTCGCCTTGGCGGGAAATCAAAATGCCGCTCCAACGAATTCCAACACCCTGCTTTCGGCATTGTCGCTCCGAGCTCTCGGGAAATCGACCGAGGCTGCGCAGCTCCTGTCGCAATGGATCAAGAACTCTCCCCAAAATCCTGTCGCCCGATGGGCCTCTTTGATATTTGCCGGCAATAATCAGGAAGCTTCCGCTATTCTTGAACAACTTCGGTTGAAGGCATCACCGAATGCCTTGAATCCGGTTCCCGCCGACCCGCAGTTTCATCTTGTCGTCGAAGCAGTGAATTCCTCGCTCATTGAATTCGAAAAAAAATGAAATAGAAACGCGTTCGTCAATTTCTCTGCGCCCTTCGCGTCTTCTTCGCGGCCTCTCCGGTTAAAGCTTCGCCGCAAAGGTCACAGAGGAGGCGCCAAGAGGGCAAAGAACTTCAAGATACGCAACCACAGAAATAGGCATCGGTTGCATTTCCACCACGATTCTTTGTATATTGCTCGCGATTTATCTAAGGGAGCCACCAGCATGCCGCGAACACTGGACACCACGTCAAATTTCCTGGGAATTGAGAAAGAATTTTCCACATTCGAGAAATCGAAGATCGTCATTCTCCCTGCGCCGTACGAATCCACGGTAAGCTACGGTGCAGGCACGAAAAACGGACCGGCAGCCATCCTGCACGCTTCCCAGCATGTTGAATACTTCGATGAGGAAACCAAGCGGGAAATTCATGCTGAACGCGGAATCGCCACTCTCGCTCCGGTTGAATTCGCCAAGAAGAAGGACGCAGCAGCCATTCAGTTCCTTCACGACGTGGTTTCGGACCTCCTCGCCAATGACAAATTCGTTGTTACTCTCGGGGGAGAACACACAATCTCTGCCGCTCCGATTGCGGCGTACGCAAAGAAGCATCAGGACCTTTCAGTCCTCCAATTCGACGCACACTCCGACCTTCGTACCGAATATTTGGGGAACAAATACAGCCACGCAAGCGTCATGGCCCGCGTTTGTGAGTTTCTCGATCCGAAACGGCTGGTCCAGGTCGGCGTCCGTGCACAGGCGAAGGAAGAAGCGGTGTTCATTCGCGACAACGGCGTGAACACGTACTACGCCCACGAGATTCGAAGCGGCAAACATACCAGACTCCTGAAGTACTGGGATGACGCCGCCATCGACAACCTGACGGATCATGTCTACATTACATTTGATGTTGATGCCTTCGATCCTTCCATTATGCCGGCAACGGGCACTCCCGAGCCGAACGGGCTCTTCTGGGCGGAAGTGATGCAATGTCTTCGAAAACTCGCCCAGAGGAAAAAGATTGTCGGGTTCGATGTTGTCGAGCTCGCTCCAATCAAAGGTCTGCACCACGCCGACCTTACGGCGGCAAAGTTGGTTACCAAGATACTGAATTACGCCCTCTGAGATACCCTATGGCCTTTGTGGCGGAGCCGGATTCTCCACTTTCCAGACGGACTTTCCTCAGACAATCGATCCTCGGATCGTTGTTCCTCTCCTTCGGCGGACTGGTGCGTCCGCTGCTTGGACAAGCAGTAACAACTCAATCGCTGCTCTTTTTTTCCGACCATGAGTTCAAGATTATGGAGGCCGTGGCGACGCGGATCATTGACCTCGATCCTTCAAGCCCGCTGTCACCGACCGAGGTCGCTCTTCGTGCCGATCGGTTCCTCGCGGCAGAGCCGCCCGAAATTCAGGATCAGTTCCAAACTCTCTTGTATGCCTTCAATGCTCCATTTTTCGCCTTTCTGTTCGACCTCCGATTCTCGAGCTTCATCGGCATGTCTCCTGAAGACCAGGAGAGTTATCTTGAGGATTGGATGACCAGTACTTTCGCCTTCAGGAGGACCGGTTTCCAGGCCTTGAAGAGGGTCAGCCTGAGCATGTATTACACCGATTCCCGTTCATGGCCGGGGATTCAGTATGACGGCATGTTTCTCCCGTGGGAACGGGGATGAGTTGGATGTTTAAGGTTCAAGGTTCAAGGTTCAAGGTTCAAGGTTTCAAGTTTCAGGGTTCATGTTTCAAGTTCAGTTCTTCTGACCTCCGACTTCTGATTTCTGACTTCTAACTTCTAAATTCTTCATTCTCACTTTTCACTTTTAACTTTTGATTTTTAATTGATCTTCCAATCTTCCGATATAACCAAACCTCTTCGTGAATCCGCCGACGTGTGCATTATCGGCTCAGGATGCGGCGGCGGGGCAGCGGCAAAAATTCTCGCCGAGGCCGGCAAAAAAGTGATTGTTCTCGAGGAGGGTGGATACTATACCGCAAAGGATTTTGACTCCACAGAAGCGACCGCGTACCAGAATCTCTATCAAAGGCGTGCAGGCCAGGCGACGGACGATCTTTCGATCACTATCCTGCAAGGCCGCTCTGTCGGAGGCAGTTCCACGGTCAACTGGACAACGACCCTCCGAACCCCTGAGTTTGTTCTGGATGCGTGGGTAAAAAGAGGTGTCCGGGATCTTTCCTCAAAGGACCTCGATCCATATTTCGGGCGTATTGAACGCTATCTGAATGTTCACACCGAACCGGAAGAATTTCACAATCCGAACAACAGGATTATTCTTGATGGCGCTCGCGCACTCGGATATCACACACAGGCAAATGGCCGCAATACAAAAGACTGCGTGCGCTCGGGGGCATGCGGCCTCGGATGTCCGTTCGATGCAAAGTTATCGGTCAATATCACTTACATTCCCGATGCTGAGAAGGCAGGGGCAACGGTTTTCTCCGACTGTCGCGCCGAGCGGATAAGTCTTCACGGTCCGCAAAAACGTGTCTCGGGATTTGTTTTGGATCGTCTCACGGGCAAGGCAAAAACCGATTTTATCATCGAAGCCCCGGTAGTCATCATCTCGGGAAGCGCCATCAATTCCCCCGTCCTTCTTCTCAAGTCGGAGCTTGCGAACTCCAGCGGAGAAGTTGGAAAACACCTCACCCTCCACCCCACATCGGCTGTTGTCGGCCTTTTTGAGCGGGTCATTTATCCCGCCGGCGGAATTCCTCAATCAGCCATGTGCGACGAATTTCTGAACAAGAACAATGACGACGGCGGATTCTGGGTCGAGGCCGTACCTGTGTATCCGGTTCTTGCAGCACTCGCCCTCCCCGGATTTGGAAAGGCCCATCACGAAACGATGCGGCTCTTTCCCCATCTGGGCGCATCAATTGTATTGGTGAAGGAGACAGATTCCGAGGGGCAAGTTACTGTGAATGACGCCGGCCGGCCCTCGGTGTCGTACGACCTCGGAGACCGGGACCGTCATTACCTGCAACAGGCACTCGGCGTTGCAGCAAAAATCCATTTTGCCGCAGGGGCGAGGAAGGTCATGACGCTCCATTCCCTCCGGACCGAGATGAAAAATTCTGACGAGGTAGCTCAGGCACTTGAAAATGCCGACTGGTCGCCGAATGAATTCAATCTCTACAGCGCTCATCCGCTCGGCAGCTGCCGGATGGGCGAAGATCCAAATTCCTCGGTTGTCAACTCACGCTGTCAGACTCACGATGTCAAAGGGCTGTTTGTCATCGACGGAAGCGTCATGCCGACTTCGCTCGGCGTCAATCCTCAAATGACCATCCTTGCCATCGCGGAGAAAAGCGCCGAATGGGTCGCTGACAACTTTGCGCAACTCTCCGGGTAACGTCTCTGTTGTTTCAAACCCATCACCTCGTACGCTTGCATCTCCTCTCTGTTTCCCGTACCTTTGTTCAGGTTATCCGCGCCAATCTCACCGTTTGCACAGGATTCTCATATGAAAACGACTCTTTTCCCCATTCTCTTCTTACTCTTGTTATTCGTCAGCTGCCAAAAAAAGGATTCTATGGATCGAACGTACTCGCTTGAACGGGTCGGCCCTGCGCGCGTTGTTCAGTTATATGCCGACGGTTTTGACCAGCTAGCAACCCGAGAAAAAGTCTTCGCCTATTACCTTTCCCGAGCCGCCCTTGCTGCCCGCGACGTCGCCATCGACCAACACCATCGATGGGCGCTCGAAATCCGATCTCTCTTCGAGGGCATCGTCACACACAGCGACGGAATCGACCCCAAGGTGTATGAGAAAATCCTCACCTACACCAAACTCTTCTGGCTCAACAACGGACCCTACGACAACATTACATCGCGAAAATTCGTCATTGAATGCGCGCAGTCCGATTTCCAGTCGGCCGCCGAGCAGGCGCTGAAGAACGGCGCGGACCTCGGCCTGGGAAGCGAAACGCTTGATGCCAAACTCAACCGCCTTGGTTCATTCCTCTTCGATCTCAATGTCGAACCGATGATGACCAACAAAACACCCGGCCGGGACTGGATCAAAGAGAGCGGCGTGAACTTCTACGGCAAAGGACTTTCGCAGAGGGATGTGGAAAAGTTCATTCAGTCCGGCCGGCAAAAGAACGACCTTAATTCCACACTTGTGAGGAACGATGGAACAGTATCGGAAGAGATCTGGCGCGGCGGCGGAAACGGAATTGAGCGGGGACTCTACGCTGAGGACCTCGAAGCAACGATTTTCTATCTCGAAAAAGCGATTCCCCATGCTTCAGGACCCGTGCAACAGGAAACAATCCGAAGATTGATCAGACATTTTCGGACGGGGAGCCTCGAAGATTTCCGCCAGTTCAATATCCAGTGGGTTGGCGACACTTCCTCCATCGACTTCATTCACGGTTTCATTGAAGTCTATCTCGATCCCATGGGCATGAAAGCCGAATTTGAATCGACCATTTACTGGTCGGATCAGCAGCTTTCCAAAAGCATTCGGGATATAGGGGCAAATGCCCAATATTTCGAAGATCACATGCCCTGGGAGGATAGATACAAGAAACAGGGAATCAGGCCGCTTGCGGCCAGTTTTGTGAATGTGGTTCTTTCATCGGGCGGAACCGGTCCCGTCAGCCCGATCGGGATCAACCTTCCCAACGAGCAGGTCGTGCGGGAACAGCACGGGAGCAAAAGTGTCGTTCTGAACAACATTATCGATGCCGGAAACAAATCGAGCGGACAAGTACTGTTGGAGGAATTTGCCAATGATCAGGCGGAAAAGGATCTCTCGATAAAGCATGGAACGCTTGCCGACAATATGATGACAGCCTTGCACGAGGTCCTTGGACATGCCTCAGGAAAAACGATGGTGGCCGGCGACCCCTCGAATTATCTGCCGGGGTATTATTCGACTCTCGAAGAAGGTCGCGCAGATCTCGTTGCTCTTTGGCATATCTGGGATGAGAAACTGATTGAGCTCGGTGCAATCCCGAGTAAGGACGTAGCCACGGAATTGTATGATGCCTACATGCGAAATGCGCTCCTCCTCCAGCTCCGAAGGATTACGCACGGCGATCAGATTGAAGAAGACCACATGAAGAACCGGCAGATGGTTGCGATGTACATTCTCAAGAACTCAGATGCGGTCAAAATGGAGAAGAGGGACGGAAAAACATACGTCAAGGTAATGAACTACGACAAGATGCGTGAGATGGTCGGAAAGCTTCTTGCCGAGGTCATGCGCATCAAGGCCGAAGGAGATTTACAAGGTGCGAAAAAGCTCATCGACACGTACGGATTGAAAATCGACACGGCGTTGAGAGATGAAGTTCTGGAACGCATCAAGCATCTCGACGTTGCGTCCTACATCGGATTCGTTATGCCGGACTATGAACCGGTCACCGACGCATCCGGAACGATCACCGACGTGAAGGTAAGCTATCCAATGGATTTGATGAAGCAAATGCTTTCGTACTCAAAGTTTACGAGAGAAGCCAAAGAACAGGCGATGGCCGGAAAATAGCTTTCAGCGGTCAGCAGTCAAGATTCTGTATTCTGTTTTTTCATTTTCCAACTTTACACATTCGAACTTTTTAACTTCCATGAGAGAATACCTCGACCTCGTTCAGCGGGTTCTTGATAAAGGGACCCTCAAACACAATCGCACCGGAGTCGATACCCTCTCGGTCTTTTCCGAGCACTACAAGGTCGACCTCAGCGAAGGTTTTCCCCTGCTCACGACAAAGAAGATGAACTTCAAGTCGTTGCTTCATGAAGTCCTCTGGTATCTCTCGGGCGAGGATCATATCAGAAATCTTCGCAAGGTTACGAAGATCTGGGATGCGTGGGCGGATGAAGACGGGAATCTCGAAACTGCCTATGGCCGCTATTGGCGTCGATTCCCCAGCGCACAGATCAACAAAGCGACAGGGCAGTACGAAGTGAAGGAGATCGACCAGATCGCCGAAGTCATCAAACTCCTCAAGACATATCCCAACTCCCGTCGGATGGTCGTCTCAGCCTGGGAGCCGGGAAACGCCCTGACGAGTAAGCTTCCCCCCTGTCACTTCACCTTCGTTTTTAATGTCCAGGGGAACAAGCTCAATTGTCACCTTACCCAGCGGTCGGGCGATATCGCCCTCGGCATTCCCTTCAACATCGCCGCATATTCTCTTCTCACACAGGCCATTGCCCGGGATGTCGGATTGGAACTCGGTTTCTTCAGCCACACGATCGTGGATGCTCATATTTATGTGAATCACATCGACGGGCTCAAGGAACAGCTGAAGCGCCGGCCGAAGCGGCTGCCGAAACTGGAGATCGCACACAGGCCAATCGACGACCTGAAATTTGAAGATTTCAATCTGATCGGATATGAATGCGATGAGCCGATCAAGTTTGAGGTGGCCGTGTGAAGCTGATCATTCTTGCTGCGCTCAACCGCAAGCGCGTCATCGGCAAGGACGGGAACCTTCCCTGGCATATTTCCGAAGACCTGAAACGCGTCAAACGTCTCACCACCGGGCATACGCTTCTGATGGGACGAAAGACATTTGAATCTCTCGGCAAACCACTCCCCAACCGCCGCAACGTTGTTCTGACATCGAAGCAGATCCCCGGCGTCGAAACGTTCGCGTCAATCCCCGAAGCGCTCGAAGCTCTCAAGAATGAGGAGAAAGTGTTTGTCTTTGGAGGGGGAAAATTGTTTGGACAGTTGCTGGAGAAAGCAGATGAGTGGCATCTGACACTTGTCGATCAGGATGTGAATGGCGATACGTTCTTTCCCCCGTATGAACATCTGATCGGAAACTTGTTCTTGTTGGTGGGGAAGGAAGAACATGAGGGATTTACGTTTCTGGATTACAGGAAGGTTATGTGAAGAGTGAAGTGTGAAGAGAAACTGAATTCAGAGGTCAGAAGGCAGAAGTCAGAGGTCAGAAGTCAGAGGTCAGCGGTCAAAAGAAATAGAACCTACACTTTGAACCATGAACGCTGAGCCTTAAAGCCTTACTACCGTCCCACTTCCCTCTCTCCCCCGCCCCCTGCTCCCCCGCTTGCATCACCTCAGTTTCCCCCCGCCATCATTCCCGTCAGCCCCACGCGAATCATCATCACGGCGATTGCGGCCATGAACAAGGACGCGACCTTGGCAAACGCCTTCGCACCCGCTTCTCCCATCAATCGGATGACCACATCGGAATAGCGGAAGACGATCCAGACGATTACGAGATTCACGAGCAAAGAGACGATTGTCACCAGATAACCGTACGCGTCGACGAGAATGATAATGGTCGTCAGTGCGGCAGGTCCCATGATAAGCGGAATGCCGAGGGGAACAACGCCGATGGACGTTTCAGGATTGCGGCGTCGTTCGGAGGTAAAAAGCAGATCGCTGACGGCAAGCACAAGCAGAACAACTCCACCCCCCACGCGGAAATCATTTTCCGTAATTCCCAGAAACGTAAAAATGAATCGGCTGAAGAAGAGGAAAAGAACGGAAAGCGCCAGAGCCGTGAAGGTCGCTTCTGTGAGCAATTTCCGTTTCCGCCGTGCGTCCATCCCGTCTGTCAGCGACAAATAGACGGGCACAACACCAAGGACGTCAATCGCAACAAAGAGGGGAATAAAAGAGAGGAGAAGAGAGCCGAGATCGAAAGCCATACGTTGGATCCAAGGTCCTAGGTGACCTTGATTCCCTGCTCTTGGAGACGTTTCTTTATCGTCTCGACGACCTGTTTGTCATCCAGGGATGTTCGAGCTCCGGCTGCACGAACTGCCTGTTCAAGCGAACCTTTGCGCTCTTTCAACCAGATCCAGACGTTATATCCGAGGCGATTCAGGTCATTTGGCTCGCGCGCTTCAATTTCCGCTGCAACGGAGTACGCTATTTTCTCAAGTGTTTCAGGGGTGAAATTCTCGACGGGGGGCGGTGGCTTCGTTGACATGAGATTCCTTTTTGTTCCGGAGAAATATAGAGAGAATTGGGGAGGAAAGCTACGATTTGCATTACCTTGGCAGGCCATACTTGAACATTGAACATTGGATATTGAACATTGCTTTTTGACCTCTGAAGTGATCCTCCCCTAGCAGATCTTCACGACCACCATCGTCAAGTCGTCGTGCCGTTCTGCCTCGCCGATAAACTCCTCGACCGCTGTTGTGATGGATCGCTGGAGTTCAAGTGCGGGAAGATGTCGTTTTGATTCCACCAGCGAGAGGACTGCTTCTTCACCCAGCTGATGTTGCTCCGTGTTCATTGCCTCCGTCAGCCCGTCGGTGTAAAAGAAAAACACCGACCCGTGTTCAAGCGGTTTTCGCACAGCTTTGAGCGTGTTCTCGAAGACCGGCCCGCGCTCCAGACCCAAGCCAATCCCTTCAGCATCGAGGTACTCCAGATTTCCATTCATGCCGATAAGAGCCTTATTATGGCCTGCGCGACAAATGGTGACTTCTTTTTTCTCCATATCGAAAAGCGCAAGGATCATCGTAATGAACGATTTTCGCTCGATGCCGTCATAGATCCTCCTGTTCACGTGCGTCAGCATTTCTGCGGGTGACTTGTACATATGCGCCGCGAGTTGCACCATTCCCTGGATTTTCGACATGTAGAGGGCTGCGGACATGCCTTTCCCCGAAACATCGGCAACGACCACCAGCAGTTTCTTCGGACTAATTTCGATAAAATCATAATAGTCGCCGCCCACAACCTGCGCGGGGATGGCAACGCCCGCAACGTCGAGTCCTTCGATCGCCGGATTCTCCTTCGGCAACAATCCCTCCTGAATCTTCCTCGCCAACGCGAGTTCTTCCTCGATTTTTTGCCGTTCGATCTCCTTCCGATGGAGACGCGCATTCTCGATTGCGATGGCAGCCTGACTGCCGACCGTATCAAGCAGATCGATATCCTCCCGGGAAAACGGCTTCCCCGAAAGTTTCGGGCCAACCATGATTGCGCCGATCAAACGCTGCTGCAGGAACATGGGGACCGCCAGGACGATTCCCGCTCCGATGATCTTCGATTTGTCCCGATCGTTGATCCTGAATGAATCCGGTTCCTCTGCGAGGAGGCCGAAGTTCTGCGGTACCCGGGTCTTTTTCAACAGGTCCAGGAATCCGCCCGTTTCCTCGCCAAAATTGCAGCAGTGGTTCGGTACGTTCTTGCCGATGCTCGAACAACCTTCGATCTCGTCGCACAGAACGATGGCAATTGTGTCCACATGCATCGTACCGGATATCCGGTTAATCATGGAATTCAGGATCTGATCAAGATTCATCTGCCGCGGAAGTTCCTGGCTGAACTCCAGCAGCGCGCGCTGATAGTTCAACCGTTCCTGATAGAACAACCGGTCGATTCCTTCCTGAACTCTCCGCTTGATGGGATCGAAAGCAAAGGCAATGACTAAAAATGCCATAACATTCAGAATCTCGTTTTCCGTTTTCCCAATGAGAGCACTCAAGAGGTTCCCGACTCCCAACACAAACGCAAGATAAATCGCCGCAATGGCTGCTGTGATCACGCCGTAGAGGAGGCTGCGTTTCACAATGAGGTCGATGTCCATGAGCCGGTACTTGAAAATCGAATATCCAAACGCAACAGGCACCCCCGCAAGGAGCACTCCCGGAACAAAGTAGAGTGGATCGGTGAAAATCAGAAATTGATTTGAACTCTGGATAACGAAGAGATAGACATACGTTGCGATTCCCAGAAACACACTGTTAAGGATGGGTCGCAGTTGTTTTCTCCTTTCCCTCTCGAGCTTACGGAAGTATATCACCGCAAAGATCACGAGGCCGGCAAAGTAGAACCCGTAGGGAGCGTTGACAAGCATGATACTCAATGGTTGCGGTAAGAGGCCGATCCAACCGGTGAGAAGAGGCACGATCAGCAGAGCACTCACGACAAACAGCGTGACCTTGAACCAGACGCGGCCAAGCAGAGGAAGACGAACCGGAAATTCAAGAAAGAACATGAGAAAAAGCGGAACAGCAAAGAACCTCGCAAGAGTGAATGAGACGACCAGACCATAGAACTTCCAGGGAGGATCGACCGACGGACTGATGTTCAAGTTTGACAGACTGAAGAGCAGCATCGTGACCAGCGTGTAGTACGCGAAATGACGCTGGACCCTCCCCTGAGGCCGGGTCAAAACAACTACATATCCGACAACAAGGAAACTGATCCCCAGGATACAATACGCCATGTACGTGACATTGAGGAGTTTCAGAATCTCAACCCTTGCTTCGAATTGAATACCATCACGCTCAAGTGTATAGAGTGCAAACTCCCCCGCTTTCTTCGGGTTGATAATGCTCATCGCCTGCTGGGGAGTTTGGAATTCCTTCCCGTCGATCTTGAGGAGAATGTCCCCCTCCTTCACTCCTGCCTGATCGGTGACACCGCCGGGAACAATCTGGGTGATGATTGCACCCGGTTCCCCCCCGGGCCGCCCCAGCCAGCCGCATTGATCGTTGCTCGTCGCCTTGAACACGAGTACGTCGAGAATATTGATCGTGCTGGCCAGAAGGACAATAAGCGCGCAGAGCGTGAAAAAGATGCGGATGGTACGGGGAGAGAGCTTTGTGAACGGACTCTTCATTTTGATCTTTCTTCTCTCATTCCTTACGGAATCAGGGGATTTTCGTTGCAGAAGTACTCAAAAAGCATAGCCGACCTTGAAATAGGCAACCAGGGGTCCGAAACTCAACGGATTGTCAAACAGGTCTTTCCTGATGAAAAATGCACGCGCGACGGAGAATTCCGCAGGACCGATCGGGGTGTCAAGCCCCAGCCCCGCCCCGATGCCGTGTCTCATATCTTTCAATCGGATCTGTTCCGATTTTTGCCAGATATGGCCAAGATCATATCTCAGCTTGAAATACGTATCAAAGAGAATTTTGATGGGAAGGAAGTAGTGATATTCAAGACTCGCCGCAAAAAGCTGTCTCCCCCGCGCATCGTCCTCCCTGAATCCATAGAAACTCTCTTGCCCCCCCAGAGTGAACATCTCCGTAAGGGGAACAGTTTCATCACCAAACCCAAACAGAATTCTCGGACTCAACGTCTGGCGTCCAAAGAACGTCTTATAGAAAGAATAATTAAAGATCATCTTCGTGAACCCCAGGCGATCTGCCGCCTTCACGAATCCGGATTCGTACGAAAACTCCATCATGATGCCGTCCCGCGGATAAGGAAACCGGTCTCTGGAATCCACTCGTGTCCCCAACTTGATCGAACTGACATGGAATGACTGCGACGTAACCGGTTGATTGAAGATACTCCAAACGAGTTGATATTCGCTTCGACCCTCGACCGTAACCTGTCCGAGACGTTCGAGCTGCATTCCCAACGACAGGGAAACTCCTTCCCGTACTTCCCTGTACTCCGCGTCCCGAACGCGGTTCCATCGCGTTGTACTGATTGTCGGCTCATTCTTGAACACGTTGATATCTTTAAGCTCGTAGTAACCCTGCAAATCGAATGTGAGATAGGAATTAAAAACGCGGTTTGCCTTGAATTCAGCTACATACGAACGATTCCTCAGTCCGCCGAAGAAATGCACTCCCAATTCCGAAGCAATTCCCAGGAAGTTTTCATCCCGAACATCGACTGAAGGCTGAACATTTCTCTCGTTATCCACTGTCATGCCGAGACGAATAAGGTCGGTGGATCGCTCCTGTGCTTTGATAATAACAATCTGGTGTTCCTCGTTTGGGCCCTCCCGGCGGATGTTCAGGGACACCTGTTCGAAGAGACTTGTTCCATAGAGGTTTCTCAGGCCTGTTGACACGTGGCCAATATTGAAAATGTCGCCCTGTTGCCATGGAAGTTCGCGCCAAATGACATAATCTTTCGTTTTGTCCGTACCGACAATAGTCCTCCGGTGGACGATTCCCTCATCGATTTCTATGACGCCAAGACCCGTAAGCGAATCGAGCACGGCGGACTGTATTCGGGCCAGCGAGTAGCTGTTTTTTCTGTAGAGTCGGATCACATTCTCCAGAGCCCTTTGATACTCGCGATAGCTCACAGGACGACCTACCATGGAAGAGAAAATGCCCTTCAGGCTGTCGGCGGAAACATGAGCGGTTCCAATGAATTCGACATCCTTCAACACGGGATTCAGTTTGACCGCGGGGCGGAGAACCGATTTGTCATCATGCTGATCGACGAGTAATTCGACAAACCGGACCGGACCATTCTCACACATCTCCGAGAGGGCTTCGCGCATCTCACCTGCCGTCACATTTTTCCCCTCGAGCTTTGTCAGCGATGCAAACAGAGGATCATCCCGCTGTGAGGCTTCGAGAGCAAGTGTGGCATTCATGTGATCGATCATTCCCGAATCCCCGAGGCCGAACGTATTCGAATGTTGCTTCAGCTGCAGGCTTATCGCAGGCACAAGCTGTTCGGCCGCCATTTCACCCAGTCGTATGAGAGAATCCAGGTTTACGAAGTCGGTCGACGACCACTTCCCCAGTTCGGGACGAATCACAAAATCAGCATTCTTCAATTGAAGCTGGTTCGCCTGCTGCATCGTGATTCCGATGATCTGGTCCGCAACTGCCCAGGGAGTATTCAATTCCGAAACCGGCCGAAGGGGACTGGTCACGTCGACAACCACGACAATATCGGCGCCCCAGTCCCTTGCAACATCTGCAGGAATATTCGAAACCAATCCGCCATCCAGGAGCTCCGTGGTATCTTTGATGACTGGGATGAAGAAGAGAGGAACCGCAACGCTTGCCCGCAGCGCTTCCGACAAATCCCCCTTGTCGATCACAACACGCTTTCCGGAGACAAGATCTGTCGCGACGGCACGGAACGGGATCCTCAAATCGTCGAAACTCGGTGAAGGATGATAGATCCCCTGCAATGCAAGAACACTCAGGTAATTGGTCAATCGTTGCCCGGACGAGAATGCCTCGGGAAGAACCGGCGTGAGTCCGTCGAACCGCAATACCAACAGACTCTTGTCCCTTGCCAGTTTTTGATCGAAGAAAAGGTCGCTCCTCCGCGTTTCATCGCTGAAGCTGAGCATTTCCTGCCAACTTGTTGAATCGACCAGGGTTTTAAGATCATCAACAGAGTACCCCGCGGCGTAGAGTCCCCCCATAATGCTTCCCATACTCGTCCCCACAATAAAATCGATCGGAAGATGTGCTTTCTCGAAGGCTTTCAGCACTCCGATCGTGGCAATTCCCCGTGCTCCGCCGCCGCTGAAAACAAGCCCGATTCTGGGCCTCTTTAATTCCGCATGACTGACAGGATTGGGAAAGGGAGTCCGGGATGACTCGAACGCCGGACGAAGCGTCCATCGCTTCATCCCCTCAGTACCATCTTGGGCGGGAAGAAAGGGGGTCGAAAACAGGAGGAAGAATACGGCTTTGCGAAGAATGGTCATGGTTGCGTGGCGTGTCAGATCATAGTACCGAAATAAGATTCGAATTTCAACGCATCTCGTTCTTGAGCAATGTCCAGTTTGACAAAGAAGAAACGCAGAGGCGCACCAGCCCGCTATGCGGTCTGGCGGGGAGAGCGCGGAGGAGCGCAGAGAATATGTTGATTCTTGAAAAATCTCTGCGATTCTCTGCCTGCCCACGTTTGAGAGTCCCGTGAGGCAGGAGGGCGTCCTCCCCGCCCGAACGACCGTGATGAAATCTCGCGCAGTTCGGTCGGGCGAGTGCGACTTTGCGTTGTAGTCTACAACAAGAATGAGACACTACCCACAGTCCGGTGATGTCCTGCCAATTCAATCCACCTCGTTCCTTCTCACCAGAATCACTTGCTTTTCGATCCGGTTCCCCCTAAGTTGAAAGAGGCAATTATTCTCCGGAGATTTGCAGCGACTGATGACGTTCCTCAATCCTTTTGTGCTTTTCGGCCTTGCCGCGGCAGCAATCCCGATCATCCTCCATCTCATTCACCTCCGCAAGCTCCGAACCATCGAATTCAGCACACTGAGTTTTCTGAAGGAGCTTCAAAAAACCAAAATTCGCCGGCTGAAGCTCCGTCAGCTTCTCCTCCTCATACTCCGCACCCTCTTGATCCTTCTCATCGTGCTGGCGTTTGCGCGCCCAACTCTGAAAGGAAGACTCGTCGGGGACAGCCGCGCGTTGACAACGGCCGTTGTTCTTCTCGATGATTCGTACAGTATGACGGCCTCTGACGATCAAGGAGAGTATTTCCGACAAGCCAGAGACGCGGCATTGAAGATTGTCAGCCTTTTCAATGAAGGGGACGAAGTCTATGTGGTTCCCCTCTCGGGCGTCGGCAAGGAGGGCGTACCCGAGCCGGCATCATACCGCGATATGGCCGTCATCCGTTCGATTGTGAAGGATCTGCAGACCACATCCATCCATCGACACCTTGAAGATGGCTTGCTGCTGGCTGCAAGGCTTCTTTCCCGCTCGAGAAATTTCAACAAAGAAGTGTATGTCATTTCAGACTTTCAGGAGGGGACCGTTATCCCCGACCGGCAGGCGGCAAAGAACCGCGATGAGCGCTTTGGATCCGATGTACGGATCTTTTTTCTTCCGATTGGAAAAAGGGAGCTTCAGAATTTTGGAATCGAATCGGTGACAATCAGGAATTCCATTATTGAATCGAACAGACCGTTCACCCTGAACCTTGCCGTGGGCAACTTCTCGCCGGTCGATGCCCGCAACCACCTGATCAGTATTTTTCT
>Ga0209342_10002019_pt1 | contig 22207 bp, 16 predicted proteins | sample RifCSP16_2_FD_184023 | JGI IMG/M metagenome (GOLD analysis project Ga0209342, IMG submission 184023) | Soil microbial communities from Rifle, Colorado - Rifle CSP2_sed 16_2 (SPAdes) (version 2) | ecosystem: Environmental > Terrestrial > Deep subsurface > Rock core/Sediment | place: Rifle... | reverse complement strand
ACGAGTTATAAGTTCGTTTGTTATGGGACGGGGCAGGTTCGGGAGTAGGGGGAACCACAGATGGACACAGATAGGATAAGGTAGTTGCCAAACCAGCGAGCCGCCGGGGCGAGCCCGGTGGGGTGTTTTTGTCAGGCACAGCCTGACCTACAGATTCTTGGCAAGACATGTCCAAGTAAGAGGCTAGGTTGATGGACAAGGACGAGTTGACGCCGGACGAGATTGACGCGCTTTCGGGCGGGGCGGGCGGGCGCGCCGTCGAGGAGGCGGAGTCGGTTCAGGCCGTGTTTCGTCGGGCGGCCGAGCGTTGGGCGGCCGGGTTGTCGGGCTTGATGCGAGTGGCGGTCGAGGCGCGATTCGCGGGTTTGCGGCGGCAGAGTTACGGACGTTTTGCCTCGGGCATGGCGCGGACGGGTTGCTGCTACGTGCTGTCCGTCGCGTCGCCGCCGGGCGAGTTGGTTTTGGCCCCGTCTTCGACGATTCTCCACGCGATGATCGCTCGATTGTTGGGCGGCGAGCCGTGCGGGCCGGTTGCGTCGCGCCGGCCGATGACCGAAATCGAGCAACGGCTCGGGCGGCGGATCGTCGCGGTGCTGATCGATGACTTGCGCGTCGCGTGGTCCGATTCGTTTGACTTTTCGGCCGAGGTGGTTCGCGCGGAAAGCGGTCCGAGCCGCGCGGACGTGCTGCAGGCCGTTGAGCCGGTGGTCGTGGCTCGGTTTGAGTTGGCGTTCAGCGGGCTTTCGGGTCCGGTCGATCTGTGCATGACGAGCCGGTGGATGGATGAAATGGGCGGTCGCCTGACCGCCGGCGGCGCCTCGTCCAAAAATGCCGAGCAGATCCATCTCGCCTTGGAAAATTCGTTGGTTGAACTTCGGGTCGAACTGGCACGGACGCGGATCGCGGCCGGCGAGTTGCTGCATTTGGGCGTGGGCGACTTGATCACGACCGAGCAGCCCGTGGACCGGCCGCTGGTGATCGACGTGGACGGGCAGTCGCGTTTCGAGGTCCGCCCGGGCACGCACGAAGGGCGGAAGGCGATTCGGATCGAGAAGCGGGTCGAGGGGGCGTAGGATTTTATAACGCAAAGGCGCGAGGACGCGAGGACGCAAAGAGGGAAAAACGGGATTGGGGGCTTCATTTTCATTGGGAGAACAGCCATGCAAAGCAAGACTTGGTTCGCGGCGGTTGGGATATTGGTGGTGGTATGCGGCCTTGCGACGGCTTGGGCGATTGCGCAGGACGCTAAACAAACAAGTGCCACGAACCTTCCCACATTTCAGGGCAAGGTACTGGTCATTTCGCTCACAAACTCGACTTATGGCTCGGTTCTTGAGAACGTGGAAATGCGTAAGATCGGGGATAAGAGGTTCCTGGTCGGCAAGGGTTTGGATTCCGGGCATCCAACCAATTGGTATAAAGGCCGGACCGTTTGGGTCGCCTTGGATGATATTGGCATGATGGCCGAGTTTCCCGACGTGGAGACTTATCGGGAGACGGTGGATGATCTGGACCGGTGATAGGGTGGCAATGTTGGTGGGCGATGCCCACCCTACGAAGCGCGGGGCGGGGCGAAGCGGATTTTGTCGATCAGTTTGATGATTTCGCCCTGTTGGATCTTGCCCGAGACGGCCGTGATGGCGTCGATGGCGTACTCGAAGCGGAGGTTGTAGTCGCAATCGAGTTCGATTTCGGAGTCTTCGGCCGAGCCGGGGCCCGCGTCGTCGCCGACGATCTGGATGATGCGCCGGCGGAGTTCCTCGAAGGGCGCGGCGTTGTTCATCCGGTTTTCGCCCAGATAGACGCCGGTCAAGCGGCCTTGCGCGTCGGCCGTCAGGCGGACCTTGAGCGACGGCAGCATCAGGATGTCGTCGGTTTTCTTGGCCGCGACCGGCGCGGCGGAGGGCATGCGGATGTTGAAATCGCCCTCGGGCGAGAAGACCTTGAACGTCATGACGAAGAAGGCCAGCAACTGGAAGACGATGTCGATCATGGGCGTCATCATCAAGCTGACGCCTTCCTGGCGGCGGCCGGTGTTGCGGATTCTCATCGGTCACGTCCCCTGTTGCTGCTTGGCGGCCACGGCGAATTTTTCAAAGCCCGTCTCCTGGCACATTTTGATCAGCTCTTGGACCACGCCGGTTTTCGCCCGGGCGTCGGCCCGGATGATAACGGTCGCCTTGGCCGGGTCGCCGCCGCGATATTGGAGAAATTCCCGTTCGCGGCGCAGGGCGGATCGAAGCGTGGGGATGGCCATTTCCTCGCCGGCGAAGAAGACCAGGCCCCGCTGGTTCAACTGGAGGGTGATGGGCGACTCGAACGGGGCCTCCGGCGGTTTGGCCAACTCGCTGATCGGCAGCCGGATGCGTTCGTCCATGTCGGCGCCCGCGAAATTCAGCGCGAACAGAAAGAACGAAATCAATTGAAACGCCATGTCGATCATGGGCGTCATGTCGAGTTCGACGGCCGAAGCCTGATGTCGTTCGCCAATTCGCATGGGACCGATCTCGGTAGGGTGGGCATCGCCCACCGTGGAACGTCGTGTTTTGGTGGGCGATGCCCACCCTACCTCTATTCACATCAATGACAACCTCACGCGGAGCGTGAGGAGTACAAAGGTTGGTGCGTGCAAGCACGCACCCTACCTCTGGTGCGTCCAGACGCACCCTACTTTGGTTTTTTTTCGCCGACGGTGGAGAAGCGACTCATCAGGTCTTCGCTGACCATGCCCACCTCGAGCACCAACCGCGCAAATCGGTTGCGGAGGATGCCGTAGACGGCGACCGCCGGAATGGCAAGCAACAGCCCGACCAGCGTCGTGAACAAGGCCGTGGCGACGCCCTCGGCCAGTTCGGACGGCTTGGGGGCCGTGACGCTGGTGGCGATGACTTGGAACGAGGCGATCATGCCGTCGACCGTGCCCAGCAGGCCGACCATCGGGCTGACCGTGCCGATCAGGCCGATGTAGCTGAGACGGTGTTCGAGTTTCATGTTCTCGTCCTCGCCCATCTCCTGCATGGCTTCGATGGCCTCGTTGTAGCCGCGCGACACTTTGCCCAGCCCGGCCGAGAGGACCTGGCCGAGCATCGACTCGTCGCTCTTGGCCCGTTGATAGGCTTCTTGGTACTTCTGCTCGTTCAGCAGGGCCTCGAACTCCTCGACGAGCGCCGTGGGCAGGACCGCCTCGCGCCGCGCGGCGAGAAGGTTCATGATGACCAACGCCACCAACATGAAGGAGAGCGCGAAGAAGGTGACGCTATAGCTGATGCCCAAGGAGTGGAACAACCACTCGAGGTACGTTTTATCTTTCATCGGCGCATTTTCGTCCGCGTCCTCGTCGGCCGGTGCATTCGCTTCCTCCTTCGCCGGTGGCTCCAGGGTCAATTCCTCGTCGGCCGCGGGTTCGGCGGCCGGTTCCTGGGCTAGGACGGGCGAGGAACCCGCTATTGTCGCGGCGGACAAAGCGATCAGGCCCAAGACGGCGATCCAGATCGCCCCCCAAACCACGGCGGAATACCTTGAATGACGCATAACGACCTCCGGACGGCTAAGGTTCCGTTTCAATTATCGTCTAGTTTAATGCATGTACGGCTTGTTCCAAAGGCATCTTGCCGCGCCCACAAATTTCGCCCTCCGAAGGGACACCCCCCTAAATCCCTAAATCCCCCTCTCCCCAACCCTCACTGCGATATCCACGGACTATTCGGATACCGCGCCTGAAGCGTTTCCTGGGCCTGGATGGCGCGGTCGGTTTTGTGGACTTCGTGCCAGAGTTCGACCAGGTTGGCCAGCGCCTCGGCGTGTTGCTGGGGGTCGGCGAAGTAAAGGATATCCGTGTGCAGGAAGGCCAACAGGGCGTCGTAAGGCTTGCCGGCCTTGCGCAATACGGCGCCCAGCGCGTTGTACGCCTCGCCGCCCAGCGCGACGTCCTCGGGATTGGACTGGTCGATCACTTCCCGCACGAGCTTCTCGGCTTCGTCCTTTTTTCCGTCGGCGAGCAAGCATCGGGCCACGCCAAGCTGAGCCAGCTTCTTCTGCCGGTCGGCTTCGGGGTCTTTTTCGTTGGGGGAAGTCGGACTCAGGTTGAGCGCGCTTTGGAACGAGGCCCGGGCAAGGTCCGTCCGGCCGTCGGCCAAAAGTGCGCGGCCTTTGCCGACCGCCGCGGCCAGCCGGGCGGCGAACCAGGGTGCCTGGGCCAGCGCGTCGTAGCACGGAACGGCCGGGGCATACTGCCGGTTGGCCACCAGCAGGTCGCCGGCCAAGCGGTTGGCCTCGAACCAGTGATAGCTGTCGGGATGGGCCGTGACGAATCGCCACATTTGGCGGCCCGCCTCGCGGATTTCGCCCTTGCCGCGCAGGGCCAATTGGGCCGCGGCGAACGCTTTGAAGAATTCAACGTCGGCGGCGATCATGGGCCGCGTGATTTTGCTCGCGTCGATCTCGCCGAGGGTCCGTTGGGCGTCCTCGTAGCGACCCTGGGTGATTTCGGACCGGGCACGGCCAAGCGGCTCGGGCTCGGCGTCGAAGACGACCGCCTTGATCTGACCCACCGGCACGGTGACGCGGTTTGCACGATCGACGATGACGACCTCGCGAGGGGTGATCGACGCGATGTCGCCGAAAATGGTTTCCTTGTCGATCTTCCGAACGCGGTCGATCGCCACGGCGGCATCGGCCGCGCAGAGACACGCGAGGAAGATCAACGTTGCATAATGACGTTTCATGGTCGAGATACCGTAGTCCGTAGTCCGTAGGTCAGGCTGTGCCTGACGGAAAATACAATTGAATTTCTGTTTTCCGCGGGCTTCCGCCGGCGGCTATGAAAACGCTCTCTCTAAAAACCCTCTCCAGTCAGGCACAGCCTGATCTACATCTGCTTGGTGCGTGCAAGCACGCACCCTACTGCCTACTGCCTACTGCCTACTGCCTACTGCCTACTGCCTACTGCCTACTGTTTGTTGTGTCAGGCCGACGGGTTGTTTGCCAAGGGCGGCTTGGATTTTTTTCAATAACGCGTCGTACTCGCGGCACCGTTGATCGCCACCGAGGGTGGGGCTGAGCAACTGAGTGACCGTGATGTCTTTCTCGGCCAACGCAAGCGTGTCTTTCTTGGCCTGGCCGGAAAGCGTCATGGCGTAAGCGTACCGGCACCGGGCCAGGTTGTATCGCGCCAGGTGGAACGTCTCGGGACGCGAGCCGGATCGGGCGATCAAGCCGGCCAGCTTTCCCCAACCCCAGACGACGTTCACCCGCGAGCCGTCGGACCGCCGCGCCGGAGTGCCGCCCATCATGGCTTCGAGGTATTTCTTGGCGTCTCCGCCATTTTCCGCGGAATCCTGATAGACTCGGGCCGCCTCGACCTGGGCGTCGACCATGCGGTTGCGATTGCGGAGCACGTCGACCAGCAGATCGATCGCCTCGTCGTAACGGCCCAGCCGTCGTAGAATCCGCGCCAGGCGCACCTTAACCCCGTCGACGGCCGCTGGGCTTGGAGCGAACCCGGGCTCCTTTTTGCAACGGTCGAGCATCTTCCGATAGACGTCCCCCGCCCGGCCGAGATACTTTTCGGCCTCCGGCGAGGGCGTTTTCCCGTCGTCGTCGGATTGCCCGGCCATGTCGGCGAACGTGGCGGCGATCCAGGCAAGCGAGGCGAACGTGTTGCCTTGTTTTCGCCGGACGACGCGGTCGAGGAAGAGTTCGAAACCTTCGGACACCTTGGCCAACTCATTGGTGCGTCCTTGAGCGCGGAGCAGTTCGAGCGATTCGCGCAGTTCCCGGCTCATGGCGAGATAGACGGCCGTCAGCCGCGCGGCGGCCGCCGCATCGCCGCCGGCGGCCACACGCTGTTCGAGCACGTCCATCACTTTTTCGGCCTTGTCGAGGCGGCGCGCGGCGACGTAGGCCCGAAGAGCCGTCTTGCAGATTTCGACGTCGTAGCCCTGCCGGGTCGTCGCCGGATGGTTCGCGTGGACCAGCGTCATGAGGCCGACCACCGGATCGTCGAGCAGGGCGACGGCCTCGTCGGGCCGGTTTTCCTGCAAGTAAATCTGGGTCAAGGCGTGAACGGCCGCGATCACCGAATCGTCAATTTCTCCCTCGGCCGACATCCGCCGCACACCCGACGCCAAAAGATCCTTCGCCTGGTCGAGCGTTTTTTGCACGGCCGCCGGATCGGACGGCTCGCCGGACGGACGCTGCAACGCGCGGACCCACTCGGACCAATAGGTCCGGCCGATCAGGAGTTCGGCCCTGCCGCGGCCGGGCGAATCGGCGGGAAACTTGTCGAGATAGGCCCGCGCCGCCTCCAGGTCTCCGCCGACCACGGCCGACTGGACGAGGATGATCCGGGCGTCGCCCGCCTCGGGACCGTCGGGCCAACGCGAGGTAATGTAGTCGGCCACGCCGGCCATTCGCCGTCGGGCGAATTCCTTGCCGGGTCCCGCGGGCGATTGGTTATAAAGCTGCGCGTAGGCGACCATCGCCAATTTGGCCGAGCCCGGCGCCTCGGCGCTTTCGGGATAACGACGCGCGAGGAACTCACCCAAGGCGGCCGCGTCATACCGGTCGTTTTGTTCGAGATGGAGATAGGCCAGATAATATCGCGTCAGATTGATTTGATCGACCGCCGTTTCGGCGGTCGCCAGGGCCAGGGCCGTGCGGTAGAACGAGATCGCCTCCGTCCGAAATTGGGCTATTTTCCGTTCGTGGGCTGCCCGTTTCTCGGTCTTGCCGGCGTCGCGGTCGAGCTGCTGTTGAGATTCGGCCGCTTGAAGGCGTTCCCGGGCGGATTCGGCCCGATCGAACGCTTCGGTGAAATTGGCCGGCTCGGCCTTGGAATCCGTCCGGCCGGCCAACAAGGGGTCGAGCAGTTTGGCTTTGGCGCGGGCCCGATGTTCGCCCGGCGCGCGAGCGGCCGCGCGGAGCAGACGATGGGCCGTGGCGAGCGTCTTCGCTCGTCGAGGGTCGCCCTTTTTGAAGGCCCGAGCCTGTTCGAGCCAGGCTTCGCCAGCGAGACCTTGAATCGCCAGCCCCTCGGGGGTGGACGCCTCGGCGCCGCGGGCCGTTTTTTCCCATCGGACATAGGCGTCGACGGCCTCGGCGTAGCAATGGACGCGGGGCTGGACGCGCGCCGCGAGCGACTGAACGAGCGTCTGGAGGATCAATTCGCGGACGGCCAGCGAGTCGCCGTCGACCTTTTCCAGGAGTTCGTCGCAAATGGCGATCGCCTTCGCGTCGTCGCCCAATTCGCGGCGGCATCGGCCTTCCCAGAGCCGCGCGTAGAGTCCGGCCAACAGCGGCTCCTCGCGGCGCACGGCGAATTCATCGTACAAGGCGTGATAGTCGGCGGCGGCTTCGGTCAGCTTCTCCTTGCGCTGGCGACTGCCGGGCGGATAGGTCATGCCGATCTCGTACACCGCCGTCGCCAGGTAGAGCCGCGTGCGGAGCAGGTCGCCTTGGAGTTGGTTCTTCTTCTCGGCCGGCGTCCCCTCGACGGCCACGCCGCCCGCTTCGGCCATCGCCGCTTCGCATTGCTTTCGGGCCTTGTCGAACGCCGCGTGGGCTTGGGTGTAGAACTCGCGGGCTTCGGCCAGCAGCGTCTCTCGCTGGGCCGCCAGCGTGGCGGGCCGCCGGGCCCGTTCGGCGCGGATCCGCCCTCGCTCGACCAGCAGATTGGCCAATTGGCCCGCGGCCAAGGAGGCACGAGAATGATTCGGATGCTCGGCGAGAAATTTCTCAAAACGTGCCCGGGCGTCGTCCAGCGACTTTTCGCGCGGGGCCGCCAGGCGGCTGGCCCGCGAACCGGCCATCAGGCTGACGCCTGCTTCGTAGTCGATCACCTCTCGCAGATCGGCCGGACAGCGGGGGTCGGCGGCCATGCGATCCAAATAGACCACGGCCACGTCGTGCAGCCCTCGCTCGCGAAGTCCTTCGAGAAAGGGTTGCCAGGGTTCGGCGGCCGAGGCTTCCGTCATGCACAACGCCGCGCAGATCAAGCCCAGCACAAAACGAATCGTGCGGCGTTGCGCGGGCCGGTCGGAGGTGTGTCGCAAACGGCTAAGTCGTTGCATGGATCATGATGTACTCGCGCTCGTCGTTCGGCCGGCGACCCGCACCGGGCGCGTCAAGACCGCGCGAGCAATCGCAAGAGTGCTTCTGTTCCGTGGGTGGCGTACTCATGCATCTGGGCTATATATGATGAATACGCCTCCTTAAGATTAGCCGCCGGAAGGCCCAAAGACAAGGAGTAAGTTGGTCGGGGAAACGGGTTTATTGCCCGTCGAAGCCACACAAGGCAACGTCCTACCCGCTCCACGGGGCTTCTGTACCCGACAATATCGTTAAGACCGAATTTCCAGACTGGGAAATCTGGGCGATGTGTGGGATCGAGAAAAAAGAAAAGGACGCCCCGGCGTGGGTGGTGTCACGCAGAAGGGGGCGCCCTTAACGCTTCGTCTTGTTTTTTTCGATGGTAATCTACTTGTCCCGAGTGTGAAACGAGTAAATCACCGGTTTCAACGCCACGCCCGCGCGGCTCTTGAAATTCTTGAACGACGGACTATTCAGCCCGAGCCGATAGTCCCAACCCGGCTTGAGGTTCACCGGCAAATAGCACGTCTTGCCGTCCTTGCTCCAATGAGGCTTTTTGCCGTCGGGAACCTCGGGGTAATGGGGGCCGCCGCCGACCCACGAAATTCCTTCCCCCATCGGCCGATCAAACTCCACGCGGATCGTTCGCAGGTTCGGATCCGCGTCCTTGGCGCCGTTGACCGGCGTCATCGAGACGATCCGCGGCGTCTCCAGCCGGGCAATCGTCTCATTGTCCGCGCCGACCGTGGTGAAATAGATTTCCATCGGTTCGGCCGGAACGCCCTCGACGCTCTTGAAGTTCCTGAAGCTATCGGAGTTGACGCCGATGCGATAGTAGCGTTCGGCTTCAAGGGTGACCGGATAAACGGCCGTGCGTTTGTCGCGCCAGAAGGGCGTTTGGCCCTCGGTGCCGGGCGGGAAATCGGGTCCGCCGCCCGTCCACGAGAAGCCGGTCGCCATGTCGCGGTCGAACGTCACCGTGATTTCGGTCAGTGCCGGATCAACCTCCCGCGCGCCGACGCGCGGCCCAGTGGCCACGATCCGGGGCGGCGCGGCGTCGGGCGTCGCCGTCGTCAAATGGCCGCCGGACGCGGCGGCTTTTTCGGACCCGATCAGATCGACGCGAATCATCCAATCGCCGCCAAATTCGACGTCGGTCTTCTCCCCCTCGGGCAGCCCGAACTTCGAATGCTTGCCGCCGCTGCTCGTGTCGTAGCTGACGTAGACTCCCTTGGTCTGATGGGCGTTGAAATTCACGCAAACCCAGAACTCCTTGGGCACTTCGACCGGCGACTTGAAGTGGATGCGGACCCAGCGCTCCTTGCCCCGCTGGAACTGCCGGTACGGCGCGTTTTCGGTGGCGACAACGCCCGCAAGATCCTTGTCCAGAAAATAAATCTGGAAATCCTCGGCCGGCGCCTGGGGCATTCCATAACGTGAACCGTGAAGCTGAATCCCGCGGACCTTCCAATTGCCCTCGGGCAGCGTGTACCGGATCATCTCGCCCGAGCCGCCGATGCTCCGCTTGCCGTCGGGCCGGTTGTCGTCACGTTTGAGCGTCGCGCGGTCGGTGGCGGCGGCGGTAGTCGATTTCGCCTCATCGGCCGGCGCTAACTCGACGCGAATCATCCAGTCGCCGCCGAATTCGACGTCCTTGGCCTCTTCGCCGGGCAAGCCGACCTTCGAGAACTTCCCGCCCGTGCTCGTGTCGAAGCTGACGTAGACGCCCTTGGTTTGCTCGGCGTTGAAATTCACGCAGACCCAAAACTCCTCGGGCACTTCGACCGGTTCCCTGAACCGGACAGGAACCCACTTGGCCTCACCGCGTCGGAACAGTCGATAGGGCGCTTCCTCGGCGGCGACTTCCGCGAAATCCTTGTCGAGGAAATGGACCGTGAAATCTTCGGCCGGCGCCTGCGGATATCCGTAACGCGAACCGTGCAACTGGATGCCTTTCACCTCCCATTTGCCCTCGGGCAGCGTGAAACGAATCATCTCGCCCGAGCCGCCGATGCTGCGACGACCCTCGGCCGAACCGTCGTCGTGCTTCAGAAGGGTCTGACTGACCAACTGGGCATTGGTGGAATCGATGCGGTCGAGATCCAACTCAATCCGCGTAACACGTCCGTCTTCGATCGTGATTTGCTGGCGATAAGGCTTGTGACCGGCCATGTCAACCACCAGGCGATACGTGCCCGGCTCGACGGGCAACAGTTCGCCCGAGGCGCCAACCGGACGGCCGTCGAGCCGGATCTCGGCCCCGGCCGGCGTCGTCTTGACCAGCAGCAAGGTTTGGGGCTTTTCCTGCGTGCGAAGCCCGGGGCTTTGGGCCAAGGCGGACAATGGGTCGATCACGACGAACAGCGTCAACGTCGTTAGAACAACGGCAACGCGTACAAACATCCGCTTCGCATGTCGAAGGTTCCGCATGGCGCAAGGCCCTCCCGTGGATGGGAATGAGTGGTGTGGTTTCAAACGGTACTCATCTCGCTCCGCGTGATGTCGCCCATGCCACGTCGCATGACGGGAGACTTCCTGCGAAGCAAGATGAGTACAGGGTTGCCATGAAGGTATATGCGCCTCGCGTGGCCGATTAGCCGAAATTTTTCCGGATTCTTGTAAACCGGACCACGCCCATTAGAATAGCAGAAACCAGCCGGGAGGCCAGACATTCCTGTCTGGCGGGCGATAAGGAGGCCAGACATTCCTGTCTGGCGGGTCAACGACAGGCAGGAATGCCTGTCCTCCTGAATGGAGTTGGATAGCCTGTTTTGTCGCGGCGATTAGGCAACGTATCGCAAAACCATTGCTCGGAACAAACATGTCCACGGCGACGCGACCCACGCTGCTCGGCCGGCTCCGCGACGCCTCGGACGCGATGGCCTGGGACGAGTTCTTCGCGTGCTACTGGCCGACCATCTTCGGCTACGCGCGACGCCGCGGCGCCTCCGAACAAACGGCCGAGGAACTGGTCCAGGACGTCATGCTCGCCGTGTTCCAACAGCGCGATGTCTTTCGCTACGATCCGGCCCGCGGGCGATTTCGCGATTGGCTCCGCCGGGTTGTCGCCAATCGGCTGGCCGAGCGGCGCAGGCGGCCGTCGGAGCGTGCCCGGGCCGCCGGGGGTAACGGCGGCAACGATCGGCTCGACGTGGCCGACGAAGAGCCTGCCGTCGATGAAGCCTGGGAAACGGCCTTCGAGCAGTCGCTGTTGAGCACCCTGGTCGATGCGGTCCGGCGCGAGTCGAACCCACGCGAGTTCGTCGCTTTCGAGTTGACCATGCTCCACGGCCGCCGCCCGGCCGAGGCCGCCCGATTGACCGGCATGACGCGAAACATGGTTTACAAGGCGCGGCGCAAAATCACCGAACGGCTGCGCGAACTGGCCGGCGGCTACGCGACCGACGGCCGGCTGTGCGACGAGGTCCGCCGCGCCATGCAGTCGCGCCCCGGCCGCGCCGTCGAACGCTCGCTCACCACGCGGATGGAAAAGACCATGCGATGAAGTTCAACGCAAAGCCGCCAAGTCGCCAAGACGCAAAGGAAAACACACTATCCCGAAGCGCAAGCGAGGATGAAAAGACGTAGATCAAGTCACAAACCAGTCTACAACGACAACCTTGCGTCTTCGCGTCCTTGCGTCTTTGCGTTAATTCAGGATAGGTTCGTACGATATGAATCAACCGCCCGGTGAAGAGTCGTTGAAAACGAACGTGCCCGAGGTGCCTGATTTCGATCTTTTGCGTCCCATCGGCGAAGGCGGTTTCGGCCGCGTCTGGATGGCCCGCAACCGGACGACCGGGCGGCTCCGCGCCGTCAAACTCATCGCCAAGTCGCGCGTCGGCACGGCCGATCCCGCGGGCCGGGAGATGGCCTCGATCACCCGGCTCGAGGCCACGCTGCGCCACCATCATCCCAACCTCGTGACGATCCACCACGTCGGCCAAACCGACGACCACCTGTTCTACGTCATGGACCTGGCCGACGACGCCGGCGGAACCGAGCCGATCGACCCTGAACGCTACGAACCCGCCACGCTCCGACGCCGCCTCGACGACGGGCCGCTGGACCCGCAATCATGCGTCGCGTGTGCCCGGCAATTGCTCGAAGGCCTCGCCTCCCTGCACCACGCGGGCATGGTCCACCGCGACGTCAAGCCGGCCAATTGCCTCTTTATCGCCGGCCAGTTGCGACTGGCCGATTTCGGACTACTGACCCGCCCCGGCGTGAACGTCTCGCGGATCGGCACCGAAAAATACATGCCGCCCGACGGCCGCATGGACGCCCGGGCCGACGTCTACGCGGCGGGACTCGTGATTTACGAGATGCTCACGGGCTATTCGGCTGATCGGTTTCCGCAATTGGGCGACCGCTCGGCCGCCGTGCTGGCCGATCCGGCGCTTGGCGTACTGATGGGCCTGACGCTCGACGCCTGCTCGCCGGACCCGCAAACCCGTTACGCCGACGCCGGCGCGATGCTTCGCGAGTTGGACCGGCGACTCGCGCGGTCCCCATGCCCCGTCAAGCCCGGCCGCCGACCGTGGATTGCTCCGCTCGTCTTGGCCGTGGTCGTTCTTGCCGGCATCGGTGTCTGGCGGCGTCCTTGGATTCAACGGACCGATGCCCCGTCGACGCCGATCGAGCGGGTCAGCGTGAATTTCATCACTTATCCGTTCGACGCAACAATCTTGGTCGACGGCAGGACGCTCATTGGAGAAGACGGGATCCCTCTGAAAACTCCCTGCACGGCCGACGACCTGCCCGACGGTCGCCATCGCGTTGCCTTCCGTTTCGACGGCCGGGGCGAGCTGCCCAAAGGTGAAATCGACTTCAGCGTCACCCGCCAGATCGTCGCCCGGTGGGATGCCGTCGAGTCGCCCTGAGACGGGAAGACAAGGGGATTTCCCGACATGGATAACCATTCCCATAGCCCGATCCGGTGAGCCTGGGTATTATTGCGAACGTTCCCTCTTGTTTTGTTCCTTGTTGATTCCCCGTCCAGTGTGTCCGTCATGTCCAGCGAAAAAGCCACCGCCATTGTTCTTCGGACGGTTGAGTTCAGCGAGACAAGCCTGGTGGTTACACTGTACAGCCGGGAGTTTGGAAAAATAGGGGCTCTGGCGAAGGGGGCGAGACGGCACAAAGGGCCTTTCGAGTCTGCTCTTGACCTACTGGCCCTTTGTCGAATAGTCTTCCTCCGCAAATCGTCCGAATCGCTCGATTTGGTGACAGAAGCGAAGCTCTTGCGGCGTTTTCGGGTGGCCCGTGACAACCTCCAGGGTCTCTGGGGTGGTTATTACGTGGCCGAACTGCTCGACGGATTGACGCACGAGGGGTCCGCTTCGCCCGAGTTGTTTGATTTGGCCGAGGCGACGTTGGCCGCATTGGCCGCCGGCGGCGACGTGGGCCGGGCGGTCGCGCGGTTCGAGCTTGGTTTGCTTCGGCTGCTGGGCCTGTTGCCTTCGTTGGATTGTTGTGCGGAATGCGGCGAGCAAGTCCCGGCGGATAAACAAGTTATGTTCGGTCACCTGGACGGCGGCGTGTTGTGCCGTCGGTGCCGTGAAGGGAAGACGCACGTGGCGACGCTTTCGGCGAGCGTGCTGCGGACGATGGTCCAATTGGCGGCCCCCGACGAGCGGCCGTGGCGACAAATGGAGATTGACCCGCGAACCGCGGGCCAGCTTCGCGGCGTAATGAATCAGTACATGGCGCATCTGTTGGGCAGGAAGCCTCGGATGCAGGCGTATTTGAAGTGGACAACAAGCACAACCGCTTCTCCTTGAAAAAACGAGCCGCGATGGTGAGGGAGCGGTTGCGACTCGTCAAATTTTCAACCGCTCCCTCACGGTCGCGGCTCGGTAAAATCTGGACGCGGCTCAGTAAAATCCGGACAAGGACGTCCCACATGGCAACACACGGATGGAGGCTCGGCGTACTTGTCATTGGCCTGGCAGCGGCGATGGTTGGTTGCCAGGGCGTGCCGCCGGGACCGACCAACCCGGCCATGCGGCCCGAGGGCGCGGCGTCGAGCGGCGGGTACGACGACACGGGCGGCGGCGGATGGTTGTTCGACCGTTTGCTGGGTCGCAAGCCGGCCGCGGAGCCCGTTTCCGCGAAATCACCCGCCGCGCCGTTCTCCACCACGGGGTCCACCGCGCCGGTGTTTGATCCGGCGGTGCAAAAAGCGTCGGCCGCGCAGCCGTTGCCGTCGCCGGAGGTCTCGGGCAAGTCCAAGCCGCCGGTGGTTTACTTCGCCGAGGACGACGAAAATGAGGAAGTGCAGCCCTTGAAGAAGAAAGAAAAGGGCGAAGGATCGTTTTTCGACTGGTTGGACTTCTCGCCGGAGGAAACGTACAACGACATCAAGGCCGCTTTCGGCTACGGTCCGGACCGGAAGCTGGCCCGGCAATATTTCAACGAGGGTCTGGCGCTTTACGAGCAGAAGAAATTTGAAGAAGCGGCGGCCAAGTTCAAGTCGGCGGCCGGCCGCTGGCCCGACTCGACGCTGGAAGAGGACGCCATGTTCATGCAGGGCGAGAGCCTCTTTTTCGCCGACAAGTATCCGAAGGCCGACGACACGTTCGCCAATCTGCTGAAGAAATACGACAATTCACGGCACTTGGACAAGGTCGTGCTGCGCGAGTTCGGCATCGCCCGCTATTGGGACGACATGCACAAGCACGATCCGCATTGGCCGGTCACGTACAATTGGACCGATTCGAGCCGGCCGAAATTCGACACGTTCGGCAACGCCCGCAAGGCGTATGAAGTGGTGGTGTTGAACGATCCGACGGGCCCGCTGGCCGATGACTCGCTCATGGCGCTGGCCAACGGCTATTTTCTTCAGACGCGCTACGAGGAGGCGGCCGATTACTACGACCGGCTGCGCAAGGAGCATCCCAACAGCACGCACGTGATCGACGCGCATCTGCTGTTGATCAAGAGCAAGCAGTTGTCGTACCAGGGGGAGCTCTATGACGGAACGCCGCTAAAGCAGACGGGCGACTACGCGGAGGAGACGGTCCGGCAGTTTGGGCCCCGGCTGGGCGAGGAGCGAGAACGGCTGATCGAGCTGCAAAACCGAGTGGATTTTGAAATGGCCCGGCGCGATTGGGCGTTGGCCAAGTTCCACGAGGGAAAGAAACAATACGGCGCGGCCCGGTATTATTACAACCAGATCATCAAGGACCATCCGCAAATGGAGATCGCCAAGGCGGCGCAGACGCGGATCGACGAGATCAAGGATTTTCCGGACAAGCCGCCCAACCGGTTCAAGTACCTGACCGACCTGTTTCCCGACGGAAAGTAAACCGCCGATTTGGAACCACAGATGGACACAGATGAACACGGAGGTAGGGTGCGTGCTTGCACGCACCGGCGGGATGTGGTTGATGCGTGCAAGCACGCATCCTACGTTGCGGTGTTTGCAATTCTTGTTGCGGTTATCTTTCCCGGCTGCGTCGGGTATCAGATTGGCAACCGGTCGCTGTATCCGGCGCACCTCGAGACGGTTTACGTGCCGATGATCGAGTCGGGCAGTTTTCGGCGCGACCTGGGCGAGCGGCTTACCGAGGCCGTGATCAAGGAAATCGAACTCAAGACGCCCTTCAAGGTGGTCAACACGCCCGACGCCGACAGCGTGCTGACGATCTATCTCGGCAGCGAAAATAAGCGGGTGGTGGCCGAAAACCGTTACGACGATCCCCGCCAGGTGCAGGTCAACATGCAGGCGCGGGTGGATTGGGTCGATCGGCGCGGGCAGATGTTGCGGTCCGGCTGCGCCGTTCCTTTGCCGTCGGAGGCCGTTACAGTGATCGGCTCGTCGGACATGACGGCCGAAATGGGCCAAACCGTCGCCACCGCCCAGCAACAGGCCATTCAGCGCACGGCCGAACAGATTGTGGCGATGATGGAAGCGCCGTGGTAAAGTAGGAAGTGTGAAGTATGAAAGACGAGTGAATCACCCACTTCTTACTTCACACTTCCTTCACACTTCCTACTTCACCCTTCTTACTTCCATGTCGGTCTCTCGTGCAACTTGCTGGCGGCTTCGGACTCGGACGATCGCGTTCGAGCGTCTGCCGCGTCTGATGGGCGTGGTCAACGTCACGCCCGACAGTTTTTCGGACGGGGGACGCTATTTCGATCCGTCGGCCGCGGTGGATCACGCCTTGCGACTGGTCGACGAGGGGGCAGACCTGCTCGACATCGGGGGCGAGAGCACGCGGCCGGGCGCGGCCCCGGTCGACGCCGACGAGGAGCTGCGCCGCGTCATGCCGGTCGTCGAGCGGCTGGTCGCTACGACCGACATTCCTTTATCGATTGATACGTCGAAGGCGGCGGTTGCCCGGGGGGCTATTGCCGCGGGGGTCGAGGCGATCAACGATGTGACGGGGCTGACCGGCGATCCCGAAATGCTCCCCCTGGCCGTCGAGAGCGGCGCGGGCGTGTGCGTTATGCACATGCAGGGCACGCCCCGTTCGATGCAAGCGGTGCCGACGTACGCGGACGTGGTCGCCGAGGTGCGCGATTATCTGGCGGGGCGCCGCGATGTGCTGCTGGTGGCGGGCGTCGAGCGCGAGCGGATCTGCCTCGACCCGGGGATCGGCTTCGGCAAGACGACCGAGCACAACCTGGAGCTGCTTCGGCAGATTGAGGTTTTTCAGACGCTGGGCTGTCCGGTGCTGGTCGGTCCGTCGCGCAAGGCGTTTATTGGGCAAGTCCTGGGCGATGTGCAAGCTGATCGTGCGGCCGGCACTCTGGGGGTGGTTCTCGCGATGGCCCGGCGGGGCGTGCAAATCGTTCGGGTCCACGACGTGGCGGAGGCCCGGCGGGCATTGGCCCTGTTCGAGGCGGCCGGCGGGCTGGATTGAATGGCAAGTTGATAGCCACACGATCGGATCGTCATTTTTTCCTCCGAGGCACGCTTTTGGGTAGGGTGGGCATCGCCCACCACAATCCCTTGTGCTTTGGTGGGCGGTGCCCACCCTACATGCCGTGGTTTCAGTCGTGTTGGATCGACAAAAACACGCCTCGGCGAAAAATCGGGGTTTGTGGTTCTCGGGCGATGGGTTAGATTTTGTAAACGTTACAAGCGGTTGCATGGTGGGGCGACGATCGGCCTGAACGTTTGGCGAAAGACCATGCCGCTTGTGAGGCCGATCGTCGCCCCACCCTACACTGCTTGGTGCGTCCAGACGCACCCTACATACTGATTTGGAGCCTTCCAGTCTCACCGGCCAAGCCGGTTTGGCTGGAAAGCGGCGTTTGGCCCAGCGTTTGCATTACCACCGAGACGAACACCGACGTTTCTGACGGCCCCACGGATGAGGCCGTGCGTCGCCCGATTCACTTGCATGAGGCGAAAGAGCATGGAAGCTCGCATCTTCCCAGTGGCCGCCACGGCCGCGGTCCGGCTGCGTCGTTCCCTTCTCGCGTTGCTGCTTGTCGCGTTGCTGTTCGGCACGATGGGCGCCAGTGCCCGGAGCCGCAATTTCGTCGTCCAAACGGCCGATCCGGCCTTGGCCCGGCAGATCGCCGACGCGGCCGAAAAGTACCGCCGCGAGCTGGCCGTTTCGTGGCTTGGCCAGGCGATGCCCGACTGGTCAGCCCCGTGCGTGATGACGGTCCAGGTCGGCCCGGGCCTCGGCGCCGGCGGGGCAACGACGTTCATGTTCGACCGGGGCGAGGTTTTCGGCTGGCGGATGAGCATCCAGGGCTCGCGTGAGCGGCTGTTCGATTCGGTGCTGCCGCACGAGATTACCCACATGATCCTGGCCAGCCATTTTCGACGTCCGCTGCCGCGTTGGGCGGACGAGGGGGCGGCCACGAGCACCGAATGCGCGGGCGAACGCGAGAAGCACTACCGAATGCTTAGGGAGTTTCTTTGCACGCGGCGCGGCATTCCGTTCGCCACGATGTTCGCCATGACCGAGTATCCGCCGGACGTGATGCCGCTTTACGCCCAGGGTTTTTCGCTGGCCGATTACCTGATTCAGCAGGGCGGACGGCGTAAGTTTCTGGCGTTTCTCGGCAACGGATTGAATGACGAGCAATGGTCGGCCGCCCTCCAGCGTCACTACGGCAGCGCGAACCTGGGCCAACTGCAAAACGACTGGCTGGCGTGGATCCGGCAGGGCCACCCGGCGATCCCGTCGCGTCAGGCCATGCCCGAGACGTCGCCCGAGGTGCTTTTGGCCAGTGCTCAACAACCCCTTCCGGCCCGGTCCGGGAGCGTCGTTGCTCCGAAGCGATCGGTTCGGACGCCGTCGAGCCAGTTGGCCACGGCGGGCCGTCGTCCCTGGCCCAAGCCGAACCTGATCTATCACGTTCCGCGGAGCGCGGCGGCGGACGTCGCATTGGCTTCCTCCATCGGCCCGTCCACCGGCATGGTTGCTCCGACCATGACCGAGAATCCGCCGGTTGTGGGCCTTGGGCCGCGCAAGCTCGTGCCGGTCGTCTACCCGGGCGATCGCGGCGCGGATTCTTCGCCGGCGTCGCCCCCCGCAAGTGCGCGGATGGCCCGGCCGCAGTCGCCCGAGACGGCCCGGCAGGTCGTTCTGGAGTGGAGCAAGCCGGGCGAGCCCGTGCCGACACCGACGTGCGGGGAGGGGTGCTGCCGGCGGTAGGCCGCATTATCTGGAAATTCGTAGGGTGGGCACCGCCTTGTCTTTACCCACAAATACCCACATCTTCACAAACCAAATATCAAAAACTCTCGGGAAAACGAGCATTCCTTGAGCCCCACCCACACAGGTGCATTGCAGTGGTGCTCGGGGTGCTAATCAACCACGATACCGAAATCCCTATTTTTCCGCAGATTTTTGCGATTCTGGCAGCCAAAAAATGTGGGTAAAGACAAGGCACCGCCCACCAAAACACAACATTTTTTGGTGGGCGGTGCCCACCCTACATTTTGTGGTTCCGACTGTGTTGAATCAAAAAAATCACAGCCTCTCCGCGTCCGCGAGATGCCGTGGAACGCGCATCAGTATACTGTTTACCATGCGACGCCTGAAGCCTCGTTCCGAGATCAATGGTGTCGTAAAAGGAGCATGACGTTATGACGAGGAACCGTCTGCTTGCGATTATTGCCCTTTCGATCCTGGCCTCCTTGCCCGGATGCCGCCGCTTTACCACCGGCGAATCAACCACCGTCGAGACGCCCGCGCCCGACGGCGGAAACGCCACCGTGACCCAACAGGGCCCACGGATCGACGCCACGACCGCCACGACCGACGACCAGAAGGCGAAGGCCCAGGCCAACGAGCCGGGCGTGACGCTGCCCATTGATTTTCCCAAGGACGTGCCCGTTCCGGTCGGAGCGAAACCGACGTCGGTCACCACGGTGGGCCCAATGACGATGGTGAGCCTCGAATCGACCGCTCCCGCGGACGACGTGCTCGACTTCTACAAAAAGTCGCTGCCCGTCAACGGTTGGCAAATCGAGGCGACGGCGGCCGGGAAATTGGGGTCGTCGATTGGCGCGACCAAGCAGAAACGAACGCTCAATGTCATGGTCGGCAAGGGCGAGGAAAAGACGACTATCCGTTTGACCGTGGGAACGGTCGTGGGGACGCAACCATAGGGGGATAAAGACTCACGACCCCTTTTATTCTGGACTTTATTCTGGGCCTAACACCCTATGTGGTCCGTTGCCAAGCCCAAAAACCGCAAAGTAACAGAATGAAATGACAGCAGATATTCTGGGCACAAGTATAGTAACGCTTTTTTTGCTGTTAATGATTCGCTTCTGGGGTGGTTTTGTCGGAGGCTGGCTGATCGTTGCAAGTTTCGTCGGGCTGTGGTTGGCAATAAGAGCCGACCAACATGCGAAACAGGAGAAGTTCCGACCGAATTCCGGGAATTCCGGAGAAGAATAAAGGGGTCGGGAGTCTTTGCTCTGGAACGTGGTGCGGTGTTTTTTCTCGTAGCGTTTTTGACCATTGTCTTTCAAGCTTGGCTTGCTCTCCAGCGGCTCCGACCCAATGACAGCTTTCTAAAGAAGAGCGGCACAATGCTGCTCATAGCGGCGGCACTGAGTTTTCTGATCTGGGCGATAGTGAGCTTCGTGGTATTCAATGTTTTCCTAGGTGGTGATCCTTTCCGAGGAAAAGTGGTTGGCGACGCCTACTATTTTGGGCGCGGCGGCGAGTACACACATGTAACGCCACAGACTTGGTGGATCGGTTTCTGGCTCCTTACAGCGCTTCACTGCATTCCTCCTGTTTGTCTGGTAAGTGGACTCATTCTCACATGGTTGTCGCGTCTCCGGGAAAAAACGTGGCGATGTTCTAGATCAACGGATCTTTACAGCCGAAGTGAAGGAGAAGCGAATCCCGACGCTTCGAAAGGACCGAGCATATCGAAGGACTGATGATCGACATCAGCGATCCGGCCCATCCTACCTTGGATTAAGGCGGAATTAAGGGGTTGGGAGCCGTATTTCCGGCAAGCGTCGCTACGGCTTTGCCGTGATTGCGGCGAGTTCGTCCGTGCCCAAGCCCCACAGCAAAGCGGCCCGTCGATCGATTTCTCGCTGCGTTTCGGTTGTGTCCCGGTCGTTCGCCGCCAGGCGATGTGACTCGCGGCTCAGTTCGGCCAGGCGGCGGTGGGTGGCGTCGCTCGGGTCGTATCGCCGGACGTCGAGGTAGTCCATCATGCTCGGCGTGCCAAAGCCCTTGCCGCCGCGGACGCTGTGGGCCGTGACCAGGAAATTGGCCGGCGCGCTGTTCAGAACGGCCGCCAGGTAATGGGCCTCGTCGGGCGAATCGACGGCCACCAGGACGCATGTTTCTTGGACGACCACCGGCCGGCGGCCCAGCAGGGGATCGTCGACCGGCTCGACCACGGCCGCGTTGATTCGTCGGTCCATCCGCCGCCAGACGACTTTGACCGGCGCGAGCGTGTAGGGGCCCACGTTGTACATCGACCAGAAAGGGCCGGCCGACTGGTACCGCCGATACGCGGCCCGGCGGACGAGCAGCTCGCGGAACCGCGTCAGGTAGGCCAGCGCGCCGGGCCAACGACTGGCCATCGTCGCCTCGTCGATGCCCGAGCGAGTTTCGGCGTCCTGCGTCAACAGCAAATACGTTGACGCCACGGCCCGCCACCGCGCGAGATCGCCCCAGCGAACCAGCGGGTAGAGCAGCTCAGGCTCGATTCGCGACTCGACCTGCTCGACCGAGTGCTTGCCCTTGCTTGCCAGATTGCGGATGACTACCGTCTGGGGTGCCATGTCCACGCCCGAGGAAATCACGTCTTCAAGAATGAAGACGTGATTTCCTCGGGCGTGGACATGTTCGTTCCGTGTCGTGAGAGCATCGTTCTTGGAAGCATCTCGCGGAGCGAGATGAGTACGTTCCGTTGGCCCGATCACTTCCACCCAATACACTCCGTTCGCTCCGCCGGTGTTGGCGCCCAGATGGGCCGTGTAGTCGGAGGGGCCGGTCAACTCGGTCAAGTCCCGCGCCAGACCCTCGGGCAGAACGATCCAAGGGGACCGCGGACGATTCGCGTCGATCGGCCGGGCCCGGCACGTCGTCCGCGTACACCGTTCCGCCGACCCGTCGCCGGCCTCCGCACCCGTTTCCCGCCATTTCACGTACGGCACGGGGTACTGCGTCTCGCGGCCTTTCTCCAGCGCGATGGCGGCCGTCCAGTTTGATGCCTCGGCGAACGGCCGGGCCGCCGTCAGGTCGTCCACCCGCAACACGCCGAGCGGTTCGCCCGTTTCACCCAGCCGGAACCGCCGGAACCCGTCGCCCGCGCCTTTGGTCTGGAACAGGGTTTGGGTAATGACGAACCCAAGCCGGCCGCCGCGTCGCAAATAGCGATCGGCCGCGCGGTAGAGCACCAGCGCCGAGAGATCCTTCTTGCCGCCGCCGTGACGGGCCTGCGTGCCGGTGAGCGAAAATAGCCCGTACTGCCGCCAAAGCGGCTTGGTCCGTTCGCGGTAATCGGCCGCCAGGTTGTCCCAAGCGACCCAAGGCGGATTGCCCACCACGAAGTCAAACTCCTCGCACGGCTCCGTCTCATCCAGAACCACGTCGCGTAGTTCGATCGCCGGGGCAGGGCAGGGGGGGCCGGCCGGAAGAAGGTCACGCACGGCCAGCAGGCA
>Ga0209342_10002016_pt1 | contig 22213 bp, 23 predicted proteins | sample RifCSP16_2_FD_184023 | JGI IMG/M metagenome (GOLD analysis project Ga0209342, IMG submission 184023) | Soil microbial communities from Rifle, Colorado - Rifle CSP2_sed 16_2 (SPAdes) (version 2) | ecosystem: Environmental > Terrestrial > Deep subsurface > Rock core/Sediment | place: Rifle... | reverse complement strand
ACGCAAAGTTTTTTGGATTCTTTGCCCGATGATCTTTGCTTTTCTTTGCGTCTCTGCGTCTTTGCGTCAAACAATCATACAATACTGCTCCTAGCCCACCTGCTTGCGGAACCGGCTGGCGGCGAAGCCGAGGACCCCGGCACCGAGCGCGAACAGCGTGAGGAACTGAACCCACATGGCGGTCACCCCGGCGCCCTTGAGAAAAATGCCGCGCACGATCTCGAGGTAGTGGCGCATCGGGTTCGCGAGCGTGAGCCACTGGAAGAGCTCCGGCATGCTGCTCACGGGAAACATCAGCCCCGAGAGCAGGATCGTCGGCATGAACACGAGAAACGTCGTCATGAACGCCTCCTGCTGGGTCTTCGAGACCGTCGAGATGAGCAGTCCGATGCCGAGCCCCGAGAGGATAAAGAGCAGGCTCGCAAACATGAGCAGCGCAAGGCTGCCTACCAACGGCACCCGGAACCAGAAGAGCGCGGCGGCGGTGACGAGCAGCACGTCCGCCAGGCCGATGATGGCGAACGGGACGGTCTTGCCGGCGATCAGTTCCGCGGCGGTGAGCGGGCTCACCATGAGCTGTTCGAGCGTGCCGATCTCGCGCTCGCGCACCACGGCAAGCGCGGTGAGCAGCAGGCAGACGAGAAAGATGATCGCCCCGGCGACCGCCGGTACGTTGTAGTTGCGGCTCGCCAGACTCGGATTGAACCAGGCGCGCTCACGCAGGTCCACGGCGGGCGCCGCGCCGCCGCCGTGGCGCACGCCGAAGTTCTGCACGATGCGCTCGGCGTAGCCCTGGGCCACGGTGGCGGTGTTCGACTGCGAACCGTCGAGCAACAACTGAACCGCGGCGCCGCGTCCGTCGCGCAGCCGCTCGGCGAAGTCGACCGGGATCACCAGCCCCACCAGCGCCTCCTCCCGGTCGAGCGCGCGCACCGCATCCGCCGGGCGCTGCGATCGCCCGACCACGCGGAAATAGCCGGAAGCGGTGAACGCCTCGACGAGTTCCCGCGACGCGCGCGTGCCGCTGTGGTCGACAACGAAGGTCGCGGTCTCCTTGATGTCGGTCGAGACGGCGTAGCCGAAGACCAGCAACTGAATCACCGGTGCGATGAACACCACGCGCCACATGCGCGGATCGCGAAAGAGTTGCAGGAACTCCTTGCGCACCATTTCCCAGACTCGCCCCGGATTCATCGGAAGAGAACCCCCGTATGATTATTTGACGCAAAGGCGCAAAGACGCAAAGAATTCTGGATGTTTTGCCCAGCGATCCTTGTCTTTCTTTGCGCCTCTGCGCCTTTGCGTCGAAAATTCATAAACGCGTTCATCCTCAGCCCAGTTCCTTGCGGAACGACCGGATCGCGAGGCCCAAACCGAGCGCGGCGAACACGATCATCAGCAGGCCCTGGAGCCACAGGGCCTCCGGGCCCACGCCCTTCAGAAAAAGGCCGCGCGTCACCACGATGAAGTAGCGCGCCGGGATGAGATAGGTGAGCAGTTGCAGCGGTGCGGGCATCACCGAGATCGCGTACATGAATCCCGACAGCAGGTAGGCCGGCAGGAAGGTCACGATCATCGCGATCTGCGTCGCCAGGAGCTGCGAGCGCGCGAGCGCCGAGATGACGACCCCGAGGCCGAGCGCGCCGGTGAGGAAGAATGCCGACAGCCCCATGAACAGCAGCACATTGCCGCGGAACGGCACATCGAAGATCCACACCCCGAGCACGGCGCTCACGACCACGTCGACGAGGCCGATGCCGAGGTACGGCAGGAGCTTGCCGAGCACGACCTCGGCGCGCGCCACCGGGGTGGCGGCGAGCTGCTCCATCGTACCGCGCTCCCACTCGCGCGCGATCGTGAGCGAGGTGAGCATCGCCGCGACGATCATCATGATGACCGCGACCAGCCCCGGCACGATCATGTTGCGCGAGAGCAGTTCCTCGTTGTACCAGACGCGGCTCTCGAGCGTGACCGGCGGATTCACCCGCGCACCCTGGAGCTGCGCATCGAGCGAGTAGGAAAGCACGATCGCGCGGGTGTAGGCGAGGATGATGGTCGCGGTGTTGGCGTCCGAGCCGTCCACGATCGCCTGCAGCGCCGCCGGCCGCCCGGCGTTGAGACGGGCGCTGAAATCCGGCGGGATCACGAGCACCAGTTGCACGCCCACCCCGTCCAGGAGCGGCCCGATCTCCTGGGCGCGCGCAAGATCGCTCCGGAAGGTGAAGTAACCCGAAGCGCGGAAGGCATCGAGCAGCTCGCGTGCGTGCGCCGATTGGTCCTGGTTGAGGACCGCGGTCCGGATGTCGCGCACGTCCCAGCTGATGGCATAGCCGAAGATCACGAGCAGCAGCACCGGCAGCAGGAACGCGAGGATCAAGCTGCGCGTGTCGCGCCGGAGCTGAATCGCCTCCTTGCGCGCCATCGCCCACAGGCGTCGAAGGTTAATCATTTATATGATCGCTTGACGCAAAGACGCAGAGGCGCAAAGAAAAACAACAATCATGGTGTAAAAAATGCATAAATCTTTGCGTCTTTGCGCCTTCGCGTCGAAAATTCATATCAGTCATCAATCCACGGGCGCGCCGCCGGCCTCGCGCACGCGGAACACGAACACGTCCTCGAGCGAGGGCGCGATCTCGTCCATGCCATGCAACGCCACACCTTCCTGCTTCAGGCGCCGGGGAATCTCCGCGCGCGCCTGCGCGCGATCGGCCACCGCCACATGCACCGCGCGCCCGTACATCGCCGCCTCGCGCACGCCCGCCATCCGCTGCAAGAGCTTCACAGTCTTCAAGCTATCGTCGGTCTTCAGCTCAAAGAGTGGCTCCGTCGCCGCGGCGCGCAGCCGCGCCGGGGCATCGAGCGCGATGAGCTTTCCGCGGTTCATGAGCGCCAGGCGATGGCAGTACTCGGCCTCTTCCATGTAGTGGGTGCTCACGAACACCGTGGTGCCGCCGGCGGTCAGCGTATAGATGAGATCCCAGAAGCGGCGGCGCGACAGCGGATCCACGCCGGAGGTCGGCTCGTCCAGAAACAAGATCGGCGGCTCGTGCAGCACGGCGCAGCCGAGCGCGAGGCGCTGCTTGATGCCGAGCGGCAACTCGCCCGTGAGGCGCGTGCGCCGGTCGGTGAGGCCCGCCACCTCCAGCACCCAGTCGCGGCGCGCGGCGCGCTTCTCCCGCGGCACATGGTAGAGACCCGAGAAGAACGCGATGTTCTCCTCGACCGTGAGATCGGCGTAGAGCGAGAAGAGCTGCGACATGTAGCCGATGTTGCGCTTCACCATCTCGGACTGCGCGCCGATGTCGTACCCGGCCACGCTGCCGCGACCCGACGAGGGCGCGAGCAGACCGGTCAACATCTTGATCGTCGTGGTCTTGCCGGCGCCGTTGGGCCCGAGGAAACCGAAGATCTCGCCGCGGCGCACCGCGAACGAGACGCGGTCGACGGCGGTGAAGCTCCCGAACACCCGCGTGAGCTCCTGCGCGGCCACCGCAATATCGTTCGGGGCCTGAGCACTCATGCCATCGTCCTCGGGTTGGACGCTCGGAAATCGAAAGCCGAGAACGCAGGGCCGTCGCTCCGCGCCTCTGCGTCTCTGCGTTGAAAATTCATACAAAACCTCTCTTCCTCACCCCGCCAAACGTTCGATGAAGACATCTTCGAGCGAGGCCTCGGCCTTGTGCGCGCGGTGCACGCTGAGCCCCGCATCGCGCAGCACGCGCTCGATCGCGGGCCCGTCGGATGCGACCGAGGCGACCGTCACATGCAGCTTGTCGCCGAAGAGCGTCACGCGCCGCACCTTGGGATGGTCCACCAGCAGATCGCGCGCGGCGCGCGGCGCCTCGACCTCGATGACCAGCACCTCCCCGGACAGCCCGCGTTGCAGCCGCGCGGGCGTATCGAGCGCGAGCACCCGGCCGCCGTGCAGCAGCGCCACGCGGTCGAAGCGCTCGGCCTCGTCCAGGTAGGCGGTGCTCACCACCGCGGTCACGCCCTCTTCCACCATCTCGTGCACGATGAGCCACAGATCGCGGCGCGAGATCGGATCGACGCCGAAGGTCGGCTCATCGAGCAGCAGAATCTTCGGCAAATGGATGAGCGCGCACGAGAGCGCGAGCTTCTGCTTCATGCCGCCCGAGAGCGCGCCGGCGAGCCGGTCCCCGAAGGGCGCGAGATTCGAGAAATGGAACAGTCGCTCCAGGCGCGCGCGGCGCTCGGCCTGCGGCACGCCGTAGAGGTCGGCGTAGAAATCGAGGTTCTCCATCACGGTGAGATCGGTGTACAGGCCGAAGCGCTGCGGCATGTAGGCGATCTCGTGCTTTACACCTTCCGGGTCGCGCACCACGCTCACGCCATATAACTGCGCATCGCCGCCATCGGGCCGGAGCACACCGGCGAGCATACGCAGCAGCGTGGTCTTGCCGGCGCCGTCCGGCCCGACCAGGCCGAAGAGCTCGCCCGGGCTTACCTCGAAGCTCACGTCCTCGACCGCGCGGATTTCGCCGAAGCGGCAGCCGAGCCCTCGCACCGCAATCGCGGGTGCGGCATCGGTCACGGCGCGGCCTCCTCCAGGCGCACATCCGCGGGGACGCCGGGCTTCAACTCGAAGTTGGGGTCGTCGGTGATGCGCACCTTGACCGCGTACACGAGCTTCACGCGCTCCTCGGCGGTCTGGACATTTTTCGGCGTAAACTCGGCCTGCGATGCGATGTAGGTCACCGCACCGCCGTAGCGCCTCTCGGGGAAGGTGTCGGTCGAGATCGCGGCCTTCTGTCCGAGGCGCACGGCGCCGATGTGGTGCTCGGGGATGTAGATCCGCACCCAGCGGTCGCCCGGATTCATCAGCGTGAGCACCGGCGCGCCCGGGGATACGATCTCGCCCGGCTCGCGGTGGCGCACCGTGACGACACCCTCGAAGCTCGCGCGGATCGTCATGTTGGAGAGCACCGCCTCGAGCGCCTGGACATTCGCCCGGGCCTGGGCCTGCTCGCTCTGCGCGATGTTGAGGGCGAGGAGCGCCTTGTCGTAGACCTCTTGGCCGATCGCCCCGCCGGCAAGCAACGTCTGGCCGCGCGCGCGATCCCGTTCGGCTTCCTTCAGACGCACGGTGGTCGCGTTGACCTGCGCCCGCGCCTGCGCCAGGCGCGCCTCGGTTTCGCGCGTATCGAGGCGCGCGAGCACCGCACCCTGCTTCACCGCATCGCCCTCGCGCACGCCGATCGCCTCGATCCGCCCGGTGGCCTGGAACCCGAGCTGCGCCTCGGTCGCCTCGACCGTGCCGGAGGCGAGCATGGCGTTATCGCGGTTACCGAGGTAACGGCTGACGCCGAAGGCCGCGAGTCCGGCGACGGCCGCAATCCCGATGAGGACAACACGCCTGGGTATATTCATGGTCGAGGGCTCTCCTGTGCCCCGCCGTTTTCCGGGGCGACCAGTGCGGTCACGCGCTCGGGCACGAGCGCGCCGCTCGCCCGCAGCAGGTTGAAGCGCGCGACGATGAGATCGAAACGGGCCTGCAACCGATCGGCCTGCGCCGTCAGCAGCGCGCTCTCGGCGGCGAGCAGGTCGGTGATCGTGCCCACGCCCTGCTCGTATTTCAGCTTCTCGATGGATAACGCCTCGGCCGCCTCCTCGACGCTGGTCTCGGTGACGTCGAGGCGCGACCCGGCTTCCGCATGCGCGTCCCAGGCATCCTGCACCTGCCGCGCCACCTCGAGCCGTGTCTGCTCGATCGCCTGCTCGGCCTGCGCCCGCGCCGCCGCCGCTTCGCCGGCGTGCGCGCGACGCACGCCGCCGTCCACAAGCGGCAGCGACAGTTGCACGCCCACGTTCCAATCGTCCTGGAAGTTTCTGTCCGAGCCGCCGCGCTCGCGATAGCCGCCGAGGAGCGAGACCGCGGGCAGGCGCTCACCGCGCGCGATCGCTTCCTGCGCCGCGGCCCCCGTGCTCTGCTGCTCCGCGATCTTGAGCTCGGGGCGCTGCGCCGCATCGCGCCGGAAGTCCTCCAGGCTCCACGATGGGACCGGCGCCGCGACGTAGCGCTGCAACGCCGCTTCCCCCGCCGGGCGGTCCGTCCCCATGAACTGATACAACAGCGTGTAGGCCTCGCGCCGGCGGTTCTCGATCTGGAGGCGATCGTGGCGCGCCTTGGTGAGCAACCCGCCGATTTTCAGATGATCGAGCTTTGCGACCTTGCCGACCTGCCGCAGGAGCCGCACGCGGCGCTCCTGCGCCTCGAGCGAGGCGATGCGCGCGCCATAGGCCTGCGCGAGCGCCGCGAGGTGCTGGATCTTCATGTATACCGCGCTGACGTTGTAGGTGAGCTCCTGCGCCCCGAGGCGCTCGCGTTCGAGCGCGACCTCCCGGCCGAGATCGGCGAGCGTCACCCCCTGCGTGAGCCGCCCGCCGGCATAAAGCGGAAGCTTGAGCGTCACGCCGTAGTCGTAGATCGTGTCATCGAGCGGCGGGAACTTGCCCAGCTCGCGGATCGGGTAGACGAAGGTGGGATAGCCGTAGCGCGTGGCCGAGGCGCTCAAGTCGAGCACGGGCCAGTTCGCCCCGCGCGCCGCCTCCCGCAACTGCCCGGCCTTGTCCACTTCGAGACGCTGGGAGATCTGTCGCGGATTCTGCGCCAGCGCCTGCCGGATCGCCTCCGACAGCGTGAGCGCCGCCGGGTCCGCCGCCGGCGCGGCGTACGAAACGGCCGCCAAGGTGATGATCGCAATCGCGCGTCGCAACATGTTTCCGTCCCGATCTAAAGATGCAACCCGATGCCGAGTCCCCAATACCGCACATCGTACGTGTAGAACTGCCCGTAGGGCGAGGGGCCGTCGTAGTACTCGAACAACAGATTCCAATACCTCGCGCTCCCGCTGGCATCGCGCACCGGCCGGAATTCCAGGCCCGCCTTGAGGCTGCGGCTGGTCGACCAGCCGTGCTGCTCCCAGGATTTGACATCCAGGCCGCCGACGAGATGGGCCGCGCCGAGCTCGCCGATGCGCCAGACGGGCACGCCACCGCGATACTCTGCGCCGGCATGGAGCATGCCGCGCTTCAACTCCGCGGGCTCGCGCCGAACCAGTTGCTCGCCCCCGCCGTAGAGCCGCCAGCCCTCGATGTCGTATGAAGCAATAAACTCGAGCGACTCGAAGCTCAGATTGATGCGGTCGGGATGCACGCGCAGCAGGAACTCATCCCCGAGGTGCGAGCTCTGATGGTACACGCGCACGCGCGTCGACCAGGCGCCCTCACGCCAGCTCAGCGGCAGCCAGATGAGGTAATCCGCATTCACCAGGTCGCTTGACGGAGCGTTGACGTCGAACTGGGCGAACACCGCGCCCGCGAGATTGAGCTGCCAGCCCGTGTCCACGGCTTCGCCCTGGCGGCGCAGGATGCCGAAATTCTCGCCGAAGCCTACCGCACCGATGGTCGTCTCGCGCAGGTCCGACTTGACGCTCAGCAGGCTCATCACGAATCGCGGCTCCTTCGGGTCGGCGAGCAGCGGCCGGAACAGGTCGGTCGTCGGCATGGGGAGAAACCCGTCCGCCCCGGTCGCGGCGGGAACGGCCGGCGCTAAACCGAGCCAGACCAGGGCCGGGACCAGCCGCCGCCGGCACCTTGCGCGCATGCCGCTATTTGGCCGCCACCTTCGCTTCCGCGTCCAGGCGGAAGGTCGCGTGACAGGCCACACAGTTCTTGATCTGGTTGCCGAGGCGCGCGAGCAGCATGTCGGCGGGCTCGCCGCTCTCCGAGCCGATGACCAGCTCGTCGAAACCCTGGTGCGCGGCCATGCCCATCTGCTTGAACTGAAGCGGCAGCTTCGCCATGAGCCCGGGCGGCACCTGCTGGGCGGCGGCGCTGCCGCTCGGGCGCGCGGCCTGCGCCACGCGTTTCATGTCGTTGCCCGCCAGTCCCTCGACCGCGCCCTGCACCGAGGCAAGCAGGCCGCGCATCTCGGTGAGAACCAGGTTCCGCTCGCTCTCGGTGAGGACGATTGACTGACGGCCGTCGCTCGACGGCTGCACCTGGCCGCGGATGAAGAACACTCCGGCCACGACGATGGTGACGACCCACAGGACGATGGCGACGATGGAAAGGATACGTGCATTCATTGACTGAATACTCCTCAAAGTTTCGGTTGATGTCGAAAAACGGTCTTCAGCGACCGCCGTTGCGGCCTTCCGGCTCCGGGGTTGCGCCGACCGCAGCCTCACGGCGGCGGCTTTCGTAGCCCATACCGTAGCGCTTGCCGCAGATGCCCTGCTCCGGCTCGCCGGCCTGCGCTGCGCCGGATGCATCCTTTCCGCGTTCCTGCGCGCGCTCCGGCTGGCGCGCCGGGTCCACGGGGCCGGTCTCCTGCGCCACGGCCGCGGCGCTCAAGAGCGCCAGGCCCATGACCGCCCAAAGGCTCCGCTTCTTCATTCGCATTTCTGGTTCCTCCTTTCTTTGATAGGGATCAAAAACGAGAACAATACTCCTTGCTACCGGGCGCTATCATGAGTGCGCCCCGTTGCCGGATCATTTCCCGGCGGCAACAACATGTAACAATTTGTTACCGCGGGCGTCCCGGCCTGACAGCGCGCCGCGCGATTTGCTAAGGTGTGGGCATGGAAGCGAAGCTGCGTCTGCTCGTGGTGGACGACGACCCGGGCCTGCGGGAGCTTCTGACGCGCTACCTCACGGAGCAGGGTTTCGAGGTCGTGGCCGTGCCCGACGGCCAGGCAATGGAAAAATACCTCGCCGCACAATCCGCGGACCTCGTGATCCTCGACCTCATGCTTCCCGGCGAGGACGGGCTCGCACTCGCGCGCCGGCTGCGCGCCCGCGGCGAGATCCCGATCGTCATGCTCTCGGCGCGCGGCGAGGAGTTGGACCGGATCGTCGGGCTCGAGGTCGGCGCGGACGATTACCTCGCCAAGCCCTTCAACCCGCGCGAGTTGCTGGCGCGCATCCGCGCCGTGTTGCGCCGCCGCGCCGCCCCGGCAACCGTTGAGACCGCGGGCGCGGCGCAGCGCTTCGGTCCTTACGCGCTGGATATCGCCTCGCACCGGCTCACGCGCGAGGGCACCGAAGTCCCCGTCACGAGCGCCGAGTTCACGCTGCTGCGCGTGTTCCTCGAGCACCCGAACCGGGTGCTCTCGCGCGACACGCTCTTGAGTCTCATCAAGGGCTACGAACGCGATCCCTTCGACCGCTCGATCGACGTGCGCGTGGCGCGCCTGCGGCGCAAGATCGAGCCCGATCCGGAGTCGCCGACCTACATCCGCACCGTCTGGGGCGCGGGCTACCTCTTCGCGCCGCGAGGCGCGACACCGTGAAGCAGCCGCGCACGCTCTTCGGGCGCACCGCGCTCGCCATCGCGCTGGTGCTGCTCGCGTTCCAGGTCATCGCCATCGGCGCGATGTTCTATTACGTCAACTATCCGCTCAGCCGGCGCGCGACCGAGGATTTCGCCGCGCTCATGGTGCTCTCGGCCCAGACCTGGGTGGAGCTGCCGCCGGCGACGCGTGCCGAGTTTGCGCGCGAGCTGCGCACGAACCACGGGCTTACGATCCTCGAGGCGCGCGAGCCTCTGCCCGATTCCACGAGTCGCCTGCCCTACCGTTATCTGCTGGAATCGGCGCTCGCCCGGCGCACCGGGCGGCCCGTCGCGATCAAGACCACCGGCGATCCGGAATGGTTCTGGGCCGACATCCCAACGCCGGGCCGGACCATCCGCGTGGGCTTTCCGCGCAGCCGCATCGGCGTCCAGCCGCCGGCGGCGATTTCGGTCGTGCTCATCGCGGCCGCGCTGCTGACGCTCCTCGCCGCGCTCGTCCTTGCGCGCCGAATCACGCGTCCGCTCGCAAAGCTCGCGCAGGCCGCGACCCAGGTCGGCCGGGGTGAGACCCCGGAGCCGGTGCCGGAGGACGGGCCGGAAGAGTTGGCCGCGCTCGCGCGCACGATCAACCGCATGGCCCAAGAGGTGCGCGCGCTGCTCGCCAACCGCACGACGCTGCTCGCCGGCATCTCGCACGACCTGCGCACGCCGCTCGCGCGCATGCAGCTCGCGATCGAGCTGCTGCCGCGCGCGTCCGACCCGGGCCTCGTCGAGGGGCTCCGACGCGATATCGAGGAGATGGATCGCCTCATCGGTCAGTTCCTCGATCTCGGGCGCGGGCTGCACCACGGAGACCAGGCCGAGACCGACTTGTGCACGGTGCTCGATAAGATCGTCGCCGACGCCCGCCGCGGCGGCGCGGAGGTGCGACTTGCAACGGCAGAGCCGTGCGTGCGAGGCGTGAATGTCCTGGCGCTGCGGCGCATCGTCACCAATCTTGTCGACAACGCCGTGCGCTACGGCGAAGGGAAACCGGTGGACGTGGCGCTCGCTACCGACGCGGACAGCGTAACGATCCGCGTGCTCGACCGCGGCCCCGGCATCCCGGAGGAGGCGCGCGAGGCGGTGTTCCAGCCCTTCCACCGGCTCGAACCCTCGCGCAGCCACGCCACCGGCGGCAGCGGCCTCGGGCTCGCCGTCGCCCGCCAGCTCGCGCAGGCAAGCGGCTGGCGCATCGAGCTGCGCCCACGCGAAGGCGGCGGCACCGAGGCGCGCCTCACCCTGCCCGCGGCCGGATGACGCGGAACCCGATAGGGCCTATACTGTCTATTGGGTCTTGAGGTATGCGTTTCGGGTTTGGAGTTGATTTCGGCGGTACTGTCCTTATATTTTGTTTTAACTCGAACCTCGCAACTCGTATCTCGTATCTGAAGTACTTGGGGGTGACCTGGCTTCGACGTGGGTCACGAAACCTTCGGGGCATGCCGAGGTGCAGAGTTCCTCGTAAATCCAGCTGCACACTATAGTTGCCAACGACGACAACTACGCCCTAGCGGCTTAATCCCCGCTAGTCTTTCACCTACGTTTCGCCTGTGGGCCGGGATGAAAGATCGATCACACAGGATCGCGCCGCTTCGTGCCTGTTGGAGTAGCGCTAAAACATAGCAGGCTCAGCTCAGCGAGGATCCTGTCTGCCGGAGACCGCTGAGTCAAATCAAAGACAGACTACGCATGTAGAACCGGAGCTGTAGGACTTGCGGACGGCGGTTCGATCCCGCCCACCTCCACCAACCCCAAGGGCCACGATAGTGGCCCTTTTTCTTTGGCGCGGAATCGAACCGCCGTAGCGAGTTCGACGAGGATCGCCGGGGTGAGACGGAAACAGCCGACGATCAAGCGGATCGTCGGCCCGTCGAACGGGCTTGCCACGGATGGCAAGTCCTGGAGTTCTTAGCGAGGCAAGGAGAACCGAGCTTAGAACTGACCCGAACGCCGGAGCGAAGTGACGGAGGCCCCGAAAGGGCGAGGCGCAAGGAATGCGCCGAGCAATCCCGCCACCTCCAAGTATGTCCGCAACGCTTCCTGAAGCCGCCGGCGCCGCCGGTGGCTTTCCCGCGAGTCCTGTTGTAGGCTTTCCTTACTTCCTTGTTATTGGATTTTCCGCCATGCTCGCCAAGAAGACCGTCAAGAACCAGATTACGCTGCCCAAGAAAATCGCCGACCGGTTTCCGCGGGTCGAGTATTTCGATGTGCGCGCGGAGGACGACCGCATTATCCTCGAGCCGTTGAAAGCAGACCGCGCCGCGCAGGTGCGCGAGAAGCTTGCGCGGCTCAAGCTCACGGAGGCCGACGTCGCCAAGGCCGTCGCCTGGGCGAGAAAGGCCAGGTCGTGAGGGTCGCGCTCGATACCAACGTCGTGGTATCGGCAGTCCTGTTCACGAAGGGCCACCTGACCTGGCTGCGGGAAGGCTGGTCAACAGGGCGGTTCCTGCCGTTGATCGACACGCCGTGCGCCGAGGAGCTGCTGCGCGTTCTCGCCTACCCCAAATTCCGCCTGACGCAAGACGATATCCAGACGCTCCTCGGCACGTACCTTCCGTTCACCGAAGCCGTCAACACGGCAAGCGACAAGACACCCGGGCTCCCGCGCTGTCGCGATCCGCACGACCAGAAATTCCTGGTCCTTGCCCAGGAGGGAAAGGCCGATGTGCTCGTAACCGGCGATCAGGCGCTCTTGGCCCTTGCGGGGCAAACGCGGTTTGCCATCGAAACGCCCTCGATGTTCCGCCGGCGATTTGAAAAGTAGAATGGGTCGCTCTCGATCTCAAAGAGCGAACCTCCGCGAATGTCGGTGACACTGTCGTCCCCATCCTGGACAACGAATTCACGCTAAAGCGGCTGGATCGCGAACGGGGCCGCGTCGCCTGTCTGCCTGCTTGGGCGCTGCGCCTGCCTGTGCGATGCACGCCGACAGGCGCAGGAAGGCACAGGAAGGCAAGCTTGAGATTTTCGGGTGGTGGTCGGGCAGTTTCGGAAGTACTGACAACAACGCATCTCGAGCGATTCCTGGCGGCACCTTTTCGTTCATCCGAATATTAGCGGAAACTTTGCTCTGACCCCGGATTTCTCAGACTGCCGATCTGTCGCGGATCGGGGCATATTCGTTCGGGGACGTACCCCGGTTTGTCTACCGAGAACCTCGAGCGCGGGGCGCGTCCTCATCCCCATGTCCGAATTGCGTAATCCGCACCGTGCCCTCCGGAAAACGCGCGACGATATCAAGTTGCCCGCCCATCGCGGCGATGAAGCGGCGCAGCGTACTGAGGTACATGTCCGTCTGATTTTCCATTTTCGAGACCGCCGCCTGCTCGATATTGAGTGTCTCGGCGACTTGTTGTTGGGTCAGGTCAAGGGCCTGCCGCAGCTCTTGCAAAGGCATTTCTTCCAGAAGCCTTGCGGTCATGGCCTCGGACTGCGCGCGTGCCTTCGGCGACATACGCGCACGCAACTCATTAAACTTTTTTGCCATGGATCAAACCCTCTTTCGCCAATGCGGCCAGATGGTCCTCGTATAACCTGTCCGCCCGCGGTACGTATTCCTGGTACCAGCGATCATTTCCGCTCTTATTGCCGCCGATCAACAGAATCGCCGTGCGGCGCGGATCGAAGGCATACAGGACACGGTACGGTTCGCCTTTGTGCTGAATCCGAAGCTCGCGCATCTGACCGAACCGCGAGCCGCGCACATCGGAGCTGTGTGGGAATGGGAGTTGCGGTCCCTTTTTTTCAAGCAAGCGGACGGTGGCGTCGACCGCAATCTGGGCAGCCTCGTCGAGCCCCTCCCACCAAGCACCGAACTCATCCGTGTACTCCACTTCCCATGTCGCCAATATAGCTCCTAAGTTATATAACTGCAAGGTTATACTTGTTTGTGGCCTGGGTTCGTGGCCTTGCGGGGTAACCGAAACGAAAAGCCCCCGGGGTTTTTATTGCCCGCCGTGCCTCGCACCTCGTAATTTTCGCCCATTCTGTTCTGGAAAGCCTCGTTGAACAAGGGTCTATTCCGTTTGCATGGTGGCGAGCGAAGCGAGCCACGATGCGCTTTTCCTTTAGCAGGTTGGTGGCTTTTTCGTCCGGGGCGTCAAGCAGGGCGCGCCGCCCTGGCAAGTCCTGCTCGGCCGTTCCCGGAACAAGCGCCGATCCGACCGAACCGGCGGAACCAATTTGACGCTCCCGCCCCGCCTGCGCTAGCTTAGGCCCCCTACTCATGCCGCCCAAGGAGGCGCAGTGGCGAAGAAATCCAGCACCCTCCCCGACTTCGAGGCCGCGCTCGCGGAGCTCGAAAAGATCGTCGCGAAGATGGAGTCCGGCGAGCAGAACCTCGAGGATGCGTTGAAATCGTTTCAGCGCGGCATCGAGCTCACGCGCGCCTGCCAGCAGGGGCTTAAAGAGGCCGAGCAGCGCGTGGAGCAGCTCGTCACGAAGAACGGCGAGCTGACGGTCGAGCCGCTGAAAGCCGAAGACGAGTAATCCCCGTTGTCCGCACTTTCCGAGACACTGCGGGCCGACCAGACGCGCGTGGAGCGCGCGCTCGATGCGCGCCTGCCCACTTCCGCCGCGCCGCCCGCGCGGCTGCACGAGGCGATGCGCTACGCCACGCTGAACGGCGGCAAGCGCGTGCGCGCGGCGCTGGTCTACGCCGCGGGCGCCGCGCTCGGCGCGCCGCCGAGCGCGCTCGATGTCCCGGCCTGCGCCGTCGAGTTGATCCACGCCTACTCGCTCGTGCACGACGATCTGCCGTGTATGGACGACGACGATCTGCGGCGCGGAAGACCCACCTGCCACAAAGCCTATGACGAAGCCACCGCGTTGCTCGTGGGCGATGCGCTGCAGACGCTTGCCTTCCAACTGCTGGCGGCGGATCCCGACCTTAATATAGCTGCGGGGCAGCGGCTCAAGATGATAGAGGTACTCGCGCAGGCCACGGGCTCCCTCGGCATGGCCGGCGGGCAGGCGATCGACCTCGCCGTGGTTGGAACGAGCCTGGGCCTCGCGGAGCTTGAGGACATGCACCGGCGCAAGACCGGGGCGCTTATCCGCGCCTCGGTGCACCTGGGCGCGCTCGCCTCCCCCGCGGCCGATGAGAAATCGCTTCAGGCGCTCGATGCCTACGGCCGCGCGGTGGGACTGGCGTTCCAGATCGTGGATGACATTTTGGACGTCGAGGGGGAAACCGCGACGCTCGGCAAGCAGACCGGCGCGGATGAGGCACGCGGCAAGCCGACCTATCCGGCGTTGCTTGGGCTTTCCGCGGCCAGGGAGCGCGCCCGCGCACTGCTTGCGGCGGCCCTCGAAAGCCTCGCGCCTTTGGGGGATAATGGGCGGCTCCTGGCCGCCATCGCCGAATTTATCGTCACCCGCAAGGTATGACCGACCCGACCGAAAACCGCTATCCCCTGCTCGCAGGCATCGAACGGCCCGCGGACCTGCGCGGGCTGGAGGAAGCCGAGCTCGTGCAACTGGCGCAGGAGATTCGCGACTTTCTAATCGAGTCCGTCTCCAAGACCGGCGGTCATCTCGCGGCGGGGCTCGGCGCCGTCGAGCTCACCATCGCGCTGCACTACGCCTTCGATACCCCGGAAGACCGTCTCGTTTGGGACGTGGGCCATCAGACCTATCCGCACAAGATCCTCACCGGCCGGCGCGACCGCATGCATACGCTGCGGCAGAAAGGCGGGCTCGCGGGCTTCCCGCGGCGCGAGGAGAGCGAATACGACACCTTCGGCGTCGGGCACGCGAGCACTTCGGTCTCGGCCGCGCTCGGCATGGCGGTGGCCGCGGCGCGCACGGGCTCGGAGCGCAAGGTGGTGGCGGTGATCGGCGACGGCGCGCTCTCGGGCGGCCAAGCCTTCGAAGCGCTCAACAACGCCGGCAGCCTCGATGCCGATCTGCTCGTGATCCTGAACGACAACGACATGTCCATCTCGCCCAACGTCGGCGCGATGTCGAATTACCTGGCGCGCATCCTCTCGGGCAAGGTCTACACCAGCATGCGTGAGGGCTCGAAGACCGTGCTCTCCACGATCCCCCCGATATGGGAGCTTGCCAAGCGCGCCGAGGAGCACATGAAGGGCATGGTGATGCCGAGCACGCTCTTCGAGGAACTCGGCTTTCATTACTATGGCCCGATCGACGGGCACGATCTCCACACCTTGACCAAGACGCTGCGCAACCTGCGTAAGCTCAAGGGTCCGCGTTTTCTGCATGTGGTCACGCGCAAGGGCAAGGGCTACGAGCCGGCCGAGGGCGACCCCTGCGTCTACCACGGCGTCACGCCGTTCGATCCGGCCACGGGCAAGATGGAGAAGAAACCCTCGGGCAAGACCTACACCCAGGTCTTCGGCGAGTGGCTGTGCGACATGGCCGAACACGACCCGCGGCTCATCGGCATCACGCCGGCGATGCGCGAGGGCTCCGGGATGGTCGCGTTCTCGCAGCGCTTTCCGGAGCGCTACTTCGACGTCGGCATCGCCGAGCAGCACGCACTGACCTTCGCCGCCGGGCTCGCGTGCGAGGACATGAAGCCGGTGGTGGCGATCTATTCCACTTTTCTCCAGCGCGGCTACGACCAGCTGATTCACGACGTCTGTCTCCAGAACCTCCCGGTGCTGCTGGCGATCGACCGCGGCGGGCTCGTCGGCGCCGACGGCCCGACCCATCACGGAAGCTTCGATCTCTCCTACCTGCGCGCGCTCCCGAACCTCACGGTGATGGCGCCGGCGGACGAAAACGAATGCCGCCAGATGCTCACCACCGGTTTCCGCCTGAACGGCCCGGCGGCCGTGCGCTACCCGCGCGGCGCGGGCGCCGGCGTGGCGCTCGAGCCCGAGCTGCGCACGCTCCCGATCGGCAAGGCACAGATCCGGCGCGAGGGAAAGCGCATCGCGCTGCTCGCCTTCGGCAGCATGCTCGCACCCGCCCTCGAGGTCGCCGAGGCGCTCGACGCCACCGTGGTCAACATGCGCTTCGTGAAACCGCTGGACGCGGAGCTGGTGCTCGAGCTCGCGCGCACGCACGAGCTGCTCGTCACCGTGGAAGAAAACGCGGTGGCCGGCGGCGCGGGCTCGGCGGTGAACGAATGTCTCGCCGCGGCGGGCGCGGCGCAGCGCACGATCAACCTCGGGCTTCCGGACCGCTTCGTCGAGCACGGAGAACCCACAGCTTTACTAAAGGAATGCGGGCTGGATGCCGCGGGCATCCGGCGCTCCATCCTGCAACACATCCAGGCCGAGCACCCCGCGCTTCTCGCTGAAATCGCCTGAGCTTGACGGGCGCAGAGCGCTTCACCATGATGCCGGTGTGCGGCGGCGCTGGTAATCGGTTTCCCTCGGCCTCATATAACCAACCGTCTCCGGTCGTCGCCTTTTCGGCCCAACGAACGCGGAACACATCATGAAACTGAAGAGCAAAGCGGAACCGGTCTCGCAGATCGCCGACGTCCAGAGCAGCCCCGACACGCGGCGCCTACCGATCGACAAGGTCGGCATCAAGGACATCCGGCACCCGGTTCTGGTGAAGGATCGCTCCCAGGGCGTGCAGCACACCATCGCCTGCTTCAAGATGTACGTGGAGCTGCCCCACAATTTCAAGGGCACGCACATGTCGCGGTTCGTCGAGATCCTGAATTCCTACGACATCGAGATCTCGGTCGAATCGTTCAAGGACATGCTCGCCGAGATGAGCAAGCGGCTCGAGGCCGACGTCGGCCACATCGAGATGAGCTTCCCCTACTTCATCAACAAGTCCGCTCCGGTCACCGGGGTCAAGAGCCTCATGGACTACCAGGTGACGTTCCTGGGCGAGATCCGGGGCGGCCGGGACATCATGACCATCAAGGTCGTGGTGCCGGTCACGAGCCTCTGTCCCTGCTCCAAGGAGATCTCCGAGTACGGCGCGCACAACCAGCGCTCGCACGTGACGCTCACGGTGCGCGCCAACACCTTCGTCTGGATCGAGGACCTGATCGACCTCGTGGAGAGGCAGGCAAGCTGCGAGCTCTACGGGCTGCTCAAGCGCCCGGACGAGAAGCACGTGACCGAGCGGGCCTACGAGAATCCCAAGTTCGTCGAGGACATGGTGCGCGACATCGCCGCCGTTTTGAACGACGATCCGCGCATCGACGCCTACGTGGTGGAGTCCGAGAACTTCGAGTCCATCCACAACCACTCGGCGTACGCGATGATCAAGAAGGACAAGACACTGAAGTCGTGATGAGTAATGGGTGATGGGGGAACACCTTTTCCCGCTCACCGTTTACCCATTACCCATTACTCGCCTCACGACACCGCGCTTTACGCCGGGCAGCAGCGTCAACAGTTTCGGAGCGAGGGGCAGCAGATCTGCGAGGCGGTTGCTTCGAGCCTCCAAAACAATCACCGCGATATCGAACTTCGGCAGGTGTTGCTGAAAGGAAAGGTTGCGGTCGGTCGTTACTAAAACTTCAAATTCCTTCTCCGCCAAGGCAAGCAGCCGGCCGTTCTTCAGTCCCTGCCAGCCCATTTGTGGAACCGTTCTGACGAAGTGACCGCCGATTGCCTGCGCGAAGCGGCGATCGACGCATTCGTCGAGCAACACCTTCACGCGGCGGACTTCACCATCCGGTCTCTGGCCTGCTCAAGCACCGAGATGACCTGCTCGCGCGTGACGCTGGGAAAACCTTCCAGAAAATCGTCGATCGTCTCCCCGCCCTCGAGGTAATCGAACAGCGTCTGCACCGGCACGCGGGTCCCCGCGAAGACGGGGGTGCCGCCCAGCACATCGGGGGACGAGGAAATCAAGGACTGATCCATAGGCAACAGTATCCGCCAAAGTATGCGAAAATCAAGCCGGGTTACGCCTCACGACACTGCGCGCAGCGGCCGCGCTGTGAGCCGCGCGGACGGCTCGCCGAGATAGTAACCCTGCATGAAGTCCACGCCCGAGGCCGTGAGCAGCTCCACGGTCTTTGCATCCTGCACGGACTCCGCCACCGTGCGCTTGCCGAGCGTGCGCGCCACGTCGATGATCGAGCGCACCATGGCCTGATCGAGCGCGTCCGCGGCCATGTTCTGCACGAACGAGCCGTCGATCTTGATGAAATCCACCGGCAGATTCTTGAGGTAGCTGAAGGAGCTGAAGCCGGCGCCGAAATCGTCGAGCGCGATGTGGCAGCCGGAGCGCATCAGCCCCTGGATCAGCTGCTGGGCGCGGTCGATCCCGCACACCGCGGTCTGCTCCGTGATCTCGAACATCACTTCGCCACCGGCAATCTCGTTGCGCGTGAGCTGATCCTGAATGAAACCGAACAGGGATCGATCCTCGAAGCTCTGGCCGGAGAGGTTGATCGAGAACCCGACGTCGCGCCCGCGGCGGCGGAATTCCGCCAGCGCGCGCAGGGAATGCTCGATCACCCAGTGGTCGATGTCCACGAGCAGCCCGAAGCGCTGGGCCGCGGGCAGAAAATTCGCGGGCAGGACAAGCTCGGCATCCTGCCCCTGCATACGCAGCAACACCTCGTAGTACATCCGGTCGGCACGCTTCAGCCCGACCATGGGCTGATAATAGAGCTGGAAGCGATCCTCGCGTATCGCCTGCTTGATGAGCTGCGACTGGCTGAAATCCAGACCCATCCGCAGGTTTTCCGCGTTGCCCGCCTCGTACAGCCGGAAGCTGTTGCGCCCGCTCGATTTAGCGGCGTAGCAGGCCATGTCCGCCTGCGCCAGCAGCTCCGCGACCGAATGCGCCGCGCCGTCCAGCATGGCGATGCCGATGCTGCAACTCGTGGTGAAGACGCGGCCGCCCTCGGCGATCCGCGCCTCCTGCACCAGACGGTTGATCAGCTCCGCCATCTCCGCCGCCTGCGCGGGTGAAACGTCGCGCGCCAGCACCGTGAACTCATCGCCGCCGAAGCGCGAGATCACGTCGGTCTCGCGCAACCGCCGGCGCAGCAGCTCGGCCACCTGCACGAGCAGCCGGTCGCCGACGGCATGCCCGAGGGTGTCGTTCACGTACTTGAACTGGTCGAGATCGATGAAATAGAGGGCGCTGCGGCCGGCGGCCCGCCCGAGGCGCTGAAGCTCGGCCTCCACGACGCGCGCGAAATGCGCCCGGTTCGCCAGGCCGGTCAGCGGATCGTGGTCGGCGAGCCGCTGCAGGCGCGTGACCGCATCGCCGATGGCGGCGATCTCGGCGTGCCCCGAGCGGCTCTCCACCTGGACGCTCGTGTCCCCCTGGGCGAGGCGCTCGAGCGGGACGCGCAGCGCCGCGAGCGGCGCCAGCCAGCGGCGCATCAACCAGCGCCCGGCGAGCAGCGCGAGCAGCAACATCGCCGCAATCACGCTGCTGCCGAAGGCGATGCTCTTGCCGAACTCCTTGCGATAGTAAGCCGCGTCGATCCCGAGATCGATATAACCGATCACGCGCACGTTCTCGCGCCGGTCGCCCTCGAACCGAAAGCCGAACGCCCCGTCCTGGGCGATCGACTTCACGCGCACCGGCGCGATCATCCGCAGATACTGCCCGCCCGCGGAGTCCTGCTCGCGAGTCACAAAATAGGACGCATCGGCATCGGGCGACTCGCGCGCGGCGCGCACCTGTTCCGCGGTGAGCACGGGCGTGCTCTCGCTTGCGCGCACGCCGTACGCCGCGATCACCCGCTCGCCGCTTTGGTCGTAGTAGCGCACGAAGGCGATCTCGGGAAAATTCTTGAGGCGCCGGTCGATGGCCGCGAGATGCCGGCCGCCGCGCGCGGCGTACTGCGGCGTGCCGAGCTCATCGAGCTCCGCGATCCACTGCACCGCCTGCTTCTTCAGGCTGTCCTCCAGCAACCGGCTCGAGGTCCACCACAGACCGACCATGGCGATCGCGAAGATCACCAGCATCCCGAGCAGCAGCATCGCCGCGAGCCGGCCGGCGAGGCTCTGCTTGTCGCTCGCCCGCCGCCACGAAGCGATACGCTTGCGCGCGGACCGCAGCGCGTTCAGGAACTGCGTCCAAGGCGGCCAATCACGGAGCATAGGCGTACTCCTTGAGCCCCGGCGGCAGCGTGAGATTCATCCAACTCGCCGTCACCGCGTTGATCCGCACGCGCACGCGGCTGAGCGGCAGCACCGCCGGCGCGTTCGCGCCGCGGTCCCCGGGTCTCAGCCAGCTCAGCACCTTATCCGCCACGTCCGCGGGCTCGCTTTCCGCGCTCAGCAGCGCGCCCATGTCGAGCAGATCCGGCGTGAACACGAGCGCCTGCTTCCCCTCTTTTGCGCTGAAGGCGAGCAGGTCGCGGACCGAATCGCGGCTGAGCACCCGATTGTCGGGCAGCAGCCAGAAGCCCTGAACCTTGGGCGCCATGCGCTTGTAGGCGTACAGCATCTCCTTGTCCGAACGGGCTACGTGGTGGATGAGCTCGATGCGGTGCGCCCTGGCGGCGGCGCGCGCCTCGGCGAGAAGCGCCTTGAGGCCGGGGCCGGTGACGACACCGACGCTTTTGATCTGCGGGCTGAGCAGTTTCCAGTAGCGAAACTGCTCGCGCACCGGCGGTGTCGCGCTCACGCCCTTCATGCCGGTGGCGGGCAGGCGCGCCTCCTCGTAGTTGAAGACCTGGCAGAAAACGACTTGCTTGCCGGCGAGACGGGAGACAAGCAGCGCGGCGCCGAGCCCGACCGCGACGACGACGGGCTTTTCGGACTCCTGCAGGCGACGCCGCACCTCGCGTTGTCGCTGCTCGTCGTCGCCGAGCTGGTGCGTTTCAACCGGGCCACCGTGGCGGCGGGCGATCTCCCGCGCCACCGCCGTGAAGACGGGCGTGTCCTCGCTCAAGACCACGTCGATCCCCGGAACCGGCGGCACGACCCATGGTGGGGCGCACCCGAACAGCAGCAGGCCCGCGGCGAATACGCACGCGACCCGCCACCCGCGCGCGCGGCCCCGCCGCGTGCACCGCCCGCCCCTGTTCGGCAATTCCATGACGACCCACCCGCACTCACGGCACCACTCTAATAGAGGGCGCTCCGTGGTAACAATAACATTGTTCACAGACCGCCTGCGCATTATCCGTGCCATCGCTGCGTGCCATCAAGTTACGTCCGGTCCAACAGGCTTATTGCGCCGGCCCTGCCGGATTTTCCCTGCCGCGTTTCACAGCGCAAAATCACCGATATGTCTCGGCCCGGCTGCGGGAAGACGACCACGCACGCCTCCTCTTTAGCCACGCACCGCGCCGGTCTTGACCGCCGATGCCAACCGCTCGGCCACTTCGCGCTCGACCCGGTTACAAAGTGCCGGGAGCGCCCGCTGCACCGCCGCGCTCAGGGTCTCGCCGCTGTCGTTGCGCGGATCGGCTTCAATCCCGTGCAACACGAAGGCCTCGACCGGCGCGCCCAGCGCCCGGGCGAGCTCAAGCGCCTCGGCAACGCCGAGCCCGTGGCTCGAGAGCGCTCGCCCGCGGCTGACGATCTCCTTGCCCTCCACGCGATGCAGTGTCCCGGGCGGCGCGCCGGAGCGCACCGCATCGAGCAACAACACCTTCGCGGCCGCTTCCCACTCCGGCGCGAGCAACACCCCCGGCCGGTCGCGCGTCGAAATGGAAATGCTGCCGGGCGGAAATGCCGCGAACCCGCGCGACTGCCGCAACTGCTCCGCCGCGACCCAGCCGAGGCGGTCGTCGCCGAAGGGGGAGCCGATACCGATTATGTGAATGGGCATGGGGTCTGGGGTCTGGGTCGAATCGCCTGCGGCGATGATTGAACAGCTACTTGTGGGTGGCTGACCCACGGCAGGTGTCTTTCTTTTGCGCGGCCAAAAGAAAGTCACCAAAGAAAAGGCCGCCCCGGAGCCGCCGACCCCCTCCTGCGCTTCTCG
>Ga0209342_10002015_pt1 | contig 22214 bp, 20 predicted proteins | sample RifCSP16_2_FD_184023 | JGI IMG/M metagenome (GOLD analysis project Ga0209342, IMG submission 184023) | Soil microbial communities from Rifle, Colorado - Rifle CSP2_sed 16_2 (SPAdes) (version 2) | ecosystem: Environmental > Terrestrial > Deep subsurface > Rock core/Sediment | place: Rifle... | reverse complement strand
CCCGCCGGCGGCTCACCCGGCGCGCGCCGGCGCACCACCGCCGGCCGGCCGGCGCGAAACCAGGTGTCGAGGATCGCCACGACTCCGGGCTCGAGGCCGGTTCGCAGGCCGGCCGACCAGTCGCCGGCGGCGATCCAGGCGAGATGGTGGCGCGGGACGGGGGCGCCCAAGTGCATGCCCGCGGCCGTCACCGGTGTTCGCGCACGCGCCGTGCGACCTCGGCGGCCAGCCGTCGGCCGCCGCGCTCGCGCCCGAGCGCGCGGCTTGATGTGTCCACCGCCGGCCGGGCGAGCGCCGCGCGCAACCGCGCCGGCAGGTCGTCCGACCAGATCTCCGCGATGCCGCCGAGCCGGTAGAAGTTGTCCACGCCGGGAGCGAACGCGGGCGAAGCGCGGCTCAGCTCCTCCAGCCGCTCGAGCGGGATCCGCGTGATACGCGCCATGGCCGCAAGACCCATGACCCGCACCGCGCCGCCCGGCAGGGCCGCGACCAGATCGGCCATCATGCCGCCGGCGAGGAACCCGCCGCTCACCGCTTCGCCGTACACCAGCGCGATGAGGCGATGGCCGCGCCGGCGCGCGAGTTCGAGCGATTGCGCGAGATGGGCGAGATAGGCGTTGATCCCGAGCAGCTCGTCGCGCCGGCTGAGCCGCTGACCGAGCGTGTCCACGAGCAACAGGATCGGCCGCCCGGGATGGTCGCGCATCGCCGCGAGCACTTCGGCCGCGAGTGCGAGCGCGGTCTCGACGCCGATGTAGGCGTGGTCGGCGGTGCCGATCACGGCGAGCTCGATGTCGTCGAGCACGCCGCGGCCGGCGAGCACGTCGCCCGTGCGCCGCACCGCGTGCCCGGCGGGAAACAGCGCCGCCAGCAGCGCCTCCCAGCTCATGTCCCGCCCCGCCGCGCGCCGGCCGCGGCCGCGAGGAACTCGTCTTCATCGAGGAGCGGCAGGCGCTGCGGCTGCGCGATGCCGAGGCGCGCCCAGATCTCGCCGGCGTCGCGGCAGTCGCCGTAGCGTTCGAGGCGCTCCTCGAGGCGCGCGTGCTCGGCCGCGAGCGTCTCGAGCGCGAGCGGCCGGCGATGCTCCAGCAGCTCGAGCGCGGCGCCGCGGAACGCCGCCACGTCATCGGCCACCAGCCGCGTGGCCTCGCCGAGCAGGTAACGGTGTTTGCCGCCGAGCGTGCGCCACACCAGCGCGCGGTCGCGCGCGTCGAACTCCTCGACCCCCATCTCGGTCTCGATCACCTCCGGACCGGAGAGTCCGAGCCGCCCCGGCTCGCTCATGATGAGCGCATCGCAGCAGCACGCCACGATCCCCATGCCGCCGAAACAACCGTAGACGCCGCCGATCAGCCCCACGCTCGCGACGCCGGCGGCACGCAGCGCCAGCAGCGCGCGCAGGATCTCGGCGATCGCGATCAGGCCGGCGTTGGCCTCGTGCAGGCGCACGCCGCCCGACTCGAGCAGCAGCAACACCGCGCGCGGCCGCTCCGCGAGCGCGCGCTCGAGCAGACCCGTGATCTTGGCGCCGTGCACCTCGCCCACCGCGCCGCCCAGAAAGCCGCCCTCCTGCGCCGCCACGAGCACCGCGTGGCCGCCGAGCCCGCCGCTGCCCACGACGACACCGTCGTCGAACGCCACCGGCAGATCGAGGCTCTCCAGGTGCGGGCTCGTCGCGCGCGCCTCGGGGCCGAGGAACTCACGCAACGAGCCCGGGTCGAGCAGCGCCCGCAGGCGCTGGCGGGCGTTGGCCTCGTAGTAGCTGTGCCGCGCCGGGCGCCGGGTCATCGCGCCGCGCCCCGTTCGAGTTCCTCGAACGCCTGATCGAGACGCAGGCTCACTACCGCCGGCGTCGCGCCCATGTCGTTGATGGAAATCGTCAGGTCGCGCAGCCGGTGGCGCGCGCAGAACTCCGCCAGCACCGCGCGCCACACCGCGCCGTACCCCGCGACCGCGGTATCGACCCGCACGCGGCAACCGCCGCCGGGCGTCGCCGGCTCCAGCAGCACCTCGAGATTGCCCGAGGACACCACGCCCACGAGCACATACCCGGGGCCGTGCGGGTGCGGCGCGGGTGCGGCGGGGTCGCCCGGGAAATCGAATTGCAGGTGTTCCATAGGACGCGGGCCGGCGGTTACCAGTTGCGAAAGCGCTTGGGCGGATCGTAAAGACCGCCCGACCAACGCACCAGGTCCTTCATCGAGCGCGCCGCGAGCAGGTCACGCGTGGCGTCGCGCTTGTCGATCCCCAGGTCTTCGGGCCGGCGGATGACGCCGCGGTCGCGCAGGTTCTCGACCGCCGCGCGCGAACGCGCGCGTCCCACGGGCGTGAAGCCGGCCACGCCGCGGATCGCCTCGGCGCGCTCCTCGTCGTTGCGGCAGCGCAGGAGATTGGCGATGCCCTCCTCGGTCACGATGTGTGTGACGTCATCGCCGTAGATCATGACCGGCGGCAGCGCCGCGCCGATCCGCTCCATGAGCTGCCAGGCATCCAGCCGCGCGACGAACGCCGGCTGCATGTGCTCGCGGAAGGTCTCCGCCATCTGCACCACGAGCTTGCGCCCGCGCGGCATCGCCGCGCCCGCGCGCGCCTCCTCCCCCGCCCGCAGCCACGCCGGGCTCGCGTGGCGCCGCCCGCGCGCATCGGCGCCCATGTTGGGCGCGCCGCCGAAACCGGTGATGCGGTCGAGCGTGGCCGTCGAGCTGTTGCCTTCCAGGTCGATCTGCAACGTCGAGCCGATGAACAGGTCGCAGGCGTAGTGGCCGGCGGCCTGGCAGAAGGCGCGGTTCGAGCGCAGGCTGCCATCGGGCCCAGTGAAGAAGACGTCGGGCCGGGCCGCCACGTACGCCTCCATGCCGAGCTCGGAACCGAAGCAGTGGATGGACTCGACGAACCCGGACTCGATCGCCGGAATGATCGTCGGATGCGGGTTCATCGCCCAGTGGCGGCCGATGCGGCCCTTCAGCCCCAGATCCTCGGCGTAGGTCGGCAGCAACAGCTCGACGGCGGCGGTGTCGAAACCGATGCCGTGGTTGAGGCGGTTGACGCCGTATTCGGCGTAGATGCCGCGGATCACCATCATCGCCATCAGCACCTGGATCTCGCTGATGTGCGCCGGATCGCGCGTGAACAGCGGCTCGAGGTAATGCGGCGCCGGGCTCGGCACCACGAAATCCACCCAGTCGCCGGGGATGTCCACGCGCGGCACGCGCTCGACGAGCTCGTTGACCTGGGCGACCACGACGCCGCTCTTGAACGCGGTGGCCTCGACGATCGCCGGCGTGTCCTCGGTGTTGGGCCCGGTGTACAGATTGCCGTCCCGATCGGCGCTGGTGGCGGCGACCAGCGCCACGCGCGGCGTGAGGTCGATGAAATAGCGGCCGAACAGCTCGAGGTAGGTGTGGATCGCACCGATCTCGATGCGCCCCTCCTGCACGAGCCGCGCGAGGCGCGCGCCCTGCGGCCCGGAAAACGAGAAGTCCAGCCGCCGGGCGATGCCGCGCTCGAAGACCTCCAGGTGCTCGGGCAGGGCCAGCACCGACTGCACCATGTGCAGCCCGTGCACACGCGATACGTCCACGGCGACGAGGCAGCGCGCGAGGAAGTCGGCCTGCTTCTGATTGTCGCCCTCGATGCAGACGCGGTCGCCGGGCTCGATCACCGCCTCGAGCAGCGCCGTCGCCTGCTCCGCCGATACGCACTTGCCGCGGCCCAGGGCGCGGCCGCGCGCCAGGCGCGCGCGGCGGTTACTTGCGAGCTTGTCCCACTGACCCACGCGCGTATCCTCAGGCAAGGTTCGGCAACCACATGGCGATGCCCGGGAAGAAGGCCAGCAACGCGATGGCGATCACCATGATCGCGATGAACGGCACCACGCCCCACATGATCTGGCGCATCGGGATATCCGGCGCGATGCCGTTGATCACGAACAGGTTGAGCCCCACCGGCGGGTGGATCAGCCCCATCTCCATCAGGACGGTCATGACGATGCCGTACCACACCAGGTCGAAGCCGTGCGCCTGCAGGCCGGGCAGGATGATCGGCGTCACCATCACGATGATCGCCACCGGCGGCAGGAAGAAACCGACGATCACCAGAAACACGTTGATCCAGAAAAAGTACCCCCATTTGGACAGCGGCAGCGCCACCAGCCACTCCGCGGCGCTCTGGGTGATGTGCAGATAACTCGCGACATAGGTGTACAGAAACGCCATGGCGATGATCATCATGATCATGGCGCTCTCGCGCGCCGTGCCGCCCAGGATCGCCCTGAGGTCGGCCCAGCGGTAACACCGGTACACCAGCAGCACCATGACGAGCGCGCCGAAGGCGCCGACACCGGCCACCTCGCTCGCCGTCGCCCAGCCGCCGTAGAGCGCGACCATGATGATCGCGATAAGGAGCACAAACGGCGCGAACCGCGGCAGCGTCTCCAGGCGCTGGCGCCAGGTGTAGTGCTCCTGCCGGAGAAGCTCGCGCCCGGCCTGCGCAGAGTCGCCGCGCAAGGCCTGTTTCTTCGCCCGCTCGAACGCGATCACCACCCACAGCGAGAACAACGCCGTGAGCAGCAGGCCCGGGCCGACGCCCGCGAGGAACAGCTTGCCGATGGACTGGTTGGTGGCGATGCCGTAGATGATGAGGGTGAGGCTGGGCGGGATGAGAATGCCGAGCGTGCCGCCGGCCGCGATTAACCCGGCGGCGAGCCCCGCGGGGTAGCCGCGTTTGCGCATCTCGGGGATGCCGGTGCTGCCGATCGCCGAGGCGGTCGCCGGACTCGAGCCGCACATCGCGGCGAAGATCGCGCAGCCCACGACGTTGGCCACGCCCAGGCCGCCGGGCAGGCGATACAGCCAGCGGTGCGCCGAATCGTACAGGTCCGCCCCCGCGCGCGATTTGCCGATGGCCGCGCCCATGAGGATGAACATCGGGATGGTGAGCAGGGTAAAGTTGTTGAGCTCGCCGTAGATCGTTTCGGCGACGATACCCAGGTTTACCGCCGGCATGAACAGGTACATGAACACGAGCGCCACCGCTCCGAGCGCGAAGGCGATGGGCATGCCGCTGAACAGCAACACCAGGGTGACCACAAAGTACAGCAGGCCGATCTCGAGCACGCCCACGTCAGCGCCTCCGCCCGGCCGCCAGCCGCATCTCGTCCTCGACGATCTGGACGAGAAACTGGATCACCAGCGTCGTCATCCCGAGCGCCATGAAGCCGTAGGGGATCCACATCTTGGGCGCCCAGGTGGTCTCGCTCACCCACCCTTCGGTCCACGCCTCGCGGAAGTACATCCAGGCGTTGCCGGCGACGAACGCGCAGAACAGCAGCGACAGCAGGTCGCCGATCAGATAGCGCCAGCGGTTCCAGGTCTCGGGCAACACGCTCTCCAGCACCTCGATCGTGACGTGGCCGCGCGCCTGCTGGGTGTAGGCCGCCGCCATGAAGGTCGAGGCGACGAGCAGCAGGATGCTGAACTCGATCTCCCAATCGGTGGGCCAAGCCAGCACGTAGCGCACCACCACCTCGAACACCAGCACCGCCGTACCCGCGACGATCGCGAGCGCCGACAGGTAACCCATCGCCGTGTTGAAGCGCTTCATGCCGTCGCTGAACAGCGACCACACCGTTCGCATCGCGCAGACCTCCGTTGAGACAGGCGCGCCGCGCGCCGCGGGTGCGGCGCGCGGCGCAAGCGGCGACGGCGTTACTTGACCGACGTCGCCATCTCCATGAGCTGCCTGCCGTTCGGCACGGTCTGCTCGAAGTCCTTCCAGGCGCTCTCCTGCGCGATCTTCTTCCACTGCCGGAACGCCGCCTCGTCCAGGTCGTAGACCTTGACACCCGCCTTCTCGTACACCCGGGCGAGCTCCTGGTCGTCGAACTTGGCCGCTTCCATGCCGAAGCCCTCGAGGCTCGCGCCCACCTCCATCACGATCTTCTGCTGCACGGGCGTGAGGCTGTCGAACGCGGCCTTGGATATGAGCAGCGGCTCGAACATGAACCAGAACGACCGCTTGCGCGCGGTCGTGACGCTCTTGCTGTGCTCGTACAGGCGGAAGCTGATGAGCGAGGTCGAGGAGGTCACCGCCGCGTCCAGCACCTTGGACTGCATGGCGCTGTAGATCTCGTTCGACGGCAGGCTGGTGATGGCGGCGCCCGCGGCCTTGAGCATCTGGTCCATCTCCTTGCTCCCGCCGCGCACCTTCATGCCCTTGATGTCGTCGGGGACGATGGCCGGCTTGCCGTTGCTGGCGATGCCGCCCGCCTGCCAGATCCAGGTGACGATCTTGACGCCCTTGGCGTCGAGCACGCGGTCGAGCTCCTTGCCGATGGGCGCGCTCTTCCAACGCAGGCCCTGCTCGTAGCTCGTCACGAGCGCCGGCATGAGCGTCAGGTTCACCTCCGGCACCATACCGCCGGCGTAGGCGAGCGGCAGCACGGTCATGTCGAGCGCGCCCTTGGACAGCGCGCCGAACTGGCTCATGGTCTTGACCAGCGAGCCGCCCGGGTAGATCTCGAACTTCAACTCGCCGCCGGTGCGCCGCTCGACCTCCTGCGCGAACTTGCGCGCGAGGCGGTCGCGGAAGTCGCCCTCGTCGATGGTGCCGCCGGTAAACTGGTGCGAGATCTTGAGCACGCGGGTCTGCGCGGCCTGGATCGGCGCCGCGGGCGCAAACACGAAAATACCGACCAGCGTCGTCGCTAGGATGAGTCGTGACAGGGGTGTATTCATGGCATCAGTCTCCTTCTCGGTGGACGGGTGGTTGTGTGGGTGAGGTCTTTGGGTCGCGGACGCCCGAACCGTCGGTCGGCGTCGCCGCGGCACCGGCCAGCGCCGCGCGCTGGCGCATCAGATGCTCGTTCATGTGGCGCTCGGCGGCCTCGGGGTTGCGCTCCCGCATCGCCCGCATGATCTCTCGGTGCTCATCGAGCGACGCCTGGAGCCGTCCCGGCGCCTTCAGTTGCCGGTGGCGCACGAGCCGCAGCAGCTTGCGCATCTCGGTGATCGTGCGTTGCAGCCACGGGTTGCCGGCCAGGCGCTGCACCTCCTCATGGAAGGCGTAGTTCGTGTCGTAATACCGATCGACGTCCCCCGCCGCCGCGTACCGCTCAAGCTGCGCGTGCAGCGCCTCCAGCCGTTCCACGTCGGCCGCGGTCGCGCGTCGGGTGGCTTCATACGTGCAGCGCCCTTCGAGCAGGGCCATCACCGGGAAGATCTGATCGAGGTCCTCGGCCGTGAGCTCGCTCACGAAACACCCGCGGCGCGGCATCAGCGTCACCAGGCCCTCGGCATGCAGCACCTTGAGCGCCTCGCGCAGCGGCGTGCGGCTGATACCGTAGCGCACCGCGAGCGCTTCTTCGTCGATCCACTCGCCGGGCTTGAGCTCGTGCTCGTAGATCAACTGCCGCAGCCGCTCGGCTACTTCGTGGTAAAGCGCATGCCGAAGAATGCGAGCGTGCATTGAACGTCCGTGTGTGTAGCGCGTAATAATTAGAGTGTTAGACGATAATTAATAATTATGTGCGTTGCAAACCTTTGGGTTCCCATCCAGCGAAAGATCCCCCTCTACCGGGGATCCGTGACCTCCCCCCTCCCGCCCTCCAGAAACGCTTGTCGCCGCGGCGGTTTTACGCACGAAAAAACAGTTCAAACCCCAAGGACGGCGATCTCGACCGGGGTGAATTCTCGCGCCGGGGGAGCAGCCTCGGCATCCCGGAGATTCGCACGCTGGTTCGTGCACCCAAGACCAACGCGATTGCCGAGCGGTTGGTGGGCACACTGAGAAGGGAGTGCCTGGATCATGTGTTTGTCTTCAACGAGCGGCACCTGCAGAGGCTGCTCGATGAGTTCGTGGGTTATTACAACCGCCACCGCCCGCACCGGAGCCTCGATCAGCGCCCGCCCTGCCCCGTTGTCCCTACCTATGAACCTGCGGCCGAAGGCCGCAACGGCTCGCCTCCCTCTCCCAGAGTGAATAAGGCCGCGCGCGAGCGCGGATCGGCTCGCCTCCCTCTCCCCTTGCGGGAGAGGGAATGAGGGTGAGGGCATAGGAGAGGGAATGAGGGTGAGGGAAGAGACCGCCCGGTTCACGGATACCATTCGCGACAGTCCGCGGTCGGGCGGTCTCTCCCCACCGGGCCGCCCACCGCGGTCATCGCCGAGCCGGTGCTCGGCGGGCTGCATCACGTCTACAAGCGGGCGGCGTAGCGCATCGCTTCTTCGCGGGTAACCGGCCTACACGTATGGGCCGGCGGGATGCTTTTGCCTGGCGCCAGGTTTCGGGTCATTTCCCGATACGCATCACCTGCCGGGGAGTCACAGTGAACCTCTTTCGAGGCTGGAACTCCGACTCGGTGCATCGGCTATTCGGTTGCCGTTAGGGGCGGATGGGATTTTTGCGCCCCACAGCGACCGGATTTGTCGAAGGTGTAGGTGGTCTCCTGGCCGTCGTCGTCGGAGGACCAGTTTTTGTGGTTCTCGTAGTACTGGAAGGTCTTGTACTTGGTCTGGGCGGCGTTTGCGGGAGATACGCCAATGGCGTATATTTGAGGGGTGGAATTTATCGAGTCGGAGTATTTCTCCCGCCGCCTGCCACGATACCTAAGCGATGAGGAGTACTCCGCGCTGCAGTGGTTCCTGGCGCTGCACCCGGCGGCGGGCGATGTCATCGCCGGCACGGGCAGCCTTCGCAAGCTGCGCTGGGGGATCGAGGGCAAAGGCAAACGCGGGGGTCTGCGCGTGATTTACTACTGGCAGCGCGCCGCGGAGACAGTGATTCTGCTGGAGCTTTACCGCAAGAACGAGAGGACCGATTTAACGCGCACCGAACGGCATCAGTTGCGCGGACTGCTTGATGGGATGCTGAAGGAGCTTAAGTTATGAGCCGCAAAAAGACTGCCTTTGAGGGTGTGGCGCGGAGCTTGCGCGAGGTCGCCACCGGGCGCTATCGCCGTTATACGCTAAGCGTTCCCGGTGTGCGCCAAGTCCGGTTGCGCGCGGGCATGACACAGGAGGCGTTCGCAAGCTTCCTCGGGATCAGTCTGCGCACGCTCCAGAACTGGGAGCAGGGACGGCGCCGGCCCGCGGGTCCGGCGCTTACGCTGTTGCGGATCGTCTGTTCTCACCCGGAGGTCTTGGGGCCTAGAGTCGTACGCCGCGCGGCGTAAGCCCCACCCCCCTGCCGCCGTTGATCCGCTCAGGTTTCGGGTCATTTCCCGATACTCGTCACCTGCCGGGGAGTCACAGCGAACCTCTTTCAAGGCTGGAACTCCGACTTGGCGCATCGGCTATTCGGTTGCCGTTAAGGGCGGATGGGATTTTTGCGCCCCACAGGCCTGCATCACGTCTACAAGCGGGCGGCGTAGCGCATCGCTTCTTCGCGGGTAACCGGCCTACACGTATGGGCCGGCGGGATGCTTTTGCCTGGCGCCTGATTTCGGGTCATTTCCCGATACGCGTCACCTGCCGGGGAGTCACAGCAAACCTCTTTCAAGGCTGGAAATCCGACTCGGTGCATCGGCTATTCGGTTGCCGTTAAGGGCGGATGGGATTTTTGCGCCCCACAACCGGCGGTGAGATTATCGCGCCCCACAACCGCCGCGCCGTTACATGATAGAGCGCGCCGGCGAACTCAAGACGCAGCGGACGCGCCATGAGTCAATCCCCCTCTGTTGGGGTTTGGTTCTTCTTGATCGGCCTGGCTTAGCGCGGTTGTTGGGATGTGAGACCTGACACCCGTCCTCAGGCGGCATCCGCCAGCAGTTTCGCGTGGCTATGAAAGGCGTGCGCCCCCTTTCTCGGGCCGCGTCCGATTTGTGCGGCCTGCCCGCGCAAGTCAGGCCAGATACGCCAGGAGCCCCTGTAGCGCGGCAACCACGGACTGGCGGCGCACCGCCTCGCGGTCGCCATCGAACTTTAACCGCCGCGAAACCGTCTCGCGTTTCTTTCCGGCCCAGGCGAGGCAGACGGTGCCGACCGGTTTCTCCGGCGTGCCGCCGGTGGGTCCGGCGATGCCCGTGATGGCGAGCGTCACCTGCGCGTGGCTGTGGGCGAGCGCCCCGTCGGCCATGGCGCGCGCGGTCTGCTCGCTCACCGCGCCGTGACGCGCGAGGACGGCGGTTTTCACGCCCAGCATCTCGCGCTTGGCGCGGTTGGTGTAGGTAACGAAGCCGCGGTCGAACCACTCCGAGCTGCCGGCGACGGAGGTCAGCGCCTGGGCCGCCCAACCGCCGGTGCAGGACTCGGCGGTCGCAAGCATCGCGTCGCGCTCCTTAAGAACCTGACCGACCTTGCGCGCGAGGGCTTCGAGTTCCGAGTCCACGTCACTCCCTTACCTGATCCAGGAAAGTTCTGATGCACTGATCGTTAGCCAAGGAGGGCGCAAAGAAGAGACGCAAGAAATTTTCTGGAAATTCTCTGTGCCCTCTGTGTCCTCTGTGGTGAATATTCATTCAGCCGCTCCCTAACTGAACATCATACGCAAACCGAGCACGACGAGAAACGCCGCGAAGATCCGGCGCAGCGCCGTTTCGCTGATGCGGTGGGCGATGGCCGCCCCGAACGGCGCGCACAGCGTGCTGGCGATCACGACGCCGGTGAAACCCGGCAGGTTCACGTACCCGATGCTCCACGGCGGCAGACCCGCTACGCCCCAACCGGCGACGACATAGCCCAGGGTGCTCGCGACCGCGATCGGGAAGCCGATGGCCGAGGAGGTCGCGATCGCATTGCGCACCGGCACCGAGAACCAGGTCATGAACGGGACGCTCAGGGAGCCCCCGCCGATGCCGAAGATCGCGGACAGCACGCCGATCGCGGTACCGGCGCCCGTAACCCCCACGCGCCCGGGCAATTCCTTGCGATGCGCCTGGGTCGCGCTCGTGGGCCGGAGCATCTGCGCGGCCACGAGGAACATGAATACGGGAAAGATCGCGTGCAACACGCGCCCCGGCAGGGCCGCGGCCACCCCCGCGCCCAGCAGCGAACCGAGGACGATGCCGGGCGTGATCCGCCGGACGATCTGCCAACGGACCGCGCCGCGCTTGTGGTGCGCCCGCACCGAGGAGGCCGCCGTGAAGATGATCGTCGCGAGCGAGGTCCCGAGCGCGGTCTTCATGATGACCTCGGGGTCGACACCCTGCTTCTGGAAGAACAGCGCGAGCACCGGCACGATCAGCGCCCCGCCGCCGATGCCGAGCAACCCGGCCAGCACCCCGGCCAAAGCGCCCATGAGGATCAGCGTGAGAATCTCCGTCATGTCCGGCTCCGTGACGCTTCGCCGACGGCGGAGGCGCGAGAACCGCACGCGCTCGCGTGCCGGCGCTCACGCCATTGCGGTTCTGTGGGGCGGCGCGGCCGAAGGATTATATTGGGAGGCTCCAATTTCTTGTTTGCCGGAAAACGCCTGGTCCAGGGAATGTCGAATTCCAGGCGAACAATCGTACCGTAACCGGCATTTCGCCGCGAGCCCGAAAAGGCACGCGCCCGGACACAACGAACTCAGCGGGTCGGGGCGGTCAGCTCCGGAGTCAATAGCCGATAGCTGATAGCTGATAGCCGATAGCTGATAGCTGATCGCTGATCGCTTTTCCTACGCTCCCCCAAGCAGCACCGTCTTGACCACATCCGCCTTGTGCAGCAGGTGCTCGCGCAGCAGTCGTCCCAGGCGCTCGCCGTTGCGCGCGCGCAGCGCCTGCAGAATCTCTTCGTGCTCCGCCACCGCCTGGTCCCAGCGGTCCTGGGACAGGTTCGCCATGTAGCGCGCGCGGCGGATGCGCGTGTTCAGGCCGCGGTAGATATGGGTCAGAACGGGGTTGCCCGCGGCCTCGATGAGGCGCTCGTGGATCTGCTGGTTCAAACGGAAATACTCCGACAACTCGCGGCGCGCATGATGCGCGAGCATCCGGCGGTGCAACGCCTCGATCTCAGCGATCGCGCTGTCCGGGGCGTGCGCGGCGGCGGTCTCGCCCGCGAGCGCCTCGAGCGCGCTCATGACCTGGAACATGTCATCCACATCCCTCACGGTAATGGTGGAGACGGTCGCGCCGCGGTGGTGCCGAAGATCCACGAGCCCCTCCGAGGCCAGCAGCTTCAGCGCCTCGCGCAGCGGCGTGCGCGAGATGTGGAACAGATCGCACAGCTCGCGCTCCGGGATGCGCGCGCCGGGGGCGAGCTGCCCCTCGATAATCAGGTCCCGGATCCGGCGCACGACCTCATCGTGGAGCGCCTGGCGAGCGATCGGCGCTGCGGCCCCGGTCGCCGAGCCGGATGCCGGTGACGTCGTATCGGTTCTCGTCATATCGGTCGTTCTCCGTGGTTCGCCAGCGCGGCATGCAGCACCCGCGCCACATGCACCGCCTCGCGGCGCGCGCCGTCGCGGATTTGCTGGCGGCAGCTCACGCCGTCCGCAACCACCAGCGCGTCGGACGACGCGGCACGCACAGCGGGCAGCAGATTGAGCTCCCCCATCTTCATGGATAAATCGTAATGCGCCGCCTCGTAGCCGAACGCCCCGGCCATGCCGCAACAGCCCGACTCGATCGTCGAGACTTCAAGCCCCGGGACCAACCGCAGTACCCGCTCCGTCGCCGCCATCGCGCCAAAGGCCTTCTGATGGCAATGCCCGTGCAGCAGCGCGCGCTTTTTCGCCGACGGCGTGAGCGCCAGCGCGAGCCGCCCGGCCGCCTGCTCCTGCGCCAGGAATTCCTCGAACAGCATGGCGTGGCGCGCGAGCGCCGCGGTCTCCGCACCCGGGAACATCGCCGTGAACTCATCGCGCAACGTGAAGAGACACGCGGGTTCGATCCCCACGACCGGCACGCCACGCGCGACATAGGGTGCAAGCGCCGCGAGCATGCGGCGCGCCTCGGCGCGCGCCTCGTCCACGAGCCCGGCGGAAAGAAAGCTGCGCCCGCAGCAGAGCGGCCGGCCTGCGTCCGGCGGACGTGGCAGGTGCACCGCATAACCCGCCGCCTCCAGCACCGCCAGCGCGGCGCGCGCGTTCTCGGGCTCGAAATAGGTGTTGAACGTATCGACGAAGAGCACGACCTCGCGCCCCGGTCGTTCCGGTCCGGCGTTGCGTGTCGCCTCTGCGCCGAAACCGAAGGCGTCGCGCCGCCAGCGCGGCAGCGGTCGGCGCGCGCTTAAACCGAGCAGCCGCTCGCTGAGCGCCGCCAATCCGGGCACGCGATCGCGCAGATTGAAAAGAAACGGCAGCCGCTGGCCCCATGGGGCGTAGCGCGGCAGATACGCGAGCAGGCGATCCTTGAGCCGCAGCCCGTGGCGCCAGCGGTAGTGGTGCAAAAACTCGATCTTCATGCGCGCCATGTCGACGCCGGTCGGGCACTCGCGCTTGCAACCCTTGCAGCTCACGCACAGTTCCATCGTCTCGTACATGTCCGGCGCCGTGAGCGCTTCGGGCCCGAGCTGGCCGCTCAGCGCCAGCCGCAACGTGTTGGCGCGCCCGCGCGTGAGGTGTTGCTCGTCGCGCGTGACGCGGTACGAGGGACACATGACCCCGGGCTCGGCCTTGCGGCAGGCGCCGTTGTTGTTGCACATCTCCACCGCCGCGCCGAACCCGCCCCACGCCGACCAGTCGAGCGCGGTCGCGGGACTCTCGGTGCGGTAGTCGGGCTTGTAACGAAAGAGCCGGCGGTCGTCCATGCGCGGTGCGCGCACGATCTTTCCCGGGTTGAACAGGCCCGCGGGGTCGAAGGCGTCCTTCACCGCTTCGAAGGCGCGCACGATCTCGGGGCCGAACATGCTTTCGTGGAACTCCGAGCGCGCGATCCCGTCGCCGTGCTCGCCGGAATGCGAGCCCTTGTATTCGCGCACCATCGCGAACGCCTCCTCGGCGATGGCGCGCATTTTTCTGGCGCCGGACTCGTCCTTCATGTTGAGGATCGGGCGCACATGCAGACAGCCGACCGAGGCATGCGCGTACCAGGTGCCCGTGGTCCCGTGCTTGGCGAACACCTGGTTCAGGCGCTCGGTGTATTCGGCCAGGTCCTCGAGCGACACGGCGCAGTCCTCGATGAAAGAGACCGGCTTGCCGTCGCCCTTCATCGACATGAGGATATTGAGCCCGGCCTTGCGCACCTCCCACACCGCCCTCTGGAACTCGGGATCGACGACCTCGACGACCGCGCCGGGCAATCCCAGCGTCGCCATGAGATCGCCGAGCGCGCGCAGTTTTTTCAACTGCTCGGCACGTTCTTCGCCGGCAAACTCGACGAGCAGCAGCGCCTCCGGCGCGCCCCGGACGAAACGCTCCACCGTGGCGCGGAACTGCGCGCTCTCGCGCGCGAGCTCGATCAGCGCGCGGTCCACGAGCTCGACGGCCGTCGGCGCGAGCTTCACGATGTGCTGGGTCGCATCCATGGCGCGGTAGAAGCTTGAGAAGTGGCACACGCCCAGCACGCGCTGCGGAGGAATCGGTTGCAGATCGAGCTGGATGCGCGTGAAAAATGCGAGCGTGCCCTCGGAGCCGACCAGGAGCTGCGCCATGTTATGGCCCGCGGGCGCGATCGTATCGAGGTTGTAGCCGCCGACGCGCCGCAGGAGCTTCGGGAAGCGGCGCGCGATCTCGCGCGCTTCGCGCGCGCCGATCTCACGCATCGTGCGCGCCAGCGCCTGGTAGCGCGGTTGGTCGGCGAGCGCCCCGAGGTCCGGGCCCACCGGACCGAAGCGCAGCCGCGCGCCGTCGCTGAGCACGGCCTCGATCGCGCGCACGTTGTGCACCATGTTGCCGTAGCGGATCGAGCGCGCCCCGCAACTGTTGTTGCCGGCCATGCCACCGATCGTGGCGCGGTTGGCGGTCGAGACATCCACCGGAAAGAACAACCCGTGCGGCCTGAGGTATTTATTGAGCTGATCGAGCACGAGCCCCGGCTGCACCCAGACGGTCCGCGCCGCGGGATCGAGCTCGAGCACCCGGTCGAGATGCTTGCTCGTGTCGATCACCAGCGCCTCGCCCACCGTCTGGCCGATCTGCGAGGTACCGCCGCCACGCGGAAGCACCGGCACCCCGGCCGCGGCCGCGATCTCGATGGCGCGCGCGATGTCTTCCTCGTTCCGGGGTACCACTACACCGATGGGCTCGATCTGGTAGATCGAGGCGTCCGTGCTGTAGCGCCCGCGGCTGAAGGCGTCGAACAGCACCTCGCCCTCGAGTTCGCGGCGCAGTCGGGCGGCAAGCGCGCTGTCGCCGACGCGCACCCGAGCCGCATGCGGCGGCGCGCCCAGGGCCGAGTTGGGCTTCACGGTTGCCGATTCCACCGGGTTCATCGCATGCACTTCCGTCTTCCGGCTCATATATATAAGTCATTGAAAGCTCTGCGCGGCGGAATCCCGCCGAATCTCCGGGCGCGCGTTGCTCCATGGGACCGCCGGATCGAAAGCGGGAATTGGCACAGCATATTGCATCTTGAATTATGTATGCAATCCGCCATACTGGTGGGCCTCGGGCTATGCGGCAGCAGCGAGCGAAGCCCGAGCCCAGCGGGCGTGGACAGCGCACAGCACAGACGAGGACCGTCTATGGCATTTCGAAGCGGACGCCATTTTCTCCAGATTCCAGGCCCCACCAATGTTCCGGAGCGCGTGCTGCGCGCGATGGACCTCCCCACGATGGACCATCGCGGGCCGGAGTTCAGCCACCTCACGCGCGAGGTCCTGGAGGGGCTCAAGCGCATCTTCAAAACCAACGCCGACGTCGTGATCTACCCCGCCTCCGGCACCGGGGCCTGGGAGGCGGCGCTCGTCAATACTCTCTCCCCGGGCGATCGCGTGCTGATGTTCGAGACCGGACACTTTGCGACGCTTTGGCATCGCATGGCGAGCGATTTCGGGCTCGACGCCGACTTTGTTCCCGGCGACTGGCGCCACGGCGTCGATCCGAACGCGGTCGAGGCGAAACTTGCCGAGGACCGCGCGCACCAGATCAAGGCCGTGCTCGTGGTGCACAACGAGACCTCCACCGGCGTCACCAGCCGCATCCCCGAGATCCGCGCGGCCATGAACCGCACGCGCCATCCGGCCCTGCTCATGGTCGATACGATCTCCTCGCTCGCCTCGATCGACTACCGGCACGATGAGTGGGGCGTGGATGTCACCGTGGCCGGCTCGCAGAAAGGCCTCATGCTGCCGCCCGGCATCAGCTTCAACGCGGTGAGCGCCAAGGCGCGCGCCGCGGCCAAAACCGCGCGACTGCCTAAGGCGTACTGGCGCTGGGAGGAGATGCTGCGCGCGAATCAATCGGGGTTCTTTCCCTACACCCCCGCGACCAATCTCCTCTACGGCTTGCGCGAGTCGATCCGCATGCTGGAAGAGGAAGGATTGGAAAATGTCTTCGCGCGCCACGCGCGCCTGGCCGAGGCCACGCGCCGCGCCGTGCGCGCCTGGGGTCTCGAGATCCTGTGCCTCAACCCCGCCGAGTACAGCAACACCCTCACCGGCGTGCTCCTGCCCGAGGGCCACGACGCCGACCGGCTGCGCGGCGTCATCCTCGAGCGCTTCGACATGTCGCTCGGAACGGGCCTCGACAAGCTCCAGGGCCGGGTGTTCCGCATCGGCCACCTCGGCGATTTCAACGAGCTGATGCTCGCGGGCACGCTCTGCGGGGTCGAGATGGGTCTCGCCACCGCCGAAATCCCGCACACGAAAGGCGGGGTCATGGCGGCGCTCGATTACCTCGCCGCAAGCGGCGGGCGGATCGAGGCGCGCACCGAGGCAAGAGCGGCGCGGGCGTAGCGCGGAATCGCCGGCACGGCGCGGGGGCCGGCGCCGTATCGTTCACCATCACCAAGGAGAAGGATGTCATGAAATCGTTCAAGTTGTTCGCTTTCGCCGCAGTGCTGTCCGCTCTGCTGAGCGCACCGGCTTTTGCCGAGCCGATCCAGTTGAAGCTCGGCCACGTCGGCAACCCGGGTTCGCTGTTCGAAATATCCTCCGAGGAGTTCGCCAAACGCGCCAACGCCAAGCTGGGCGACAAGGCCGTCGTGGTGGTCTACGGGGCGAGCCAGCTCGGCGACGACAAGCAGATGCTCCAGAAGGTCAAGCTCGGCACGCTCGATCTTGCCCTGCCGTCCACCGTCATGTCCTCGGAGAGCGATCTCTTCGGCATCTTCGAGATGCCCTATCTCGTGAAAGACCGCGCGCACATGCAGCGCATCGAAAAAGACATCTTCTGGTCGGCCCTCGCGCCGGCGGCCGAGGCCAAGGGCCTCAAGGTGCTCGCGGTCTGGGAGAACGGCTACCGCCACATCACGAACAGCAAGCGCCCGATCCGCACGCCCGACGACCTGCAAGGCATCAAGCTGCGCGTGCCGCAGGGCAAGTGGCGCGTGAAGATGTTCCAGGCCTACGGCGCGAACCCGAGCCCGATGGCACTCTCCGAAGTGTTCGTCGCACTCCAGACCGGCGTCATGGACGGCCAGGAGAACCCGCACGTCCAGACCTACAGCCAGAAATTCCAGGAGGTGCAGAAATACCTCTCGCTCTCCGGCCACGTCTACACGCCCGGCTACCTCGTCACGGGCAAGAAGCGCTGGGAACAACTGCCGGCGGACGTGCGCAAGATCCTGGAACAGACCGCCCGAGAGACGCAGCCTTTTGTCTACAGCGCCGCCGAGCGGCTCGACAACGAGCTCGTAGACAAGCTCAAGGCCGCCGGCATGCAGATCAATGAGGTCGACCACGCGGCCTTCGTGCGCGCGAGCAAGCCGATCTACGAGGAGTTCAGCAAGGAAGTCCCCGGCACCCAGGAACTGATCGACAAGGCGCTGAAACTCGCCCGCTGACCCCGAAACGCCGGTGGACGTCGCAAGCGCAAAACTGCTGAATCGCCACGGCGCGTTGGCGCGTCTGCGTGTGGTCTTCGAGCGTCTGCTGGAGACCGTCGTCATCGCGCTGATGGTGTTCATGGCGCTCGAAGTGCTGCTCGGCGTGACGTTCCGCAAGCTCGGCATGTCGCTCGTCTGGTACGACGAGGTCGCCTCGGTCACGCTCGCCTGGCTCACCTATTACGGCGCGGCGCTCGCCGGCCTCAAGGGGGCGCACATCGGCGTGCCGGAGCTCGTGCGCCTGATGCCGCGCTCCGGGCGCGTGGCGATGGTCTGGATCGCCGAGGCGGTCGTGCTCGTCTTTCTCGCGCTGCTCGCCGGGACCGGCTGGAGCGTCCTCGACGCCCTCGCCGGCGACACGCTCGTGAGTCTGCCCACGGTCCCGGTCCGGCTCACCCAATCCGTCATTCCGATCGGCGCGGCGCTCTTCTTCATCGCGGAGCTGCTGCGTCTTCCGGAGCTGCTGCGCGCGGCGCGAAGCGCCCACCCCCGCGTTCCGCCGCCCGAGGATCTTTAGATGGACATCCTGCTCGTCCTGCTGGGATTGATTGTCCTCGTGCTCATCAACGTGCCGATCGCGATCGCCCTCGCGGTCGTGGCGCTCGTCGCCATGATCGCGACCGGCGGATGGAACATGATCGCGAACCTGCCGCTCACCATGTACTCCGGCGCGACGAGTTTCCCGTTGATCGCCATCCCGCTGTTTGTCCTCGCCGGTGCGATCATGAACGCCTCCGGCATCTCGCGCCGCCTGATCGCTTTCGTCTCCGCCCTGCTCGGCTTCATCCGCGGCGGACTCGCGATGGTCAATGTCGGCGCCTCGATGTTCTTCGCCGAGATCTCGGGCTCGGCGGTGGCCGATGTCGCCGCGCTCGGCTCGATCCTCATTCCGGCGATGAAGAAGAAGGGCTACCCCACGCCCTTCGCCGCCGCCATCACCTCCTCCGCCGCCTCGCTCGCCATCATCATCCCGCCCTCGATCCCGATGATCCTCTACGCCGCGATGGCCGACACCTCGGTGGTGCAGCTCTTCGTCGCCGGCATCGTGCCGGGCGTGCTGGGCGGATTCATGCTGATGGGCGCGGCCTACGTCTTCGCGGTGCGCTACCACTACCCGGTCGAGGAGACCTTCCGGTTGAAGCGCGTGTGGACGACCTTCAAGGACGCGCTGCTCGCCTTTCTGCTGCCGGTTATTATCCTCGGCGGCATCTTCGGCGGCTGGGTCACGGCCACCGAGGGCGCGGCGCTCGCCGTGCTCGCCGCCGTCGTCATCGGCCTGATATACCGCGAGCTCGACTGGGCGCATCTCAAACAGGCCGTCATCGAGGGCGGCATCCAGACCGCGGTGGTGATGATTCTCGTGGCCGCCTCGGCCCTGCTCGGGGCCTATCTCACCGAGGCGCAGGCCCCGCAGACGCTCGCGCGCACGATCAGCGCCTGGACCAGCGACCGCAACGCGGTGCTTGCGATCCTCAATGTCTTTTTCCTCATCATCGGGCTGTTCCTGCACTCGGCCGCGGCGATCATCCTGGTGGTGCCGATCGTGATGCCGCTCGTGCTCGCCGTGGGCATCGACCCCGTGCACTTCGGGCTCATCGTCACGCTCAACCTCGCCATCGGCCAGCAGACCCCGCCGGTGGCGAGCGTGCTCATGACCGCCTGCTCCATTGCTAAGGCCGACATCTGGGAGGTGACCAAGGTGAACGTGTACTTCATCGCGGTGCTGCTGTTGGTGCTGCTGCTCGTGACCTACGTGCCGGTCGTGCCCATGGGGCTCGTCGATTATTTCTATCGCTGAAGGATGAATCCATGTCCGAGGAACTGATCCTGGTCCGCCGCGAGGGCGAGATCGCCACGGTCGTGTTGAACCGCCCGGAGAAGCTCAACGCCCTCACCAAACCGATGTGGCGGCAGCTGGGCGAAGTCATGCGCGCGCTCTCGGCCGACGACGGCCTGCGCTGCCTCGTGCTGCGCGGCGCGGGCGACAGGGCCTTCGCCCCCGGCAACGACATCAGCGAGTTCGCCACCGAACGCTCCAACTCCGCCCAGGCCAAGGTCTACGGCGCGGTGCACCACGAGGCGCTCGCGGCGCTCGCCGAATGCCGCCACCCGACGGTTGCCCTGATCAAGGGCATATGCGTGGGCGGCGGGCTCGAGATCGCCGCGCTCTGCGATCTGCGCATCTGCGGCGCCTCGAGCCGTTTCGGCATCCCCATCAACCGGCTGGGTCTCGTCGCGGGCCACGCCGAGATCCAGGCGCTGGTGGCGCTTGCGGGCCGCGCGGTCGCGCTCGAGATCCTGCTCGAGGGCCAGATCCTCAACGCCGAGGAGGCGCTGCGCAAGGGGCTCGTCACCCGGGTTGTGCCGGACGCCGAGGTCGAAGACGAGGCCTATGCCACGGCGCGGCGCATCGCTGAGGGCGCGCCGCTCGTGGCGCGCTGGCACAAGAAATTCCTCCGCCGCCTCGCCGATCCCCGGCCGCTGACCGAAGAAGAACGCAACGAGGCCTACGCCTGCTATGACACCGAGGATTTTCAAACCGGCTACCAAGCCTTTCTCGCCAAGACCAAGCCGACGTTCCGGGGGCGATAACAATAATGGAATCCTCAAGAATTATCCCGAACGCCGTCGGCTCACCGCAAAGCATAGAGATTACACACAAAAACGGAATAGACAGGATTAACAGGATTTCTCAGGATTCACAGGATTACTTTGGAAAGTTTTACCTTGTTGATCCTGTCACTCTTTATTTTCTCTGCGATCCCCGCGGTGAGATCCGATTTTGCAGGTTTGCGGAGATGAACCGATGACCGCGTCCTTCGGACCGCTCGCGGGGCTCAAGGTGATCGAGCTCGCGCACATCATGGCGGGCCCGGTCTGTGGGCTCATGCTCGCCGACCTGGGCGCGGATGTCATCAAGGTCGAAAAGTACCCGGACGGCGACGACTCGCGGCGCATGGTGCCACCGAAGGTTAAGGACGAGTCCGCGGCCTTCATGATCCTCAACCGCAACAAGCGCGGCGCGGTCGTCAACTTAAAAAGCGAAACCGGCAAGGCCGTGTTGCGCCAGATGCTGCGTACCGCTGACGTGGTGATCGAAAATTTCCGCCCCGGCACGATGGAGCGCCTGGGCCTGGGCTACGAGGAGCTGCGCCAATTGAACCCGGGCCTGATCTACTGCGAGATCACCGGCTTCGGCAGCACCGGCCCCTACGCCGAGCGCGCCGGCTTCGACCTCATCGCCCAGGGCATGAGCGGCATCATGGGCCTCACGGGCGAAGGCCCCGGCCGCCCGCCGGTGAAGGCCGGCGTGCCGGTCGGGGACATGACCGCCGGCATCCTCGCCGCCATGGGCATCCTCGCCGCCTACACGCATCGCCTGAAGACCGGCCGCGGCCAGCGGGTAGAAACCTCGCTGCTCGAGGCGAGCATGGTGTACACCGCATGGGCGTCGGCGATCTATTTCGCCACCGGCGTTTCGCAGGGACCGCTCGGGAGCGCGCACCCCTTGAGCGCGCCGTACCAGGCGTTTCCGACCGCGGACGGCTGGATCAATATCGGCGCGGCGAACCAGGCGAACTGGCTGCGCCTCACGGAGGTCATCGGCGCGCCCGAGCTCGCCTCCGATCCGCGCTTTGCGGACAACGCCGCACGCCTGAAGAACCTGCCGGCGCTCGTCGAGATCCTCACCCCGCGCTTTCGCGCCCGCCCGACCGCGGAGTGGCTTACGCGGCTCGAGGCCGCGGGCGTCCCGGCCGGGCCGGTATTATCCATCGGCGAGATGCTGAACGATCCCCAGGTGCGCGCGCGCGAGATGGTCGTGGAGCTGAACCACAGCCGCGTCGGCCCCGTCCGCGCGCTCGGCGCGCCGGTGAAGTTCTCCGCCACCCCCGCCCGGGTGGCGCGCGCCGCGCCGGTCCTCGGCGAGCACACGCGCGAAATTCTGCGGGAGTACGGCTACACCGACGCCGAGATCGACCGGCTCGCGACCCAGCGTGACATTTTCCTGGCTTGAGAGCACATGCGGTCAGGCCGGGCACGTCGCCGCATAAAAAGAAATTAGACAGGATTAACAGGATTTACAGGATTTACAGGATTAAATCGTAGATTCCGGGTTCATTGTTTAAGGAAAATCTGCGCCAATCTGTGTAATCTGCGGATATAAGGACTTTTGTTTAGCGCGGATGGGCCAAGAGGTCTGAGCGCGGCCCTCAGCCGCCGAGAACGAGATACGCGCCGGCCTGCATGACGCCGAGCGCGTAGAGGCCGGCGAGCACGTCGTCGAACATGATGCCGAAACCGCCCGGGATGCGGCGCTCGAGCGCGCGGATCGGAAACGGCTTCCAGATATCGAACAGCCGGAACAAGAAGA
>Ga0209342_10002014_pt1 | contig 22215 bp, 30 predicted proteins | sample RifCSP16_2_FD_184023 | JGI IMG/M metagenome (GOLD analysis project Ga0209342, IMG submission 184023) | Soil microbial communities from Rifle, Colorado - Rifle CSP2_sed 16_2 (SPAdes) (version 2) | ecosystem: Environmental > Terrestrial > Deep subsurface > Rock core/Sediment | place: Rifle... | reverse complement strand
GTGAGCCATGTTGTGACCGCCCGCATGACGCCGACGTACCCTACGAGCAGGAACCCGGCGCCGAAAACTCCCGCGATGGTCAGCTTGATCATTGGGATGCTTGCTCCTGCCACACTGATGGTCTCTGCGACCAACGGGTGAGCATCGGCCGTGCCATGTCTGGCCCGCGCACCGGAAGTTCTTGATGTCGTGGCGCTTCTGGATGCGTGGGGCTGGCGCAGCGGAATTTGAATCACAGGTAGGATGTACCCAGTGCGTGGTAAGACTTACATACCGGACGACTGCCTACTGTGAAGGCCGATCGCCGCTCGCGGGGCCGAGCCTCATGGATGGCCTTGCAGGGTAACTCTTACAGTGTAAGTGCTTCTTTTTCCCCTCCCCCCGCTTGGCTTCCTGACGTGTCCGGTCTACCGAAGTCCCCCAGTTTCAACGCGTTACACGGCTCCTTCTGGACTTGGAATGGGGCTTGCCTATTCAAGAAGACGTAAGCCACCTACTGCGCTCGCTGTGCCGCGTCAATCCTCGAGGTCCCATAGTGATCCCCGAGGGTTCTCACGATTCAGGAGGAGACCGAATGCTCAGGACAAGAACGGCCTACTGCGTCAGGTGCGCCGCGCTCCGGTGGATTGAAGATTGGCGCGAAATGTATCGGGAGATGTTTTCAATCGTGCTGGGGCCATGCGGTCATGTGATCGAGCGAAGCGCACGCCTGGAATGGAGCACACAGAGGGCCCGCCTCGAGGGGGAAGCGAATCAGGAAGGCAGGTAGAGGCGGTTTCCCCCCTCCGCCCTGGCCAGGGCCATGGAGCCCATCGCCTGCCGGAGCAGCTCGTCGGCGGAGCCGGCCGTCTGCGGGTAGCAGGCGCCCCCGACGCTCAGGGTGAGGCGCCCGACCGGGTCGAGCCCGTCCTGGATCCTCTGGATAATCCCGGGCAGATTCCGGGTCTCCGCGTCAATCAGCAGAATCCGCGCGCAATGAGGGACGAAGCTGGCGGCCAGATCTGCGGCGCGGAGGCGGCCGATGCTCAAGCGGGCCACGCGCCTGATGAGGGCGCTGGTCCCCTTCGAGGGCGGTAGGTCTGGGGTGAGGCACAGCAGCGACAGGAAATACCCGAGCCGGGTCGCGTGGTGAATCCCGTAATTCAGCGCGAACGTGAAGATCCTCGGCTCCACGAGGTTGTGAGGATCCCGAAACCGTCCGCTGACAGTTGCACCCAGAGGCCTGACCCACCCGTCAGCCATTCTTTGTCCGCCGCCGAATGAACCCGAGCAACCCCGCCGAGGGCGAGACGCTGGTGGGATGCGGCTGGCGAGGCGGGACGAATGCCAGGAGGGTGATCCGGAGCCTTTTCCACATCCAGAAATCTCTCATCCCCTTCTGCAAGCGTCGTCGGTTATGTACGTAAGCGAATCGCGTGCCAAGTCAAACGATCTCCGGGGTTGGCCTCCGAAGCTACGGGGCTTGTAAGGTTTTCTGACTTGCCGTTCCCATAGGCCCAATATGATTGTGTTCGCATCCGAAAAGCCGGGGGCTTCTCTGTCGACATCGCTTACAGAATTCGCCGGTTGGACCACCTAGGATGCTGGCCGTTGCTTCTTCGGGGCCAGGCCGCACGCCGCGATCCTGGAGAGGAGGGTTGTGTAGCTGGTCTTGAGGAGGCGCGCAGCTTCGGCCCGATTCCAGTGGTTCCGATCGAGGACCCCCTGGATGGCCCGTCGCTCGGCCTCCAGGGCGGCCCGCCGGCCGATGTCCCGAAGCGACATCGCGTGTTCCTCGAGCGGCGGGGATGGGGAGGCCTCCGGGGCGCCGGGGGCTTCGGGCGGCCGTCCCCAGTTCGTCCGGAGCCCTTCGAGCACCCCTTCTTGAAACCCCGGAACATTGCCGAGGACGACCAGACGCCGGACGATGTTCTCGAGCTCGCGGACGTTTCCCGGCCAGGAGTATTCGACGAAGTAGCCGATGGCCTCGGGCAGCAGCGTCGTCTTCCGCCCGTACTGACGATCGAATTTCTTCAGGTAGTAATCGACGAGGAACGGGATCTCTTCCTTCCGCTCGCGGAGCGGCGGGACCCGGATCTCCACGACGTTGAGCCGGTAATAGAGGTCCTCGCGAAACTGGCCGCTGCGCAGGGCGACTTCGAGATCCCGGTTGGTGACGGCGATCACCCGGGCGTCCACCCGGATCATCTCGCGCCCACCCACCCGGGAGAACTCGTGGTCCTGGAGGGCATGCAGGAGCTTCGACTGGAGCGCCAGGGGCAGCTCGCCGATCTCGTCCAGCAACAGGGCACCGTTGTTCGCGAACTCGAATTTCCCGGGCTTTCTCCGGTAGGCCCCGGTGAAGGCCCCTTTTTCATGGCCGAACAGCTCCGATTCCAGGAGCTCGGCGGGAAGTGCCGCGCAGTTGACCTTTACGAAAGGCTGGGCGCGCCGGGGGGACGCGTCGTGCATGGCCCGGGCAACGATCTCCTTGCCGACGCCGCTCTCGCCTCTGATCAGCACGGTCGTGTCTGTGTCGGCGACCTGCTCGATGATCTCCCCGATGGCCCGCATGAGCGCGCTGTGCTGGAGAAAGAGGGCGTCTTCGGCAGGGAAGGGAGGCCGACGAGGGGGTGGCCGGGTGGACACTGGCGGGCGGGCGCCGCCCGGGTTCTGCACGGCGGCCCGGAGGGCAACGCGCATGTCGGCATCCGGCACCGGGCGGGACACCATCAGGACCCCCTCCTTCGTGAAGTCGCCGTTGGGCATCGACTCGGGATCCGCCAGAACGAGGACAGGGCGCCCTTCTCTGGAAAGGTCGTGGAGGAGTGAGTCCTCAACCGCCCGCCCTGGCAGGTTGATAACGATCAGGGGATGGGACGGTGTCTCTGACCCGGGTCACGGCCTCCTCGGGCTGGCTGACTGTGACCGTCCAGAACCCAAGCGTTCTGGCGGACTCACGAATCTCCGCATCCTCGCCGATGATAAGGATACCCGGTTTGCTCCTCGTGGGGATCACCCCCTGCGTTTCATCTTCTTCCCTCCGACTCAATGGTGAACTGCCATGTGCTGCCGGTTCACGGCCATCTGGATACGATCGCGCCACTTCTGCTTCGCGATGGTTTGCCCCCGCGGTCCTTACCGTCATCCCGGCTAGCGAGCTCATCGCCATCGTCCGTGCGATGCCGCGCCGAGGAGGAGGCCCGCCGCCCAACGCTCCAGAACGGGCTCACGCTCCTGGGCCTTGGAACTCGCGACCGCGCCGCGTGACTGCGTCCGCTTTGACTGTTCCGTCCGCATCCGCTTCAGAAGCTGAGCAAAGGACGACGCCCGGATGATCGAGTTGAACTGACTCCGATAATTCGACACGAGGCTGACACCGTCCAACACGACGTCGTAGACCGCCCACCGCGAGCCGCTCTCGAACAAGCGGAACTCGATCGAGATCCCGGACCCTGGATTCGGAACGACCTTGGAATGCAGTCGCGCGTGGGCTCCGATGATTTCCTCACCCACGAACGCCATGTTCTCGCCGGTGTACCGTTCGACGGCCATCACGTAGAACTGCTTGAGCACGTCTGTGAACAATCGAACGAACTCGTCCTGCTCCTGCGGCATACGGTCATTCCAATGTCGCCCCAGCGCCCGGCGGGCCATTTCGTTGAAGTCAAAGAGGTCCTCGGCTACGCGGTGGAGCTCAGCGCGCCGACGCTCGGTCCCGGCGATCCCCACCGGCTTGGATTGGACGATCGCGAACACGTGAGAGAACGATGACTTCACAAGGTCGAGCGGACTGGGTGGGGCAGCAGTCGGCCCAGTGTCGTCCTTTCGTATGTCGTCGGCGAAGCCAACACTGCCGAAGGTGAGCACCAGCACAAGGATCACGAGTGCTGTGAGCCGACGAACCCCGAGTCGCCCGAACGGTCGTACAGTGGAAGGTGTCATCACGGTCTGAGTCTAGTCGACGTGCTCCGGCTTGCCTATTGGACCTTAGTCCACCCATCAGAAACCGGCGGTAGGTCCGCGCGGTGATCCCGCGAAGCGCGCTCGTGAGATGCAGAGGACGCTCCGCGCTCAACGAGCACCGTACGCGTCGAGGAACGATTCGCCGCACGGGTCCAAAATGACGACGGTGGCCCGCTCGTCGTGTCCCAGCGTCTCGATGAGCGCCTTGAGATCCTCCGCGTGCTCCTCCTCTTTCGCAAGGATCTTTTCGATCAGGCGGCGACTCACGGTATCGGCGAGCTGGATCTCGGGGATCTCGCCGATCTGAGCTTGGAGGTCGGGGTCCAGCACGGGGAATGTGATCTCGACGCGGCGGTCGAGGTTGCGAGGCATCCAGTCCGCGGAGGCTCGCGGCGGAGTGGGCTCGTCAGCGGCACGTCAGGTCGACGGGCAATCCGGGCGAGCCCCTTGGCGGCCACGCGGAACTTGGCCTTACCTTCATCGGTGAGGGGGCGCTCGTCGTCGGGAACGTCTGGCGGTCCTCTGGGCACTGCGGCGGCGTGGCGGATGAGCAGGAGCTTCCTGGATCTTTGCAAGTCACGAATCAAGCAGCGGTCGATCATCGACCTAGGCGCCCGGCGCCTCCTGCGCGGTGGTGTCGCTGGGAGCGAAGTCCATGCGCTCCCAGAGCGATTCGCTCATCGGCGCGCTGTCGAGGACGCGGCTCAGCTCCATCGGCGTCGTGATGGGGCCGTGCTCGGCGCGAAACTGTACGATCGCCGTCGCCTCTCGCGGGCCGATGCCGGGCAACTCCAGCAGCTCGCCGGGATTCACCAGATTGACCCTGACCTTCGTCGTTGAACGGTTCTGACTCATGGCGGCCCTCAGATGCGGCCAGCCACAAACAGGATGATGAGAATCATGAGCACGAGGCCGACGGCTCCGCTCGGGCCATAGCCCCAGCGACGGCTGTGAGACCACGTTGGCAGCGCCCCGGGGAGCCGACGAAACCGGCTCGCCACACTCCACGCAGGTGCCGTACTCACCCTCGTTCAGCGCCAGAGACGGTTCACGCGCTCCACCAGCAGTTCGCGCGTGGCGAGTTGCTCTAACGGAGCCCGAAATAGCTCAGAAGGAACAAAACGACGACGATGACACCGATGAGAGTGAAGATGCTATTCATGCGGCCCTCCTTTCACGTTGGGATCGCGCAAGCTGTGTGCGCGATCTCTGCCGGCAACCGGCAAGAGCTATGTGATGCTGCGGCCGGTCTCGTTCGGTCTCCTGACGTCGCTCCGCTTCGGAGGCCGATGAAGCGGGAGGAAGCGACAGAAACCCCGCACCAAGACCGGCCCGACTGAATCGGCCTGCCGATTGGACCTTGGTCCGAGTCGGGCTCAGGCGTGCGCGCTTCGTCCCAGAGTGACGCGATACACCGCCAGCAGGATGATCGAGCCGATGACCGCCATGACGAAGCCCACGGGATCGCCTTCTCCGTACCAGCCGGTCAAACGGCCCACGAACCCACCGACGAGAGCGCCCACGATTCCGAGGATGGCCGTGAGGATAAAGCCACCCGGATCGCGCCCCGGCATGAGGAACTTGGCGACGATGCCGACGACAAGACCGAACAAGATCCATCCGATAATGTGCATGGATTTCTCCTCGGCCGCCTTTGGCGGCTCAATGTGTTGAAGTCTCCGATCACTCGCCGTGAAGGTGTCGACACACCCTGAGTCTAGTCAATGCCATCCGGCCTGCCTATTGGACCTTGGTCCACTCCGACTGCCCGAGGACAAAGATCGCAACGGGCAGGAGAAGGGCCGCTTAGGACAATCAGGACTGTCACCGCTATGGCTTTCGAGCTCCGACAATGACCAACGCCACTCCGGCGGCAAGCGCCAATACGCCGACGATCGGGGGCAGGGGAATCTTCTTGTCCTTGTCGACCGTGGCCTTGAGCGGTCCAAGGTCAACGACCGTCTCGCGTGTCGTGTACGTGATGCCCTGGTAGGCTAAGGCGACCACGCCGAGAATGATCAGGGCGATACCGATGAGAGTCGTCGCTTTCACAGTGTCATATCCTTTCTCGTGAGAGACACCCTTAAGACCGGAGAAGCGACACCCTATCGATGCTTCTCACGTTGTTGGTGCTGGGCGAATCGCTTCCTGCCCTGCTCGGAGAGCCTCGCCGACGTGCTCCTTCGTGTCCTGCAAGAATTCGTCGGCGCGACGCAGGGCATTCCCGCCGCGGTCCAGCACCTTCCCGGTGCTCTCCTCTACCGCCCGGATGCCCTCTGCGGCCTTGATGCGCACCCCCCGAGTCTTTTCCCCCAAATAGTCCTCGATCGTTCTTCCCCAGAGCCCTACGATGACTGCGCCGGTGATCGTTCCCAGGACGAAAGCCTCACTCGTTCGCATGTGCGGTCCTCCTCTTTTGATGTCGTGTATGCGGCCAGCGGCTAGTCAGCTCGAACGTCGACCAGATGTTCAGCCAGGAACCAGACTTGGAGCTCATTCGTGCGCAGGACGCTGCTCACGAGGAGATCGTTCGTGCCGTCGTCTCCGTGGTCGGCGGCTGCCTTTGCCGCTTGGCGGACCTCCCGGATCACGATCTCGTGGGCCTCGAGAAGCCGCAAGAGCTGAACCGGCGCCTCCTCCCGGCCACGGGGAGGCCGTGGAACGCGGGTGATCTCGGCGACATCGGCGGCCATCGCGACGCTCAGGCCCCCGAGCAGCTGGATACGCTCAGCAATTGCATCGATGAGCTTCACCTGTTCCTCGTAGTGCTTGTCGAAGAGCAGGTGAAGCTGGTAGAAGGTCCCGCCGGCGACCTGCCAGTGGTGCTTCTTGTAGAGATCGCGGAGGGTCATCGTATCGGCGAGGATCTGATTCAGGTCCTCCACGCTGTCAGCGCAGACCGACTCGTCGAGCGCGATCGGCAGCAGGACGATCGTCCCGAAGGCTTGAATCTCCTTGCCCCGTTGATCAATGGCAGGTACTGTCGGGCTCAAAGGGGGGCGAGAACTCTTTATTGAAATGGCAGTCACGGCACGCCCAGCTCGTGTTGGGCTGGAAGCGGCATGCCCATCGCTTTTGTTATTCATATCTTTCCTCCTGAACCACGCTTGACCTGATGAGAGTCGGGATTTCTCAGCCGGAATATTCGGCCTGGGTCAACACGCGACCCATTCCGATTCCCCTAGCGCCGGACTGAGATTCCCGGAAGGTCGCCGGCTTGCGACGGGCCGATGCCCACGCCGCGACTTGATTTCTCGAGATCGAGCATCCGAGGGAGCGCGGGTCCGTCGTCGGCGATTTCAAGTCGCGTGATCTGCTCAAACCGACGGACCTTCTCCTTGATGACACCGGCGGCGGCCAGGGCCTCCTCCAGGCGCTCGCGACCGTAGGCGTCGAGCTTGTGCGTGCTTTCGAGTAACTCCAAGTTGATCATGACGGCCATCAGCGGGTTGTTGATCTCGTGGCTGACCGCGGCGGCGAGGGTGGCGACCGAGCGGAGAGTCTCGGCCTCCTGGTCCGCTCTCTCCGCCCTGGCAGGGCCGTTTGCGTCGGTCCGCCCTGTCTGGTCTGCGATGGGGCTCCGCTTCTTCTTCCAGCGCTCTTCGCCCCTTGCTGTGACTTTCATCGGTTTCATTCGCCGCTCTGCCGACGCCTGAGGCGCTAGCCTGCTCATTCGCGTCGTCTCTCGTGGGACTCTTCTGTTGCGAACAAGCGGGTGAAAAAGGTCTTCACGCGCTGGCCGAAGAACACGGCGTCGGTGCACACGTTCTTCCGCGCGCTCTTGGTCTGGAGTTCGGCGGCCTTCCCCAACTCCTGAAGTTTCTGAGTAGGGACCGCGAGCTGCGGTCTGCGGAGAGCCGCCGCACGCCGTCCCCGCCGTGATGCGCGCAGCCGATCACAGTCATGTGATTCCCTCGTGTGACGGGCTCAGCACGAGCTTGACCCACGTCTTCGTATTGAAGTTGTACTGGAAGACCTCTCCTTCTTTGTCGAGTGCGAAGAGGTCGTTTTGCGAGGCGCAGATTTGGATGAGCTTCCCCATGTCTGTGCTCCTGGCGGCAGGGTCCGCCAAGGCTCGGGCACCCGCACGCCAACTTGATTGCATCAGATGGAGATTCATGTCCTAAGCGCTTTTGCGCAGCTTCTCGAGATAGTGTGACAGCTTCGCGATCTCAACATACTCGTCCCGTCGATCGCCGAGCGTCAGGCGGTAGCCACGCTCACTATCCTGCCGCCAGCCGACGATCAGACCGCTCTTGTATGCTTTGGTGAGAAGGTCGCGATCGTTTCCCGACATTTCCGCGAGCGTCGGTGGTACAGGAACCTTAACCTTTGTCCGTTTTTGTCTCATGGTTCGGCTGTCCTTGCCACAGCATGGTGGCCTCGTGTGTTGGTCTCAACCATTGTATCAATGATCCGACCCGATATCCTCATTTCGCGCTTGACTCCACATATATCATCGATATAAATTATATGTCAAGTATCGAGTATATAAATGAAGAAATAGGTGGAGGTAGTGTGATGTTCGAGACTAAGACTAAAGTTCTCCTCATTCTTTCCCAGGACGTCCTGGATCGGGCCCGGGTCCTTGCGGGGAAGGCGACAACCGCACTCAAACTCCCGGTGAGCCTTCAGATCATCCTCCGGGCCCTCATCGAGGAGGGGCTGAAGCGGGATGGCGACCGGAAACTCCTTGCCAACGTTGAGGATCAGGCCAAGGTGGTCCGCCACATCCGGCGCGTGGCGCGCCAAGGAAAGCGAGCTGAGGGGGAACACGAAGCCCGACGGTCTGGAAACCGGCGGGGGCCGAGCGGTCGTGAGCGGCAGAGGGGCCAGAAGTAACGAGGAGGATACAGGAACGAACCAGGGACCAGGCGAGTCGGAGCGAGTGGGGCTCCGCGCAGGCAAACGTGACGACGACAAGCAACGACTGTCAATGTCTTTGCGAGGAGGCGGCGATGTGGACACGGGGAGGTGTGGTGATAGTGACCACGGCGGTGGCGGTGATGACCCTCGGCTGCTCCCAGCCGTCAGGAACGGCAGCGGTGATCGAGGATAAAGCCTACACAGTGACGCCGGCCTCGGTGCAGGTGAAGGCCGGGATCGTGACGGGTGAGGTCACGGAGATGAAGGTCACGGAGCGGATCGAGAAGGGCTCCGGCCGCCTCGTCTCTCCGGCGAAGCTCACGGGGATTCTCAAGCTGAAGAATAGCTCCAAGGATCAGGCCGTCCGCCTTGTTGGGGGAAAGATCCAGTACATCGATGCCCAGGGGCAGCCTATCAAGGTCGAGGAGACGCGGACCGAACCGACCATTAAGTTTGCCACGTACGGCTCGGAGCGGCTCGATCCCGGCCAGGATGCGACCCAGTCCGTGGACGTGGACTTCCCCGCCGAGGCCCTGAAGGCGAAGAAGCTGAAGGAGATCCGCCTCGAGCTCACGTACATCCCATCACCGTACAAAGAGGAAACAGTCAACTTCACCGTATCCATCAGCGAGAGCAAGTAACGGGAGGGAGGGCCGTCTCATGTCGAGTCGCGTGCTTGCCCGCATAGCTACCACAGGCATCTACCTGCTGCGCGGCGTCCCGCGCGACCTTCAGCGCACCGCGCGCGTCCGCGCAGTGCGCGAGGGGACCACGCTGCGCTGGGTGCTCCTGCAAGCGTTGCGCGGGTACGCAGCGGGAACCTGGAGACCACAACCAGATGCGGAGCCGCTCAAAGACGATCACGGCGACCCAGCGGTCGAGGGTGATCAGTACAATGAAGAGGGGGGCGAGGGTTGACCACCCACATCTGGATCGCCCCGCTTGTTGCCATCGCGCTGACCCAAATCGCCGTCATCGCGACATCCATTTACCTGCACCGGGCACTCGCGCATCGGGCGCTGACGGTGCATCCCCTCGCGGATGTGCTCTTTCGGACGGTGCTCTGGCTGACAACGGGACAGCGCCGCCAGGAGTGGGTGGCGGTCCATCGCAAACATCACGCGTTCACCGACCGGGAAGGTGATCCGCACAGCCCGCGGCTATTCGGCTTCTGGCGCGTCCAGCTCCTGAACGTGTACTACTACGTGCGGGAAGCGCGAAATGTCCAGACGATCCAGAGGTTCGCTTCGGATATCCACGAAGACCGACTGGACCGGGCCGTCTTCTCACGGGGCTTGGGCGGTCTCGGGCTGGGCATCGCGTTTCTGTGCCTCGTCCTCGGCGTGTGGCTCGGCCTGATTGCCGCGCTGGTGCACGCCGTCCTTTACGTCTTTGTCATCGCCCCACTCATCAACGGCGTCGGTCACTGGTGTGGAGATCAGACCTTCGAGAACACGGCGTACAACTCGCCGATGCTGGCCTGGGTGACGAGCGGCGAAAGCCTTCACAACAACCATCACGCATACCCGCGCGCGCCGAAGTTCAGCGTCCGGCGTTTCGAGTTCGATCCATCGTGGCTGGTCATCCGGATGTTGGCCGCGACCAAGCTGGTCGTCGTCATCGGCGCGCCGGCAGCGCCCCAAACGGCGGGGGTCATCCGGTGAACAGTGCAACGTGTTCGTGCTCTCTATGATCTTTTTGGGGGGTTGGTGGAAGCCCTTCACTCATTCAACTCGGCTTGGGCCGTCCGGCGAGGCGCAGGCCGGGCTGGTGGGAGGTAGTGATGTTTGAAAATAAGAGGAAAGTCCTCCTCGTTCTCTCGCCAGACGTCCTGGACCGGGCTCAGGTCTTGGCGGGGAAGGCCACGATCGCGCTCAAGCTCCCGGTGAGCATCCAGATCGTCCTCCGAGCCCTTATCAACGTCGGACTGAAGCGACGTAATCATCCTGCCCTCCTTGCCAGCGTTGAGGGTCAGGCCAAGGCGGCTCGCCACAAGCGGAGTTCGGCGCGGTGAGCAGCGGGCTTGTGGTGAACCGAGGAATGTCCGGCCTGGATCCTTCAGTTTCGAATCGCTGTCGCCTGCGTCGAACGAGAATCTCATCGAGAGAGGGAGCTCAGGGACGAGTCGACCGTGCGCTTCAGACGAGAGAGGTCGCGAACGTGCACCCCGAACTCGAACGGCGGCGAGGGTGGTGCTGAATAACGTTGCGGCCGTGTGCATCGTTACCGCCCTGGTCGTCGTGTTTGCCACGATCTTCGGAGCGGTAGAGCTCCTGTGGAAAGTGCTGCGCGCGGCTCGGCGTATGGGCTGACTACGTCAAGCGAAGGCTCTCCCGAACTCGGAACGTAGGGCTCACTTGGTTAGACGTCGCCACATCTCATCCGTTAAAGTCCTCCTAATAACTCCATCTGACCGGACACTTATCTGGATTCGATGATCTACATATATGTTATATATAACTTATATATAATTTCCTTGACAAGTGAAGTGAATCACCCTACTCTGCTTAACAGCATGAGCAATGTATGCTCGTTGCTTCAGGTCATCTGGACTAAGTCAGGTTATCTGGATGTTCTCGTCTTAGCGACCAAGGAGGTCCACCATGTTTGCTCGTACTGTTCGCATGCAGCTGAAGCCGAATAGCGTTCCGGAGTTTACTCTGACGGTTGAAAAGGAAATCATTCCCCTCCTTCGGAAACAGCAGGGCTTCAAGGATGAAATCACGTTCCTCCCCTCGGACGGAAAGGAAGCGGTCGCAATCAGTCTGTGGGAGCAGAAGGAGAACGCGGAAGCTTATCACCGCGGAGCCTATCCAGAAGCGCTGAAGGCCATGGGGAAAGTGGTTGAGGGGACTCCTCAGGTTCAGAACTCGGAGGTTTCCAACTCGACCTGGCACAAGATCGCCGCTCGGTAGACAGTCGGAGCCTTTGCGTCGATGGGGGCGGACTTGGCCGCCCCCATCGTAGCTGGCACACGAGCGTCCAAGACCGGCGGCCTTAGCCGCGGAGGAGGAGTGTCATGAAGGCACTTCTAGCGTTTCTCATCGTCGTGCTCGTACTGTTTGGAGGCTTCACGGTTACCCGGGCCGAGGACTTGAAGGACAAGGTCAGGGTTGAGATCGAGAGTGTGGGTCTGCATCCGGGGATGGACCCGGGGATGTATGTCTGCGCCTTGGGCCACCTCCACATCAAGGGGAAGGTGCAGAATGTATCCGACGTGACCTTGGGCCAGATCAAGGTGGGCGGGAAGGCGTTCGACTCTGCCGGGAAGCTCCTCGGCACTGCCGCGACTTCGACGAAAGAAGAGAACCTCGCTCCGAACACGAAGGCCGAAATGAACCTGGAGTTTCTCACCGTCGTCGGGTCGACGATTCAGCAAGTGAAGCGGCACGAAGTCACGGTGACTGCGGCTTCACCGAAACAGTGAGAGCCCGATCCCGGATTCGGTGAGGGTGGATTGAGTCGATGGCGCTGAAAGCGATAGTGATCACGAGCTTCCAAGGCTGCGCTCGTCAGGAGCGCGATTTGGTGAGACGCGATTCCCGACTCGAGGAAATGCGAAGCGTCGCTCCCCCCACACTCTCCGGGAGTTGGCCGGCTTCCTCGGCATCAATCCGAATACAGTCGCGAGACCGCCACAACCTGGAGCAGTCGATGCAAAGAGGAACGGCGATGTGGACACGGGCAGGCGTGATGATCGTGACCGCAGCGGCGGTTGCGGGGTTGCTCGGCTGCGCCGAAGGACGTTGGGTGCCGGCACGGGCGGTCGAGGACAAGACTTATACGGTAACGCTGGCCGCGATGTCGGTGAAGGCCGGAATCGTCACCGGTGAGGCGACGGAGCTCAAGGTTACGGAGCAAGTCGACAAAGGCTCCGGCCGCGTCATCGCCCCGGCGAAGCTCACGGGGAAGGTGGTACTGGAGAATGGCTCGGCGAATCAGACTCTCCGCCTGGTCACGGGCAAGATCCATCACATCGACACCCAGGGCCAGCCGGTCAAGCTCGAAGAAACAGAGTGGGCCCTCAAGTTCCCCACGTCACCGTACCAGGAGGAGACGGTCACTTCACCGTGTCGATCGGCGGGGGGGAGTAAGTCCAGGGGATGGTTCCCTCCTGGGAGTCACCTCCGACTCCGGCTCGGAAGCCTCCAGGGGTTCGTGTTTGTGCATGCGCAGCCCGCTGATGCTCCCGAGCTTTCCTGGCTGTCGGAAGCGGGGGCAAGTTTCTTCACCGGGAGCGGGAGCACACGTTGCGACAGGTGGTGGGATCGCGGGCCAGGACTTGGTAATTTCGCGTGATGGAGGACGGCCATGGTCAAGTGCGCAACGTGCAACCGAGAACTCAAGGATGAAGGGCAAAGATTCTGCAACGAGTGCAACCGTGGCTTCGGCAAGAAGCCGGGGCAGGGCACACCGGGATCACCAGGAAGAACTGCTGCGAGAAGGCGCCGCAGGCGCGGACGCTAACGTGTAAGGCCCGGATCTACTCTGACAATCGTCGTACGAGGGCAACAGTGCCCTGATCGAACTGGCGTTTACTAGCAGGATTCTGAAATGAGGCGCTGCTCTTTCGCCACTGACAAGGGCAAGCATCCCATTTCCCTGATGCGAATGGACTACTGGAGGATGGGGCTGGCCGTGACGAGCCCAGCGGTTCGCTGCACGATGCCGCATATCTCCCATTGCGCGCGGCGGTGTAGGAGCATATGATGGAGCACGTGGTGAGCTTGCTCGTTTCTCGCTATTCCGTTCGGCGGCGTGGGTGTACGGGGACGGCCGACCCAGGAGTCGGATTGCATCGTTTGAGAGGCTACGGGTATGGGGTTCTATTTCGGCGCTGAAGGGAAGGCGGAGACGGCAGACATGAGCCCCACGTTGACTGCGGGCGAATACGTCAGCATTCTCTCGCACTCGATCGAAACTCTCTATGTAGGCTCGCATCGTCGGTATTGGTCGTGCGACCTTGCCGGCAGTGACCTCCTGATCGGACGGGCCGATCAGGTGGTGGAGAGTTTCTCAAAGCTCGTTCGTCAAGACCCGAGTGATCCCGTGGCGCGCCGCATGCTGGGCGTGGCCCTGCTCTATCAGGGGAATATCGCCTTCGCGATCAAGCAATTCGAGACCGCGCGTCAGCTCTTGAAACGTGAGGCAAGGAAGGACCCGTCTTTTAGCCACGCCGTCCTCATCCAATTGGAAGCGGCGCTGCTCCGCCTGCTCTTGATTCCGATGTACTCGGCCTTTGGACGACGTGACGCGGCGATGCGCCTGGCCAAGGAGGCGTTCATCCTCTAAGTAGGCTGCTGAAAAAGGCCCATCTGCGGCGTTGGCTTCGTCGCTCGTCGTTGCAACGTACATCCAAGTACGCCTCACTCCTCGCTTCCTCGCCGCCTTGCATCTGGACCTTTTTGAGCGGCCTCTGCACGTTTCTGTCAGTCTTTCTTTTGGCGACCACTCGCGCCGTGCCGAGAAGTGAGCCTATTCGGGGTCCGGGGCCTGGGGCCTGGGGCTTGTTCGATCAGCCGTTGCGGACCCCTGACCCCTAGCCCCTGTCCCCAGAACACTGAACGAAGAGATGCGAAGCCTATCGGCACGGCGCAGCCGCTAAAGGTCGTTTCCTGAATACGACTGGTTGTAGGACTTGTTGCAGAGCGGGAAGTCCGGGACGATGTTCTTGAGCAGCGCGTAGGAAAGCGAGCGCCAGTTCAGGAACGACGGGTCCATGATCTTCACCCGATACAGCCTCCCGGCTGTGTCCGCCATCACCCAATGCACGATGGCGCCACGCCATCCCTCGACGACTGAAAACCGCGGCTCAAATGAAGGCAGCGCCCCCAGCGGAACAGAGAGCGGGCCTGGAGGCAGCCGGTCGAGCGCCTGCCGGATGAGTCGCACCGACTCCCGCGCCTCGTCCACGCGGACGAGGGTCCTGGCTTTGACGTCTCCTGATTCCAGCACCGGGACCCGCAGCTCCAGCTCTCCATAGGCTGCAAACGGATGATCGCGCCGGGCATCGACATCGATCCCTGATGCCCGGGCAACGAACCCGAGCACGCCGTGATCGCGAGCCGTGCGCGTGGTGAGCCGGCCCGTGCCTTCCAGACGGTCCATCACCAGCGTGTTTGCGAGGGTGATCTGGACAACCTCCTCGAAGTCCTTGAGTGCGGATTCGATCTCGCGCGCGAGGTTGGAATCGTGAGGCAGATCCTGGGCCACCCCACCCGGGACCAGGCTGCCGCGCAGCAGCCGGCTCCCCGTCACGCGCTTATTGAGCCGGAGCAGCCGCTCCCTGATTCTAAAGCAGTGCGCGTGCGCGAAGGCGAAGCCGGTGTCGTTTGCGATCATCCCGAAATCGGCCACGTGGTTGTAGAGCCGCTCCAGCTCCAGAAGAACCAAGCGAAGGTAACGCGCCCGCGGCGGCACACTGACTCCGGCGAGTGCCTCAACCGCCTGGCAGAACGCCAAGGTGTGCCCGATCGTTGTGTCGCCGGAGACGCGCTCGGCCAGTTCGACGCCCTCGGAAGGCGTCCGCCCCTCGAACAGCTTCTCGGTCCCTTTGTGGGTGAAGTAGAAGCGCGACTTCATGTCGATGATGGTCTCGCCGACGACGCTGAAGCGGAAGTGGCCCGGCTCGATGATCCCGGCGTGCACCGGGCCTACCGGGATCTCGTAGACGCCCTCGCCTCCAACCTCCTGAAAGGGGAATGAGCTGCCGTCGTCAGAAAACTCTCGCGGCCCGGCGTCTTTCCTGAGTGGGAAGTAGTCGGTGGGCCAGAACCCGTGGCGCACCAGCGGCCGCGGGTCCGGGTGCCCCGCCGGGACGATCCCGAGGAGATCGAAGATCTCTCGCTCGAACCGGGATGCGGGGTAATAGAGGGTCGCGAGAGAGTCGATCGTGGGGTCCTCCGCCGGGATCGGGACCGCAGCGTCGAGAAACCAGTCTTCGCGCTGCTGGGCGAAGAGGTAGTGCACTTCGAATCCCCCTTGATCCGCTCGGCGGTCGTTCCCCACCATGAGCGTGAGTTGCGCGCCGAATCTCTCGCTCAGCAGTCTGAACAGCTCGCGGACAGTTGCCCGGTCGACCCGGCAATGAAGCTCGTTCCCCCGCGCCACCCGGATCGAAGTCACGCGTCCCGGCAAGGCGTGAGCGAAGGCCTCGATGACCGGGGCAAATTCTTTCATTGCGTGGTGATCTCCACGACCTGGTCCAGGAGTTGGCTGACCGGTGACGGCAGCAGGAGTCCAAGAGCAAGGAGGATCAGCAGGCAGAGCCCCAGAGGCACCAGCGCCCAGGGCTCTCGCTCTCCGATCGGCGTCGCGTCCGGCGGCGCGCCGTAGAGCATCCGGTTCAAATGCCTGACCAGCGCAACGAAGGCCACGACAAGCAGCAGCAGCACGAGACCCATAAGCCAGCCCCGCCCGGCCGCAAAGCCCGCGCGAACGAGCGCGAACTCTGAGATGAAGAGGCCGAACGGCGGGAGCCCTACGATCGCGAACATCCCCGCCGCGAAGAACCCTGCGGTGACCGGCATGACTCTGGCCAAGCCGGCGACCTGCGCGATGCCCGTTGTCTGATAGCGCTGCTGCACCCGGCCCGCGAGAAGAAACATCATCGACTTGGCCACCGCGTGATTGACCATGTGCAGCATGGCGGCGAACACTCCCAATGGGCCGAGCGCCAACCCCAGGCAGGTGAGGCCCGTGTGCTCGATACTCGAGTACGCCAGCATCCGCTTGTAATTCCGCTGCGCGATCAGACTGAACGCCGAGATGACCAGGGACACGAGACTCAGCGCGATGAGGAGCCGGTCCGTGAACGCTGGGCCCACAGCCGCGTCGACAACGGTCTTCCAGCGGACAATCGCGTAAATGGCCACGCCCAGCAGCACCCCGGACATCATCGCCGACAACGGCGATGGGGACTCGGAATGGGCATCCGGCAGCCACGTGTGCATGGGCGCGAGCCCGGCCTTGGTGCCGTATCCGATCAGGATGAAGACAAACGCGAGCTTGAGCACCTCGGCGTGCAGGGACGGCGCCGATGCCACGAGCACCGTCCAGTTGAGCGCGGAGGCTTGTTCACCCGCGAGGTTGACGAAGTCGAAGTAGCCCAGCACCGTCCCGACGAATGCGAGCGCGATTCCGACGGACCCGATCAGGATGTACTTCCAGGACGCCTCCACCGAAGCCTTGGTGACATGGAGCGGGACGAGCATCGCCGAGGTGATCGTCGTCGCCTCGATCGCCACCCACATCACGCCCACGTTGTGCGTAGTCACCGCCAAGAGCATGGTGAACGCGAACAGGTTAGAATACACGCGATAGCTCCTGCGCTCCGGATCGTGGTAGCCGTCTTCGGCAGCCAGCCCAGGGCCAAGCCACGCCGCAAGGCCTGCGACAAAGCTGACACAGAGGGCGAGGAGGACTGACAACCCGTCGGCCCTCAGAAATTCTCCGGGGCCCGCGGTCAAGACATCTCCTTGCAGCGCGCGGGCCCAGAGCGCCACCGCGGCACCCAGGGGAGCAAGCGAGAGCAGGGCCGTCACCCAGCCCACGAAGGGACGATATGGCCTGACGAGCGCGGCGAGCACGGCCGCCAGGAGTGGCGGGAGCAGGAGCAGGGCAAATACTATCACCAGCCTCCTTCGCTCAGTGCCTCAGTCGCCCAAGCTGGTCGACGTCGCTGCTTTCGAACGTTTCTCGGATCCGGTAAATGAAAATTTGCATCACGATGAATCCCAGCAGCAGGTCGAGGAAGACGCCGATCTCCACGACCAGCGGAATGCCGTAGGTCCCGAGCACCGCGAGGAGGGCGATGCCGTTCTCCAGCATGAGGAACCCGATCACCTGCGTCAGCGCTTTTTTCCGGCTGGCGATCACAAAGAGGCTCACGAAGATGAGGCCGAGCGCAAGAGGGATGCCAGCGCGGGTCGGGAGCTGGCTCAGCGCGACGAGAGGGCGGGCCAGCGCGTAAGCGAACAGGACGAGCAATCCGGAGATCAGCAGCGAGGTCGCCGTATTGACGTAGGGCTGGAGCTCTCGCTCGGCGCCGTACCGCTGCTCCATCCGCCGCAAGAGCCTTGGGATGACCAGCCCCTTCAACAGCAGAAGCAGCGCCGCGACAAAGTACAGCTCCGGGTCCCGATGAAAGTACGCGACAGTCGCGACGACCCCGGCCAGGACCAGTGACTGCCAGAGAAACGCTGTGACGTATGCGTGGACACTCCGGCGCCACAAGAGAATGAGCCCGAATATCAGTGTGAGGCTCGATCCGAGCACAGCCATCTGCGAAAACACCGAGTTCATTGCTTACCTCAAGAGGAAGGAGGACGTGATGGCCAGCAGGGCCAGGAGAAATGACGTGCTGAGCAGCTCCGGCACCCTGAACAGGCGGAGCTTTGCCACTCGAGTTTCCAGCACGGCTAGCGCCACGGCCAGGAGAACGAGCTTGAGCAGTAAGGTGACCACCGCCCAGGCGAGCGCGCCGAGCGTGAGCGTCGTTGCCACACCCCACGGGAAAAAGAGATTGGCGAGCAGCGAGAAGAAGACGAAGAGCTTCAGCCAGGACCCACATTGGAGCAAGGCGAGATATCTCCCGGAATACTCGAGAATCATGGCCTCGTGGATCATCGTCAGCTCGAGGTGTGTCGCCGGGTTGTCCACCGGGAGACGGCCAGCCTCGGCGATGGTGACAATAGCGAGCGCGGCAAACGCTAAGAGGTGCCCAGGGGTCAGCACTGTCGAGGGCTCGCTCATCGTCGCCATAACAATCGCCCCGAGGTTCGTCGATCCGGCCCCAAGGGCCAGCGAGAAGATCGCGGTGGCGATGGTCGGCTCAGAGAGCGCGGCGACGGTCACCGCGCGGCTCGACCCCATGCCGCCAAAGGCGGAGCCAACATCAAGGCCTGCCAGGGCCAGCCAGAAGGTCCCGAGCAAGAGCAGGTACACCACCACGAACAGGTCCCCAACCATGTCGAAGTGGCGAGGCACCACGAGCAGAGGAACGAGAAAGGCGATCGCCAGCGTGCTCGCAAAGAGCACGTAAGGCGCGAAGCGAAACAGCCATGACGCATTCCCGGAGACGACGGCTTCCTTGCGAAAGAGCTTCCGAAGCTCTCGGTACGGCTGCCACGGCGGCGGGCCCGAACGGCTTTGGAGCCTCGCCTTGACCCAGCGGATGAAGCCCACCAGGCCCGGCGCAAGAGCAAGGGCGAGGAACGGCTGGAAGACTTCAACGAGCCATTCGCTCATGGCGCCCACCACGCAAGAGCCAGCAACGCCACAAGACCGACAAGCATGTAGGTCAGGTAAAGGCCCAGCCAGCCGGCTTGGATCCAGCGGACTCGATCGGCGATCTGCCGAAACAGCCTGATGAGCGGTTGATAGAGGAGCTTTTCGAACCAGGGATGGATCTCAGTTTGATACTCGATGGACTGGACGAAGTATTTGGACTCCGGGTGAAAGTCGATCGAGAGATCTTGCGTCGGCCGATAGAGCTCCGCAAAGACCCGCCGCAGCGGCTCCGCGAACGCGGTCGCCGTGTATTGCATGCGCGGCGTCTGCCCGATCCTGCCGCACCCCCAGGTGTCCCCGATACGAATTCGACGATTTGCGCCAATCAGCCAGAGAGCAAGCGGGACGAGCCCGAGCAGGAGAAGTAACCCGGCCGCCAGCAACGGGGAAGACATGGAGCCGAACGTCCCAGGGATACTGAGCGGGAACGACACCGTAAGCGTCGCCGCGCCCGAAGGGAGCCTGCCAAGCCCTGCGAGAGCACGCCCCAGCACGGGAACAACAAAGAACGGGATCAATCCGAGCCCGACACAGGCGAGCGCCAGGATTCCCATGCCCACCTGCATTGAGGCAGGAGATTCGTGCGCCTCTTCCGCCGCTCGGGAGCGGGGGATCGCAAGAAATGTGATTCCAAACGCTTTCACGAAGCACGCCATGGCGAGGCCTCCCGTCAGCGCGAGCAGTGCGACCGCGATCGGCATAATCAGGGCGACCGACGGTTGAGGGATCTGGGAGCCGCCGAGCAGGGTTTGGAACACGAGCCATTCAGACGCGAATCCGTTCAGCGGCGGGAGCGCCGAGATCGACGCGGCGCCGATCAGGAACGCCAGCGCGGTCCGCGGCATCCTCTTGATGAGCCCGCCCATCTCCTCCATGTTTCGCGTGCGCGTGGCGTGGAGCACCGAGCCCGCTCCGAGAAAGAGCAGGCCCTTGAAGCACGCGTGATTGATGGTGTGGTAAAGGCCCGCAACGAAGCCGAGGACCGCCAGCGTCATCAATCCATAACTCTGAAACATCAACCCGGCGCCGATGCCGATGAAGATGATGCCGATATTCTCGACCGAGTGATACGCGAGCAGCCGTTTCAGATCGTGCTCCATCAAGGCGTAGAGCACACCGAAGACGGCCGAGGCGACCCCCAACGCGAGCACCAGACCGCCCCACCAAGCCGGACCGCCGCCCAGCAGATCGAGCACGACACGGCAGAAGCCATACACGCCCATCTTGATGACCACCCCTGACATCAGCGCGGACACATGGCTCGGCGCAACGGGGTGCGCCATCGGAAGCCAGATGTGCAGGGGAATCAAGCCTGCTTTCGCGCTGAACCCGAACAGTGCGAGGAGGAAGATCATGTTCCGGTGGGCCAGGGCGGGGGCGTTGGCCCGCAGGCTGTCGAAGGCGGCTGCCGGGTCGCCGGCGGAGAGGAGAAAGAACATTGCCAGCAGCGCGGCGAATCCGACGTGAGTAATGGCGATGTACCAGTTCGCGGCGCGGATCGTGGCAAGCTCGTCATGCTCCGTGAGCACCAGGAGATAGGCCACGAGGGACATGGCCTCCCACAGGAGGAGGAACGTCAGCACATTATCGGCCATCACCTGGAGCGTCAGGGTGAGGAGCAGCAGATTGAACAACGCTCCGAGCCTCCGGAGGGAGTAACGGCCTTGGTATGACGCGGAGTAGCCGTATCCGAAGACGGCCGAGGCCACCCCAACGAGCGCGACGACAATGAGGAAGAACGCGCTGAGCCCATCGATGCGGAGTGCGAGCCCGGTTAAGGGGAGAACACCGAGGACTGCGGTAAAGACCGAGCCTGTCGTGAGCGCCGCGATGCCCAGGCCGAGTGAGACCAGAGCGCCCGAACCCGCGCCCAAAGCGCCAAGGGCGCGTCCCCATCGGTCATTGCTCAAGAACGCCGCGAGCGCGCCCGCGAGATAACAGACGACTGCGCCGGCCACGAGAACACCCGGTGGCGTCATGTCCAGGATCACTTTCCGGGAAGACGATCGAGCGCCGCCAGGATTCCGCGCAGAATGTCGGCGGGCTCTGGGGGACAGCCGTGAACGAAGACATCGACCGGGATCACCGCGTCCACGCTGCCCGCGACCGCGTAACTCCCTTTGAAGACGCCGCAACTTTTGGCGCAATCACCCACGGCCACCACGACCTTTGGATCCGGGGTGGCTTCGTAAGTCTTGCGGAGCGGTACTTCCATGTTGCGCGTGACCGGTCCTGTGACGAGCAGGAGATCCGCGTGACGCGGAGAGGCGACGAAGTGCAGCCCGAACCGCTCGAGGTCATAGACCGGGCTCGTCAGCCCCGTGATCTCGATCTCGCATCCGTTACAAGAGCCCGCGTCAACTTCCCGGATTGCCACAGATCGGCCGAGAGCGCGAGTTTTCATCTCCACTCGTCTCGCAAGCTCCACCGCTTCGCTCTCGCCACCGAGCGGCTCAGTGACCACCCCGACTCTCAGGATTTTGGAGAACAGTTGCATCTATCTCTTGCGCCTTTCCCGCGTCAGCTCGCGGAGCATTGTCTGGGTGCCGACGAGGTGGTTGTTGAATATCTTGCGCGCGGCGCCCAGCAAGACACCGAGCGCCCGATCACGGACCGCGTACCGGACGGTGGTGCCCTCTTTGCGTGGCTCGACAACGTTCTTCGCGCGCAGGATCGCGAGCTGCTGAGACACGATCGGCTGATCCACATCCAACAACTGTTGGAGCTCGTAGACGCTCCGTTCCCCTTCGAGCAACAGCTCCAGGATCCCAATGCGGAGCGGATGCGCCAGCGCCTTGAAGAACTCGGCCTTGAACGCTCGAAGCTGTCCCGCACGCGCATCGCCCATATCGGAATATATGATTATCACAATATTGATAAAACTTTCAAGCCGGCGTTTCGCGTTGAAGCGTGACAGCCGAGCGCGCGCGTTTCAGAACGCTGTGATGCGGGGGGTCGGGGGCCGGAGCGAGGCGCGGGGGCCGACGCTATGCTGCGTGCGAGCGGTGGTGATTCGTCCGGCCGATCCAAGGGCTCCAGAGCGCCGTCTTGCCCAGACAGCGGCAGCACTGGAAGTAGTGGCAGTATTGGCTGTGGTGTCCATCTTCGCCGAAA
>Ga0209342_10002009_pt1 | contig 22241 bp, 20 predicted proteins | sample RifCSP16_2_FD_184023 | JGI IMG/M metagenome (GOLD analysis project Ga0209342, IMG submission 184023) | Soil microbial communities from Rifle, Colorado - Rifle CSP2_sed 16_2 (SPAdes) (version 2) | ecosystem: Environmental > Terrestrial > Deep subsurface > Rock core/Sediment | place: Rifle... | reverse complement strand
GTGCAGCACCCGCACCAGGACCTGCGGCCGTCCCGCGTAGGTCCAGCCCAACTTGAGGTATCCGGGCAAGCTGTACTGATTGGGCGTGTTGAAGATCAGGTCGACGCCCTCCGCCTGGGCGCGCTCCACGGTCTGGCGGGTCAGCGTGGAGAAGACGCCGTGCCGCCGGTAGTCCGGATGGGTCGCCGTGTCCACCGCCCGCACCGCGTTGAGCGCCCGGCCGTCCACCTGGAACTTCCAGCGCATGAAGGCGCGCAGCCCGAGGATCTCCTCTCCGTCGGCGATCATCAGCAGCGAGGCGCCGCTCGGATTCTGGAAGTGCTTCCACTGCCAGAAGGCGTTGTCGCGCTGAAAGGCGCGGCCGTTCCCCAGTGACTGCCGCAGCAGCGTCAGAACGCCGGCCTCATCCGCCGGCCGGTAGGCGCGCACGGCAAACGGCTGGCTCATCGGTCGCGCACCTGGCGGTAGACGTCTTCGACGGCGGCGACCATCTGCGCCATGCCGTAGCGCCGCCGCACCTGCTGCCGGGCCCCCTCGCCGAGCCGCTCCCGCAGCGTCGCGTCACCGAGCAGCGTGAGGATCTGTGACGCCAGAGCGTCCACGTCCATGGGCTCGACGAGGACGCCGGTCTCGCCTGACCTGACCACCTCGGGGACTCCGCCCACGCGCGACGCCACCACCGGGCGGCCCAGGGCCATCGCCTCCAGCAGTGTCAGCGGCAGACCCTCGTGCACCGAGGGCAGGACGACCAGATCGGCCGCGCCCATCAGCGCGACGGCATCGGGGCGAAAGCCGGTGAAGACGACCTGTCCGTTCAGTCCGAGGCGGCGCGCCTCCGCAGCCAGGCTCTCCGCCAGCGGCCCCAGCCCGACCAGCAGAAACCGCGCCCGCGGCTCGTGGTCGATCACGCGGCGCGCCGCGGCCAGCAGGTAGCGGTGCCCCTTCTTGGGGACCAGGTTGGCCACGTGCACCACGACGCGCGCGTCCGGCGGAAAACCGAACTCCCGACAGACCGCCTCGCGGCTCCCCGCCTGGCCGGCCAGTTCGTCGGCGTCGATGGCGTTGGGGATCGTGACCACCCGCGGCCGTCCGCCGCGGACGTACCGCTGCACGCGCGTGGCGACCTCCTGCGAGACGGCGATCACGGCGTCGTTGGCCCGATAGGTGGCGGCGTTCAGCAGGCGCGTCGGCAGGCGGTAGCGGGAGGGCACGTTGTGCTCGGTGTAGACCAGCCACCGCGCGCCGCTCCGCCGCCGGATCAATCGCGCCAGCACCCCGGGCACCGGCAGGTGCGCGTGCACCAGGTCGACCCGCTCGCGTCGCAGCAAGCCAGCCAGGCGTGACAGCACACCCCAGTCGGCGGCGCGCCGCATGCTGAGGCAGTGGACCGGAATCCCGGCCTGCTCGAATGCGGGTACCAGCGCATTCTTCCAGGGCAGCAGGTAGGCCACCTGATAAGCGTATCGCCGCCGGTCGAGGTACGGGATGGCCCGCTCCAGCAGCCGCTCCGCCCCGCCCACGCCGAGCCCTTTGATCAGCACCATGACCCGGACGGGTGCGTCCTCGCTCATGCGGACCGCCGCTCCCGGAGCAGCGTCATGTAGGCCTCGCCGTAGGCGCGGGCCACGGTGGAGATCTCGAACCGCCGGTAGCGCGACCGCGCCGCCTCCCCCATCGCCCGTCGCCGCATACCGTCCCGCAGCAGTTCTGCGACCGCCTGCGTCAGTCGGTTCTGATCGCCCGGCGGGACCAGCCGCCCGGTGACCTGATCCTCGACGACCTCCGGCACGCCGCCCACGGCATAGGCGACCGCGGGCAGACCGGCCATCCCCGCCTCGATCAGCGCGGCCGGCATCCCCTCGCTGCTGCTCGGCAGCACGAAGAGGTCGGCGGCGGAGAAGTATGGCCCTGGGCGCTGCTGCGGCGACTGCAGGTGGATGGCCTCCGCGAGGCCACGGCGCGCCGCCGCGTTTGCCAGGTGATCACGCAGGCTCCCCGCACCCAGCAGCAGCGCGTGCACGGGCAGCCCCTGCCCCCGCAGTGCCGCCACAAGATCGACGAGGGCGGCGACGTTCTTCTCCCCAGTCAGGCTGCCGACGTACAGCAGCAGATGGGCGGAAGGCGAGACCCCCAGCGCGGTCCGCACCCGCTCCCGGTCCGCGGCCGCGCTCGCAATGCGTGCCGGGCGCACCCCGTTGGGGACGACCACGACGCGCCGCGGGTCCACCCGGTCGCCCCGCACCAGATCGTCAGCGACCGCGCGCCCGACTGCCACCACCAGGTCGGCGTGCGAGAGCAGCCAGCGGTAGGTGAGCCGTCGGGTCAGCCCGCGCCGCCAGTACGATCCCATGCCGATGGCGCGATAGACTAGGCGCCAGGGGCGGCGGGAGAGCCGCCGCGCCGCGACCACGTACTTGAGGGTGGCGGCGCCGTTCGCCTGGACGATACGGCAGTCCCGCCGGTCGATGATCGAGCGCAGCGTCCAGGCCAGCCCGGGTTCGAACCGCCCCGGGCGGCCGCCACCGGCCACGTCTACCGGCAGGCCGGCATCGGCCGCCGCGGCGCCGTAGGCGTCATCCACCGCCGAGAGGCTGAGCAGCGAAACCCGCCAGCCGGCGGCGAGCTCCCGCGCCAGATCCAGGGCGAAGACCTCGGCGCCCCGCAGTTGTCCCTGTTGGATGACCTGCAGCACGCCGGTCACCGCGTCCGTCAGCCGATCTCCACGGTCTTGCCCAGCCGGCCCCGCAGGCCGTCCAGCGCACCGCGGAAAATCATCACCGTCTTTTGCAGCTTGCGCGGCTCCCGCGAGAAGATCACCTTGGCCGCCCGCCCCAGGGCGACCCGCACCAGCGAGCGTACCGTCTTGTAGGGAGACCGCTGGATGTGCCGGCGGATGTAGATCGTGTTCCGCGTCTGATAGTAGAGGCGGCTGGGGTGGCGCTTCGCCTCCAGCACGTCGGGGTTCCGTTTGTCGTGCGTGACGACGATGTCCGGCGCGCGGAGAATCTTGAACTTCCCCGTGCTGCGGGCCCGGCCGAAGAACTCTGAGTCCGCCGCCCAGAAGAAGAACTCTTCCATCGGCAGGCCGATCGCCGCCACCACGTCGCGGTGGATCAGCGGGCCGTACCACGCCTGGTGGACGCGGGTGCGACCGGTCTGCGGGTCGAACTCCGCCGGCAGCAGGATGTCGGCGACGCGGTGCGGCTGCGCCACGCGGGCCATCATCCGCTCCAGCACGTCCGGCTCCAGGACCACCTCGTCGTCGATGGCCCACAGCCAGCTCGCGCCCTCCTCGAAGGCCAGGCCCAGCCCCGTCCGATACCCGCCGCCCGACCCCACGTTGTCGGGCAGCCGGTGGTAGATCGCCGGGGAGAACTCCCCCTTGACCATCTCCGCGGTACCGTCCGTGCTGCTGTTGTCCACGACGAAGACGGCGCTGAGCGGGTACGTCTGGGCCAGCAGCGTCTCCAGACAATGGCGCAGGTTCTCCCGCCGGTTTCTGGTGACGATCACCGCCGCGACTGTTTCGAACTCCGGTTGGACGTTCGCCGCCATCAGAGACTCCCGATGCCTACATGTAGCCCAGCTGTGTCAGCCGGTCGGCGATGGCCCGTTCCTCTTCGGGCGTGAAGACGCGGGTTGTCCGCGGCCGGCAGGTCTCCCGCCACTCCTCCAGCGCACGCCGCAGCCGCCGGTACTGCTCCGGGGCCCGCGCGCGTACGTCGACCGACTCCGCGGGGTCGCTCGCCAGGTCGAAGAGCTGCTCCTCGCCCCGCCCCGTGGCGATCAACTTGAACCGTCCGTCGAGTGCCGCCTCCGCGGTCGGCCACTGCTCGAAGTCCACCAGCGGGCTGCGCCGCCGGCGCTGCCGGATCCGTTCCTCCGGCCACTGCTGCCACTCGGCGAAGACGAACTCCCGGCCGCCGTCGCTCGGCGAGAGGGTGAACGGATCCCGCCCGTGGAGGCGATCCTGCAGCGCCTCCGGCACGGGCAGACCCAGCACCCCGCCCAAGCCCGCGAATACGTCGTTCAACTGCACCATCCCGCGGACGCGCGCCGCCCCCCGGCCGGGGATGCGCACCAGGAACGGGACGTGCAGGAGCGGCTGCCAGAGGGCCATGCCGTGGCCGCTCATCTCGTGCTCCCCCAGCATCTCCCCGTGGTCGGCCAGGACCACGACCACGGTGCGCTCTGCCGCTCCCGTCCGCCGCAACATCTCCAGCAGTTGCCCGAACGCTTCGTCCACGCAGGCCAGCTCAGCGTCGTAGAGGTCGCTCAGGGCCTCCGGGTCCCCCGCCTCCCCCAGCAGCAGTGCCTCCCAGGAGAAGTGGCCGCGGAAGGCCAGCCGCCGCCGCAGCGAACGGAGGAACGAGTAGCGCGGCCGGGCGAACCGCCGCTCAAAGCGCCGCGGGGGCAGGTACTTCCAGTGGCACTCCATGTAGTTGATAAAAAGGAAGAACGGCTCGGAAAGGCGCGGCAGGAACTCCCCGACCGCCCGGTTCGTCGCCGCGGCGCCCGAATCCAGCAGGCCCAGCGTGTTCCCCGCCCAGCGCTGCCAGCGGCGGCGCAGGCGGGGATTGAACTCCCGCCGCGAGAGGACCCGGCCGACACCCTGGGCCAGACCGGACGTCCGGCCCACCAGGGGATTGTTTGAGACCAGGACGGTGCTGTAGCCGGAGGCGCCCAGGTGCGCGGCCATCGTCGTCGCGCCCGGCGCCAGGATGGGCACAGGATAGTCGGCGCCGTGCTCCCGCGGGTAGAGGCCGGTAAAGAAGCTGGCGTGGCTCGGCACCGTCCAGGGCGACGGCGTGATCATGCGCTCGAAGAGCAGCGCGTCCCGGGCAAAGGCGTCGACGTGGGGCGTCGTCGGCCGGCCGTAGCCGTAGCAGCCGAAGCGGTCGGCTCGGGCCGCGTCGAAGGTGACCACGACAACGTTCCGACGTTCGCGGGTCATGCGGGCTGCCGCTTCCTTTCCACGTAGGCCGCGATGGCGCCTAACGTGCCGAAGTTCTCCGGCACGATCTCCTCGTCCTTGACCTCCACGGCGAACTGCTCTTCCAGGAAGGAGACCAGCATAAAGATCCCCATGGAATCCACCACGCCGTTGTCAATCAGCGCGAAATCGGGGGTCAGCGGCGCGCGGCGGGGATCCCAGTGCAGGTCGTTAACGAGGAAATCCCGCAGCACGTCCAGCACGCTCATCGCACCAGCTCCGTTCGGTCGATCTTGCCGGTCGAAGTCTTGGGCAGGCGGTCGCGGAACTCGACCTCCTCGGGCACCATGTAGCGGGGGATCAGGTTGGAGCAGAACTGGACCAGCTCGGAGGGCGAGAGCGGCCGCGTGCCGCGGGTGACGACAAAAGCCTTCAACCGGTTGCCGACCACCGCATCGGGCAGGGCGGCGACGGCGCACTCCGCCACCTCGGGGTGGGCATAGATCGCCGCCTCGACGTCGCCGAGTTCGATGCGGTATCCTCGGCTCTTCACCTGGTTGTCCCGCCGCCCGAGGAAGAGGTAGTCCCCCTGCTCGTCCTGCCGGACCAGGTCGCCGGTGCGGTAGACGCGCTCGTGAAAGGGCGCAGACGGATGGGACACGAAGCCGCGCGCCGTGCGCTCGGAGTCGCCCCAGTACCCCAGGGCGACGGTGGAGCCGCGCACGTACAGTTCCCCCACCTCTCCCGGCGCGGCCACGCGGCCCTCCTCGGTCATGGCGAAGACCTCCACGTTGTCGATCGCCCGGCCGATGGGAATAGCGGCGACGCGATCGGCGGGGAGCGGCGGCACCTCGTACCAGGTGCACACGTTCGTTTCCGTGGGGCCATAGAGGTTATAGAATCGCGCGTGCGGCAGCAGGCCCATCAGCCGCCGCAGGTGCGGCGTGGGGAAGACCTCCCCGGCGAAGAGCACCGTGCGCAGCCGCGGGAAGGCGCCCGGTTTCAGGTTCCCCCGCAGCAGCAGCAGGTTCAAGACCGAGGGAACCGAGTACCAGACTGTGATCCCGGTCTGCGCGATGAACTCCGCCAGCTGCACCGGGAAGACGGACATCTCCGCGGGTACCGGCGCCAGCGTCGCCCCGGCCAGCACCGCGGCGAAGACGTCGAAGATCGACAGGTCGAAGTGCCACGGGGCATGATTGCTGAGGACATCGTCCGCGCGCACCTGGATAGCCTGATGGGCCCAGCGCACGAACGCCAGGCTGTTCAGGTGGGAAATCATGACGCCTTTGGGTTCGCCGGTGGAGCCCGAAGTGTACAGGATGTAGGCGAGATCCAGTTCGATTCCCCGGACCGCCGGCGGGGAGGCCGGCTGCGCCGCCACCGCGTCCGCGGCCAGGAGGCGCACGCCCGGCGGCAGCGTCTCGGCCGGATCGCTGCGGCGGGCGGGGACCACGTCGGGGAGGATCACCGCCTCCAGCGGCGCCTGCTTCTCCACCATCTGCCGGCAGAGGGGGAGCTTCTCCTCCGCCGTGATCAGCCAGCGCAGGCCACAGTTCCGCGCGATGTAGGCTAGGCGCGCGGGCGGGGCGTGCGGGTCGAGGGGCACGTAGGCGGCCCCGGCCTTGAGGATGGCGTAGATCGCCGCCACCGACCCGCTGGACTTCTCCCGATAGATGCCCACACGGTCGCCGCGTCGCACGCCGACGTCCACCAGCAGGTGGGCCAGACGGTCGCTCCAGGCGTCCAGCGCGCCGTAGGTCATAGTCTCGCCGCGAAACGCCACCGCGGTTGCCTCGGGCGAACGTTCCGCGGTCTCGACAAGCAGATGGTGCAGCAGCTGGCGCGTCACAGTCCCAGGTGGGCGGCGATGATGTTCTTCTGGATCTCCGACGTGCCCGAGTAGATGCGGCTGCCCACGGCGTCGCGCAGGTCGCGCTCCAGTTCGTACTCGGCCATGTAGCCGTAACCGCCGAAGACCTGCACCGCGTCCAGGCTGGACTGGAGGAAGCACTCGCTCACATAGAGCTTGACCATCGCCGACTCCAGCCCGGTGCGCTGTCCGGTGGCCTTCATCCACCCCACCTTGTAGAGGAACAGCCGGGCGGTCTCCAGGCGCACGCGCATCTCCGCGATCGTGTGGCTCACCGCCTGGAACTTGCCGATGGGCTGGCCGAACTGGTGCCGCGTTTTCGCGTACTCGATACAGCGCTCCAGCTGCCGCCGCATCGTGCCCAGGGCGCACCCCAGAATGCAGCTGCGCTCCCAGTCCATTGAGGAGTTGAAGATGGCCGCCCCTGCGCCCACGCCGCCCAGCAGCGCCGCGGGCGGGACGACGCACTCCTCGAAGGCCAGCTCGGCCATCGGCGAGGTGCGCAACCCCATCTTGTGCAGCGGCCGGCCGATGGTGAGTCCGGGCGTGTCCCGCTCGACGAGGAACGCGGTCAGCCCCTTCAGCGGGGCGTCCGGGTCGACGGTGGCGAAGACGACGAAGAGATCCGCCACCGGAGCGTTGGTGATGAAGGTCTTGCTACCGTTGAGCACGTACCGGTCGCCGTCGGGCCGCGCGGTGGTGCGCAGGCCGAAGGCGTCCGAGCCGGAGGTCGGCTCGGTCATCGCCTGCACACCGATCAGCCTGCCGTCGCACAGCCCGGGCAGATAGCGCCGCTTCTGGTCCTCGCTGCCCGAGCGGACGAGCGGCATCTCGCAGCTCCACATCTGCGCGTTCAGCGAGAAGAGAAGCCCATTGTCCCGGCAACCGTAACCGAGGGCCTCCATGGCCAGGGTAATCTGCAGCGCGTCCGCGCCGGCGCCGCCATAGGCTTCCGGCACGGGGAGACCCTGGATACCGAAGCGCGCGCACCTGTTCCAGGCCTCACGGGAGAACTCGCCGCGGCCGTCCCGCGGCGTCACCTCTTCGTTCAACTCCCGCGTCGCAAACCGGATGACGGTCTGCTGGAATGCTCGCTGTTCCGGAGTGAGGGCGAAGTCCATGAGAGCGGACGCAGCCTGCGGGGGACCTACGGCCGGCCCGCCGCACCGGCACGAAGGGATGGGGTGCCCTTCCCCGGTACGGCGCGCCAGATCCACTCCTCTACCAGGTCGAGCACCGTCTGCTGCACTGCCAGGGTGGGGAAGCCGTGTACCGTCCCCTCCAGGGTCCGCACCTCGACCAGGGGGCCGGCCCGGTCAATCGTCGTGCCGAGGCGCCCGGCGCGGGCGCGCGTGAACTCGTCGTAGAGGTCCTCCTCCGCCCCGTAGACCACCAGGGTGGGGATGCGGCGGCGCACCACACCGGCCATCTGCTGCACGAGTCGCTCACTCACCCACTCAGCCTGCGGTTCGCCGCCGTCCGGCTTGCCGTCCCCCCGGGCGAGGCGGATCTTCTCCCGCGCCCAGGTCTTGATAATCGAGATGTAGCGTCGACGATACCTCCCCAGCAGCGACCGGCGGAAGACGTCGAGCCGCATCCCCCGCAGCAGGTAGGCCGGCATGCCGCCGTCGCGGGCCAGGCGGGTGGGCACGCGCTCGCCGCTGCGGAAGTCGCGCACCGGTGACGAGATCAGGACGATGGCTTTCAGACCGGCGACCCGCTCGGCGGCCGCCAGCGCGGTGCGAGAGCCGAAGCAGTTCCCCACCAGCACCACCTCGGAAATCCCGGCGCGCTCGAACCAGGCCACCGCGCCACTCACGTCGTGTACGAAGGGCCGGTCCGACGAGTACCCCTGGATATCGCCGGTACTCTCCCCAACGCCGTGGTAGTCGAAGCGCAGCACGTGGTACCCCGCCGCCGCCAGCCGGCGGGCCATACGGACATAGAGCCGGTTGCGGTTGGTGGAGGGGATGAAGTCGCCGCCCGAAAGCAGGACCACGCCGATGCCGTGAGGCCGCGGCGGGCTGGTGACGATGCCAAAGATGTCCTCCCCCGCCGCGGTGTACGCGATGGGAAACTCGTGCCGCGCATCGATCACGAGGCTCCCCTCCCCGCCGCCTCTGCGGCCGTCGCCGCCAGCAGCCACTGTGTCGTCCTCTCCACGAGCACGGCGCCCCAGCCGGCCGAATGGTCCACGAAGTGCCACACCGGAGCCTGCTCCAGGGAGATGACCTCCACCGCGCACCCGGCCGCTTCCGCCGCCGCCGTGAAGTCCGCCAGACCCGCCTCCGCGCCGACGGTGCGGCCTAGGCGGACGACCAGAAGCCGCTGCCGGCCGGAGAGGCCGTCGGCCAGCGCGGCGCGGATGGCACTCTGGTAGAAGCCCCGCTGCAGCGCGTATCCCAGGATGTCCACCTGCCCGTTAGCTTCCAGTTCGGCCAGCATCATCTCGCTCGTCCGGCGGCCGGGCGTCCCGATCTTCAATTCATGGGAGGCCTGCGTGCGGAAGAGTTCGCGGAAGGCGCGGGCGGGATCGGCGACCGGCTCCCAGACGACGAGCGGCGCGCCGGCGGCCAGCGAGGCCGCGCGGGTGGCCACCAGCGCGCCCCACCGCGTCCCCAGGAAGGACGGGTGGTGCACCGCCGTCACCTCGGCGAGCCGGGCGGCCGCGGCCGCGGCATCCTCTACCATCGTGCCGAGGGTCAGGTCAACATCCTCGCCGTCGCTGTGCCCGCTGCCGCGGTAGTGAAACCGCTGCACGGCGACCCCGGCCGCGGCCAGTCGCCGTGCCAGCACCACCTCGTTCCGGTAGCTGGTCAGCTGCTCCGGCCCGATCGAGGAGCAGATCACCAAACCGCCGTGGATCGCGCCGGCGGGCAGGTGCGTCACCCCGAACAACCGCTCCCCCGGCAGGCCGAAGAAGCCGGCAGTCTCGTGCACCTGTCCGCCGGCCAGGACGCGCTGTATCGTCTGGGGAAAATCCACGCGCAGGCTCACTTCACCCTCCTTACGGGGTGTCACCGCAGATGAACTCGACTCCGGGTTAGAGACGGATGATCTTGTGGCGGTCGTGCGTCACCCGACGGGTCGCGTTTCGGGTGTCGAAGACCAGACGCGCGTGGCGCACGATCCAGTCGTAGGCAAACTGGGTGTGGTCCGTGGCAATGACCACGCAGTCATAGGCGCGCAGCGCCTCCTCGGTCAGCGGCTCGCTGCGCAGCACCCTGCCGTTGAAGGGCAATGTGGGGACATGGGGGTCGTGGTAGCGCACCTCCACCCCCTGTTTGTGCAGCAGTTCCATGATCTTCAGCGCCGGCGAGTGCCGGTAGTCCTCGATGTCCCGTTTGAACGTCACGCCCAGGACTAGGACCCGGGCCGACCCGGCGGACGCGGCCTGGCCGTTCAGGGCCAGGAGGATGCGCGTGGCCACATAGTAGGGCATCTCGTCGTTGACCCGCGCCGCCAGCTCGATGAAGTCCATGTGGAAGTCGTACTCCCGCGCCTTCCACGCCAGGTAGTACGGGTCCACGGGGATGCAGTGCCCGCCCACGCCGGGCCCGGGGTGGAAGGCCATGAAGCCATAGGGTTTCGTCGCCGCCGCCTCGGTGATCTCCCAGATGTCCAGCCCCATCCGCTCGCAGAGCATGGCCAGCTGATTCGCCAGGGCGATGTTCACGTTGCGGAAGACGTTCTCCAGCAGTTTGGTCATCTCCGCGGCCGCCGGAGAGGACATGGGCACCACGCGCGCGGTGATCTGCTCCAGCACCAGCGTCGCCCGGCGCGTGCTCTCCGGGTCACACCCACCCACCAGCACGGGTGTGTTGTGCACGGTGAAGTCGCGGCGTCCGGGGTCGACGCGCTCGGGGGCAAACGCCAGGTAGACGTCCTCCCCGACGCGGTGCCCGGTCCGCTCCAGGATGGGCCGCACGAGTTCCGCGGTCGTCCCCGGGTAGCTCGTGCTGCGCAGAATGACCAGCTGCTCCGGTCGCAGGTGGGCGGCGATCCCTTCCCCCGCCGTCTGGATGCAGGAGGTGTCCGGTTCCTTGTTCCGCGTAAAGGGGGTGGGCACGCAGATGAAGATGACGTCGCCGGCGCTGGCATCCGCGTAGCCGGCGCTGGCCCGCAGCCGTCCCGCCGAGATTTCCGTCGCCAGCTCCTCCGGCCGCACGTCGCCGACGTGGGAGAGGCCGCGGTTGACCGCCTCCACGCGGTCGCCGTCCACGTCGATGCCGACGACGCGGAAGCCGGCGCGGGCGTAGGCCAGGGCCAGCGGCAGGCCGACATAGCCGAGGCCGACGACGGCAATGGTGGCCTCGCGGGTGCGGATGCGGTGGTCGAAAGCCGGCGCATCCTGGGTGGTGGGTTCGAGTGGGGTCAGGGTTCTCATGTCCTCATGCTTTCCGGTGCACTGGCGCCGTGCGTCGGGTGGGCATAGCTCCGCCGTTGGGTGTACATCACTTCTCACCCGACGGAGGGAAAAGGCGTCCTACCCCTCAGGGAGAGAGATGAGTCAGGACACCCTTTCCAGATCGGCGACCTCGACCTCGACGGGTACCGGCCCGCCGAGGAGGTGGAGCAGGACCCGGACGCGCTCCTGGCGCGTCGCCGGCCGCTCCAGGATTCCCGCCAGGCCGGCGAACGGCCCGTGGGTGATCCGCACGTGTGTGCCCGCCGGGTAGGCCGGGCGCCACGGGATGATTTCCTCGGACATGCAGCGATCCATGAGTAACCGGATGGCCTCGTCGGGGACCGGCACGGGCAGATCGCCGGTCCCCACGATGCCCTTCACCCCGGGCGTCCACTTCACCGCGTACCAGGGGCCCGGATCCAGCGTCATGTGCACGAACAGGTAGGAGGGGAAGAGCATCTCGATGGCGGTGATTCGCCGGTTCCGCCGGCGCTTCGGCACCGCGAGCTTGGGCAGGAAGATGTGCAGCCGGCAGTACTGCCGGAGCCGCAACGCCACCTGCTCCTCCACGCGCGGTTTCGTCTGGACGGCGTACCAGCGTTCCTCCACGATCCCCTCCGCTTCGCCCCTATGAGGACAGGGCAGCGGCCTCCCGGGCCGAGACCTTGTTCAGGACCGCGCCCAGGATCTTGGCATCGACACGCTCCAGGCGGCGGCGCGCCTCCACCTGCGCGCGCCGAGACCCGCCGTCCGCCGGGACGACCAGCACCATCCCATCGGCGATCCGGGCCAGGTTCAGCGTGTCCGGGAACCGCAGCACCGGCGGCGTGTCGATGACGATGAACTCGAAGCGCCCCCGCAGGTCGGTGACCAGCGGGGCCAGCCGCTGCGGCGTGAGCAGCGCCTGGGGCGGCACCGCGGCCTTGCCCGCCGCCAGGACCGCCAGGTTCGTGATGTTGGTGGGGCGGACGACTTCTGCCGCCTGCTTCTGGCCGCTGAGCACCTCCGCGATCCCCGGGGCCTGATCGAACCCGAAGGCGGTGTGCATGTCCGGCTTCCTGAGGTTGGCGTCCACGATGAGCGATTTGCGCCCGGTGCGCGCCACCATCATCCCCAGGTTTAGCGCGGTGGTCGTGGTCCCGGCACCCTCGTTCGCCGAGGTAATGGCGACGACGCTGACGGGGTTGCCGTTCTGTCCCAGGACGAGGCTCACGAGTAGCAGGCCGTAGGCCTCGACGAAGGGGACGCCCGGCTGGAACTTGGCAATCGTCGTGAAACGATTGGTGCCCATCTCGTACTCCTCCTTACGCCCGGATGCCGTCTACTGCCCGGCCCCGATGGCACCCTGCGTCTGGGACTGGGCCACGGACTGCGCCCAGTCCTGCACCTGTGCGACGCCGGACTGCAGCGGCGTGATGACGAGTGTACGCATCATCCCCCCGGCCGCGTTGAGCGGGGCGAACGGCGTGCGCACGTACGCCCCCAGCAGCCCTAGACCGAACAGGATGATGAACCCAGCCATGAACATGGCGTTGGCAGGCGCCACGCGTGGCTCGTTGGCGTTGGGGACCTCGGCGAGGACCGGCACACCCAGGGTCCGCTCCACATCCTCCGGTGTCTTGATGGCCTCGTCCGTGGATTCGAGGAAGAGCGCGGCGATGATGCCCAGGACGATGCCAGCGATACCGGCGGCGGCAGCGGTTCGGGGTACAGCGGAGGGACGCGGGCGCTCCGGCGCCGCGGCCGCCTCGACGACCTGAATGCCGGCGGGGAAGAAGGCCGCCAGGTTCTCGCGCAGCAGCGCTTCCTGATACTGCGTGGCGAGCAGGCGGTAACGCGCGTCAAGGGTCTGGTTCTCCCGGGTCAGCCGGGTGACCGTGGCCTGCGACGTTGGCAGGGCGGCCACCGCAGCGCGGCGGTTTCGCAGGGTCTGCTCCAGCCCGGCCAAGCGGGCGGAACTCGCCGCGCGGTCCACCTCCAGGGTGACGATGTCGGAGATCAGGCGGGCGTGGGTGGGGTTGGGCGTTCGCACCTCGCGTCCCACCTGGGTCTGGGCTTCGGAGGCCAGGCGCTGCTGCAGGGCCGCGATCTGCCCCTCCAGCTGCCGCATACGCGGGTGGTTCGGGGTGTACACGGATGTCAGCTGGGCCCGCTCGATCTCCAGGTCGGTCAGCCGGGCCTCGACCTGCCGGTAGACCGGGTTATCCAGGAGCGTGGTCTCCGACACCAGGGTCGGTGCCTCCCGGCCCAGCCGGGCTGCGGCCGCGTTCAGCCGCCCCGCCACCTCGCGGAGGGCGGTGCGCGCGTCGTCCACGGCGGTCAGGCCGCTGTAGTAGGAGCCGATGATGCTGCTGGCGGCGCCGTCGAGGTTCGCCGGATTCTGCCGCACCGCGATGAGGGCGCGGTCCGAGGCGTCGAGCCGCTGCCGCACTTCGGCCAGCTGCTGCACGACGAATTCCCGGGCGCGGCCCGCGTCCGCGGCGTTGGTCTGGCGGAAGAAGTTGCTCAGTTCCGCCGCCGCGCCGTTGGCCAGATCGGCCGCCCCCTGCGGCGTAGTCGCGGAGGCCTCAATGCGGATCAGGTTCGTCCCCCGCGGGCTGGTCGCCGAGATGCTGCGCTGCACCCCGCCCACGTCGGTGCGGCCCACGCGCTGCGCCACGCGCTCCGCGATCGTGCGCGTGCCCAGGACCTCCACGATGTTGGCCAACACCGTGGTCGGGGCGGAGGCGAATGCCGTCGGTGCGCCGGGGGCGGCCCCGGCGATACCGGCCGTCGGGGATGTAAACGGCGAGGATGTCACCATCACGGTCGCGCTGCTAACATAACCCGGCGCGGCGGTGCCGAAGCGGAAATAGACGCCGCTCACGGCGATGATCGCCAGCAGGGCCAACAGCCACCAGCGCTTCCGGACGGCCCGGGCGTAGTGCTTGAAACTGGTTTGGGTCTCCATCCGGTCCACCTACCTCCTTTTAGAACCCGAACACGGAGCGGATCAGGCTGAACCCCGAGATCCATGAGAGGATGTCCGTCCAACGTACCCGGTTGTCGGGCGGCACGTAGATGATGTCCGCGTGCTGCAGGACGGGGTTCTGCGTCTGGTCGGCTGCAGTGAGGATCTTGTTGAAGTTGAAGACCTGCGCCTGCAGTTTGCCGTCGGCGCCCCGGCGGACGACGCCGACCTGCTCGGTGAAAGCGCGGTCGGCCGGACCACCGGCGGCGAGAATGGCGTCGAGGAGCCGGGCACCGTCGGCCAGGTCATAGGCGCCAGGAGCGCGCACCGTACCCAACACGGCGACGCGCATGTCGACCAGGGGGATGGTGATGATGTCGCCGTCCTTGAGCACCATGTTGGCGCTGGGATCGGCATTCACCATCAGACGCTCCAGATCCAGCGCCACCGGCTGTGATGTGCCGCGGCGCGTCAGCGTCGCCCTCTTCAAGGCGGCGCGGGGGGCCAGCCCACCGGCGGCGGCAAACACCTCAATCAGGGTCCACCCCGGCTGAATCTCATAGGTCCCAGGCCGGGAGATCCCTGGCCCCACCAGGTAGGCGAACGTTCGTTCGACCCGGGTCTGGGTCACGGTCACGGTGACCACGGGGTTGCGCAGGTACTTGCGCAGGCCGGTGGTCAGCATCTCGGTGACCTGGGTGGGGGTCATGCCCGCCACCATCTGGTCGCCGAGAAGAGGAAGCGTGATCTTGCCGTCCGGCCGGACGGTGACGGTCCGGGTCAGATCGGCCTCGCCCAGGACGGCGATGCTGAGTACGTCCCCCGGGCCCAAGAGGTAGTCTGATGGGGTCTGCGCGTGGCCGGGCAGAACGCCGACGGTGATGACCATGACCAGAGCCATGGCCAGCGCAGCTCCCAGGATCTTACGCCAAGCCCCTTCCTTCACTTCACCCACCCCCCTGTATGCCTGGCACTGGCGAACCGCTCAAGAACGGACAGTCCGGACGGCCACGGGGCGCCGTCCGCATTGTTCGGGTTTTGGTCACGGGTGCGGCGGCGGCCCCCCGCCATCGCCGTCGGGCAGCCGCAGGACATAGAAGAGCTCGCGCTGGCCGCTCGGGCTGCGGGCGAAGTAGAGGCCCACCATGACGTACTCCTCGCCGCGATAACGCACCACGCGCTGCCCCCCATCGACTACGGTGGTGGAGCACTGATCGGCCCGGGCGTTGAGATGGACGGGATCAGGTACTACACGGCTCCACGAAAGACCCACGGATCGGCCTCGCCCCCGCGAGAATGCCTGGAAGGATTGGTTGCAGTCTAGAGCAGTGTTGCGGCCCCGTCGATACCCCAAAGGGCGAATTGGGCCGCCTGAAGGATATATTTCTGCCCGGGGAGACGAGGTAGCCACGTCCCCCCGGGCGCCATAGCCCTATAGAGAGGAAGGGTGAGGGTCTGCCGCGAGCGCTACTGGATGACGCCCTTGCGCAGGACGTACGCCACCGCCTGGGTGCGGTTGCGGGCGCCCAGCTTGCGCAGAATGTGCCGGATGTGGGTCTTCACCGTGCCTTCGGCCACGACGAACTTGGCGGCGATCTCCCGGTCGGTGCTCCCCTTAGCCAGTTCCATCAGGATGTCCAGCTCGCGTGGCGTCAGCCCCTCCGACTCCAGGCGCATGCGGGTGCGCTGTTCCCGGGAGAGGCTGACCAGCCGCTCCATCAGCTTGCGGGTGATCTCCGGGTGGAAGAAGGCCCGGCCGTTACAGACCGCCTTGAGGGCGGCGGTGAGGTTGGCCGCCGGGATGTCCTTGAGGATGTAGCCGGTGGCGCCGGCGTCGATCGCCTGCAGCGCCTTCACGTCGTCGAGGCGGTCGGTCATGACGATGATCTCGATGTCGGGGAGCTGCTCTTTGATCGACCGGGTCGCCGCCAACCCGTCGCCGGGCATGTCCTGATCCATCAGGACCACGTCCGGGACCAGTTCGCGGGCCAGGCGCACCGCGTCGTCTGCGGTCGAGACCTCGCCGACGATATCCACATCCTCGACGCTGGACAGGAGGGCACGGATCCCGTGCCGGATGAGCATGAGGTCATCTGCGAGCAAAAGGCGAATCGGCTTCATCGGTCTCTACCCAAACGCCGAGCGGAGTGCCATGAAGCCCACTCCGGGCTGACTCTCCACGAAATCGGGAGGACGGTGCGCGTCCTCCAGCGGACCAGTGGCCTCTGTTGGCGTGTGTCGATGTAATTGGCTGTGGGCGCAGTCCATCCCTGCACTTGCCGCACGTCGGAGCTACCCCTACCGGGCGAACGTCCGTCACCGCGCCGGACGATAGAGCCTCGAAGCCGGGGACGCGGGCAAGTCGGGAAGGATGCGATGAGAGCGCCGGCGGACACACCTTGCATATGCCCACACCCCGGGTCGTTCAGGCCTCTTTTGGGGAACTTGAGCGCCGGTTGTCTCCATGCAGTCAGCGCAGGGAGAGGCTGCGGGAAGCGCGAACCAATGGGTGTTCATTCCCCTGGGGAATCAAGACCAGTACCCGGTTTTCCGGCTCCCGGAGGAGGTTTATGAGCGTTTCCAGAGCAGGCAGGGAGGCGGCGGCGCAGACGCCGGCGTCCGGACTGGCTGACGCGGTCGCCCGCGCCGCGGCGGTCCGCGACGGCTGGGTGCGCGAGATGATGGCCTGGCACTTCAGCCCGGAGACGGGGTGTCCGTTCTGGCTGGAGTGGAAGGAGGGTGCCGGCTGGGACCCGCGGGACCGGGTGCAGGGCGTGCGCGACCTGGCGCTTTTCGGCTTCTTCCAGGACGACTGGCTGCGCTACACGCCGCTGGGCAAGTGGATCCCCCACGCCTACCGGGGGAAGCCCTACCACGTCTTCGAGACCGGCGGCACGACCGGCATGCCCAAGCAGCGGTTGAACTGGAACGACTTCCAGACCGACTATGCCGCCTTCAGTGAAAAACTGAACCCGCAAGGATTTCCCTTCGGCGCGGACTGGCTGCACCTGGGCCCCACGGGGCCGCGCCGGCTGCGCCTGGCCGTCGAGTATCTGGCGAACATCCGCGGGGGCGCCTGCTTCCACATCGACCTCGATCCCCGTTGGGTGGTCCGCCTGAAGAAGCAGGGCCAGACCGGGATACTGGACGACTACATGGACCACCTGATGGAGCAGACGGTGGTCCTGCTGAAACACCGGCCGATCCGCTCCATGTACGCGACGCCGCGGTTGCTGGAGGCCCTGGCGGAGCGTCTCTCCCTCCCCGGCGTGGGGATTGTCGGCGTCTTCTGCGGCGGCACGTCCATGAGCCCGCAGGTCACACGCTTTCTCGTCGAGGAAGTCCTGGAGGGGAAGGTCCAGTTTGAACCCACGTACGGTAACGTGCTCATGGGCGTGGCCTACGCCAAGCCCCTAGAACCGGAGGACGAGTGGAGCGTCGTCTACTACGGGCCGCAGCCGCGCGCCGTGCTGCGGGTGGTCGATCCCGCCGACCCGACGCAGGACGTGGACTACGGCGCGTGGGGCCGGGTCCTCCTGTCGACCATGACGCGGGAGTTCTTCATGCCCAACATGCTGGAGCGGGACGAGGCCCGCCGCGCCCCGCCGTGTGCCCTCTATCCCTGGGACGGCGGGCGGGACGTGCGCCCGTTCCAGCGGATGGGGGAGCGAATCGTGGAGGGCGTCTACTAGTGCCCGCGCCGCACATTCCCGCGCTGCGCCTGGGCCGTCCCTACGCCAGCGCCGACCGCGCGCCGGTCCCCGACTACCGCAGCGGCGAGGCGCTGGCCTGGATCAGCCAGGTGAACAGCGCGCTGATCCGCCGGGACCTCTTCCGCCCGGACGGCGAGGCGGCCGGCGGGCGCGCGCTCCCCGCTGCCGATCTCCTGGAGACGGCGCGGCGGGCGGGGGAACTCTTCGCCCGCGAGACGCTGCCGCTGGGCGAGGAGACGCAATCGCCGGATACGTTCATCACCCAGGTCTCGGCCAGCACCGGGCTGCCCTGCCCTCTCGTGCGCCGCCACGTGCGCCGCATCGCCGAACTATGCGCCCACCTGCCGGAGGTCCTCCGCGGACTGATCCGCGAGGATGACCTCTCTCTGCTGGACGGCGGGTGGGTCAAGCACAACGGCGCCGTGCGCGCCTTCGCCCCGCAGACGCCCGCCCTCGGCGTGGTCATGCCGAGCAACTCCCCCGGGGTGAACACGTTGTGGCTCCCGGCGATCGTGATGAAGGTGGCGGTGGCGCTGAAGCCGGGACGGGACGACCCGTGGACCCCCTATCGCCTCTTCCAGGCGCTGTTGGCCGCCGGGCTGCCGGCCGACGCCCTCTCCTATTACCCGACCGACCATGAGGGGGCGATGGCGATCCTGCGTTCCGCGGGGCGCAGCCTCCTCTTCGGAGACGACGAGACGACCGCGCCGTGGCGCGGCGATTCCCGCGTGGAGATCCACGGCCCCGGCCGCAGCAAGGTGCTGATCGGCGAAGACCTTCTGGATGCAGCAGGGACGCTGGAGGTATGCATCTCTTCCATCCTGGAGAACAGCGGCCGCTCCTGCACCAACGCCTCCACCATCGTCGTCCCCCGCCGCGGGGCGGAGATCGCGGAGGCGCTGGCGGCGCGCCTGGCCACGGTGGAACCGCGGCCGCCGGAGGACGAGGAGGCGAAACTCGCCGCGTTCGTGCGGCTGGAGATCGCGGAGCGGATCGACGCCGCGATCGAACAGGGGCTGCGCGGCGGCGGAGCGGTGGACGTAACCGGCGCCGTCCGCGGTGGCGGCCGGCTGGTACGGGCGCACGGCGGAACCTACCTCCTGCCGACGATCATCCGCTGCGACTCCCTCGCCCATCCGCTGGCCAACCGGGAGTTCCTCTTCCCCTTTGCCAGCGTCGTGGAGATCCCGGAGATGGAGATGGCCGAGGCGATCGGTCCCTCCCTGGTGGTCACCGCTCTGACCCGTAACGAAACGGTGATTCGCCGGCTGCTGGCGGCACCGCACATCGGGCGGCTGCACATCGGCCCCATTCCCACCTGGCAGGTGGCCTGGGATCAGCCGCACGAGGGCAACCTCTTCGAGTTGCTCTACCGGCGGCGCGCCCTGCAGGTTGGAGAGATCTCCGCGCCGGTCCCTGGACGCTCCTGATCTCCGCGGAGCGGCGCGCTCAGACCACCCGTGGCTCGCCGCGGCTAGGGAACCAGCGGGTCCGCCGGAGCGAACGGTGCACCGCCACTACCGCCTCCGCCAGGTGCGGCAGGGGATCAGCCAGCGAGACGTTGGTGGCCACGCGCCGCCACCGCCAGAGTGCCCGCAGCGCCGACCGCTTGTCCCGCGTCGCCAGCAGATGCTGGAATTCGCCGATCGGCCAGCGCACCTCTACCCCCGATTTAGAGGAAAGGAGCCGCTGCGGTTCCTCCCCCAGGGCAAGGCGATAGAGCACCCAGGGGAGGTCGACGCCGCTGGCGACGGAGACTTCGGTCGTCCCCGCCAGGCGGGGATTGAAGTCCAGAAGCTTCGGCCGGCCGTCCCGCCGGTCGCGGCGGAAATCCAGATTGGCCACGCCGTGATAGCGGAGTGCGCCGAGGAACCTGGTCCCGATCTCCATCAGCTCATCGTCTCGAGTCGTGCGGCAGGCCACGGGGACGCCGTACGGCTCGGGATATTTTCGCAGGGTCACGTAGGTGGACACCGCGACCGGCCGGCCGTGGACGCAGCAGAGGGTGAGATCTAGATCCTCACCGTCGACGTATTGCTGAATCAGCGGCACCTCTCCGCTCTGCGTCAGAGCCTCGGTCAGTTGGTGCTCGCCGTCGGCGCGGACGATCCCCACACCGGCCTCGCCGCCCCGGGGTTTGAGCAGAACGGGATACGGCAGCCGATGCCGCAGGGCCAGGGCTTCCTCGTGTGTCTGGGGCCGGAAGGTCAGCGGCACGGGCACCTCGTGCTCCTCCGCCAGGGCCGCGAGCGTGGCCTTGTCGCGCAGCCGCTCGAAGAGGTCCCACCCCGGGGAGGGAACCACCGCCGTCACGCCGGCGTAATCCGCAAGGTGGCGAAGGATCACGGCCCACCCCTGATTGCCGACCGGCAGCAGGACCGCCGGGCGCCAGGCGTTGACGTGGGCGGTGATGACGTCGTGCGCCTTCGCCGCATCGCCGGAGGGGTAGCTAAACCAGCGCCTCGTGTAGCGGGAGAACGCCGGGGGCGCCAGCCGCCGCGAGTCGCCGCCGAACACGGGAATCCCGCGGCGCCCCAGGGTGCGAACCACGCTCAACGTCGCCCGCGGCAGGCTGCCGCCGATCACCATCACGGAGGGGTAGGACATCTTCCCCCTCAGGCTAACATACCGCCGGAGCGGGACCGGGCGGGCGCCTCCGGTGCCGACCGAGGGGCGCGACTTGTCCCCCTCTCTCCCGGCCGATAGAATGGATCATTATCGGTGTTCCCGAGCGATGCGCGACCAGTACGGACGAGAACTCAACGACCTGCGAATCTCCCTCACCGACCGCTGCAACCTGCGGTGCGTCTACTGCATGCCTGAGGAGGGGATCGACTTCCGGCCTCCTGAGGAGCTGCTGCGGGACGGCGAGCTGCTGCTGCTGGTGCGCATCGCCGCGGAGCTGGGCGTGATGAGGGTCCGCCTCACCGGCGGCGAACCCACCGTCCGCCCGGCCGTGGTCGACCTCGTCGGCGCGATCGGCGCCGTCCCCGGGATCCGGGACCTCTCCATGACGACGAACGGGATCCTGCTGGAGTACCTGGCCGCGGACCTGGCGCGCGCCGGGCTGCGCCGCGTGAATGTCAGCCTGGACACGCTGGATCCACAGAAGTTCGGCCGCATCACCCGCGGCGGGCGGGTGGAGCGGGTGCTGGCCGGGATCGCGCGGGCGGAGGCGGTGGGCCTGCTGCCGATGAAGATCAACGCCGTCGTTGTCCGGGGTTTCAACGAGGAGGACGTCGTCTCGCTGGCGCGGCTCACCCTGGAGCGCCCCTGGGAGGTGCGCTTCATTGAGGTGATGCCCTTCGGTGCGGTCGCCGACGTGGCCGACGCCGGCATCGTCACCTCGGAAGAAACGATGGCGCGCATCGAGGCGGCGCTGGGACCGCTGGAGGCGATCGACCTCTCCGGCGGGGACCCCGCCCGCACCTACCGGTTACGCGCCGCCGCCGGGACGCTCGGCTTCATCAGCCCCGTGAGCCAGCCGTTCTGCAGCAAGTGCGGCCGCCTCCGCCTCACCGCCGACGGCCGGCTGCGTCTCTGCCTCCTGCGCGACGACGAAGTGGACTTACTGACGCCGCTGCGCCGCGGGGCGTCGTACGACGAACTGAAGGAGATCTTCGCCGCCGGGGCCTACCGCCGGCCGTTCGGTCACGCGCTGGCGGAGCGGCTCTTCCCCGAGAAGCGCGTGATGATCCAGATCGGCGGCTAGGGGAGAGATGCGCCGCCGGGCCTGGTGCCCAGCATCGTGAATACAACGTCCCCCTCGGCGGCGGGCTGCCAGGTGAACTCGTGGTACACGCGCCGGTCGACAAACCCGGCCTGCGCGAAGAGCGCCTCAGCCTGAGCGCGGGTGTACCACCGTGTGGCCGGCGAACGCCGGTGGTGCTCGGCCGCGATCACCGCGCCCCGCAGCGTCACCTCGAAGCGGTCTTCCGTATGTTCCAGCTGCCCCTCGGCGTCGTAGTCCGCGCGTGACCAGCGGCGCACGACCGCGCCGTCTTCCGGCCGCGCGCGCTCCACGATCAGCCGCCACTCCGTCGCCCGCGGGTCACCCGGCTTCCAGAGGATCATGAACGGCATGGCCAGGACGCCCCCGGGCTGCAGATGGGCGAACAGCCGCTCCATCGCCCGGGTCGCCGCCGGTGGGTCGGTGAGGAGCTGAAACGTGGACGAAGGGACGATGATCGTGCGGTAGCGTCGGGGCAGATCGAGGGATTCGATCGCCTGCAGGAACACCGTGGGCTGAAACGCCCGCTGTTGCGCCTTGGCCCGGCAGAGCGTGAGCATGTCGGGGGAAACGTCGACCCCGTCGACGTCGATCCCCTGCTCCAGGTAGTCCAGCAGAAGGCGTCCCGTCCCGC
>Ga0209342_10002008_pt1 | contig 22245 bp, 29 predicted proteins | sample RifCSP16_2_FD_184023 | JGI IMG/M metagenome (GOLD analysis project Ga0209342, IMG submission 184023) | Soil microbial communities from Rifle, Colorado - Rifle CSP2_sed 16_2 (SPAdes) (version 2) | ecosystem: Environmental > Terrestrial > Deep subsurface > Rock core/Sediment | place: Rifle... | reverse complement strand
GAGACGGTGATTGGAGATGTCTGCTGGGTAAAGCCCCTTGAAGAATTTTGCGCCTCCGGCCTGCAGTTCAGGTCCCTGAACGAGCAGGACCACTTCATGCTCCTCGCCTATTTAAACTACGCAGAGGCTTTTGGCAAACCCTGCATCAATGAATAAAACCCACATGAGACATGGAAATCGGCTGTAGCCGCAGGCTTTAGCCTGCGTTCCATGATGGTGCAACCTGAAGGTTGCGGCTACAGCATGGAGGAGGATTTTCAGGTGAATCAGTAGTGACTCTCCTCTGAAACCGCTACCTTTCCCTTAAATACCCTGTGGATATAGATGGTATAACTGATGACCAGGGGTAGGGAGATCAGGGCGATAACCAGCATGGCAGTCAGGGTGCGGGGGCCCGCTACGGCATTGTAGATGGTGAGGCTATAGGCTGGGTCAATCCCCGATGGGACTAACCGGGGAAACAGGCCAAGCCCTGTCAGCAATATCACACAGGCAATCATTACTGAGGATGCCAGAAACGAGAGGGCATATCTCTTGAACCATATGGCCGCAGGAATACACAGGATTGCGGCAAAGAAGATGACGGTCATTGTCCCGAAAAAGGGGCCGCCGAGGAGGCCCTTGAACAGGCCCCTGAACAGAAACGGCGAGACATAATAGGTGCTGATGACAGCCGTGGGAAAAAGGATGATGAGGATAAACCAGACCATAGAGACGGCCTGCCGCATCCGTTCAAGCAATAGACCTTCTGTCTTCAATGTCATGTATATCCCGCCGTGCATGACAAAGACGGTCAGGCTTAAAAGGCCCGTAAGGATCGAATAGAGATTAAACTGGGAGAGAAAGTGTCCGGTGAATATCCCATCTTGATCGATAGACAAGCCCTGGAGGATATTCCCAAGCATGATGCCGAACAACAGAGAGGCCAGGAGGCTTCCAAGCCCGAATGACCAGTCCCAGAGGCGCTGCCAGGCGGCAGAGGAGACCTTGTTGCGAAACTCTAAGGAGACGGCCCGGAAGATCAAAGAGGTCAGCAGCAGGATCAATAAGAGATAAAAGCCGCTGAGGAGCGTGGCATAGGCCATAGGGAACACGGCGAATAAAGAACCCCCTGCGACTAACAGCCATACCTCGTTTCCATCCCACACCGGTCCAATCGCATTAATGTTAATCCGTCTCTCGCTGTTGTCCCGTGCAAAGAGGTGGAGGACCCCGACCCCAAGGTCAAAGCCGTCTAAGATGGCGTATCCTGCTGTCAGACCCAGGATTAGAAAAAACCAGACCGCATTCAGATCCATCAGTTCACCTCCCTCATGACAATATAGAGATAGAGTATGCCAAGGAGGCTGTACAACAGGCCAAAGAGTACGATAGAAGAGAGCACATTCCCTGCCGACAGGGAGGGAGAGACCGCATCCGCTGTTTTCATAACCCTGTAGATAATCCATGGCTGACGGCCGACCTCAGCGGCGATCCATCCAAGTTGAGAGGCAGCGATCGGAAGGGGGATAGACCACACGAACACCCTCAGGAACCGGCGCCCCTCCCAGAGTTTATCCCGGTAGAGCTGAATGGCCCCATACAGCATTATCCCAACGAAGTATAATCCCAGGACCACCATCATACGGAATGCCAGAAAAGGGATGACTCGCGGCGGGAGCTCATCCGGAGGGAAGTCTTTGAGCCCCTTTACTATGGCCGATGTATCCCCAAAGGTTATCCAGCTCAGGAGGCCAGGTATCTCTACGGCCCACCTTAATCCGGGTTGTGTCGCCGATGGGAGACCAAATAATACCATAGGGGCATGGGACTGTGTCTCAAATACCGCCTCGAACACGGCAAATTTTTCAGGCTGTGTTATTGCTACCTGTTTTGCATGCTCATGACCAAAGGGCACGACCTGGAGGAGAGAGGCGATCAGGCCAATGACGATCGCCAGCCGCAATGATTTTTTCGCCATCTCCACCTTTTTGCTCTTTAGAAGCAGGTGGGCGGCTATCCCTCCCATGAAAAACGAGGCCACGATCAGGGTGGCATCAACCGTGTGGAAGAAGCGGAGCAGGGTAGAGGGGTTAAATATTGCATCCCAAAGGCTGGTCAGCTCGAGCCGTCCATTCCGCAGGATATAGCCTGCCGGTGTCTGCTGCCATGAGTTTGCCGCGAGGATCCAGAAGGCGGAGAGTATAGACCCTGCGGCGACCATGAGGATGGAGAACCCGTGTATGCCGCGGGATACCCTGTTTCTCCCAAAGAGGTAGAGGCCGAGGAAGGAGGATTCCAGGAAGAAGGCCAGAAGGCCTTCAGCCGCCAGGAGTGGGCCAAAGACATCACCGGCAAACCTGGAATACCCTGCCCAGTTCATCCCGAACTGGAACTCCATGACGATTCCGGTGGCGACGCCTATGATGAAGGTGACGGCGAAAATCCTTCCAAAAAACTTTGCAGCCCCGACATAGACCTCTCCGTCCCTTGCCCTCCATCCGATCGCCTCAAGAAGGACCAGCAGCCATGCCAATCCTACAGTGATTGAGACAAAGATAAAATGAAAGGCGATCGTCAGTGAAAACTGCAGACGGGATAAGAGGACAACATCCATGGTAATGGTATAACATAGACAGGGTAATTACTCAAATCTGACGGCTTCGTAAAAAGTGGGGTACCCATTGCTACGAAGTAAATGCAATGGGTCGTGCGGAAGGTATATTTTTATAAAGTTACCCCCTCCCTGCCGTCAATCTTAACGAAATCATAAGGGGGCAATGGTCCCAGGAGCTTGTAATTAAAACCACCGGGAGCGATCTTGAATACCTCAAAGGCCTCCTTGAAATCCTTTTGCCTTCCTTTCTCAACAAGATAAAAGGCATTCAAAAGGATATCCCTACTCTTCGACTTCTCGAGTTTCTTTTCTGCGGCGAATCTATTCAGGAAGTTGTCTATAATCGAGATACAGATCTCCGCTTTTTCTTCAAACTCCTTTTCGATCTGATACTTCTCAAATTTTTCTTCGATGTACCTGTTTCCAGGGGGATCAGATGCCTCTGGCGTGCCAGGATTAGTCTTACAATAATCCCTTTCTATCCGCTCCCGTATCCGGTCACCGGGCCAGATGACCTTGATCCCAAACTCCGCCTTGTTGCGAAGCCTGTCGAGATTTTCCCAGAAATCACCGTAATGATCCTCCATAATCGAGAGGAAATCCTCCTCACGATTGAAAAGGGTACGGAATTTCAGGGGCAGAACGGTAAAGCGTTTCATCAGTCTCTCCAGAACGTCCTCATGTTCCAGGGCATTGATTTTCGTTATTCCTTTCATCTCGTCAAATCTGCTTACGACGATACCCATATCCCTGTAGGGAATATTCTGGATTGGAGCCCCTTTGACTCCCCGGATGGATTCGTCTATCCCGCCGTTTGAATCGATGATACCGTAGATATATATTTTCATCCGAAAATTCCCCTCACCTGTCATTCTGAGCGAAGCGAAAAATCTGATTTCAGACCCTTCGCCTTCGGCTCAGGGTGACATTTTCATGCCCCTTTGTGTCCCGAAGGGGCATGGGTGTTTCAATGGTGGATGTCTTCACAGATCAGTCTCTCGCATCTCTCTATGTATTCCAGCAGGGCCGGCGTCTCCTCATGATTCAGGATCTGAGTAAATCTTACCCCTAACACATATACCCAGTTCCACTTATAGGTCCATGCAATCTCTCCATGGACTGTCTCTATTCTACTCTTCCCCCATATATCCTTGAAGGTGATCTCTAATCTTATTTTTCCGGGGCCTTCAAGCGCCGAACATGAGTAGAGTCCTATACCCTCCCTGCTGATATCTCTGGTATAGCCATAAAATGAAACTCTATGATCATGAATAACCTTTACCGTTGCAGTGAACGGCAGTCTGATAGATTCACGTGATTCGTGCATTGATATTATCCATCTTTTCCGGTATTATCTCCGCCTCCTTACCCATTTTTATGAAATATCTATTTCTGAAATAAGGTATCTGCCCAGTTCTTTGATCCTCTCTTTATTATGTTTGTGGTAAAAAGGCAGTAGCCTCTGATATTTTCTTACTCTCTCTGTATCCTTTATTTCTATAATTTTAATGTCTTCAGACAATCTCTTTTTGAGCTCGTGATAAGCGCCGATAAAAACGATCCCCCTCTCTCCTTGATGCAGGGTTTCTGCTATTCTTCCGGCAATATATCTGTCTCTTTTCTTTAAGAGCTTGTTTTTTATTATCTTGTATTTTATGATTGCGATTAATTTTTCCACTGCAGTCTTACCCTGCGTTATCTTTATAAGGCTGTCACGCTCTTTACTGACAAGAGAGAAATCCTCCGTCTTGACTAAAATGGCCCCCTTTTCAATTAGTCTTGCAATGACTTCATAGTTTTTACTTCCTGATCTTACCCCTTCCTCTACTATTTTTTGCCCGATTTCCCCTTCCGCCACCATCCCGTCCTGATACAGTTTAAAACCGGATACTTCAATCGAATCAAAATATTTTATTATCACGTCCCAGAACCTAAGGACTGTCTCTTCATGTTTACTCCAGATCTCGCTGCCCAGATCCCTTATTCCTCTCTTGGTCACTTCTTCTGCTAAGGAACCCATGTCAGCGCTTGTATGGATAATCGGGACATAGATAAGGGTTCTCATATTTATATCAAATCACTTAACTGACCTGAAATAAGATTGAGGTCTTCATCCTTTAAGCCAAATAACTCTTTTAGTTCCTGTACCTTGTCTTCTAATTTCATCAGGGCCTCACCAATCCTTTCGACCTCTTCATCAGATAAGGAACCACCTTCAATCCTCCTGATTGCCTGCTTTTCCAGGAGTTTTTTTATTAATTCCACAAGTGTAAGAACCAATTTTACCAATCCGTTCTCTATCTTTTCAGGGTCAATGTTAATCCTCTTGGGATGGGTATTCTGACTCCTCTGGATGGATTGTTCCGTTGGCATCAAGTTGGCTCCTGCATCGGGCCTGCAATAGGGGAGCCTCTTAAACGTTCCATGGTTTCCATTGAGCTGAGCAAAGCCCGCAATCCTAAATATATAAGGTCAACACCAGCCACGGAAATTACTATATCTCCGGATATGACCACACCCTTATCGAGAACCCTGTCAAGAATCTCTACGAGGGCTACATCTTTTGAACTTGTAACGGTATTATTCATTATATAAAATCAACAGAAATTATACGGCGGCCATGGACCTGTGCAATCAAAAAGGAACCCCGTACCTTCATATTGGTTTTTAAGAATTTCTATTTCCCTGATAAAGGCGCTCAACTTATCTTGTTCCACTAAAAAGGCGGCATTTAAAATCATGTCATCCATTCTTTCTGTTACATCTCTTGGTAATGATCTGTTAAAGCGTGTCCGTAGCGATTGTTGTTTAAGCCCGCTTAAAAACTCCTGAACTGTCTCCTCGATTTTTTTATCTATCAGATCATTCAACAATTTTTCTCTTTTCTTCTTTAAAAGAAATGCCTTGCCAGGGCCAAGGGCAGATGAGCTTATTTCCTTATCCATCCTTAAAATCTCTTTATCATCTATAAGGGAAATCTTTTTTAATCTTTCCACATCACAATAAATCTTGACCCCCCATTCGTCCTTTTCTTCCAGGTTCTCTAAATTTCCTCTTAATTCTTCTGCATGTTCTTTTAGCATTGCTTTCAGGGAATCCTCGGTTGTAAACAGAGTCGCTAACTTAAAAGGGACGACACAACCATCTTTCATAACTTCTTCTATGACCTTTTCATGCCTGTATGCCTTAATTTTTAACCATTCTAAATTACTTAGATTTTTCTTCAGATTCTCCTCACCAAATTCGTCTTCCGTAACTTTGCTGACCACGGCATAAAGCCCCTGATGATTAAGGGAATATACACCATATCCATCATCTTTTGGTTGTGGTACTCTATTTGTAACGCAATATAAATAGATAATATCTGCCATTTTTCAGCGTCAACTAATGTGCCGCCAGCTCTTTCCGTTCATAGGACTGGATTTCCAGGTTATTATCCAGCTTGACCGCATAGATATGCCTGTCCTGTAATCTGGCGGGTAATCCGAGAGACTTTATAAAAGAGCTCTCCTCGTAGACTTCTGCCTCAGCCTCCCAGCCGTCATTCATTTTTGTCTCCTTAATGACTTTCACGTCTTCTACCTCGAGGGTCTTTTTTAAAAAGTCAGTGACCACTTTCCTCGCCTCTTCCATATTAGCCATTTTCACACCTCCTTGTTTTTTATTCTTCCTCAGCGCTTCTTATGGCATCTAAACGTGCCAGAAGTTCCTTCTCTTGCCTGTTGTATGCTTCTTCGCTTATTTCATCCAATTCAAAGCGTAATTGCAGTGCCACGAGTTTTTCCCGGATATATGTTTCATCTGAGAATTCCTGTTCAACCATCTCATGGACTTGCTTAAAGACACCCAAAAATCCTTTCGCAGGCAGCATTAACAAGTCATCAATCAAAAACATCTCAAAGATCTCCAGTATGGATCACCACATTGACAAAATTAAATGGGGGCACTGTCCCAACATACTTAAATTTTATTTTATCGTCATATTTGCCAGTTATATCCCTTACTTTTTGGTCAAACTCTGATTCTTTTTTTTCCTCTATTAAAAAGGCGGCGTTTATAATCACCAGATCGTAATAGCTATTGGAGGTCTTGACTTCCAGGGCTAAGGGCTCGAGGGTGTATAGTATCTCTTCTTTATACCTCGTCCTTTCCTCAGAGAGGGCAGATTCAACCAGCCTGCCTATTTCTATAAGTTTTGGATGTACGTTCGCGGAGGGCGCCACCTTCTCCATCTTTTCTCTTTGCATTCTAATCTCTTCATAATTTGCCAGGATATCCTTGTAGACAATCTCTTCCTTAAATACAGCCTTTAATCCAAGCTCCTTCTTACCTTCCATATCTTTCAGCAGATCAATAAACCTGTCGTACTCTTTCTCCAATATCTTTTTTACTCTCACCTCATCTCCGGCTATGGTAGCAAATCTCACCGGCAGAACTGTATAGGACTTCATCACCTCTTCAATGGCTCGCTCGTGGGGGATCAGATTTTCTCTGGCAACAGGATATCTTTTTCTGAGGGTATCGCTGACGACAGCGCTTATATCCCGATAGGGTATGGTATATACCCTGTCCCCTCGTTCACCAATGCCTAAGGGGCCGAAATCTATAAAATCTTTATTTTTTATGATGCAATAGATATATTTCCCTTCTGGCGCCAGCATCCCCCTTGCCCCCTCCCACTAATCCCTTATTTTTACAACAATCGCATCCCTGGCAAATTCTTCTTTAAAAGAACAAACTCCTTCCTGACAGCATTCTAAAAGAAGCTTATACGCCCTGTTTACTTCTTCAAATTGCCCCTCTGTATCTGATATTCTGTGAGTTCTATCAGGGTGATAGACCAGGGCCTGGTGCCTGTATGCCTTTTTTATCTCCTCTTTTGTGGCAAGATCCCTTAGATTCAGTTTTTCTTTTGCCAAGGCTATCTCATTAAACTGTATTTTCTTTACTTCTAACGTATTAAAGCTATAGAGGGGTAGGGGACCCACACATCTAAAATTCAACTTTTCACCAAATTTAGTATTCAGGTCTTCTACCATCTTCTCAAAATCTTCTTTTCTGGATTTTTCTATGAGAAAGGCCATATTGAGAACCATCTCATCATTCATGAGGTCATGGGCCTTATGATTCCGGCTGATTATGGCCAGAGATGTCCCTATTTCCTTTGCATATCTTTCCCTTTTCTGATATAGATGGTTTTTGACCAGAACCCCTATCTTCATCTGATCGTCCACTGTTACCCCCTCTTTTTTGCCAAGGAGGATCTGTTTAAATTCTCTTATCTCTTCTTCCTCTGCAACTTCTTTCAGGACACCGTTAAAATCGCTCCATGTAACCACCACATCAATCTCTATTTTGCCATGAGTTCTCTCGAATATATCCTTGATCATTGGATACCCTTTAACAAGTGTATACCTCACCTCATCTTCATCTAAGGCATAAGTCCCTAATCGCATCGGGATAATCGTAAAATCTTCCATAACCCTTTCGATCACTAATTGATGACTGATCAAGTATCTTGCGACATTGTCTTTAGGCAAATGGTTATAATCTACTACCTCTTTGTCGCTTACCACAGCAGCGATATCCCGATAATGGATTGTATATACATCACTGCCGGCGATAACTTTACACGAGGTAAAAAATAATTCTTTATCAGAACTTACAATTCCGTAGATATATTTACCCATTTCACTCATTGGTTAATTTTCCCAATTCCCTAATTCTCCAATCACACTTTATGTTTTCCACGCTGGGCAATCATCGATTTCATGGCCTCCTCAAAATGTTTCATTGAAATAGAGAGCCCTGATTTTTGATTTTCTATATATTTCCGTATCGCAAACATGGAGGACTTCCTGCATATAAATTCAATATCAGCCCCTGTTATATCTTCTGTCTCCTTTGCCAATCTCCTTAAATCAACATCCTTATCCAGGGGTTTCTCTTTTGTATGTATCTTAAATATTTCTAATCGTGTCTCTTCATCCGGTACGGGGAGTTCGAGTATAAGGTCAAACCTGCCGCTCCTCAGGAGTGCAGGATCGATCAGCCCCAATCTATTGGTAGCGGCCAGGACTACGACACCTTTAAGCTCCTCAATCCCATCCATCTCTGCCAGAAATTGGCCTATGACCCGTTCAACTACATGTGCTTCCGCACCTGCTGACCCCCTCATGGGAACGATGGCGTCGATCTCATCAAAAAACAGAATAGTCGGGGAGGCCTGCTTTGCGATCTTAAATACCTCACGTATAGCCTTCTCACTCTCTCCGACAAATTTTGAGATCAGCTCCGGTCCCTTTACTGAAATAAAATTAACGCCGGTCTGACTTGCTGCAGCTTTAGCCAGTAAGGTCTTTCCTGTGCCCGGCGCCCCATAAAGCAGGATCCCTTTAGAAGGATTTGTATCCGCCTTTTTAAAGACATCAGGATACTTCAGTGGCCACTCTATGGCCTCTCTCAATTCTTCTTTAATGTTCTCAAGGCCACCCACGTCCTCCCATTTTACATCGGGTACTTCCACAAAGAATTCACGTATTGCCGAAGGTTCAACCTCCTTCATGGCCTCTACGAAGTTCTCCATTGTCACTTCTAAACCGAGAAGTGTCTCGTAAGGTATATCTGCCATCTCAAAGTCTATTTTGGGTATAATCTTCCGAAGCGCTGACATAGCCGCCTCTCTTGCCAGCGCCTCTAAATCAGCGCCTACAAAGCCATGCGTAATCTCAGCCAATTTTTCTAAGCTTACATCTTCAGAGAGAGGCATTCCCCTCGTGTGAATCTGTAATATCTCTAACCTGCCCTTTCTATCAGGGACAGTAATAGATATCTCCCTGTCAAATCTACCCGGTCTCCTTAATGCAGGATCAATCGTGTCGGGGAGATTCGTTGCCCCTATGACAATAACATGCCCGCGGGATTCTAATCCATCAAGGAGGGATAAAAGTTGTGCCACCACACGCCTCTCGACCTGCTTTTCGCCACCCATCTCCCCCCTTTTAGGCGCGATAGCATCAATCTCATCAATAAAAATAATCGCCGGGGCATGGCTCTGTGCATCTTCAAAGACTTTTCTCAGACGTGCTTCAGACTCGCCATAGAATTTGCCCATGATCTCGGGTCCGCTGATACTTATAAAATAGGTATTGGTTTCACTGGCGATGGCGCGGGCAATTAAGGTCTTGCCGGTCCCCGGTGGTCCATACAGGAACACACCCTTTGGCGCTTCTATACCAAGTCTCTCAAACACCTCCGGATATTTCAGGGGTAATTCAATCATCTCTCTGATTCTCTGAATCTGAGTATGAAGTCCGCCTATATCTTCGTATGATATCTTTAATACCCCTGCCTCTTTAACCCCCTTCGATTTAATACTTATCACGGTGGCCGGACTTATGATGACAACCCCATCAGGAATTGTCTCTTCCACCATAAAATCATAGCTCCTTGTACCAAACAATGACGCCCTTACTTTATCCCCGGAGACTAAAGACAGCCCTTCTATCAGTGAACCGATGTATTTAGTATCCTTTTCTTTCTGAAGTAAACCGGATATTGTCAAAGGAGATAGTGTGACCCTCCTTGCCGGCCTATGTCCCACCTTCTTAATCTTTACCTTTTCATCTACGCCTGCTTTAGCATTCTCACGGGTAATCCCATCTATCTGGATAATATTTTCCCCCCTGTCTTTCAAATAGCAGGGCATTATTTTAACGGGAGTTTTTCTCTTCCCTTCAATCTCTATTATCTCGCCTACTTCGATCCCCAGACTTTTCATATCTTCAGGGTCTATCCTCGCAATAGCCCTTCCTACATCCTTGGGTAATGCCTCTTTCACCTTTAATGTCATTGTATTATTCTCTTCCATCTGAAAATCCCTACTTCTTTATTCTGACCTCCAAAATCCCAGTCTTATAAGAAGATCTCATTGTTTCAGCCTTTACTTCTGCTGGAATCAAGACCTCTTTATAAAATTTCCTTTCACCTCTTTGAGCGGATATCTCAAGGATATCTCCGTTTAAATCCAGTTTTATATCCTCTTCACCCACCCCTGGCAGCTCCGCAATGATTATAATCTCCTCTTTTTCGTCAAAGAGATCCGTAATAGGCTCTCTCTCTTCTTCAATTGAAGGACCGGCAGGAGTCTTTATGATATTTCCAAAGGGCTCCACTACCGGGACACCTCCCGCTGTTTTTATGGAAACACCAAATACCCCTTTCATCCCTTTTTTAAGATGACTGAGATCAAATTCACCTTCTTTCTTTATTTCCCCGCCCGCTTCTTTCAGTTTATCAGCAAGGTCAATAATATTTTCTATCCCTTTAAATATCCCTCCCAGGCCGATTTTTACCACCCCAAGATCAATGTCCAGCCCTTTGCCCTCTTTCTTCTTCTTTTCTTTTGTCATGACTTATCTCCCTTATCTTATCTTAGCCTCCAATTGTTCCAATCTCTCCTTTAAGATTTTGTTTTCCTTCTCAATCTGGGTCTGTCTTGCCTCTGAGGACAAATAGGAATCAGTCTGCCACCAGTTTATCCCCATCTCCATTGCCTTATCCACAGAGGCAACTAAAAGGCGAATCTTGATATCAAGTAACGCTACATCACCTATACATACCTTTATATCTCCCGCAATGACAATCCCTTTATCTAAGACCCTTTCTAATATATCTGCGAAGTTTGTTGTCTGAACTCCATGAACTATCTGATTAGTCATTTTTTAATATCCCAGGGAAAGCTTTTTCCAGGATTTGACCTCAGAAAAATCATCTTTTTTATCTGAAAATGCCCGTGTGTCATTGCATCGTAACTTGTTCATCTCAAGGTTTATTTCTTGCAGGCGACTTTTGATAGTTTCCCTCCTCATGCATCGCCTTTTGTCTTCCTTGAGGAGTCTCTCCTTCTCTTTATCGAGTATATACAGATCTAAATAGATTGAGGTTTCTATCCTTGGTATAGAACGTCTCTTTGTGTTAAATGAATGAATACCGTTTAAATTGTTTACATCTTTCATGACTGATCTCCTCTAACTATATTTTTCAACCAGCTCTTTAATAACTTCCTTGACTCTGTTCTGATTTGTCTTTATACCAACCCTGCTTGTTTCAGAGGGCAGTATATCCTGGCAGATCTGCAAAAAGAGGCCATTAGAACTTTCTGGATTGATACCTTCAATTTCTACAGTTTTCGCAATCATAATGCACCCACGAACAGTTGGAGCAAATTCGCATACTCCAGAATCCCTCAGCTTTCTAACAACGTGGACTATCCTCTCTACATATGCTTGAGGAAGCTTTGATTTAGACATGGTTATAGCAACCTCTGTCTCAAAATCCAGATAATCTATATCTAAGGTAATCATCCGATCCCTCAATGCATCCTGACTTCTATGAACACCCGCATACTCTTCAGGATTACTCGTAAAGATGGCTGTAAAATCAGGATTGACCTTTAAATATGGTTCTTCTTCCCCCCTCCCTGCCGGCATATCCATTATCTTTTCCTGTAACACGGATAAAAGGATATTATTTGCCTCCGGCCTTGAGCGTGTGAACTCATCATAGACCAGTGTAAAACCATACTTGCAGGCTATAGTCAGACGGTTATCTACCCACCGTCTGGTCATATCCTCTTCAAGCCTCAAAACTCTGGATACAAAACGATCAACAACCTTCCTGAACCTGTACCCATACTCTCCACCCACGAGATCAGAAGTGGTCAACGCAGCATCTCCATGAATCATAACTACCGGCCTGCCAATTTTAGTTGCTATATGCATAGCCAGTGTAGTTTTACCTGTACCGGAACCCCCTCTGAGGTGGACTGGAAAACCTGCCCTATAATATGAAAGTGCCCTATTTGTAATATCTGCAATGTATTTTGTTTCTACAAAGTCTGGCAGAGGACATAGTTCAAGCACTGTAGACATCTCATCAATCATTTCTGTTTACCTCTTTTTATACCTTGCTTTTGGTTATCTCTTCAGGTTTCCCTGCTGCAAGCCCTCTCTTTTTTCTCTTGGACATACTCTCTGAAAGTCTCCGCCAGATCGAAGCCATCTCTTCCCTCTGGGCCTTGAATTCCTGTAGCAGCCCATGAACTTCTTTGTGTATTTCTCCCCGTCTTGTTTGAATTTTCCTGGTCACATTTCTAATATTCCCCATCATCGCCTTGAAATCCTTCGCCCTCCCGGTTTCCCCCTTTTCAAGACCCGACCTGAGGCGATCAGCCATTTTCTTATGGTCTGTCTGAAACACCCTGATCATCCTGTGAGTATCGCCGATCATCATTTGGATATCGGCGACTAACTCATTTATCGCCTTCCCTCGCATATCATGGGAGGTGATGATATCCTCACTAAGTTTTTTGGTATCCATAACCATTCCCATCTTACTCCTCCTTTTTTGATCTCTCTTTCCTAAACCTATCAAGTATGTTGTGAACCTCATCCCTTCTTTCTATCTGTTGTGCTATTCGCTCCCTGTGCTGGATATTAAATTTTTTCAGCATTGATTTGAGATCCTTTATCCTAAGTTCTCTCCCCTTTGTCCGAAGTTCTTCAAGTCTCTCCCTTATCTCCTGCTGGTTCCTCTGGAACTCTTTTAACTTCAGGGTAACCTCTCTCTTTCTCTCATCCTGTCTGGCAAAGATATCCTTTAGCATACCCTGGAATTCTTTAACCCTTTCAGTCTCACCTGTAACAATGGCATCTTTGACCCGTATAAAATTGTCCCTCAGGGTGTTCACCGCTTCTTTTTGTTCATTGAGGCAACTGCTTATCAAATTCCTGACTTCCCTCTCTTCTTCATACTGAGGTGAAAAAATAGCCTGCATCATATTGTCAAAATCCTTACACCTCAGAGACTCATTTTTAGCAAGAATCTTGCGTAATTCTGCATTAAGCTTTTCCCATTCCTGTTTTCTATCAAGGAAGGAATCTTGAAAACCTTCAAGAATATTGTGGTTTGTATCCAGAATCGCCCCCATATTCCGGACACTGGTTTCGTAAGAGGAAACTATATTGTTAAGAAAAACCTGCATATCTCCCTAATCCATTAGTTACACGGGGAAAGAAACAGTGGGAATTCCATGGTGAATCATGCTGTCAGCTCTTCCTTTCGCAAGGCTGTAGTCGCAGGCTTTAGCCTGCGCCCCAGTACAGCTATGGATGCATCGCACGCACCCTAAAGGGTGCGGCTACACCTGAAACAGACAGAGCATAAGGATGACTCAACAAGACCCCCCCGTCAGTTACTGACCCCCTCCTTAGGCTGCTGTTGCTGTTAATCCAATCGCCTCAGCATACTTCAGATAGGTCTCGACTGATGCCACTACTATCCTGGCTTCTACGGCAAGTAATTCAATGCCTACTAATGAAACCCTCACCCAGGCATCAATTACTACCCCTTTGTCGAGAATGCGGTCAATAACTTCAACCAGACTCGATGACCCTATTGCTTTTTCGACAGCCATTTTTATCACCCCCTTTCTCTTGCAAAATTTTCCCTTCTTTTCTTCTTCCAGAAGGAAATGCCAAAGACATGATATTTTCTAAATGAATACGCCGATGCATTTATTAACTACCGGGGTCTTCTTCTATAATTATCTTTCAGAAATATTTTTAGTCTGCTCCGGGTAATTTTTACCTTCTGAAAGGCTTTAGAAAAAAGAGATTCTATAACATTCATTTTATGTTTCTTCATTACATAGTACAGGGTTAAATCATTTATCTTCATGAATGACTCTTACCCTTGCTTATCTTTCTTATAAGTGAAATCGCCGGCTCCTTTTTCCCCTCGGACTCATACCGGCTTGCAATCAGAAAGAGCGCCAGTCTTGATGCCACTGCTTCGAAGGTGTCAGGATATTTGTCGAGTATCTTTGTATAGAGGTCTATCGCATAACTGGTCACCCCTGCCTTCTCAAATTCATTCGCCATCGATAGCAGTCTAAAGGGACCGGAGGGAGAGATCACTTCATTCCTGAAATTTTCCCTGTGAAGGTCTTCTGACACTCCAATCATAAGTTTCCTCCTTTCTAAAATCCGGCAGGTCGCCGGCAGGTCACCGGAAGGTCACCGGAAGGTCAGAAGACCCGCCGCTGCCCATCCGGAGAGGGCAGCATCTTTGTATAGAAAGCATGAACGGATGGTTTCAAAAGCAAGAGAGATGCCATTGATACTCTCCTCTGGATATTTTTAGTTTAGCGGTTTATTTTCAATGAGTTCTGAAAAAACTCGCAAATTTGAGATTTGCGAGTTGAGAGGATAAGAAGGGAAGGGATTCCCGATTTCCGGGAAGAAATTCACTCCATGATGAGGCGCCGATCTTGTTTTGGAATCTTCAATCCGGGTTGAATCCATACTTCTTCAACCTGTTGCGTAGGGTTTTTGGATCAAATCTCAGGAGTTTTGCCAGCTCCGTCTTGTTGATGAAGGGATTCGTTTTCATGATTTGCAGAATCGCCTGGCGTTCCACCTCTTCGGCAGCGGCATTTCTGAGGGTCTTAATATCGAGGGAAGAATCGTCAGGATTCATAAAGTTTGCCGCAATGACCGCCTTTTCTATCAGAATCCTGGAAAGGTGACAGGGACGTATAACATCGTCAGAAATCAGAAAGGCGCTTCTGACGACGTTTTCCAATTCCCGTATATTCCCGGGCCAGTGATACTTATTCAGGAGGCTCATGGCATCCTCCGTAATCCCCCCGGATTTATGGAACTCTCTGTTGCACTGTTCCAGAAAATGACTGACCAGTCCCGGGATATCGCCCTGTCTCTCCCTTAAAGGGGGCAGTCTGATCATTGCCGCACTGATCCTGTAGTAAAGATCCTGGCGGAACTCCCCTCTCTGCGATGCCTCTTTCAGATCAATATTGGTGGCGGCGATGATTCGGATATCGAGGGGGATGGGCTCATATCCCTTAGAGCCGAGATGAATGATGCTGTGGTCCTGCGTCACCCTCAGCAGCTTCGCCTGGATGGGGAGGGGGAGGTTCCCGATTTCGTCTAAGAAGAGGGTTCCCATGTTTGCGGATTCAAACAGTCCTTCCTTCCGGTTCATCGCCCCTGTAAAGGCGCCTTTCTCGTAGCCGAAGAGTTCACTTTCGATAAGGGATGCGGGCAGGGCAGAGCAGTCTACGGGGACAAAGGGGCCCGTACTGCGCAGACTCATGCTGTGGATCAGCTTCGCAAAAAGCTCCTTTCCCGTCCCGGTCTCCCCTTGCAGCAAGACCGGTATGTCCGGCGGGGCAAAACGTCTGACGAGCTCCCATACATATTTCATTGCCGGACTTTCTCCGACAATGTCCTTTATTCCGGGTTGCAGCGATTCTTCTGCAGTAGTGGTCAGAGCGGCCAATTTACGCACGTTTTCCAGGAGGGTCCTGTTGTCGAAGGGTTTCGTCAGGAAGTCGACAGCGCCCTCTTTGAAGGCCTCGACGACGACACCTATCTCACCATAGGCCGTCATGATTATAACCTTGGTTTCAGGTTCAACCCTTTTAAACTCCTTTAAAACTGCAATGCCACTTATCTCCGGCATTTTTAAGTCCACCATGGCAAGAAAGGGGTGACTCTCTCTGGCGATCTCTAACCCCTCTTTGGCAGAGGTTGTGACGGATACATGAAAATCGTTCTGCAGGACCAGAGATAATGCCCTGTTTACACTCCGGTTATCATCGATAATCAGGATATGGGGTTGTATGTGACTCATAGTGTCTCAGCCATGAATCCTTTCAAGGGCACGATGATGATGTTCCTTGTTCACCGGGAGTAGAGTGTCACGGGTTGGTTATTTTCCATCCGGTCAGGGTGAAGAATAGAGCACAGGGATTGTAATCGTAAAGATGGACCCATTGCCCCTTTCGGACTTTACAGTGATTCTGCCATGATGTTTCTCCACAATCTGCCGGCATATATAGAGCCCTAAACCATGTCCTTCTCTTTCTTTGAGAGAAAAAAAGGGTTTAAAGATATATTTCAGATATTCCTCCGGGATGCCTGAGCCGGTATCCCGGACATCGATCGTGACATAGCCTTCCCTTTCCTCTGAAATGACCGGGCAAAAGGAGGTCTTGATCCATATTTGTCCACCCTCTGTTATCGACTCCATGGCATTCTTCAGGAGATTCAAAAAGAGATGCTCCAGTTGCCTTTTGTCTATCCAGAAAGGGGGGGCTTCCGTGGAAAAATCCGTGTCGATGACGATCTGCCTTCTCATCGCCTCCTTTCCCATCAGGGCTATGGTCCTTTTAATTACCCCGTGGACATCTTCCTGATGAAACTGAAATCTTTCGGAAGTGTTAAATTCAAACATCGATCTCAACAGGTTCGTCATCTGAGTCACATTCTCGATCAGAAAATCAATCTCAGCCGCCATGTCCACATCCTTTTCTGACGATCTCTCCTCTTTAAGGAACTGGAGTGTCGAGCTGACACTGTGAAGCGAGTTCCCCAGCTCGTGGGCAAGACACCGGGCTACCTGCACCATATTCTCAAGTTTTTCCGAGTGGATCTTTTCCACTTCCAGCCTCATTCTCTCGCTGACCTCCTCTAAGGTAACCAAAATAATATTTTGAACCCCCTCCATGGTTAATGATATTCTTTTAATGAGAACTTTAAGGATCCCCTTTTTCCCCTCTCCACTTTCATAAAGGAGTTCCATCTCCCGGGGAGTACCTTCTTCCTGCACTTCATCAATCAATTTCCTGAGGTCTCTATCCGGGAGGACCTCTTCCATCCTTTTCAGATATACCTGCGAAAGGGACAGGCCAAAGAGGGATGGGAATATATCGTTACAGGATAGAATTTCCATCTGTTCATTCAGTATAACGATTGCCTGAGGCAAGGACCCGACAACAGTCTTATAGATTGCATCGTCTATGGGAGTGACTTCAGCCATTATGCCTCCTTCCTGAATTGAAGGGTTAAGACGTACTTTTTTACTACGCTACGGAGCGTTTGTTATCACAGAGGCAAAGATGGGACCGCAGGGACTATTTTTTGACCTTTTTGTCGTAATGTATATCACTTCGCGCATACCGTGTCAATCATCAAAATGAAAATGGATGGGGGCTTGACAGGATGGGGGGAATTTTATTGACATACAGAAAGGGTTAATGGTAGTATCTTACCTATAAATAATTGGGCACTTTTCGGCGTCAATTAATCATCAAATTTCTTGCCTCAGGATTCTATACAGGTTATTCCCCATTAGCGCCAGGCACGGCCGGGAGCCTCATGGGGGCGCTTGTATATTTACTCTTACAGCATCTATCATACCCAGTATTCATCGGGATTGTCGTATTAATCTCTGTCTTAGGGATATTTATTGCTGGTGAGGCAGAGAATATCTATGGAAGAAAAGACTGTCCCTGTATTGTGATTGATGAGATCGCAGGGATGCTTACGACTTTGGTATTGCTCCCGCAGGGCATAGGTTTTCTATTGGCAGGTTTCATAGCATTCCGGATATTTGATATCCTGAAACCCTTTCCTGTTGGATTAGCGGAGAGGAGATTACCGGGTGGATGGGGTATCATGATGGATGATATCCTTGCAGGGGTTTATGCGGGTCTGGTTGTCAGGGTGGGGGTGGAATGGGGACTGGGTCTCTTGAAGAGGTGATCGGACGTCTGCTTCGTAATAGGGGGTGGAGGATTGCAACGGCAGAGTCCTGCACCGGCGGACTGATCGCCCACAGGATTACGAATGTCTCGGGGAGTTCTGACTACTTTGAGAGCGGGATAGTCTCCTACAGCAATGAGGCCAAGATGGAGCTGTTAAAGGTTCCGGAAGGGATCATAAAGGCCTACGGCGCTGTCAGCAGCCAGACGGCCATTGCCATGGCAGAGGGGATCAGGAGGTTGAGAAATACGAATATGGGGCTTGGGGTAACGGGTATCGCAGGCCCCACCGGCGGGACAGCCACGAAGCCGGTAGGACTTGTCTATATTGCATTATCCTCTGAGATTCGTGTAGAGTGTAATGAATTCAGGTTCGAGGGGGAGAGGGAGGCGATCAAGCTAAAGACGTCTGAGGCTGCGCTGGAGATGATCAGACGGCAATTGGAAGAGCCGGCAATTGTATGATAACCGGCAGCAGGCCATGCGATGTTTTATTTCCATAACATTACCGGCGGAGATCAAAAGAGGAATGACGGCGATTCAGGGGAGCCTGAGGACCTCCGGCGCTGATGTCTCCTGGACCAGGCCTGAGGGGATGCACCTGACCCTGAAATTTCTGGGCGAGGTGGAAGAGAAGAGGGTCCCGAAGATAGAGGCCGCCCTCGACAGTGCCGCCAACAGCATAGGTGCCTTTTCTCTGAGCGTATCCGGTATGGGGACATTCCCTGATATAAGACGGCCCAGGGTCATCTGGATCGGTCTCAAGGAGCAAGGCAATAACCTGATCAGACTGCAGAGGAGTGTTGAAGAAGAGTTTAACAAAACAGGGTTTTCCCCAGAAGACCGGGAATTTACTCCCCATATTACACTGGGGCGCATCCGTTCTCAGAAAAATGTGGAGAAGTTGCTGAGCCTTATAGAGAAATTAAGAGATGTGGAGTTAGACGGTTTTGATGCCTCCTGTGTCTATCTCATGCAAAGCCAGTTAAGGCCCACAGGGGCTGTGTATACGGAACGATATTCTGTGGAGTTGCAGGGTTAATATGAAAACATGGCATAAACTAATCATTGGTGATTCAAGGCAGATGATAGAGATTCCTGATGAATCTGTTCACCTTGTCATCACCTCCCCACCTTACTGGCAATTAAAGGATTATGGGAGCAGCAACCAAATAGGGTTCAATGACAGCTATGAAGAATATATCAACAACTTGAATTTAGTCTGGAAGGAGTGCTATAGGGTTTTGCATAAAGGGTGCCGGTTGTGTGTCAACATTGGTGATCAATTTGCCCGGGCTGTCTATTATGGAAGATATAAAGTAATTCCAATACGTACAGAGGTCATTAAGTTTTGTGAAACCATAGGTTTTGACTATATAGGTGCAGTAATCTGGCAGAAAGTTACAACCTGCAATACAACAGGTGGAGCAACAATCATGGGATCTTTTCCTTACCCGCGGAATGGGATCCTTAAGATAGATTATGAATTTATTTTGATTTTCAAAAAATATGGAGATCTTCCGAAGGTCGGCAGAGATATTAAGGAACAATCCAGATTAACACAGGAAGAATGGAATCAATACTTTGCGGGGCACTGGAATTTTCCGGGTGAGCGGCAAGATAAACATCTGGCAATGTTCCCGGAAGAATTACCCCGGCGTCTGATCAAAATGTTTAGTTTTGTCGGCGATACGGTACTTGATCCTTTTTTAGGCAGTGGAACAACATCTGTTGCATCTGAAAAATTAAACAGAAACTCTGTAGGGTATGAAATAAATGAAGACTTTCTGCCTATTATCGAAAATAAATTGGGAGTAAAGCAAAATGCTTTTATTAAAAAAAGTTATTTTGAAATATTGAGGCAAAAAGAGACTGACATAGACTTCAAAGAGAAAATTAAGGAGTTGTCTTATATATTCAAGGATCCGGTAAAGTTTGACAAGAAGGTAGACCCTAAAAAACTGAGATTCGGTTCAAGAGTAGATAACGCAGAAGGCCACAATAGGGAAAGCTACTATTCAGTAAAAGAGGTTTTAAGTCCGGAACTCATATTATTAAACAATGGCCTTAAATTGAAATTGCTTGGTATTAAGGAGAAGAAAGAGGCAAATGGCGACGCTGTAAAATTTTTGTTGTCAAAGATTAAAGGAGAGAAAGTCTTTATAAAATATGACACAATCAAATATGATGAAGCGGGAAATCTATTGTGTTATCTATACCTGCGGAACAAGACCTTCATTAATGCTCATTTGATCAAAAGCAAATTGGCCGACGTAGATACTGTATTGGATTATAAATACAGATCTAAATTTATGGCATTAAGAGGATAAACATAATGACAAAAGAGTGGGTCTTAGACAGCGAGGGGAAAAATCTTAAATTCAAAAGAGAAACATTGCTGAATTATGGGATGAATCGTTGGGGATTGAACAAGACCTCCAGTGTTGGACCGACTTCTGAATTAATCAGACAATGTGCGCCTGATTCTTTTGAAGAATGGGAGACTTTTTATTTTGGGAATGCCAGACAGAAGAAGCGTGACGGAATTAAATTGACCAGAGAATATATCAGAGGGTTAGGTCAAAAACTTTGCGTGAAGCTCTCTGAAGTGGTCCAGAATGAATTGGCTTCTATTCAGGAGGAAGAATGCATAGATTACGCTTATAATCTCGTTTTGAACAGGACTTATGAAGGATATAGGTCAGAGATTGATACGGTATATGGACAATTGGAGTCTATCCTGTATGTCAAGATTCACCCTGCCCCGGATGAGTGGGATAGAACTTTCAATGTTGATTTTTACATCCAGGTTGCTAACAAATATATTGGCCTCCAGATAAAACCAATATCTTCAGGTCAGTCGTTAAATCAATATCAGTGGATTAAAATGCATGAAGTGAATCATGGAAAATTCAGGACTAAGTTTGGTGGTAAAGTTTTTTTCATTTATTCAGTGAAGGCTGGCAAGAAGAAGAAAATATACAATGTCGAAGTGATTGATGAAATTAAACGAGAAATCGAGAGATTGAAAAATTGAGCATAAAACAAAATAACCATCAATAAAAGGAGACAACCATGGGGGAGAAAGAACAGAAGATAAAGGCATTGGATCTGGCCCTTTCGCAGATCGAAAAGCAATTCGGAAAGGGGGCGATTATGCGCCTGGGGACAGACGGCGCCATGGCAGAGGTCCCGGCGATATCCACCGGGTCTCTGGGGCTTGATATCGCCATCGGTGTGGGTGGAGTGCCGCGGGGGAGGGTCATCGAGATATTTGGCCCGGAGTCTTCGGGAAAGACCACGCTCTCTCTCCATGTCATTGCAGAGGCACAGAAGAATGGCGGAGCAGCCGCCTTTATTGATGCAGAGCACGCTCTGGATATCGGGTATGCAAGGAAACTGGGGGTGAACGCGGATGATCTCCTGATCTCACAGCCGGACACCGGGGAGCAGGCTCTTGAGATCGCAGAGACCCTTGTGAGAAGCGGGGCGGTAGACGTGATCGTGATAGACTCTGTGGCGGCCCTTGTGCCGCGGGCAGAGATCGAGGGGGAGATGGGAGATCCCCATATGGGGCTTCAGGCACGATTGATGTCCCAGGCATTGAGGAAATTGACAGCCGCTATCAGCAAGTCTTTCACCACAGTCATCTTCATCAACCAGATCAGGATGAAGCTCGGAGTCATGTTCGGGAACCCTGAGACGACTACCGGCGGAAATGCCCTGAAGTTCTACTCATCGGTCAGATTAGACATCCGGAAGATCGAGTCCCTGAAGGAGGGTCAGGATGTGACAGGGAATCGGGTGCGGGTCAAGGTGGTCAAGAATAAGCTGGCCCCGCCCTTTAAGCAGGCAGAGTTTGATATCCTGTTTGATGAAGGGATATCGAGGATAGGCGAGCTGATTGATATCGGGGTGGATAAGGGGATCATCGAGAAGAGCGGCTCCTGGTATGCCTACAAAGGGGAGAGGATTGGCCAGGGGAGGGAGAATGCCAGACAGGCATTAAAGGAAAATAGTG
>Ga0209342_10002005_pt1 | contig 22276 bp, 23 predicted proteins | sample RifCSP16_2_FD_184023 | JGI IMG/M metagenome (GOLD analysis project Ga0209342, IMG submission 184023) | Soil microbial communities from Rifle, Colorado - Rifle CSP2_sed 16_2 (SPAdes) (version 2) | ecosystem: Environmental > Terrestrial > Deep subsurface > Rock core/Sediment | place: Rifle... | reverse complement strand
ACGACTTGGCTCGCGCCGATTGCGTCGTGAGAAGACGCTCCTGAAAGTTGTCAAGGGGAGAATCGAGAAAATCGTCCTGTCCCTCGGTTGGCGCCGGCGAGTGTCAACACGCACCCCATGCAGGACCCCTAGCCGCGTCTCTTGGTCACCGCCTCTCTTCAGGCGAGGCGGACGCGCGGGAGCGGGCGACCCCCGGGCCTCTAGGGAAGGCCGAGCCGCTCGCGGCCGTACTTCCCGGACTGGACCGCCTCGCACCACGCCCGGTTCGCGAGGTACCAGCGCACCGTCCGCTGCAGGCCTTCCTCGAAGCCGTGGCGCGGGCTCCAGCCGAGCTCGGCCCGGATCTTCCGGGCGTCGATCGCGTAGCGCCGATCGTGGCCGGGGCGGTCGGGCACGAGCGTCTTGAGCTCGGCGTAGGAGCGGATGCCGCGCCGGGCGAGGGCGGCGTTGTCCCCGGCCGGACGCTCGGCCTCGAGGGCGGCGCACAGCGCGTCCACGACCTGCAGGTTGGTGCGCTCGCCGCCCCCGCCGATGTTGTACTTCTCGCCCACCTGGCCGCGCCGGAGAGCGAGCAAGACGCCCTCGCAGTGGTCCTCCACGTAGAGCCAGTCACGGACGTTGCCGCCGTCGCCGTAGATGGGGAGCGGCTTGCCCTCGACCGCGTTGAGGACCATGAGGGGGATGAGCTTCTCCGGGTACTGGAACGGCCCGTAGTTGTTCGAGCAGTTCGTGATCAGAACGGGCAGACCGTAGGTTTCGTGCCAGGCCCGCACGAGGTGATCGGCGGCGGCCTTGGAGGCCGCGTAGGGGGAGTTCGGCGCGTAGGGCGTCGTCTCCGAAAAGGCCCCCTCGGGCCCGAGCGTCCCGTAGACCTCGTCGGTCGAGACGTGCAGAAAGCGGAAGCCCGGCGCGGCGGCGGGCTCGTCCCGCCGGTACGTGCGCGCCGCTTCCAGCAGCTCGAAGGTTCCCACGACGTTGGTCCGGACAAAGGCCGCGGGGTCGTCGATCGAGCGGTCGACGTGCGTCTCCGCCGCAAAGTTGACGACCGCGTGCGGACGGTGCTGGCGGAAGAGCGCCCGCATCGCCTCTCGGCGGGCGATGTCCTCCCTCACGAACGCGTAGCGGGGATGCGACGCGACGTCCGCCAGGCTCTCCATGTTCCCGGCGTAGGTCAGAGCGTCGACGACCACCACGCGGTCTTCGGTGGCGGCCAGGGCGTGGCGGATGAAGTTGGAGCCGATGAAGCCGGCGCCACCGGTGACGAGGACCGTGCCCATCCCTCAGGCCCTCGCCGTCGCCAGCGCGCGTGGCCACAGGGGCGGTGGCATCCGGGCGACTATAGCCCAGGATCCTCGATCGCGGACTCCTGGGAGAGAATGGGGACGATGACGACGAACGCGAAGCCAACTGTTCGGGCGGTCCATGTCCTTGCCGCCGAGGCGGGCTCCGACAGGGCGGGCGAGATCTCGGCCTCGTTTCGCGCCCCCGACCGGCGGGTTCAGGCGCACGCCCTCCCAGCCGGCGCTCCGGGCGAGGCCGGGGCCCACCTCGGCCAGGAGTACGCCCACGTCGCGGGGGCGGTGCGGGATGTTCTCACCGATGACGGCCGGCTCGTCCTCGCGGACGAGCGCGCGGCCCTCGCCGTCCCCGAGATGATGCGCGTGCTCGTCGACGAGCAGGGCCGCTCCTGGGAGGACTCGTGGACGCGGACCCGGGGGACGATCACGTCGAGGCTCGGCTGCCCCGACGAGGAGCGGGGCCCCTTCTGGCCCGTCCCCCTCCTCGAAGTCGAGCTCCCCCGGCTTCTCGAGGTCCTCTACGAGATCAACCAGAGGCACCTCGAAGAGGCGGACGCGCTCTGGCCCGGAGACGGCGAGCGGCGGCGCGACCTGTCGCTCTTCGAGGAGCTGGGCACGAAGCGCCTCCGGCTGGGCGCCCTCGCCGTCGTCGGCTCCGCGCGGGCGGGGGTCGCCGCCCCCTGGCCGGGGCCCGCGGGCGAGACCCTGGGCGCCCTGGCCGACATGCGCCCATCGGCCCTGCGCGCGCTCCCGACCCCGGTCCACTCGCGGCGCTGGGTGAGGGACGGGCACCCGGAGCTCGCGTCGCTCCTGACCCTCGGCCTCGGCGATCGCTGGCAGGCGGATCCCGAAGCCCTCGCCGACCTCGAGCCCCTCGCCTTCGATGCCGCCTTCTGCGGCGCGTTCCAGAAGATGCGACGCACCGCTCGCCAGGGCCTGGAGCCGCTGCTGAGGGAGAAAGCCGGCATCGCGACCGACCCCGGCGCCCTCCTTGACGTGCGGCTCTCTTCGCTGCGCGGGAGGGAGCGGGTCCTGCTGAACGCCCTCGGGCTCATCCGCGAGCACCTGCGCTTCGCGGAGGGGGGTTGGACCCCTCCCGCGCCGCGCACGGTCGTGATCGCGACGGAGGCAGGGGTGGCGGGGGAGCGGTCGAGGCGACAGCTTCGCGTCGCCCGGGCGGTGGCGGACGCGATCAACCGCGACCCGGGGACGCGCGCTCGGCTGCGGGTGGGCGTGCTCGAGGAGTGCGACGAGAGCCTCGCGACGATGCTCGCCGCCGCCGCCGACCTCTCCAACCAGCCGGGCCTCGCCGGCTCCGGTGCCGCGGGGACCAAGGCCCTCGGCTTCGCCATGAACGGTGCCCTGACCCTGGGCTCGCGCGACGGCACCGTCCGCGAGCTGGAGGAGGCGGTGGGGGCGGAGAACCTGTTCCTGTTCGGTCTGGGGCCGCTCGAGGCCCGGGCGTGGCTCGAGGGGCACGTCTACCGCCCGAAGGACGTCTACGCGATCGACCCCCTCGTCCGCCGCGCCGTCGACGAGATCGTCTCCCCGCGCTACGCGCCGGAGCCGGGGGCGTTCGACTGGGTCCGGCAGTGGCTCCTCGACGAAGGTGAGCCCTGGCTGGTTCTGGCCGACCTCGGCTCGTACATCCACCGACAGGACGAGGCGCTGGCCGAGTTCGCCCACCCGCGGACGTTCACCCAGAAGGCGATCCTCACCGTCGCGCGCTGCCGGCGGTTCTGGGCGGAGCGTGTGGAGCTGTGAGCATGGCGCTCCACGCATGCTGGCCGCTGGCGGTCCTGCTCCTGGCCGGTGCCGATCCGGCGCTCGCGCAGGGGCTCGGCGACGCCGCTGCTCGCGAGCGCGACCGCCGACAGGAGAAGAAGGAAAAGACCGAGAAGTCGAATCCCCCGCCGACCTTCACGAACCAGGATCTCACCGAGCGGGAGGGAGAAGCGCCCGGTCCCGACAAGGGTGTGGAGAAAGCCGAAGGCGAGGCGAAGCCCGTCCCCACCGCCGACCCCGGGCTCGAGGCGCTCGAGCGCGAGCGTGAGGAGCGTGCCCTTGCGGAGCGGGAGTGGCGGGCGCGGTTCGCGGAGGCCCGGGCCAAGGCGCGCGAGGCGGAGGCGCGGTGCTGGCAGGATGTCATCCGCACCGAGTTCTACCAGGGGATCCCGGTCCAGATGAGGGTCAAGGAGTTCGTCGAGAGCGAGGAGTTCCGAGCCGCGAAGAAGGCCCTCGCCGACCTCGAGGAGGAGCTCCGGCGCACGGGCCTGCCCCCGGGCTGGGGGCGGGAGTAGCGGCCTCAGCGGCCGGGGGCGGGGTCCCCGAACCGCAGGCGGGCGGATGTCCCTTCGAGCCTGAGATCAGCCGATCCGAAGCGGTGTGTCTGCGCGGCCACCGGACGCTGCAGCGAGAAGGTGACCTCGCTGATCTTCGGCGAGCGGTCGCCCTCCGCCACGAGGCGCAGGAGGACCGACTCCGGACCGACGGCCTCGAGCGTGCCCGGCTGATCGCGAATCGTCCACCCCGCCGCCCGGATCAGTTTCGTGAGCGTCTCGCGGTCGGCCGCCGAGAGGACGACGGTCAGCCCGGTGACGTCCTTCAGGAGCGCCGACCCGCGCTCGTTGCTCGGGCCGATCCTCGCGACGTAGCGGTCGAGCACGTCGGCGCGGGTGACCGACCGCGCGGGGGTGAGGTTACCGTACCAGTGAGCGAGGAAGTCGCGGTGGTACTCCATGAGCCAGACCCGCAGCCCCCCGAGCTCCGCGCGCGCGTAGCTCATCTCGAACCACGGGACCGCATCCGTCTCCGTCTTCCGCGTGACGAGCCCGCCGTCCGCCCCGCCGAGGGCGGCGGTCCAGGCCCGCTTCACGATCTCGCTCTCGCCCGGTCGCTCCACGCCGAGGGCAAACCCGCTCGCGTCCGGCCCACCCTGCGGCCCGGGCGCGAACAGCTCGAAGTACGTCCGCCGGCCGTACCAGTAGATGCCGGTGTAGCTGATGTCGTTCCTGGTCGTCGTCCGCTTCTCGAAGGGCGCGAACTCCCTCGTCAGGAAGCCCGAAGCCTGGGCGGCGCCGTACGTCTCGTCGTCGACGACCACGTAGAAGTGGTTGAGAAAGACCGCCGCCCCGTCCGGCTCGCTCGCGCCCGCGGTACCGGCGACGGCCAGAGCAAGGACGGTACCGAACACGATGCGCATGGGGTTAGCGCCCCGCGTAGAGGACGAGCGAGCCGCGGGTCCAGCTGTCGATCCCGCTCCAGAAGAAGACGGGCGCAAGGTTTGCGAGGGCGAAGAGGACGAGCCAGGCGCGATCGGCGAAGGCCAGGCTCAGCGCCGGCCGATCCTCGTTGCCGGGGTCCATGACCATGACCTTCAGGATTCGGAAGTAGTAGTAGGCGGCGATGGCGGCGTTGACGGCGCCGACCACCGCGTACCACCAGTACCCGGGCCCGCGCTCGATCACGGCCCCGAAGACGTAGAGCTTGCCCAGGAAGCCCACGAAGGGCGGGATGCCCACGAGCGACAGCAGGAAGACCCCCATCACGGCCGTGAGGAGCGGGGCGCGGCGGTACAGGCCCGGGTAGTCGCGCAGCTCGAAGGTGCCGTCGTGGAGGTGAACGAGCGTCACCACGAAGAAAGCCCCGAGGTTCATGACGAGGTAGGCGAGGAGGTACACGATGAGCGCCCGTGCCCCGTCCTCGGAGAGGGCGACGACGCCCATCATGATGTAGCCGGCGTGGGCGATCGAGGAGTAGGCGAGCAGCCGCTTCATGTTGCCCTGGGTGAGCGCGGCCACGTTGCCCACGGTCATGGTGACGGCCGAGACCAGCATGAGCAGCGGCGGCCAGTCGATCACCCCCGTGAGGTCCCACGCCCCCATGCCCGGCACCGCGAAGGACCCGAAGAAGAAGCGGAGCATGACCGCGAAGCCCGCGACCTTGGGGCCGACGGAGAGGAGCGCGGCCACGGGGGTGGGGGCGCCCTGGTAGGCGTCCGGGCACCAGAAGTGGAAGGGGACCGCCGCCACCTTGAAGCCGAAGCCCGCGAGCACGAGCAGCGTGATCGTGTAGACGGCGAGGCGGCTCGTGTCCGGGATCCCCCCCGCCAGGAACTCCCGGATGGCCGGCAGCGACGTGGTCCCGCTGAGGCCGTAGAGCAGCGAGAGCCCGTAGAGCATGGCCCCGGTCGCGGCGGCGCCGAAGAGCAGGTACTTGAGCGAGGCCTCGTTCGACATCCGGTCGCCCTTGAGGAAGGCCACCATGACGTAGGACGTGATCGACACCATCTCGAGGGCCAGATAGAGCATCACGAGGTCGTTGGCGGTGGCGAGGAGGAGATTCGAGAGCGTCAGCGCGAGGACGAGGGAATGGAACTCGCCCTGGCCGAGGCCGTGGAGCTCGCGCGAGTTGCGGAAGGTGAAGGCGAGGACGACGAGAAGCCCCGCCGCGACGAGGATGATCTTGAAGACCGCCCCCAGCGGGTCCACGACCAGCATCCCGGAGAAGAGCGCCCCCTGGGCCCCCGAGGCGTGGAGCGAGAAGGCGAGGGCGAGTGCGGCCGCCAGCGAGAGGAGGCTCAGACCGCGCACGGCGGCGTTGCGCCAGGCGGCGCCGACGGCGTCCGCCAGCACCACCAGCAGGAGGCCGACGGTGAGGGCGATCTCGGGTCGGAAGAGGGCGAGGCTGCGGAGGACTTCGTCCATCGTTGTTAGCCCCTCAGGATGTCCGCCTCGTCGAGGTTGGGCGTGCGGCGCAGGCGATAGAGCGTGAGCACGATCGCGAGGGCTACCGCCACCTCCGCCGCCGCCACCACGATCACGAAGACGGCGAAGACCTGGCCGCCCAGGTTGCCCGCGCCGTAGCGCGAGAAGGCGACGAGGTTGACGTTGGCCGAGTTGAGGATGAGCTCGATGCCCATGAGCACGTTGACCGCGTTGCGTCGCGTCAGGAGCCCGAGGATCCCGAGCGAGAGCAGCGCCGCGGAGACGATCAGGTAGTGGTGGAGCCCGATCATCGCATTCGCCTCATGCGTCTTACTTCCGCCGCACGATCATCGCCGCGCCCATCAGGGCGACGAGGAGCAGCACGGAGGCCGCCTCGAAGGGGAGCAGGAACTCGCCGAGGAAGAGCCGTCCGATGGTGTACGTCGTCGGGGCGGGCGGCCTCGGCGTCGTCTGCCACTCCGTCCGGACCGCGGTCGCGGCGAGGATGACGAAGAGACCCGCGGCCACCATGAGCCCGGGGAGGAGCTGCGTCTTCTCCGTGCGCAGATCCAGGTCGTAGATCTTGTGGGTCAGCATGACCCCGAAGAGCAGGAGGACGAGGATGCCGCCGACGTAGATGAGGAGCTGGGTGGCGGCCAGGAAGTCGGCCCCGAGCAGCACGTACAGCCCGGCCACCCCGAGGAACGTGAACAGCAGCGCGAAGGCGTTGTAGATGAGGCTGCGGGCCAGCACCACCACCGCGGCCGAGGCCACGGTGAGCGCCGCGAAGACCCAGAAGACCGCGGCCTCGGCGCTCATCCCGAGGCCCCGGCCGGGCTCGCGGGCGGCGTCGAGGGCGCCCTTCCCCCGTCGTCGGGCGCGGGCGGCTCCGCCTTCTTCTTCGGGTCCTCGGTCAGGAAGCGGGCGTCCTTCTTGGCGAAGTGATAGAGGTGCTCGCCGAGGTCGGTGGTCGCGAACTCGTACTCGGTGGTCATGTAGAGGCACTCGGTGGGGCAGGGGTAGGCGCAGAGGTTGCAGTAGCAGCACAGCGACATGTCGATGTCGAAGAGGGTCACATCGAGCTTGATCGGCTGCCCGGTCGTGGCCCAGATCGCGGGTTCCGTCGCTGGACGCTTCTCGGTCTTGAGGTAGATGCATTGCACGGGGCAGGCCCGCACGCACTGGCCGCAGCCGATGCAGTCCTCGTACTTCATGAACAGCCGCATGCGGCTGCGGGGCGGAAGCTGCCACTTCACCTCCGGGTACTGGAGGGTGACCGAGCTCGTGAAGAGGTGCCGCCAGGTGATCCTCATCCCGACGAGCACCGTGAAGAGGCCCTCCCAGACGTCCCGAAGCCACTGCCTCATCGTTCCAACCCTATTGTCGCGAGCTCGTGCGCGCGGCGCCGGCTCCACCTCAGGGCGCGGACCATCACCTTCAGCAGGAAGAAGACGAGCACGAGCGTGATCGGCCATCCTACGAAGCGGTCCCAGGGGAAGCCCCAGGCCGTCGCCGGCCAGAGGATGAGCCCGCCCAACACGACCACGAGCGCGAGGGCGACGGGCAGCAGCACCTTCCAGGCCACGTGCATGAGCTGGTCGACGCGCAGGCGCGGCAGCGTCCAGCGCAGCCACATCATCACGAACACGAGGAGCCAGGCCTTCGCGAGCAGCCAGAGCCAGCCGAGCGGCACCGGCCCCAGCGTCTGCAGCTCGGGGAGCGGGGCGAAGTAGCCGCCGAGGAAGAGGACAGAGGTCACCGCCGAGATCACGAACATCTCGGTGTACTCGGCCATGAAGAACATGGCGAAGAAGAAGCCGCTGTACTCGGTGTGGAAGCCCGCCACCAGCTCGCTCTCCGCCTCCGGGATGTCGAAGGGGGTGCGGTTGCACTCGGCCAGCCCCGCGGTGAAGAAGACGACGAAGGCGACGGGCATGAGCGGGAAGAAGCGGAAGAGGAACCAGTTCGGGAGCCCGCCCGCCTGCGCGGACACGATGTCCTGCAGCGACAGGCTCCCCACGATCATGACCGGGACGAGCAGGATCATGACCGCCGGGATCTCGTAGGAGACGATCTGCGCCGCCGAGCGCATGGCCCCGAAGAGCGAATACTTGTTGTTGGAGGCCCAGCCCGCCATGATCAGCCCCACCGTGGCGAGGCTCGAGACCGCGATCACGTAGAAGACGCCGACGTTCAGGTCGACCGGCTGCAGCCGTCCCCCCCACGGGACCACCACGAAGGGCAGGAAGGCGCCCACGTTGACGACGAGGGGGGCGAGCAGGAAGAGCCGGCGGTCGACCCCCCGTGGAAAGATGGCCTCCTTGAACAGCAGCTTCACGGAGTCGGCGATGGTCTGCAGCAGCCCGTAGGGCCCGACCCGCATCGGCCCCAGGCGGTCCTGCATGAAGCCGGCGATCTTCCGCTCCGCGTAGACGTAGACGATCGGTCCCAGGGCCACGAAGGTGAAGCAGACGAGGGCGGGGACGAAGGCGGCGAGGGCCGCCTGCACCCAGGCCGGGGCGCGGCCGAGGGCGGGGGCGAGCTCGAGGAGCAGCCTCAGCGCGAGGTCCATCCGCCTCTCACCGGTCGATCTCGCCGAGCACGATGTCCAGGCTGCCGATGAGGGCGATGATGTCGGCGATCATCATCCCCCGCGCCAGGTGGTGGAAGACACTCATGGCGGTGAAGCAGGGGCTCTTGACCTTCACCCGGTAGGGGTTGATGCCCCCGTCCGAGACCACGTAGTAGCCGAGCTGCCCGCGCGGGGCCTCGCTGCGGCCGTAGACCTCGCCCTTCGGCGGCTTCATCCGCTTGGGCACCTTCTCGTGGACGTCCGCCCGCTCCATCTTCTCGAGGCGGTCGAGGGTCTGGTGCAGGATCTTCGAGCTCTCGCGCATCTCGAGGACCCGCACCCAGTTCCGGTCGAAGCAGGACCCGACGGGGCCGTACTCGCCCGTGCCGACCGGGACCTCGAAGGCGTAGGCCTCGTAGCCGCAGTAGGGCGCGTCCTTCCGCAGGTCGCTTCTGACCCCGGCCCCGCGCAGGTTCGGTCCCGTGAGGTCGTAGGAGATGGCGAGCTCCTCCGGGCACACCCCGACCGCGGCCGTCCTCTTGATGAAGATCTTGTTCCCGATCAGGAGCTCGATCAGCTCCGGGAAGGTGATGGGGTCGAACTCCCGCAGGAAGTCGCGGCACGCCCGCACGAAGCCGTCCGGGAGGTCGTGGCTCACGCCGCCGATCCAGTTGTAGTTGTAGAGGAGCCGCGCCCCGCACGTCCATTCGAAGAGATCCAGGATCTTCTCCCGGTCGCGCAGCAGGTGCAGGAACGGGGTGAAGGCCCCGATGTCCATCCCGTACGTCCCCACCGCCACGCAATGGGAGGCGATCCTCTGCAGCTCGGCCATGACGACCCGGATCGTCGCCACGTAGGGAGAGACCTCGATCCCGCAGAGCTTCTCGACGGCGAGGGCGTAGCCGAGCGAGTTCCCCATCGCCGCCACGTAGTCCATGCGGTCGGTGTAGGGGATGACGCCCGGGTAGTCGACGTTCTCGGCGTGCTTTTCGAAGCAGCGATGGAGGTAGCCGATGTGGGGACGCGCCGCCTTGACGACCTCGCCGTCGGTCCTGAGCTCGAGGCGCAGCACCCCGTGCGTGGCGGGGTGCTGGGGCCCCATGTTGACGATCATCTCGTCGGTGTCGAGGCTGTCCCAGCCGGTCACGAGGGTCTCAGGGGTCGCCATCGTCACTCCCCGTCATCCCGAGAGGTGTTTCCCGGCCGGCACCTCGAGGGATCCGCGGAGGCGACCGGCGGGACGGCAGATCCCTCGCACGACGGCCCGCAACCGTGCTCGGGATGACATCACGCCCCCTCCGTGTGCCGGTTGGGCGGGGTGAAGTCGAAGGGCCCGACCCCGATCTTCTCTCCCGCCATGGCCCGATCCGCCATCTGCGGGGTCGGCTTGACGTGCATGCCGTTGTAGAGGTCGGGGTCCTGCCAGTCCCGGCGCAGTGGGTGCCCCTCCCAGTCGTCGGGGAGGAGGATCCGCCGGAGGTCGCTGTGGCCGGTAAAGACGATGCCGAAGAGGTCGAAGGCTTCGCGCTCGTGCCAGTTGGCGACCCCCCAGACCCTCTCCACCGTCGGCACCGAGGGCTGCTCGCGGGGCACGTGCACCTTGAGGGCGAAGGTGTGATGTCGCGCGTAGGAGAGGAGGTGGTAGACGACCTCCATCCGCGGCGGGTCCTCTTTGGGGTAGTCCACCGCGGAGAGGCACATGAGGTTGTCGAAGGACAGGTCGGGGTCTGCCTTGCAGAAGGCGGCGACCTCAGCGATGGCGTCCGTGGCGACCACCGCCCACGGAGTCACGACGTCGAGGCTCGCGCCGGTGATCTTCTCGGAGAACCGCGCGCGGAGGCGCTCGTGGATGGCCTTCGCGTCCATCGCCTACTTCGCCGCCCCCGGGTCCATGGACGCGCCGGCGAGGCTGCCGAGCGAGGGGCCCTTCTTCCGAAGGACGCGGTCCTCCTGGATCCTCTCCTGCAGCTTCATGATCCCGTACAGCAGCGCCTCCGGCCGCGGCGGGCAGCCGGGGACGTAGACGTCCACCGGGATCACCTCGTCGACACCCTTGAGCACGTGGTAGCCGTAGCGCCAGTAGGGGCCGCCGTTGTTGGCGCAGGAGCCCATCGAGATCACGTACTTCGGCTCCGGCATCTGCTCGTAGAGCCGCTTGACCCGCGTCGCCATCTTGAGCGTGACCGTGCCCGCCACGATCATGAGGTCGCTCTGGCGCGGGGTCCCGCGCGGGATGAGGCCGAAGCGGTCCCAGTCGTAGCGCGTCCCTCCCGTCGCCATCATCTCGATCGCGCAGCAGGCGAGCCCGAATGTCATGGGCCAGAGGCTCGACTTGCGGGCCCAGTTGATGACCTGGTCGGCGGTGGTGACGACCACTCCGTCGTCGAAGCGGTTCTGGAGGAGGCCGCTCGTCTGCGACATGCCCTCTTCAGCCCCTGTCCTCGGCGCGCACCCACGCGAGGTCTCCCTTGCGCCACACGTAGGCGAGGGCCACCACCAGGATCGCGATGAAGACGAGCCCCTCGACGTAGGCGAGGGGACCGAGCTCGCGGAAGACGACCGCCCAGGGGAGGAGAAACACCGCCTCCACGTCGAAGATGACGAAGATCAGCGCGAACACGTAAAAGCGGATGTTGAACTGGATCCAGGCGTTCCCGGTGGGGTCCTCGCCGCACTCGTAGGTCGTCAGCTTCTCTTCGCTGGGGCGCGAGGGGCGGAGCGCCTTCCAAAGGACGAGCACGAGGCCGAGGAAGAGGACGGCGGAGATGAGGAAGACGAGGATGCTCGCGTGCGCGGTCAGGAAGTCGCTGGTCGAAGGGACCGTCGGCACGTCTGATCTCCCGCGAGTCTCCGAAGGGCTGTGCGTGCGCCCGCCCGGGCGCGGCGACAATACCAGAAAGTATCAGAAGCGGACGCGGGAGTAAAGGCAGCGCCCGCCGCGCGGGTGCTATGATGCCGCGCGCCCCCCGATGGAAGAAACACCCTACTGGTCGTCTGCCGTGGAGCCTTTCCCCGGCCCGGGGCCCGGTGCGCCCCTGCCGGACCGGGCCGACGTGGTCGTCGTCGGGGCAGGCTATACCGGGCTCGCGGCCGCGCGCCGCCTCGCCCGTGCCGGGGCCTCCGTCGTCGTCCTCGAGAAAGAGGCCGTCGGCGCGGGCGCCAGCTCGCGCAACGGCGGGCAGGTGCTCACGGGGCTCAAGGTCGGTCCGGAGGCGCTCCTCCGCCGCTTCGGCCGCGAGAGGGCGCGCGAGCTCTTCTCCGCTTCCCTCCGGGCGATCGCCTTTCTCGAGACGCTCCTCGCCGAGGAGGGGATCGAGTGCGAGTACGTGCGCTGCGGCCATCTCGAGGCCGCCTTCAAGCCCGCGCACTTCGAGGCGCTGCGGCGCGAGCAGGAGGTCCTGGCGCAGGAGTTCGATCACCCGGTCCGTCTGCTCACACGCTCCGAGCAGGGGGCCGAGGTCGGCACGAACTTCTATCACGGCCTGCTCCTCGACGAGCGTAGCGGAGCCCTGCACCCCGCTCGCTACGTCCAGGGACTCGCCCTCTCCGCCGCCCGCGCCGGGGCCGATCTGCGCCCGCACACGCCCGCGCTCGCGGTCCAGCCCGACGGCGGGGGCTTCCGGGTGAAGACCGCACAGGGTCCCATCCGCGCCCGCGATGTCCTCATGGCGACGAATGGGTACACCGACGCCGCGCTCCCCGCCCTCCGCCGGCGCTTGATCCCCGTCGGCTCCTACATCGTCGCCACCGCACCCCTCGGCGAGGAGCAGGCGGCGGCGATCCTCCCGCGGCGGAGGGTCCTCTTCGACTCGAAGCACTTCCTCTTCTACTTCCGCCTCGCCCCGGACCGTCGCCTGATCTTCGGCGGGCGCGCGCAGTGGACGCCGGCGACCGCGTCGAGCATCCGCACGAGCGCCGCCATCCTCCGCCGGGAGCTCGTCCGCGTCTTCCCCGCGCTCGCGGGGGTGCCGATCGAGTACGCCTGGGGCGGCAACGTGTGCTTCACGACCGACCTCCTGCCCCGGGCGGGGCGTCTGGGCGGGGTGCACTACGCGGTGGGATACGCGGGGCACGGCGTCGCGATGGCGACCTACCTCGGCGACGCCGTGGCCGAGATCATCCTGGGCGGCGAAGACCGCAATCCGTTCCGGGGTCTGCCCTTCCGCGCGATACCGCTCTACGACGGCCGCCCCTGGTTCCTGCCCCTCGTCGGCGCCTGGTACACGGTCCTCGACTGGGTCTCGTGAGGGGGCTCGGAGATCAGCAGGTCACCTTCGACTCGAGCCACCTCTGGTTTTCCACACGCTCGAGCTCTTCCCGCAGCCGCCGTGCGTGGTCCTTCTCCATCTCCGCCAGGTCGAGGAGGAACCGCTTCAGCTCCGGGTCGTCCGTGCGCTGCGCGGCGTCGTAGTAGTAGTCGAAGGAGTCGCCCTCTCGCTCGATGGCGGTCCGGAGGACCTCCACGATCGAGCGCCATGTCTTCTCGTTCATGGCCACCTCCTTGTCATCGACCCCCCACCCTGGTCCCTCCCCAGCGCAACTCTCGCGGGGAGCGCGACAGGAATGCGCCCGCCGGCGTCAGTAACTCACCATCAATGTTGGTGAGCAACAGCCGTGCCGCAGCCGTTGACCCCAGCCTGCGGCGCGGCCTAGTCGATCACGCCCACGCGAGCGGCACCGTGCACCGCGACGTGAAGCCCCGCAAGGCTCCGGGCTGGCTCTTGACATTCGTGTTTGTCGTCGATACTCTATTAATCCGATAGGGTTGACTGAGTGAGAATCTCCCAGCGCGGCCTCTATGCCCTCAAGGCCCTCACTCACCTGGCCGAGGCCTACGACCGGGGCCTGGTCAAGATTCGCGGGATCGCCGAGGAGGAGGAGATCCCCGAGAAGTTCCTGGAGGGGATCCTCGTGATCCTCAAGAACGCACGGCTCGTCGCCAGCCGGCGGGGGCGGGAGGGAGGCTATCGGCTGCGCCGACCTCCCGCCGAGATCATGATCGGCGAGGTCGTACGTATCGTCGACGGGCCTCTCGCTCCATTCGGGGACGCCGTGGAGCTGGCCCATCGTATCAAGACCGAGCCCCGCCACGCTGGCCTCTTCGATCTGTTCCTGGACGTCAGAAACGCCGCCGCCGCCATCCTCGATCACACGAGCCTTCAGGACCTCGTGGAGCGCAACCGCCGGGTTCTGGCCCGGCGTGGCCGCGAGGCCTCGGGGCGCCGCTAGGGGGTTGCTCAAATGTCTATAAAGCCTGTCGACATGACAGAGTCAGCTCGGAAAGGATCGGAAAGGAGACGAACGGATGAGAACGGTGATCCTGGCCCTCGTCGCCACGGCGGTCCTGACCGCTCCACCCCTGCGAGGACAGGACGGGCCGGCGGGCTCTCCCGCTCCCGCCGCCCTCAACCCCGCCGAGAAGAGGACCCCCCCCGCGTCGGCCTCGGCCGAAGGCTTCGTGATGCAGTCGGAGAGCGGCGATTTCCGCCTCCAGGTGCGTGGCTACGTCCAGTTCGACGGTCGGTTCTTCTCGGGCGACAAGGGTGCTCTCGCCATCGACACCTTCGCCCTGCGCCGGGTCCGGCCCATCGTCCAGGGCACGGTGGGGAAGTACTTCGACTTCAACGTCACCCCCGACTTCGGGGGCGGGACGACTGTCCTCCAGGATGCCTATCTGGACGTGCACTACTCGCCGAAGGCCCGCATACGCGTCGGCAAGTTCAAGTCGCCGGTGGGCCTGGAGCGGCTCCAGTCGGCGACCGCGATCACCTTCGTGGAGCGCGCCTTTCCCACCGCCATCGTCCCGAACCGCGACGTGGGCATCCAGCTCCACGGCGAGCTCGCGGGCGGAGTGGTCGCTTACGCGGCCGCCCTCCTCGACGGGGCGCCCGACGGGGGCAGCGTCGACTTCGATCTGAGCGACGGCAAGGACCTCGCGGGACGGATCTTCCTGTCACCCTTCAAGAAGGGGAACTCGTCCCTCAAGGACCTGGGCTTCGGCATCGCGGGCACCACGGGCAAACAGGCCGGCCCGCTGCCGGCGTACCGGTCGAACGGGCAGGTCAGCATCATCACGATCCTCACCGGGACCACCTACGACGGGACGCGCAAGCGCTACTCGCCCCAGCTCTCGTTCTACTCCGGGTCCTTTGGACTCCTCGCCGAGTACGCGCAGTCCGAGTCGAAGGTGAAGAAGGCCGACGGCACGCGCGTGACCCTCGAGGGCAAGGCCTGGCAGGCTACGGTCACCGTCGCCCTCACCGGCGACAAGGCCTCCCACGCCGGGGTGCGGCCGACAAAGCCGTTCGATCCCGGCAAGGGCCAGTGGGGCGGCATCGAGCTGGCGGCGCGGGTCAATGGCATCGAGCTCGGAAGCGAGGCGATCTCGGCCGGGCTCGTCGACCCCACGAAGTCCGTGCGCAAGGCCTTCGCCTGGGCGGTGGGTGTCAACTGGTCGCTCAACCGCAACGTGAAGCAGGTGGTGGACTTCGAACGCACGAGCTTCACCGGGGGCGCGACCGCCGGCAAGGACCGCGATCCTGAGAACGCCATCTTCATCCGCACGCAGATTTCATTCTGATTCGAGGAGAGGAGCCGTTTCATGTCCCGCAAGCACGTCTTCGTCGTCACCCTCCTCCTGGCCGCTGCCTCCGCCGCACCTGCCGTCGCCCAGGAGCTGCTCAACGTGTCCTACGACCCCACCCGGGAGCTCTACCAGGAGTTCAACGCCGCGTTCATCAGAGACTGGCAGGCGAAGACCGGCAAGGCCGTCACCATACAGCAGTCGCACGGTGGTGCGGCCAAGCAGGCGCGCGCCGTGATCGACGGCCTCGAGGCGGACGTGGTCACCCTCGCCCTGGCCTACGACATCGACGCCATCGCAGCGTCCGGCCTTCTCGCCAGGGACTGGCAGAAGCGCCTACCCAGCAACAGCTCGCCCTACACCTCGACCATCGTCTTCCTCGTGCGCAAGGGCAATCCCAAGGGCATCAGGGACTGGGGCGACCTCGTGAAGCCGGGGGTCCAGGTCATCACCCCGAACCCCAAGACCTCCGGCGGCGCGCGATGGAATTACCTCGCGGCCTGGGCCTATGCCCGGAGGCAGTCTGGAGGGAGCGACGCGAAGGCGAAGGACTTCGTGACGGCGCTCTTCAAGAACGTGCCCGTCCTCGACTCCGGGGCCCGGGGCTCGACCACCACCTTCGTGCAGCGCGGCATCGGCGATGTCCTCCTGGCCTGGGAGAACGAGGCGTTCCTGTCCATCCAGGAGTTGGGCCCCGACAAGGTGGACATCGTGGTGCCCTCGCTCAGCATCCTCGCGGAGCCGCCTGTGACCATCGTCGACAAGGTCGTCGACAAGAAGGGCACCCGGGCGGTGGCCCAGGCCTACCTCGAGTACCTCTACACACCCGAGGGGCAGGAGATCGCGGCCAGGCATTTCTACAGGCCGCGCCTCGAGGCGGTGGCCAAGAAGTACGCGGCCGCTTTCCCGAAGGTCAACCTCATCACCATCGACGACGTCTTCGGAGGCTGGCAGAAGGCCCAGAGGACCCACTTCGCCGACGGCGGGATCTTCGACCAGATCTACCAGCCCCGGTAGCGGAAGCCCCTCCATGCCTCTTCGGAAAGCGCACAGCGTCCTGCCCGGCTTCGGCCTGGCCATGGGCTTCACCCTGCTCTACCTCTCGCTCGTGGTCCTCATCCCCCTCTCCACCCTCTTCTGGAAGAGCGCGAGCCTGGGCCCGGCGGGCTTCTGGCAGGCCGTCACCTCGCCGCGGGTCGTCGCGTCCTACAAGCTGACCTTCGGCGCGTCGCTCGTGGCCGCGGCCATCAACGGGGCCTTCGGTCTCGTCGTCGCCTGGGTGCTGGTGCGTTATCGCTTCCGCGGCCGCCGCCTCATGGACGCCCTCGTGGACTTTCCTTTCGCCCTGCCCACCGCTGTCGCGGGAATCGCTCTCACCACGCTCTACGCGCCGAACGGATGGCTGGGCGCGCCGCTCGCGAAGCTCGGGATCAAGGCCGCGTTCACCCCCCTCGGCATCACCCTCGCCCTCACGTTCATCGGGCTTCCCTTCGTGGTGCGGACGCTCCAGCCCGTGCTCGAAAGCCTCGACCCCGAGGTCGAGGAGGCGGCGGCGAGCCTGGGGGCGAGCCGCCTCCAGACGGTCTTCCGTGTGGTCCTGCCCGCCCTCGTCCCGGCCTGGATCACGGGCTTCGCCCTCGCCTTCGCTCGTGCCCTGGGCGAGTACGGCAGCGTCGTCTTCATCGCCGGCAACATGCCCATGAAAACGGAGATCACGTCGCTGCTCATCATCACCAAGCTGGAGCAGTACGACTACGCAGGCGCCACCGCCATCGCGGCCGTCACCCTCGTGGCGTCCTTCCTCCTGCTCCTGGCCATCAACCGCCTCCAGTCCTGGAGCGCGCGGCTCGGTTCCGCGGAGTAGACATGGCCGCCACCGCTCCTCCCCTCCGCTCGCGCCCCCAGACGGCCGCCCGGGCCACGAGCGAGCCCCTTCCCGTGAAGGTGCTGCTGACCGGGACCGCCACGGGCTTTCTCGTCCTCTTCCTGCTGGTCCCCCTCGCGGCGGTGTTCCAGCAGGCTTTCGAGAAGGGCGCCGCCGCCTATTTCGCCGCCCTGCGCGAGCCCATGGCCCTCTCGGCCTTGAAGCTCACGCTCCTGACCGCGGGCGTTGCGGTGCCCTTGAACCTTCTCTTCGGTGTGGCCGCGGCCTGGGCCATCGCCAAGTTCGACTTCCCGGGCAAGAACGCCCTCATCACCCTTATCGACCTCCCGTTCGGCGTGTCGCCGGTCATCTCCGGAATGGTCTTCATTCTTCTCTTCGGGCGCCAAGGGGTCCTCGGTCCCTGGGCGGAAGCCCTCGGCCTCAAGGTCGTCTTCGCCGTGCCGGGGCTGATCCTGGCCACGGTCTTCGTGACCTTTCCTTTCGTGGCCCGCGAGCTCATCCCCTTGATGCAGGCCGAGGGCACCGAGGAAGAAGAAGCCGCGCGCCTACTCGGGGCCTCCGGCGGGCAGATGTTCTGGCGCATCACCTTGCCGAACATCAAGTGGGGCCTGCTCTACGGTGTCATCCTCTGCAACGCCCGCGCGATGGGGGAGTTCGGGGCGGTCTCGGTCGTCTCCGGCCACATACGGGGAAAGACGAACACGCTCCCCCTGCACGTCGAGATCCTTTACAACGAATACAACTTCCAGGCCGCCTTCGCGGTCGCCTCCCTTCTCGCCTTCCTCGCCCTCGTGACCCTCGTCGCCAAGGCCGCCGTCGAATGGCGCTCGGAGGAGGCGAATGTCCATTGAAATCCGGAGCGTGACGAAGACCTTCGGCTCGTTCGTCGCCGTCAACGACGTGAGCCTGACGGTGCCCACGGGCGAGCTCGTAGCGCTGCTCGGTCCCTCGGGCTCGGGCAAGACCAGCCTCCTGCGCATCATCGCGGGCCTCGAGCGTGCGGACCGGGGACAGGTCCTCTTCGAAGGCGAGGACGCCACCGTTCGTGACGTGCGCCACCGCGGCGTGGGCTTCGTCTTCCAGCACTACGCCCTCTTCCGCCACATGACCGTCTTCGAGAACGTGGCCTTCGGCTTGCGCGTACGTCCCCGAGTCCGTCGGCCTGCGGAGTCGGAGATCAGGGCGAAGGTCACAAGCCTCCTGAAGCTCGTGCAGCTCGACTGGCTGGCCGACCGCTACCCCTCCCAGCTCTCGGGGGGCCAGCGGCAGCGCGTGGCCCTGGCGCGGGCCCTCGCGGTCGAGCCCAAGGTGCTGCTCCTCGACGAGCCGTTCGGGTCGCTCGACGCCAGGGTGCGCCAGGAGCTGCGGCGGTGGCTGCGGCGGCTCCACGACGAGATCCGGGTCACGAGCGTCTTCGTGACCCACGACCAGGAGGAGGCGCTGGAGGTGGCGGACCGGGTGGTGGTGATGAACGAGGGGCGGGTGGAGCAGGTGGGGACGCCCCAGGAGATCCTGGATCGCCCGGCCACCGCCTTCGTCATGGGCTTCCTGGGCGACGTGAATATCTTCCGCGGGCGGGTGCAAGCGGGGAAGGCACTCTTCGGCCCGCTCACCGTCGACTTTCCCGCCCACGCGGACGCGGAGGCACGCCCCGCCGCCGCCTTCGCCCGGCCCCACGAGCTGGAGGTGCTCCGGGCGGACGGCGGGGGCGGCCTCTGGGCGGTGCTGCGCCATGTCCAGCCCGCGGGGGCGGTGATGCGCCTCGAGCTCGAGGACGGAGAGGGCAAGCTCCTGCAGGTCGAGCTTCCGCGCGAGCGCTACGAGGAGCTCGCGCTGCGCCCTGGAGAGCGGCTCTACCTGCGCCCGCGGCGCGTGCGCGTCTTCCTCGACGCCTTTTGAGCAGCGCGGCGCCGGCCGGAGCGTCCGTTCTCCGGACATTCCACCGCTGCTGGGGCCCGGCAGTCCCGTGGTAGCGCCCGCGAATCAGTCCTTTCGGCCGGCGAAGCGCTCCGGCACACGTCTTGCTACTCGCTGCCGGCGATGAGCTCTACGTCCGCTGCGACGATGATGCTTCTCCACAAGAGAGGCAACCCCGCGCTGCTCCTGCCGGAGTTCCTGAAGGAGGTCTACCTCGGCCAGCGCACGGGGCTGCTCCATGTCACCCGCGGCGAGGAAGCGGGGGTGACCTTCCGCTCCGTCAACGGCGAGCTCGTGAGCGGTTCATCGATCGCCGAGCGGGGGCGCCTCGGCGAGAGCATGGTCCGTCGCGGTCTGATCTCGAGGGCCGACCTCGGACGGGCGCTCGTGATCGTGAGCCAGAAGGGAAGGCGCCTCGCGCCGGTCCTGCGGGAGCTGGAGCTCGTCGACACGCCCAGCCTCGAGCAGGCCCTCGCGCTCCACATTCGCGAGATGCTGCTCACGGCCCTGCTGTGGGACGAAGCCTCCCTGCTATTCGAGGATCAGGAGCTGCCCGATGCCCCTGCCGAAGACCTGACGCTCCGCTGCTCCACGGCGGAGCTGATCCTCGAGCTCGTCCGGCGCATCCCCCGCTCCGAGATCGTTCGCCGGGGCCTCGGCGACCTCGAGCGCGCTCTCGTGGGCGCCGGCAGCCCGTTTCTCCGGCTCCACCGCATCACCCTCAGTCCCGCCGACGGCTACATACTTTCGCGCGTCGACGGCTCGACGTCGGCGCGCAGGATGATCGAGACGGCGCCGCTACCCGTCGAGGACATGGAGCGCAGCCTCCTGGGCTTGCTGTGCGCCGGCGTCGTCCGGTACGTGCCCGCGCCTACCGTGATGGCTCCGCAGCTCCCTGCGGCGGGCGCCCTGCCGTCGCCTCGCGTGCGCTGACGCTCGTCAGCGTAAGACCGAAGCCAGCGCGGCCTCGAGCACGTCGAGGCCCTCCTCGAGCTCCTCGTCGCGGATCACGAGGGGCATGAGGGTGCGGATCACGTTGCCGTAGGTCCCGGCGGTGATCGTGACGAGCCCCCGCTCGTAGCAGGCCTTGGCGACCGCCGCCGTCTCCTCCTTGGCCGGGGCCCGGCTCGCGCGGTCCTTGACCAGCTCGAGCCCCCACATCGCTCCGAGGCCGCGCACGTCGCCGAGGAGTGGGAAGCGCTCCTTCCACTTCGCCACGCGCGCACCAACCCGGCGGCCGATCGCCTGCGCGCGCTCGAGGAGTGAATCCACCTGGTCGAGGACGGCGTGGGCGGCGGCGAGGGAGACGGGGTTGCCGCCGAACGTCCCCCCGAGGCCGCCCACCCCGGCGGCGTCCATGATCCCCGCCCTGCCCGTGATCGCGGACAGGGGCAGCCCGCCCGCGATGGACTTGGCGGCGACGAGGATGTCGGGCACGACTCCGGAGTGCTCGACGGCGAAGAGCCGACCCGTCCGACCGAAGCCGGTTTGCACCTCGTCCGCGATGAGCAGTATCCCGTGCCGCGCCGTCAGCTCCCGCAGTCGGGGCAGGTAGTCCGCCGGCGGGACCACGAAGCCGCCCTCGCCGAGCACGGGCTCCACCACCACCGCCGCCACCCGCTCTGCCTCTACGTAGCGCTTGAACACGTCCTCGATCGCGTCGACGCAGTGGACCGCGCAGGAGGGATATGTGAGGTGGTAGGAGCAGCGATAGCAGTAGCCGTAGGGGACACGGTAGACCTCGGGCACGAACGGGCCGAAGCCCGCCTTGTAGGGGTGAATCTTGGAGGTCAGGCTCAGGGTGAGGAGCGTGCGTCCGTGGAAGCCGTCCTCGAAGGCGACGATCGCGGGCCGCCCGGTGGCGGCGCGGGCGATCTTCACCGCGTTCTCGATCGCCTCCGCCCCGGAGTTCGTGAAGAGGGTCTTCTTGGGGAAATCCCCGGGCGTGAGGCGGTTCATCCGCTCCGCGAGGGCGACGTAGGCCTCGTAGGGCGTCACGTGGAAGCAGCCGTGGGTGAGCCTCGTGAGCTGCTCGGTCGCGGCCTTCACCACCCTCTCGTTCGTGTGGCCGACGTTGAGGCACCCGATGCCGCCCGCGAAGTCCAAGAAGCGGTTCCCGTCCACGTCGGTCAGTACGGCGCCGTGGGCACGTTCGATGAACACCGGCGTGGCGCTGTAGACCCCCCTGGGTACCGCCGCCTCCCGGCGGGCCAGAAGCACGCGCGATCGCGGCCCGGGGACCTCTGTCTTCAGCTCGATGGCACCCATGACTCCCACCCGGCGGGGATCACTTCATCTCGCGCGCGATCTCGTCGAAGACCTCGAGCATGCGGTCCACGTCCTTCTCGGTGTGAAGCGCCGAGACCGTCCACTGCTCGTCGAAGCACTGGGCCTGGGGGATGACCCCGCGATTGAGGTTCATGTGCCAGTAGCGCCAGAAGGCGTCGAAGTCCTGGTCGAGCCACTCGCGGTAGTTCGTGGGCGGGGTGCGCCGCCAGAAGACGGTGCCGTTGACGCCCACGTTCACCGCGCACCAGGGATGGCCGTACTTCTTGATGATCTTGTTGTGCCCCTCGGCCAGCGCGTCGCCGAGGGCGGTCGCCTTCGGGAAGACCTCGGGCTTGAGGACCTCTCCGAGGGCGGTGATGCAGGCGGTGGTGGCGAGGGGGTTCGAGGCATAGGTCCCGGCGTGGAAGGAGCGGAAGGTCGCGATCTCGTTCATGATCTCGCGGCGCGCCCCGAAGGCCCCGAGCGGCAGGCCGCCGCCGATGGCCTTGGCCAGGCAGACGATGTCGGCCTTGACCTTGTAGTGCTGCTGGGCCCCGCCCCAGGCCAGCTTCGCCCCCGTCTTGACCTCGTCGAAGACGAGGAGGCCGCCGAACTCGTCGCACAGCGCCCGCAGCTCCGCGAGGAAGCCGTCGCGGGGCGCGATGACCCCGACGTTCATCATCACCGGCTCCACGATCACGGCCGCGACCTCGTTCTCGTTCTTCTCCAGGACCTCGCGCACGCTGCGGATATCGTTCCACTGGGCGACGAGCGTGTTCTGGATGGTGCCCTCGGGGATGCCGTGCCCGACCGCGAGCGGCTTGGGGTGGCGCGGGTGGCCGACCTTGGCCCGCGGCGGCTTGACCGAGACGAGCACGGTGTCGTGTCCGCCGTGGTAGGCGCCCTCGAACTTGAGGACCTTGTCGCGCCCGGTATAGGCCCGGGCGAGGCGCAGGGCGTGCAGGGTGGACTCGGAGCCGGAGTTCGTGAAGCGCATGTGCTCGAGGGAGAACCGCTCGCAGATCAGCTCCCCCGAGCACATGCGCT
>Ga0209342_10002003_pt1 | contig 22292 bp, 20 predicted proteins | sample RifCSP16_2_FD_184023 | JGI IMG/M metagenome (GOLD analysis project Ga0209342, IMG submission 184023) | Soil microbial communities from Rifle, Colorado - Rifle CSP2_sed 16_2 (SPAdes) (version 2) | ecosystem: Environmental > Terrestrial > Deep subsurface > Rock core/Sediment | place: Rifle... | reverse complement strand
TCGCGGAGCGCAAGGGCCAGCGGCTGCTCGACCTGATCAACGACATCCTCGACATCGAGAAAATCGAGTCAGGCAAGCTGACGATGAATCCGGAAGTGTTCGGCCTGGGCGAGCTGGTGCGCGAAGCGCTGGTGCTGAACAAGGCGTTCGGCGAGCGGTTCGGCGTGCGCTTCGAGGCGAACGGGCCGATTGCGGCGCGGCCGGTGCACGCGGACCGCAAGCGGCTGCTGCAGGTCATGACCAACCTGCTTTCCAACGCGACCAAGTTCTCTCCCGAAGGAGGCGTGGTCGAGGTGACCATGGAGGAGCGCGGGCCGAGCCTGCGCGTCGGCGTGCATGACCGCGGCCCCGGCATCCCGGAGAACTTCAGGCACCGCATCTTCGGCCGTTTCGCCCAGGCGGACTCGACCACCGCGCGCCAGAAAAGCGGCACCGGCCTCGGCCTTGCCATCTGCAAGCGGCTGGTCGAATTGATGCAGGGGCGCATCGGTTTCGAAGACCGGGCCGGCGGGGGCACTACTTTCTGGTTCGAGCTGCCCCGGCACGTGGCATGATTGCGCCCGGAGGGCAGGCAGTGCCGGAACGACCGCTGCAGCGCATCTGCTACGTCGAGGACGACGAGGACATCCAGCGCATCGTGCGCATGTCGCTCGAGCGCGTCGGCAGGATGACGGTCGAGATCGTGGGCGATCCGCTCAAGGCGCTCGACGCGATGACCGCCTTCAAGCCGGACCTGGTGATGCTCGACTGGATGATGCCCGGGATGGACGGCCCGACCCTTTTTCGCGAGATGAAGCGGCGCCCCGAGACCACCTCCCTGCCGGTGGTCTTCATCACCGCCAAGGCTTCGCCGCGCGAGCTCGAGGAGCTCAAGGCCATGGGAGCCCTTGGGGCGATCTCTAAACCTTTTGCACCCAAGGACTTACCGGAACAACTTCGAGAGCTTTGGAAGAAATACCCCTAGTGCAGGGGCATGGTCGTCTCGGCGCCGAGCGCCCTGGTGCCCTGGTAGAACTTGCGCGACAGGAAGCCGATCACCTCGTCGGCATTGCGAAAGCGCGCATCGCGGTCCTTCTCCAGCAGCTTGTCGAGCAGCGCCTGGTACTGCACCAGCTGATCCGGCAGCGGCGGGGGCGGGGTATTGAGGTGGTGCAGCGCGACCTCGACCGCCGTCTCGCCGTCGAACAGGTGCCGCCCGGCGAGCATCTGGTAGAGCAGCACCCCGGCGCTGTAGATGTCGGTGCGCAGGTCGAGCGCAAGGCTGCGCACCTGCTCCGGGCTCATGTAGCGCGGCGTGCCCAGGATCTCGCCGTGCCCGGTGCGGTCGATCGAGTCGATGTGCTTGGCGATGCCGAAGTCCACGATCGCGAGGCTGCCGTCCGACCGGAACATCAGATTCTGCGGCTTGAGGTCGCGGTGCAGGATCCCCTTCTCGTGGATGTCGCCGAGCGCGAACATCAGCTCGCGAAACAGCTTCAGCGCCTCCTCGGGCGAGAACGCTCCGACCTGGAGGCGCTTGTGCAGGTCGCCGCCCTCGAAGAATTCCATCACCAGGTAGGCGTGGTCGGCCGACACGCCGTGGTCGTAGATCTTCGCCACGTGGCGGCTCTGGATGCGCTCGACCAGCGCGTACTCCTCCATGAATCGCGCTAGCGCCCGCTGGTCCTGGGTAATCTCCGGCCTGAGGATCTTCACCACCAGAGGCACGTCGTCGACCTCGCGCGAGGCGAGGTAGACGCGCGCCATGCCGCCCTCCCCGATCAGCCTCAGCACCTTGATTCCCGGGATGCGTATTCGCGCCCCCAGGTTGTGGCCTTCCATCCGGGCGGCGACGTCCGGAGGGACCGTCTTCTCGAGCTTCTCGTGCGTGAGGTCGCGGATCGACGCGACCAGCCGCTCGCGCGACAGCTCCTGCTTGCGCTGGTAGTCGTCGGCGCCCGCCTTCATCGCGCGCACCGCGACGATCTCGTTTCCCGCGCCGGTGAGGAACAGCACCGGCGGGCAGTCCGCGCGGCGCTTGAACTCGGCGAGCCACTGCAGGCCGTCGCCGCGGCCGAGCATGTAGTCGAGGATCATCACGTCGTAGGCGCCGAGCGGGAACGACTGCCCGGGCATGTCGCGGGCGAGCGGGTCGTACTCCTCGACCTCGGCCCCCGGCCATTGCTGCTTCAGGTAATGCGCGAGGAGGTGTCTCAGGTCCTCGTCGTCGTCGATGATCAGGATGCGCATGGGCGCACCCGCGCCGCCGCCTCATTCATACACGACCTGGACCCTGGACAGATAATCGCCGTACTCGGCGATGCACGCCTCGAGCGCGGCGCGGTCGCCGCTGCGCGCGCCGTCCTCGATCTGCTTGCCGAGCGTGGAGACGCGGGAAAATCCATACGAGTTGCCGACCCCTTTCATGCGGTGCCCGAGCTGGCGCAGCTGCTCGAAATCGGCCGCGGCGAGCGCCGCGCGCAGCGTCTCCACCTCCTTGTGGCGGTTGCGCATGAAGGTGGGGATCAGGTCCTCGAGGTCCTTCGCGACGGTGACCTTATGGATGTCGTCTGCCATGACCCGGCGGATTATAGGCGCGGGTCGATTCGCCCCTCGCGCGCCGCGTCAAACATTGTCAGATTGCTCAATGGAAGTCCCGGGAATGCGCCTCGAGCCGGCCGAGCAGCGCGCTGTGGTCGCAAAGGCGCCGCGCGACGAGGTGCACCACCTCGCCGTCGCGCTCGATCACGCCCTGCACCCCTAGCAGGCTGGCGCCGAGCAGCTCCTTCCTCTGGCGCTCGGCGAGGTCGCGCCAGACCACCACGTTGATGCAGCCGGTTTCGTCCTCGAGCGTGACGAACACGACGCCGCTCGCCGTGTCCGGCCGCTGCCGGCAGGTGACGAGGCCCGCGGCGCGCGCCGTGCCTCCATGAGGAAGCGTTCGCAGCTGCTCGGCGGTGCGGTGCCGCAGCCGCTCCAGGCGGCCGCGCAGCAGCGCGAGCGGATGCCTGCCGAGCGTGAAGCCGAGGCTGGCGTAATCGGCCGCGATCTCCTCGCCCTCGGGCGGCGGCGCCAGCGCCGGCGCGGGCTCCAGGATCGGCGCGCCTAAAGCGGGCCGGCTCTCGGCCCCCGCGGCGAGCCAGCGCGCGTTCCTGCGATGGCCGGCGAGGGACTGCAGGGCGCCCGAGGCGGACAGGCGCTTCATGTCCTTGCGGTTCAGCTCGGCCCGGCGCGCCAGCTCGGCCACCGATTCGAACGGCCGCGCCGCGACAATGCGCCGCGCGCCTTCCTCCGAAAGCCCGCCCACCATGCGCAGGCCCAGGCGCACACCCCCACCCTGGCCCTCCCCCTTAACCAAGGGGGAGGGAACGGGAGGGGGTTCGAGCGTGCAGTCCCAATCGCTCGCGGTCGCGTCGGGCGGCAGCACCTCGACGCCGTGGCGCCGCGCGTCCTGCACCAGCTGCGACGGCGCGTAGAAGCCCATCGGCTGGCTGTTCAGGAGCGCGGCGAGGAACGCCGCCGGGTGGTGGCGCTTGAGCCACGCCGAGACGTACACCAGCAGCGCGAAGCTGGCCGAGTGCGACTCCGGAAAGCCGTATTCGCCGAAGCCGAGGATCTGGCGGTAGATGGCGTCGGCGAACTCCCGCGCGTAGCCGTTTCGGCACATTCCTTCCTTGAGCCTTTGCTCGAAGGGCTCGAGGCCGCCCTTCTTCTTCCACGCCGCCATCGAGCGGCGCAGCCGGTCGGCCTCGCCGGCGCTGAAGCCGGCGGCGACCACCGCGAGCTGCATCACCTGCTCCTGGAAGATCGGCACGCCGAGCGTGCGTTCGAGCACCCGCTTCACCCCTTCGCTCGGATAGGCGACGGGCTCCAGGCCCTGGCGGCGCCGCAGGTACGGGTGCACCATGCCGCCCTGGATCGGCCCGGGCCTGACGATCGCGACCTCGATCACCAGGTCGTAGAAGCTCGCGGGCCGCAGGCGCGGCAGCATCGACATCTGCGCGCGCGACTCGATCTGGAACACGCCCACCGTGTCGGCCCGCTGGATCATCTCGTAGACCGCCGGGTCCTCCGCCGGCACGTCCTCGATCCTCATTCCCAGGAAATCCAGCGCGCGCCGGATCGCCGAGAGCATCCCCAGCGCGAGCACGTCCACCTTCAGCAGGCCGAGCGACTCGAGGTCGTCCTTGTCCCACTGGATCACGGTGCGCCCGGGCATCGCCGCGTTCTCGACCGGCACCAGCTCGGCGAGCGGCCCGCGCGAGATGACGAAGCCGCCGACGTGCTGCGAGAGATGGCGCGGGAAGCCGACCAGGGCGCCCGCCAGCTCGAGCAGCCGCCCGATCGCCGGGTCGTCCGGGTCGAGGCCCGCTTCGCGCACGCGCTCGGGCAGGCGCGTGCGGTCGTCCCACCAGGCGAGCGTCGCGGCGAGGCGCTCCACCTGCTCGAGGGTGAAGCCGAGCGCTTTTCCGACGTCGCGCACGGCGCTCCGCGGCCGGTAGCAGATCACCGTGGCGGCGAGCGCGGCGCGCTCGCGCCCGTACTTCGCGTACACGTACTGGATCACCTCCTCGCGCCGCTGGTGCTCGAAATCGACGTCGATGTCGGGCGGCTCGTCGCGCTCCCTGGACACGAAGCGCTCGAACAGCGTGTTCATCCTCGCCGGGTCCACCTCGGTGATGCCGAGCGCGTAGCACACGGCCGAATTCGCCGCCGAGCCCCTGCCCTGGCACAGAATCCCCTGTCCGCGCGCGAAGCGCACCACGTCGTGCACGGTGAGGAAGAACGCCTCGTAGCCGAGCTCGGCGATGAGCGCGAGCTCGTGCTCGACGAGCTGGCAAACTTTCTGCGGCGCGCCGGCGGGAAACCTCCAGCGCAGGCCGTCTTCGGCGAGCCTGCGCAGCCAGCTCGCGGGCGTCTCGCCCGGCGGCACCAGCTCCTCGGGATACTCGTAGCGCAATTCGTCGAGCGAGAAATTGCAGCGCCCGGCGATCGCGAGCGTCTCGGCGAGGAGCTCGGGCGGATACAGCTGCGCGAGGCGCATGCGCAGCCGCAGGCTGCGCTCGGCGTTCGGATGGAGGTCGCGCCCGCACTGCGCCACGGGGCGCCCGAGCCGCACCGCGGTGAGCACGTCCTGCAGCCGCCTGCGCGAGCGCAGGTGCATGTGCACGTCGCCCGCCGCCGCCAGGGGCAGGCCGGAATGCTTCGAGATTTCCCTCAGACGGTTCAGCTTCGAGCGGTCGTTCGGCCCGCAATGCAGCTCCGCCGCGATCCAGGCCTTCCCGGCGAAGCGCTCCGCGATCCAGTGCGCCTCACCTTCGTGCGCCGAAATCAGCAGGACGAGAACGTCGTGGCCGAGAATCGCCTCGAGGTCGTCTCGGCGAAGCGCGTAAGTTCCCTTCTCCGATCTGCGCCGGCCGGTGGTGATCAGCGCGGAGATCGCACCGTAGGAGCGCCGGTCGGTCGCGAGCAGCACCGCCTTCAGGTTTTCCCGCAGCAGAATTTCCGTCCCCAGAATCAATTTCAGGCCGCATTCCTTGGCGGCGACGTGCGCCCGCGCCGCTCCCGTGAGCGAGCATTCATCCGTGATCGCGAGCGCCGAATAGCCGAGCGCCGCGGCGCGCGCCGCCAGCTCCTCCGGGTGCGAAGCGCCCCGCAGGAAGGTGAAGTTGGACAGGCAATGCAGCTCCGCGTACTCAGGCAAACAGGCCATGCAGGAACCATTCCCCCGCCTCGCGGTAGATCCAGGCGAGCGACGAATCCTCGAACCGGGCGATGAAGTAGTCGCGCTTCGCGTCGCCGCCGTCCCACCAGCCGGACTCGATGCGCTCCGGCCCGGCGAGCAATTCGAAGCCCGTTTCGCCGAGACGGCGCGGCGGCTCGACCAGCCACAGCGGCCGGGGCCCGAGGTCGCCGGGCGCCGCGGGCGCGTCCGCATCCGCATCGACGCGGCGCCAGGCGCGCTCGGGGCGATGATCCGGATGAAACGCAAGACCGTAGACCGCTTCGTCGCCCAGGCGTACCCGCAGCCGTTCGACGAGCCGCGCCCAGCCCTCCGCTTCGGCTCGCGCGTCGCCGAAAAAACCCGCCGTGAAGCCGTGCATCGGCTCGAAGTCCCGGGCTTCGATCCTGACCGCCTCGACCGGCCGGGCGAGCCCGAGCACGGCGAGGCGCTCGCCCAGCAGCCGGCCGAGACGCCCGGCTTCCCGTGCGGCCGAAGCGAGGTCCACTTCGACCGCCGTGGGCGCGGCGTTCCGGTGGAGCAGCGCGAGCGTGAAGCGCCGCACGCCCGCCTGGCGCGCGGCGAGCAGCCCTTCGAGCTGCACCAGCAGCCGGCGCGCGGCGAACAGCACTCCTTCGGCGTGCGTCACCTCGGCCGGCAGCTCGATCTGCGCGGCGAAGCGCGGCGGCGGCGAGAAAAAAGCGCGCGGCTCGGGCGCTTTTCCGAGCGCGCGATCGAGATCGTCGAGCAGCCGCCGGCCGCAGCGCCGCGCCAGGCCCTCGCGCGGCAGGCTCAGCAATCCCCCCAGGGTCGAAATCCCGATGCCCCGGAGGAATTCGAGGCTTTCCGCATCGGCGTCGAGGACCGCCAGAGGCAAATCCTCCAGGGTCCGCCCGCCGCCATCGCGAGCAAGCCACAGCGCGGCGCGCGCGGTCGGCGCGACAGCGAGCTGCGCCGCGAGGCCCATCGCGGCGATGTCGGCGCGCAGGCGAGCCGCCAGGGGCTCCAGGCCGCCGGCGAGGCGCAGGCTGCCTTCGACCTCGAGGAGCACGCCTTGCGGCGGCTCGAGCGATACCTTAGGCGTGAACCGGCAGGCCCAGGCGGCGATGCGTTCGAGCGTCGCGTGCGGCAGACAGGGGAAATGGAGTGCGACCCAGAGCATGGACGGGTTTTTTCACCGCGATGCGCAGCGGCGCGGCGGCCGGCGCTCCGGGGCGCTTGAGGATGCGGGCGCAAAGCCCCTCCCCCGCCGGCTCGAGGGCGATGCGCAGACAGGCGGGCGACGAGGTGGCGATCGCTTCGCGCCGGCGGAACAACGCGACGAAAGCGCGGCTCGTCCCGGCCGCGACCGCGAGCCGCCGCAGCTCCGGATAGCGGGCGTCGCGCAGCCAGGCGAGCAGCGCATGGCAGTTGCCCGCACGCAGCACCTGCTCCGCCGCCCACAGAGCGTCGCGCCGCCCCGGCGCGCGCACCACCACGAGATGCGCGAGGTCGACGCCGCTTGCGGCGAGCGCGGGCGCGTACGGCAGGTGCGGGGGCGCGAGCCACACGACGCGCTTGCCCGAGGCGGTGAGCGCGGCGAGCGCGGGCAGCACCAGCTGCAGCTCGCCCACCCCCTCGCACAGGCCGAGGATCTCGGTGAGGGCCCCGAGCGGCCAGCCGCCGCCCGGCAGCTCCCGGTCGAAGCCGGGATAGCCGGTCGGCACCGCCCCGGCGGGGCGCGCGAACGCACCGCCGCGCCACACGGCATGCTGCTGGAGGAGGTCTTCGAGAGCCGCCACAGGAACTGTATTTATATACAGTATCAGTCCCTCTGGCAAGGACTCCTGTTTCAGAGGCGCACGGACGGCCAGGCCGCCCCGGCGCCCAGGCCCAGGATATAGAGCCAGCCGAACAGGCGGTTGTGGCTCAGGCAGACGCGGTGAGCCCAGAGCGGCCAGCCGACGTAGCCCTCGGGCGGTGCTGCCGGCCGCGGCCGCCTCATCACCGACAAGGCGTGCGCGCCGCGCGGGACCGCGGCGACGATGACGGCGGCGAACGGCGTCAGTCGTCCCGTTGCGATCAGCGCAGCCGATGCCGCGTAGATCAGCACGATGGTCGCGATGTTCAGCCTGCGTGCCGCCGCTTCGCCGAGCAGCACGGGCAAGGTCCGGATGCCCTTGCGGGAATCGAAATCCGCCTGGTCGATGTGCTTGCCGATCAGGATCGACATGACGCCCAGGCCGTATGGCAGCGACGCGAGGAACGCGCCGCTCGAGGCTTCGCCGCCGATCATGGCATGGCCGCCGCCCACCATGAGCGGGCCCCACACCAGAAATACCGCGAGCTCGCCGAAGCCGATGCTCTTCAGCGGAACCGGGGCGGCGTCATAGAGCAGCAGCAGCGCGGTTCCTGCCGCGACGAATGCGGCGGCGAGCCAGCCGCGCTCGACGATGAAGAACACCGCGATGCCGAGCCCGATGAGGGCGAGAATCGCCATGCCGCTCGCCAGGGCGCGCGGCTCCAGCACGCCGCTCGCCAGCGGGTGCACGGTGTAGCGCATGCGAGGGGAATCGGGGGTGTCGTGGCCGCGCTTGTAGCCAAAATAGTCGTTGCTCAGGTTGCTGATCATGTGCGCGGCGATGAACCCTAGCAGGACCAGGACGAATTCCAGCCAGTGGAAGCGGCGCTCGGCGGCCGCGAGCAGGCCGGCGATGATCGCGGCCTGGGCCGAGATCACCAGGATGACGCTGCGGGCCGCGTAGAGGAACTTCGATACCGGATCGAGCAGCCGGACTTCCTCGGCGCTCGGCCGGTAAAAGCCGGTGAACGCCCCCAGCCACAATTCGGGTTTCGAGCGGGCGGGACCCGGCGGCATCCGGCGTCGCGCGCGCAGCCGCTCAGAACATGCCGTTGTTGTTCAGCGCCTTCTCCGGGATGTCCTGCGCCACGTCCCAGTGCTCGACGATCTTGCCGTTCTCGAGCCGGAAGATGTCGATGATGGCACGCCCGCGCTCGCCCGGATTCGGGACGTTGTGGACGTGCACGATCACGTAGTCGCCGTCGGCGAGCACGCGCTTGAACGTGCTCTGGTAGTTCGGGAACTTCGCCTTAAGGAAGTCGATGAAGCCCTTGAGTCCCTGCGGCCCGTCGGCGGCGCGCGGATTGTGCTGGATGTAGCGCGGGCCGAAATGGACCTTGGCCGCCTCGAAGTCCTTCTTGTTGATCGCCTTGTCGTAGAAGTCGATCACGGTCTTCTTGTTCTGCTCTTCCTGCGGCGTGTTCCCGGCACCCGCCGGCGCCGGGATCGCGAGCGCGACGACGGCGAGCACTGCGGCGAACTTGGTCTTCGACATGGCATCCTCCCTCGGATCGCGGCGGCAGGCCGCACGGAAATTATGCCCCATGATTGGATAAACTGGCGGTGCGAACCGTGAACCAGGAGGAGGATCCTATGGCAGAGCCGATCAGCGCGGATTACATCGTCGTCGGCGCCGGCAGCGCCGGCTGCGTCCTTGCGAACCGCCTCTCGGCGGATCCCGGGAACAAGGTCCTGCTGCTCGAAGCCGGGGGCGACGACCGGCCCCTCAGGAACCCCGGCCAATTCTGGTCGAACATGCTGATCCATACGCCGGTCGGCTTCGGCGAGACGCTGCACGACCGCAACGTCAACTGGATGTACGAGACCGAGGAGGACCCCTCCACGCTCGGTCGCAAGCACCTGTGGCCCAAGGGCAAGGTGCTGGGCGGCTCGTCGTCGATCAACGGGCTGCTCTACGTGCGCGGCCAGCGCGCCGACTACGACGACTGGGCGGAATTGGGCTGCGAGCGCTGGGCGGCCGACGACGTGCTGCCCTATTTCCGGCGCGCGGAGAACCAGGAGCGCGGCGAGGACCAGTGGCACGGGGTCGGCGGCCCGCTCAACGTTTCCGACATCGCCGACCGGCACCCGATCTCGCGCGACCTGATCGAAGCCTGCGTGCAGGCCGGCATCCCGCGCTCGAAGGACATCAACGCCGGCGAGCAGGAGGGTGCGAGCTGGTTCCAGGTCACCATCCGGAACGGCAAGCGGCACTCGGCCGCGGTCGGGTATCTGCATCCGGTGATGCACCGGTCCAACCTGCAGGTCGAGACCAACGCGCACGCCGCGAAGGTGATTTTCGAGGGCAAGCGGGCGGTCGGCCTCGAGTTCATCCAGGACGGCCAGCGCCGCAGCGCGCGCGCCGCGAAGGAGGTCATCCTTGCCGCGGGCTCGGTGGCTTCGCCGCAGCTCCTGGAGCTTTCCGGCGTCGGGCAGCCCGACGTGATGCGCAAGCACGGCATCGCGGTGGTGCACGAGCTGCGCGGCGTCGGCGAGAACATGCAGGATCACTACATGGTCGGCATGCAATGGCGCATGAAGCCGCAGTTCTCCACCATCAACGAGCTGACGCACGGGCTGGGGCTCGTCGGCCAGATCGTGCGCTACGCGCTCACCAGGAGAGGCGCGCTCAGCTGGCCGGTCGCGCACGTGGCGGCGTTCGCGAAATCGCGCCCGGACCTGCCGCGCCCCGACATCCAGCTCCACGCCATGCCGGCGAGCGTGGATTTGATGAAACTCGCCACCACGCAGGCCTTCCGCATGGAGATGCAGCCGGGGATGACCATCACGCCGTGCCAGCTGCGGCCCGAGTCGCGTGGCTCGATCCACATCAAGTCGCCCGATCCCCTGGCGCATCCCTCGATCAGGGCAAACTACCTTTCGCATCCGACCGACCAGGCGACGGCGATCGCGGGCGTCAAGCTCGCGCGCAAGGTCGCCTCGCAGCCCGCGATCGCACAGTACGTCGAGTCGGAGACCGCGCCCGGCGACAAGGTTCGCACCGACCAGGAAATTCACGAGTACACGAAGTTCGGCGGCACGACGCTGTATCACTGCGTCGGCACCTGCCGCATGGGCTACGGGCCGGACGCCGTGGTCGATCCGCAGCTGCGCGTGCAAGGACTGGAAGGCCTGCGGGTGGTGGACGCCTCGGTCATGCCGCGGCTCACCTCCGGCAACACCAACGCAGCCACGATCATGATCGCGGAGAAGGGCTCCGACATGATCCTAGGGAAGCCGGCTCCGAAGTAGGAGCCGCTCAGAGGCCGACCGACTCGGCGACGAGCTTGCGCAGATCCTTGGTGAGGTCCTTGCGCACCGGCGCGCAGGCCGCATCGCCGATGACGTTGGTCATCTCGTAGGGGTCGCGCTCGAGGTCGTAGAGCTCGTCGACGCCGTCCTTGTGCACCCAGTGGATCAGCTTGTGGTGCTCGGTGCGCACCGCCTTGTAGCTCATGCCGACGATCCACGGCCAGGCTGATTCGTTGAAATACTCGATCAGGAACGAGCGGCGCCACTTGCTGCCGCCGCCCTTCATCAGCGGCACCAGCGAGCGGCCCTGGATGTGCGCTCCGGGCTTGCCGCCGGCGAGCTGAATCATCGTCGGCGCGATGTCGATCGCCAGCACCATCTGCGCGATGCTGCTGCCCGCCGGGATGAGCTTCGGATAGCGCACGAAAAAAGCGGTACGGATGCCCTCCTCGTAGGCGAAGCGCCGCTCGGCGCCCAGGCCGTGCTCGCCGAAGAAAAAGCCGTTGTCGCCGAGGAACACGATGCAGGTCCCGTCGAGCTGGCGCGTCACCTCCAGCGCGGCGAGCAGCCGCCCCACCCCCTCGTCGACCGAAGCCATCATCGCGGCGCGCTGGCGAATTTCCTCCTGCGTGCCGACGTGGATCGCGTCCAGGAACGCGCGGCTCGAGGGGTCCTTGCGCAGCTCGAACACCTCCCTCCACGCTGGCTTCTGCACGAGCACCTCCTCGAGCGGGCGCACGCTCGGGCGCATCGGATAGGTCTCGCCCTTGTACAAGTCGCGGTGACGTTCGGGCAGGACGTATCCCTGCATGGTGGACACGTCGATGGTCCCATCCTGCTTCTGCTGCACGTCCGGGTGCACCGCCTTGTGCGCGAAGAACAGCGCGAAGGGTTTGTTGCGCTTTCTGCGCACGTACTCGACGGCGCGGTCCGACAGCAGGTCGGAGACGTAGCCCTCGACGCCGCGCTCCCCGCCGTCCTCCCAGAACACCGGGTCGGTGATCTTCCCCTGCCCGCGGAAGCTCACCCAGTGGTCGTAGCCGGGCCGCGGGCTCGCGTCGTTGCCCATGTGCCACTTGCCGATGTGCGCGGTCTCGTAGCCGAGCTTCTGCAGCTCGAGGTGGTAGTTGGGAAGGCGGTGGCTCATCGCGTCGCGCCCGACGTTGTCGATGATGCCGTGGCGGCTCGCGTACTGCCCGGTGAGGATCGATGCCCGGTTGGGCGAGCACAGCGGGGTGGTGTGGAACGCGTTGACGAACTTCGCCCCCTCGTCCGCGATGCGGTCGATGTTCGGGGTCTTCAGGTACGGGTGCCCCGAGGCGCCGGTCTCGTCGAAGCGCAGATCGTCGATCAGGATGACGATCAGGTTCGGTTTCGTCACTGCGGCTGGATCCCCAGCTCCTTCGCGAGCTTGCCCCAGCGCTCGATGTCGGCCCTGATCACCGCCGCGAACTGCTGCGGCGTGTTTCCGACCGGCAGGAGCGCCGCCTGCGCGAGGCGCTCCTTCACGTCCTGGAGCGCAAGCGCCTTCGCGGTCTCGGCGTAGAGGCGCTGCACGATCTCGGCGCTCGTTCCGCGCGGCGCGAGCAGCCCCAGCCACTGCGTCGTGTCGAAGCCGGGAAACCCCGACTCGTGCAGAGTCGGGATCTCGGGCATCGGCGCGAAGCGCTCCTTGGAGGTGAAGGCGAGGATGCGGATGCGCCCGGCCTTGTGGTGGGGAATGAGCGGCGTCGAACCGAGCACGCCGACCGGGACCTGCCCGCCGATCAGGTCCTTCACCGCGGGCCCGCCGCCCTTGTAGGGAACGTGAACCATGTCGATCCCGGCCATCTTCCTCAGCAGCTCGCCCGACATGTGCTGGCCGCTGCCGGTGCCCGAATGCGCGAATGAGAGCTTGCCCGGGTTGGCCTTGGCGTATGCGACCAGCTCGCCGATGCTCCTGGCGGGCACCGACGCGTGCACGGCCACCGCGATCGGCTGCGTCGTGACCTGGGTGACCGCGACGAAGTCGCGCAGCGTATCGAACGGAAGGTTCTTCACCACCAGGTGCAGCGTCGTCACCGGGTCGGCGGCGAACAGGATCGTGTAGCCGTCGGGCGCGGCACGGGCGACCTCGGCGGTGCCGATGGAGCCGCCGCCTCCTGCGCGGTTTTCCACCACGAACTGCTCGCCCAGCGCGCGGCTGAGCTTGTCGGCCACGGTGCGCGCCGCGACGTCGGTCGACCCGCCCGGCGGGAACGGTACGATGAAGCGCACCGTGCGCGCCGGCCAGCCTTGCGCGTGGGCCAGGCCGGTGGAAATCAGGAACAGCACGACGAACAAGCGAAGCAAGAGCATGAGGACCTCCCTTCCGGGGCGAAGCCGCTGCAGCGCGGCCTCCAATCGCACTTTCTGTACTCCCGTCGCGTCCGCGCAGGGCAGCTTGTTGGTCAAGCCAGCGCTTCCTCGCGGTACAGGCCGAGCGCCTCGAACACCGGGCGGTCGTTGATCGAAAACAGGATCGCATCCTCGCTTCCGGTGTTCGCGTGCTCGAGCAGCGCCCATGACGGCACCGCGACGATGTCGTTCCTGCTCCACTCGAAGGCCTTGCCCTCGATGACGCTGCGGCCCCTGCCCTGGCGCACGCAGAACACCGAGCTGCCGGCGACGCGGCGCGCCTTGAGCTTCTCGCCGGCGCGGATCAACTGGACCCGGCAGCCGATGGTCGGCAGCACCGGGCCGCCGCTCAGGGCGTGCGTGTATTCGAGCGATATCCCCTCGTACGGCGAGCCGTCGCGGTCGCGCAGCGCGTGCAGCGCCTGCATCGTCTGGTCCCAGGAATAAAGCATCAGAGGCGAGAACTTCGGCCGCTCCCTGGTCCACGTCGGCGCAAGATGGCCGTGGCCGTACAGCGACTTGGAGCCGTTGACCGGCTTCGTCGCGCGCGGCCGGATCTCCGCGTTCATCTCGAAGAAGATCGCGTTGAGGGCCTTGGTGAGCGGCACGTCCAGCCCGTCCATCCAGACCACGATGTCCCCGCTCTCGTTGCCGTGGTCGTGCCACTGCCAGCTTGGCGTGAGGACGAGGTCCCCCTCGCGCATGATCACCTTCTCGCCCTCGACGGCGGTGTAGGCGCCGTTACCCTGCATGATGAAGCGGATGGCCGCGGGCGAATGGCGGTGCGCGCGCGCCACTTCGCCGGGCAACAGGACCTGCACGGCGGCGATCAGCGTGCCGGTCGTCGCCCACTGGCCGTTCAGGCCCGGGTTGAAGAGCTGCATCGCGCGCCGTTCGTCGCCCACCGGCACCGCGGTGCAGGATTCCTTCACGACGCGCTCGAGCAAGGACCATTTCCACTGCCAGGGGACGGCCTCGGGACGCGGGTGCGGCGTCATCTGGCTCGCGATCTCCCACAGCCCGTACATGTAGTTCTCGTGGATCAGCTTGTGAAAGCTGTCTTCGGTCGCCGGAGCGTTCATGGCGGGTTTCTCACTTGAAGGCCGACTTGATATTATCAGGTGCGAATGTTGGTACCATTGATCGAATGAACATGCTCTCGAGGGACAGGGCGCTGCTGGCGGCAGTTCTGGCCGTTGCGGCGTACGTTGCGCCGCAGCCGGCCGGTGCCCAGCGCGGCGAGCGCAGCGGCAAGGAAGTGGTCGAATCGGTCTGCGCGAGCTGCCATGCCGCGGGCGCGCAAGGGGCGCCGAAGATCGGCGACAGGAAAGCGTGGAGCAAACGCGCCGCGCAGGGTCTCACCGGTCTTACGCAACACGCCCTCCAGGGCATCCGCAAGATGCCGGCGCACGGCGGCAGCCCGGATCTCAGCGATCTCGAGATTGCACGGGCGGTCGCCCACATGGTCAATCGCTCGGGCGGCCGTTGGGTCGAGCCCGCGAGCCTGAGGGACCTGGCCGCCGAGCGCAGCGGCGCGCAGGTCGTCAAGGCGCAATGCGCGAAGTGCCATCAGGAGGGCGTCGGCGGCGCCCCCAGGATCGGCGATCGCAGCGCCTGGACGCCGCGGCTCAAGGACGGGCTCGACAACGCGGTTCGCATAGCGATTCGCGGACACGGCGGCATGCCGGCGCGCGGCGGCGAGGCCGACCTGACCGACGCCGAGGTGCGCAGTGCGGTCCTCTACATGATCAACCCGGGCGTGCCCAGGAAGGGCGCCCCGGCGACGGCTGCGCCGGCGGGCCCGCTCTCCAGGACCGTAGGCGGGATACACCTGCATCTGGGATTCGTGCCGGCAGAAACCCTGCGCGCCTTTCCGGAAGACTCGGCGGAAAGAGCCATGCACGGCGGGGTGCCGAGCGGAGCCGGGTATTACCATGTCAACGTTTCCCTGTTCGACGCCGCGACCAAGGCGCAGATCGGCGACGCGAAAGTGGACGTTCGAGTCGAGCTGCCCGGCATGTCGAGCGAATCCAAGGCGCTCGAGCCGGTCGTGATCAACAACGCGCCGAGCTACGGGAGCTACGTCAGGCTGAGGGAGAAGAGCTCCTACCTGATCACCGTGCGGGTTCAAAAGCCGGACTCGCCGCGCCCCGTCGAGGCGAGATTCGAGTACCGCAGCTTCTGATCCGGCCCCCGGCCCGGGGCCGGTTCGTCAGCAGCATTTCTTCATCTTTTCGACCAGCTTCTCGAAGGCATCGTGGCTTGCGCCCGCGGGGCGCTGCGGCACGTAGCACCACGCGGCCAGGGCGACGAGCGCAACACCGGCGATCGCCGCCAGGGTCCAATGCGCCGACGCGATGCCATAAGCGGCCGCGAAGCCGACGCTCAGAAACGAAATCTTCCAGGCCAGCGGAGCACGTTCCTGCGGCAGGCGCCGTTCAAGCTGGTAGGCAACGCCGACCACCGAACCGCCCAGGAGAATCGCCAGCATCGCCGTGTCGATCGCCATGCCTGCAAATCGGGCGGCCAGCATCCACAGCCACGTTCCCGCGACGCCGATACAGACGGGGCAGACGGCAAGACGCAGCGCCTTGGCGGCGGCCCACGCCAGGCCCGCCAGGGCAAGTATCGAAAGCGCCGTGACGAGAACGATGGCCACGTGAGGCAAACGCGCCCGCTTATTTCGCGGGCTGGCTGGCGTAGATGGACGAGAGGCTCTCTATGATCGCGTCGCTGTACGGCAGGCTCATCTTGTGCATCACGGAGCTTTCGCGCCGGTCGTCGCGATAGGCCCGCAGCGCCATGACCAGGTAGTCGCGGTCCTGGCCCTTGATCCTGGGAACCGCCATCGCGGGGACGTCGGCCTCGGCGCCGTGGCAGCGCTCGCATTTTTGCGTGAGCTCCTGCACCAGCGTCTGTCCTTTTTCGGCGGCCTTCGATTTCTGCACGGAGTAGAACGCGGCGATATTCTGGATCTCCTGGTCGCTCAGGCCGGTGACGTAGAGGCGCATGTTTTCGCGCTTGCGCGTGGTGCGGTAGGCCTTGACGGCGTCCACCAGATACCGGGCGTCCTGGCCGGCGAGGCTCGGCGTCGCCGTATCGGTGCTCACGCCGCGCGCGCCGTGGCACCCGCCGCACACCGCGCTCAGCGGCTCGCCTGCCGCCGGGTCTCCGAAAGGCGGCGCGGCGCGCCGGGCGGGGGTCTGGGACGCGAAATACAGCGCCAGGCTTTCCTTGTCGAGCTTCGACAGGCCGGGCAGCAGCGCGTGCATCGGCGCCGCCTTACGCTCCTTGTTCAGGTATTCCTGGATCGCGACGACAAGGTACTGCGGCTGCTGGCCGGCAAGGCTGGGGGTGCCGGGAATCCTGCTGTTGCCGTCGTCGCCGTGACACTTGGTGCAGGCCGCCGCGAGCTCCTTGCCATATTCATAGGGCGTGACGAGCCTGGCATCCTTTGCCGCTGCGATCTGCACCGGGGGCAGCGACGCGAAGTACGCAGCCAGATTGCGCGCGTCCGCATCGCTCATGTTTGCGGCGACCTCCCGGAGCGCGGCGTGGGTGCGCTTGCCGTCCTTGTACTCCTTGAGCGCCGCAAGGAGGTAGCGCTCGCGCTGCCCGGCGAGGTGCGGAATCGCCGCTGCGGCGCCCCGGCCGTCCAGGCCGTGGCAGCCCTTGCACTCGCGCTCGGCGAAGACCCTGCCCGCGGCGATATTCGCCGCGGCCTGCTTGTCGATCGCGGCCTTTGCCGGCGGCTCGCCCTTGTCCGTGCAGCCGATCAGCGCCGCCGCCAGCACGAATAACCCGATCCCCAGCGTGAGACGTTTCATTGGCTCCTCGATCACGATTGTTCAGCCGACATCGGTCGTCGCGCCTTCCTGCCGCTGCAGCACCACTGAAGGCGGCCGCGTGAACCACATCTGGTACATCGACACCACCCACATGAAGGCGAACGACATGCCTATGAGGGCGCCGCCGATCATCACCACCCAGGCGAACGGGTGGAAGATCTTGGTGAAATACCAGGAGCCGACGTCGAGCGCGAGGGCGATGAACGGAAGCGCGACGACGGTGCACTTGAACCACACCGGCCGCACGTAAGCGTGGCTGAAAATGGTCCCCAGGACGAAAAAGATGAAAGCGATCCCGAACAGGTGAATGTGCGAGACGCGAACCAGCGTGAACAGCCCGGTGCCGGTGTCCCGCTCGATGACCTTCTGCACGTTGTCGAAGCCGTTCAAGTTCGGCAAGTGCGGGTTGCTGCCGTCGTGGCAGGCCATGCAGCGCCGGTCGAACGTCGTCCTGATCTCCTTTTCGTACCGAGCGCGCTCGCCGCCCTCCTGGGCCCAGGAGACGAGGGTCGACAGCTCGTCGCGCGGCAGCATCGCCGACATGGATCCGCGCAGCGCCGCTTCGAGTCGCGAGCCCTTGCCGCTGCCGCTGTAGGCGATGACGATGTCTTCGTATGACAACGTCCGCGGATTGCCGTCCTTCCCGGAGTACGTGTAAAAGAGGTAGATGAGCGCAAACAGGTAGGCGGTGCCGAGGACGAGCAAAGTCGCCGTATACAGGACCCGCAAGCTGTACGGCAGCTCTGAAAAATGGCGATAGAGCCGGTGCAGCGGCACTTCGGACTGGTTCGGTTTGCCTGTCACTTGCCGCCCTTCTTCTTGCCTGGAGGGGGAACCACCACGTAGGTGACCGCGCGCGCGGTCTGGCGCGCGTAATGCGCGGCGACATCCTGCGCGTCCGTCTCGCTCATCAACGCCGTCATGGCGGCCATCGCTGTGCTCTTGCGCACGCCCGTGCGATAGGTCCGCAACACCTGCTCGAGCCAGTCCGCGCGCTGAGCGGAGAGGCGCGGCATCAGCGGGTCGGTGCTGTTTCCGTTGGGCCCGTGGCAGCGGTCGCAGCGTTCGGTCCACTCCGCGGTGGTGAGCGGCCTGCGCACGTTGAGCGGCTGCGGCGGCTGGGCGGCGTAAAACGCCGCGATGTCCTTCATGGCGCGCTCGTCGAGCGCAGCGGCGGGACCCTTCATCGAGTCGTCCTTGCGCGTCCCGTCTTTGTAGGCGCGCAGCGCGGCGAGGAGGTACTCGGCGTCCTGGCCGGCGACGCTCGGCGTGGCGGGATTCCCGCTGGCCCCCTGGTTGCCGTGGCACGCGGCGCAGGAAGCCGCCGCCGCCTTTCCCGCCGCCTGGTCGCCGGGAGCCGGCGTTTGCGCCCTGGCGGGCTTCTGCAGCGCATAGTAGAGCGCCATGTTGCCCAGGCTCTCGTCATTGAGCGCCCCGACCAGGGATTTCATCATGTCGTGCTTGCGCTGGCCGCTCTTGTATGCGTTCACGGCCGCGATGAAGTATTTCGGGTCGAGGCCGACCAGGCTCGGCATGCCGGGCGTCTTGCTGATGCCGAGCTCGCCATGGCAGGCGCCGCAGGCGGCCGCCGCGGCCTTGCCGGCCTGCACCGGGTCGGGCCTGGAGGGCGCGGTCTTGGCGGGGGCCGCCGCGGCCCGCGGCGGATCGAGGCTCGCGTAGTAGGCGGCGACCTTGACCAGCGCGTCGTCGCTCAAATACCTGACGATGCCGCTCATGGCGCCTTGAACGCGCGCGCTTTGCCGGTAGGCTCGCAACTGGAGATCGAGGTAGGCCGCGCGCTGGGCGGCGAGATGGGGCACGCCCTTGGTCGTGCTGACGCCGTTTGCGCCGTGACAGCGTGCGCACGAAGCTTCCGCGATGCCCCCGCCTTCGGCAACTTCGACCGGAGTGGCGTATACGGCCCGCAGCTCGTCACCGGCTCCGGGTTTGATCCTCGCGGGTTGCGCGTCGGCGCCGGGCGAATAAGCGGCGATTGCCGCGCCGACTGCGAGCATGCATGCGGCAAGAATCTTCACGCCGCCTTTTCCTCCCAGGGCGGGAAAAGGCGCGTCACGCCCCACAACATGACCACCGGTGCAGCCACCAGCAGCGCCGCGATAAGCAGGCCTTCCCGCCCGAAAACGTGCATTTGATATTCCAGAAGTCCGCGGCCGGTCTTCGAAATTTCCTGTCCGCCGATCACCACGTTCCAGCGCATCATGAATACCGACAGCAGCACCAGGAAGGCGCTCAACATGACGCCTGCGATCAGCGCCTTGCCGGTGGTGCCGCGCCAGATCATGTATGAAAGCAGGAGCAGCGGCAAGATGGCGCCGACGGCGAATTGCAGCACGAAGTAAGGGATGAGGAGCGGGCCGGTGACGTACTCGAGGATCGTTTCGACGCCTTCGCGCGCCTTGTAGACGATGTTGGCGAACTCCAGGCCCTCCAGTACGAGCGCAACCATGATGAACGCCCATACAGTGTACGCCAGGCCCTTCAGGCATGCGAGGTCGATCGGCACCTTGCGCAGCTTGCACGACACGACGTAAAGCACGATCAGGAGCGCCACGCCGGAGATGATGGCCGAGAACAGGAACACCACCGGCATGAGATCGGAGGACCACCATTCGCGCGACTTGAGAGAACCGAAAATGAAGCCGACGTAGCCGTGCAGGCCGTGCGCGCCGGGGATCCCGACGATGGCCAGCCAGAAGATCCACTTCCTGTCGCAACGCAACGCCTCCTCGGAGAGGTCGTACGAGCCGAGGGTGAGCACGCGGTAGAACGTCCCCGGCAGCCCGCTCCTTCTGCGGGCCTGCGCCACGATGAAGGGCCGGAACGAGAACCAGGTCTCGACCATCAGCAGTGCCATGTAGAAAGTCGCGATGTAGCCGAACATCGCCATCGCCGAGGTCCAGTGCGGCGTGAGCAGGGCGTTCATTGCGCGTTCCGGACGCCCGAGGTGCAGCAGCAGCGGCAAGGGCACGAAGACCATGAAGCACAGCGAGGTGAGCAGGGCAAGATGCGCGACGGGCTTCAACCGCTTGAAGCCGAATACCTGGTACAGGCTCGAGACCGTGAACGCGCCGGCCACCAACCCGGTGATATAGGGATAGACGACGATGGCTACGGACCACTCGATCACCGTCTCGTTCGGGTAGACCCACCCCGTGAACGGCGCGTAATGGCCGAGCGGTTCCATCACCTCACCGCCTTATCGATGCCGACGTAGTAGACGTTCGGCTCATTGCCGGTCTCGGGCTTGAGCACCTGCACGCGGTTGTTGCGGATGAACAGGCTGATCGGGCTTTGCTCGTCGTTGCGATCGCCGAAAACGCGCGCGCCGACCGGACAGACCTCGACGCACACGGGCTGCAATCCCTTGGTGATGCGGTGATAGCACCAGTAGCACTTCTGCGTGACGCCCTTCTCTTCGTTGAACCAGCGCGCGCCGTAGGGACAGGCCTGCACGCAGTAGCGGCAGCCGATGCAATAGTTCTGGTCGATGAGCACCACCCCGTCCCTGGTCCGGTAGGTAGCGCCGACCGGGCACACCTGCACGCACGGCGGATTCGTGCACTGGTTGCACAGCTTGGGAACGAAGAAGGCCTTCGTCACCTTCGCATCCTGATAGCGATTGGCGAAGCGGTACCCGCCTTCCGAGCCGGAGGCCGCGATGTTCACCGGGTCGGCCTGGCTGTCGACGCGCGCACGGTCTTCGCCCTCCAGGTAGACGTAGCGCTCCACCCAGGTGTTGAAGTGATGCGCGTCCAGCGGAACGCCGTTTTCCCGCTTGCACCCCTCGACGCAGCGCAGGCAGCCGATGCATTTCGTGGCATCGACTCCGAACGCCCAGCGGTGCTTCGTCCAGTCGTAATCGGGAGTGGGAAACGAGGCGCGACCGGAGGACGGCTCGCTTTTCGCGGCCGCCTTTTGCGCGATGCTTGCGGCGCCCGCTGCGACCGCGCCCGCGACCGTCGCGGTGCGGCCGAGCTTGCGCAGGAATGCGCGCCGCGCGACCAGCGAAGAAATCCGTTCTTGTTTCATTGAGCCTTCCTCGCCTGCGTGGCGGGCTGACAGCTCTGGGTTGCGTAATAGGCGGCGAGACTGGCGATGTCGGCGTCGCTCAAGCCCCTCGCCACTCCCGCCATCATCGGGTCCTTGCGCAGGCCGGCCCTGAAAGCCTTGAGCGTGTTCGCGAGGTAAGCGGACTTTTGCCCGGCGACGTTCGGCCAGGCGGGATTACCTGTTACGCCCGTTTCGCCGTGGCACGCCGCGCAATTTTTCGCCAGAGCCTTGCCGGCGGCAGCGTTGCCGGCGCCCGGCTCGCCCGGCGGTGCTTTACAACTCAAGCCGGCGTAATAGGCGGCGAGGTTCTGGATATCCGCATCGCCGAGCGTTTTCGCCACCGGCGACATCATCACGTCGGTCTGGGCGCCGGACTTGTACGCCGCCAGTATCCTGACGAGATAAGCCGCGTTTTGCCCGGCCAGATTCGGCCAGGTGTCGTTAGGGCTGATCCCGTTCGCGCCGTGACAGCTCGCGCAGGTGGCGGCGTGTTTCTTGCTGCCCGCCGCGACATCACCCGCGACCTTGGCTACGACGCCCGCGAGCTTGGGCGCATGCGGGTTGTGACATACAACGCATTGCTGGGCGCCTGCGTGCTGGGCCACGTCGATCTGCGGCTGCGTGGGGGGCCTTTCGGCCATCCTTTCGTGACACAGCGTGCACAGCTTTCTCGCATCGGCAGGAATCGGCAGTTTCGCCTGCTTTTGCGGATGGTCCTGGGCCGCGCCATGACACGTCTCGCAAGTGACCGTCTTGTGGTTGTTCGCCGACCACTGCGCATGACGTTCGGCATGGCAGCTCTCGCAGTAGCGCGCGGTCTTGATCGCCGGCGCCTGCGCGGCGACTTCGGCAACCGAGTCGGCGCGATAGCTGCCGAATTCGTAGTACGAGTCGGCGGTGAAATACCACTTCGCAGTCAGCCCGAGCGCAAGACCGCCGCCGATCAGCACGATCAGTCGGACGATATGCTTGGGCACGCGTGGACCATGACGCTCGGCAGGCGTCATGGACGCTACTACGGGCTCCCCGGGAAGGATTGACCTACGTCAATCCTTCCCCGGGAGGTATGAGGATCACTTGGTCGACAGCACCTGCCGCACGGCCGCCTTGAGCTCGGCGTCGGACGCGTCGACTTTCGGGTGGCCTTTGCCCTCCTTGATCTTGGCGGCCAGCTCGCCCTCGGCGCCCTTCTTGCCTTTGTACT
>Ga0209342_10002002_pt1 | contig 22296 bp, 20 predicted proteins | sample RifCSP16_2_FD_184023 | JGI IMG/M metagenome (GOLD analysis project Ga0209342, IMG submission 184023) | Soil microbial communities from Rifle, Colorado - Rifle CSP2_sed 16_2 (SPAdes) (version 2) | ecosystem: Environmental > Terrestrial > Deep subsurface > Rock core/Sediment | place: Rifle... | reverse complement strand
ATGCATTATTGCAGGCAGTTTTCTTGCCTCTCTTACTCTCACCAGTTGCCTATGTTATAGGCAGAAAATCAGGTGCTAACGCAGCTACATGGTTTACTTTTGGAGTCCTACTCTACTGTACAGTTCTGGTAATACTTGCTTCTCTAGGTGGAACATATGAAGAGCATTATAGATGGACTGAATTATTTGGTGAATTTGGATTCTTACTAGATGGATTAGCAAGTCCGTTTGCCATTATCATCTACGTCTTGTCTACTATCCTTGCATTGTATTCTAAACCATACATGGTACACAAATTCAAAGCCAACTATGAAGAGTTTAGCAATAAACAAAACCAAGAAAGTGCAGCTCAAACTACTGCAATCGTTGAATCTTCAGGTCTTACTAATTATGTGAATAAACAATCTGGTGTTTACTTTGCAATGTTTCTTGTCTTTGCCATGGGAATGCTGGGAACTGTTCTTGCAACAAATCTAATTGAGTTTTACATTTTCTTTGAGGTAATGCTAATTCCAGCATTTTTCATGATTGCATTTTGGGGTGATGGAAACAAACGAAGAATTGCATTAATGTTCTTTTTCTGGACACATGTAGGAGCTGTCATTTTACTTTTAGGCTTTTTAACAATTGGTCTTAGCGTTGGAAGTTTTGATTTTGCTGATATTCAAGAATCAGAAATTCCATCAGATGTTGTTCAGTTAGCTGCAGTTGCAATTATCATTGGGCTTGGTGTAAAACTTGCAGCTTTTGGATTCCATATTTGGTTACCTTATGCACATGGTACTGCACCAACGCCAATTAGTGCTCTCTTATCACCTGCAATGATCGGAATTGGTGCATACGGGATCTTTAGATTAATTATAGAATTTTTGCCAATGCAATATGCAGACCTTGCCATTTGGTTGCACATTTGGGGCCTTGTAACTATGTTCTATGGAGGTACAATGGCATTGATGCAAGACGACATCAAGCGTCTATTTGCATATTCTAGTATTAGTCAAATGGGGTATCTTTTGTTTGGTTTGGGTTCGCTCTCAGCTTTAGGTCTTGCAGGTGCAGAGATGATGTATGTAACACACGGATTAGGAAAGGGCATTCTCTTCATGACTGCAGGAGTTTTAATTGTCAAAGTAGGTACAAGAAATATTTCACAACTAGGTGGCCTGGCAGGTAAAATGCCAATTACTGCTGTTTGTGCGGTAATTGGGGCTTTGACCATAATGGGTGTGCCTCCTACTAGTGGATTTATGGGCGAATGGACTCTCTTTTACGGAGCACTTGAAACTGCTTTAGAAGAGGGCTCTACTCTACGTGCAATAACATTTGGACTAGGTTTGGTTGCAACAGTACTTACAATGTCTTACATTCTTTGGATGCTAAAACGAGTATTCTTTGGAAAACTACCAGAAAATCTATCCAATGTAAAAGACGCAAGTTGGTACATGTTGGCACCAATGATGGTACTTGCAGGCTTTACAATTGTGTTAGGAATTTATCCCGACATATTCTTTGACAAAATTATTCCATACATGAACGGAGTGATTGGGGTATAGAATATGGCAACTGAGACAATGGGATTGGACTTTGGTGGATTGAATGCATGGTTAATTTGGATTGTGCCTTTCATTGCAGCACTGATAATTCCTGCTGTTGGAAAAGGTTCCAAAAAAGCAACTGGTTATGTTGCAGTTGGTTTATCTCTTGCCAGTGCACTGTTTGCAGCATCTCTTCTACCTGGTGCATTAGAAGCACATGAAGTTCATGAACAAATATCATGGATTTCTTCAATTGGTCTCAAAGCAGGTGTCTTAGCTGATCCACTTGCAGTAATCATGGCAAATGTAGTAGGATGGATTTCCTTCTTGATTATGGTTTACAGTACTGGATACATGAAAGGTGACAAGGATATTGTACGATTCTGGTTCTGGATGCTGTTCTTCATTGGATCGATGCAGCTTATCGTGCTTTCTGATAATCTACTTCAGTTGTTCTTTGGATGGGAAGGAGTTGGTCTTGCATCTTATGCTTTGATTGGCTTCTGGTATCGTGACAAAGCACAACATCATGTTGGCAGAGAAGGATATACTGCACTTGGATTGATGGAATATTATTCACCGACACATGCTGGTATGAAGGCATTCATCATGACAAAGGTTGGAGATGTTATGATGTTGGCAGGAATGTTTTTGATTTTTGCATTTGCTGGAACGTTTGGATTCAAGGAACTCGTTGGTGAAACAACTTGGGCTACATCTATGGCAGCAGAAGGACTTTTGATACCTGCAGCAGTATTGCTTTTTGGAGGGGCTATAGGAAAATCTGCCCAATTTCCATTAAATGAATGGCTACTTGAGGCCATGACTGGTCCTACAGCAGTTTCCGCACTAATTCACGCAGCAACGATGGTAAAAGCAGGGGTGTTCTTGGTTGCAAGATTAGGACCACTCTTCTTTGCCTTAGGGGCAGCAGGCATTTTAGCAGATCAGTTCTTTGAAATCATTGCTTGGGTAGGTGCTATCACCGCAATATTACTTGCAACTCAAGGAATGGTTAATACCGAAATTAAGAAGGTGCTTGCGTATTCTACTGGTTCACAAATTGGTTACATGATGATGGCACTTGGAATTGCAGGATTATCCGAACAATTTGTTGATGGCTATACCGCTGGATTTTTCCATTTAATATCTCACGCAATGTTTAAGGCATCCTTGTTCATGGCAGCAGGTTCGTTGCTGCATGTTGTTGGCTCCAGATTTATGACAGACATGGGAGGACTACGCAAACAAATGCGAAAAACTTATGCATTCATGTGGGCAGCAGGTCTTGCATTAATGGGTGCTCCCTTCATCACAACAGGCTTTTGGAGTAAAGACGCAATCTTTGCAGCAGTTTATGAATCTGGTAACACATGGGCTCTACCAATTTTTATAATTGCCGTATTAACTGCAGTAATCACTGCATTTTATACAACAAGAATGATTGGAATGGTTTTCTTTGGGAAAAATAGCAAACACATTGAAAAAATGGAGAGTGAAGGTCACCATATCCATGAAGCTCCAAAGTCAATGTGGATTCCATATGGCATTCTTGCTGTACTTACAATTGGTATAGGAATTATTGGTTTATCTGCCGAAGAAGGAATTCATGAATTATTTACAGAATATCTTGCTGAATCCTTTGGAATTCATTCAATAGAACACGGAGTTGAAGAATCAATGCTACCAGGATTCCTTGCTGGATTAAATCCCATTGCACTTGGATCATCTTTGATTGCATTTGCAGTTGGATTTGGTCTAGGATACATATTCTACATTGGAAGATGGGTAGATCCTGTCAAATTCATAAATTCCAATTTATTCTTCTATTCACTCCACAAAGTAATCCTAAACAGGTGGTATCTTAATGCCATGATTTATTGGGTATTTGTAGTAGCACCCCTCTGGTTTGCTAGAGGAATTTGGCGTTACTTTGAAAGAACTGCAATCGATATTGGCATGAATGTAGGCTTGGAGCGGGCAGTTGCTTGGAGTGCCAAAGTTGTCCAAGGAACACAAACTGGTGTTGCACAATCTTATCTTTACGTATTTGGAGCGGGACTACTCTTTGTTGTCCTGATATTGTTGATATAGGTGATTTGTAGATGATTGAGATTTCTTCAACTCCATTGATAATTCTGGCAATACTTGGAACTGTGGCAATTGCTATTCCACTTATTAGCATTTCAAGAAAAGATCGAGGCTCATCATTATTTTATGGCGCAATAGCCTTAGGCGCACTTTTGGCATCTATTGGATACGTTATTTACCAATTTGTAACTGGTAATGTTGCACAATCTGCAATCTTCTCAGAAGATGTTCTAGTTGATGATGCATTTGGTGGTTTGTTTGCAATTGCAATGTTAATTGTTGCAATTATGACAACTGTTGCGTCATTCAATTATATGCGGAAACACAAACATCCTGCAGTTTACTTTTCCTTAATTTTATTATCTGCCATTGGCATGGTCTTCGTTGCATACTCTACAGATTTGGTAATGCTCTTTGTAGCATGGGAGCTAATGAGTATTCCAACTTACATCCTAGCAGGTTACATGAAAAAAGATCCTTCATCAAACGAGGCTGCACTCAAATACTTTTTGTTTGGTGCACTTTCATCTGCAATCATAATTTACGGAATTTCAATCGCTTACGGTATTACTGGATCAACTAACATAGGCGAAGTGATTCAAGGATTTTCAACACTTGATCCTACTATGACACCACTTGCTTTGTTGGCAGTTGGAATGTTTATTGCAGGATTTGGATTCAAGATGGGACTTGTTCCTTTCCACATGTGGTTACCTGATACCTATGAAGGAGCTCCGCCAACTATTGCTGCACTTTTAGCAGCAGGTACCAAGAAAGTAGGGTTTGCTGCTGCACTTCGAATAATTGTAATGGGTGCAGTAGCTCTTAGCCTTGACTGGACCTTTGCACTTGGCATTATTGCAGTAATGACTATGACTGTAGGAAATATTGCTGCTGTAATGCAGAAGAACTTGGCAAGAATGCTTGCTTATTCTAGCATAGGACATGCAGGTTACATACTAATCGGTCTATCCATTGCACCGTTCTCAGCAATAGGAATTCAAGGTTCCTTATTCCACATCCTAAATCATGCAGTAATGAAAGGAGCAGCATTCATTGCCGTTGCAGGAATTGTTACTACTCTTGCAGTTACTAACATCGATAAGCTAAAAGGCCTGGCAAGAAAAATGCCAATTACCTCTTTAGGACTAGTAATTTCACTTCTTGCACTTGCTGGTGTTCCACCATTAAGTGGATTTTGGAGTAAACTTATGTTATTTGGTGGAGCAATTGATGCAGGACCAATAGCAGCATGGGCTCCGTGGCTTGCAATAGCCGGTGTTCTTAACAGTGCTCTGTCACTAGCTTACTATGGTTGGATAATACGAAAGATGTACTTTGAAGGAGAAAACGAAAAAAGAGTCAAGGAACCAAAATCCATAATCGCAGTTATGATTTTCTCAATAATATTCATAGTCGCAATAGGTGTTTACCCAGATCCAATAATTCAATTTACTGAAACAGCAGTTCCTAACTTGGCGGCACTTTCGCCTTAAACATAGTAAATTTAATCAAGTTTTCTAAATGTGATTTTGCGTCACCTTCATGAATTTTTCTTAAACCAATCTTAGCCTTTTCAGAATAACTTTTTAGCAAATCCTCCATTTTATTAAAGACGTCACGAGGATCAGAACTTTTCTTAATTAAAAGATTGAATAGCTTGTCCTCATTTTTCCAATCATTAAGATCGTCTTGAATTTGATAGGCAATACCAATATTTTTTCCATACTCTGATAATGCTTCAATTTCTTCTTCTGAACCACCACCCAAAATTGCTCCCAGTCTTGCTGCTGTTTCAAAAGCAGTGGCAGTTTTGTATTCAATTACTTTGAGATAATCATCAAAAGTAGCATCTTCACTTTCTTCTAAACGCCCTTCTATGATTTCTCCTTCGCTCATGAGCATTGCTGTAGTGGCTAGATCTTTTGTAATTCTTGGGTTGTCAAGTCTAGAGGAAATATTGAGAATTAACCCTAAAACAAAATCTCCTGTTAGTATACTTGCATTATAACCATATTTGATGTGGAATGGGTCCTTTTGTCTTCTCATAGTTTCATTATCGATAATATCGTCATGAATGACTGATTCTGTATGTAAAAATTCAACAGCACAGGATGCAACATATGCATTATCATCTGCTTTTCCAATGCTTTCAGCAGATAGAATTAAAATTAATGGCCTTATCCTTTTCCCGCTTTCCATTGCATATTTCAAGGGTTCAATAAACTCAGATTCAGAGTATAATTCGAGTTCGGATTTCAATGAAGAATCAATTTTTTTAATATAATTACCGTAGATTCCTAAAAGAGGATTGACTTCGATGTTTTTTCTACTCAAAAACAGCCCTTGCCAGACCTACTTTTGATAGCATATTAAAAGTTGGTGCTCCCGCCGGGACTTTCATCATTTTTTGATTTTGAACCCGGGATCACCGCCTTGAAAGGGCGGTATGCTTGACCGGTCTACACCACAGGAGCCCGTTTGCATCCGGTTATTTTATCCATAAAATCTTTTGGGAACTACAAAGATTTTTTTATCAGCATTCTACGATTAAACTCATGAATTCTCTGATTAAAAGAATCGATGAAATGATCGAAGAAAGAAGTTTACTTAAACATCCATTTTACCAAATGTGGTCAGATGGAAAGCTTTCATTGGATTCTCTTACAGGATATTCAAAAGAGTATTTCCAACTTGTAAAATCTGTACCATCATTTATGACCCCTATAATTAAACAAGCACCTGACTCTCTGAGAAGTGAGCTCACATCAAACCAAGAAGAAGAAGTAGAACACATTAAACCATGGATGAGATTTGCAGAAGCATTAGGTGTTGATCAAAAGGAATTAGAGCAATACCAAGGCCTTCCAAAGACCAGAAAAGCTATATCTCAACTTTCATCATTGATGGATTCATTTGAAGAGGGTTCATGTGCAATGTATGCATTTGAAAAGGAGATTCCAAAAATAAGTCAAATAAAACTTGAAGGATTAGCAGAATTCTATGGTATTTCTAGCGAAGAGGCCACAGAGTACTTTAAGTTACACACAGAAGCTGATATCAGACATGCAGCAGCTTGGAGAAAAGCTCTTGAACAATCTTCATCTAAAAATGAAGATTTGATCCAAATAGCAGAAAAATCAATTTCTGCACAAAATCTGTTACTTGATAGTTGTTACGAATCTTACTGTTAACTCTATAACATTTTATACTGAGGATAGAACCTTTTTTGCGTGGGGCCCGTAACTCAGCTTGGTAGAGTAACCGGCTCATAACCGGTGAGCCAAGGGATCGAAGCCCTTCGGGCCCACTCTTCCCAAAAATCGGTTTTCAGGGAGGAATTTACCTTAGTTTTAAAATAAGTCACCAATCTATGTACTATGGCCGCAATGAAGAATCAGAGTTATATCTGAAAAATGATGTGAAGGCATTTGTCTGAGCTGCCAAGTTTTTTAAATTTTTTTTAATTTTGGTTCACTTGCATTTGGATTTTCTCTAAAATCTCACTACTTACCAAACTTGCTTCGTGTAATGACTCTGTTATTTCTATTATGTCAGTTAATTGATGCATCTTTACTCCTTCTGAATCTAAGATCTTTTCTGCACCTTCTAATCTGTTAAGAATAACATAGGCATCTGTTACTACAGTTCCAGCTTCTTTTAGTATCTTGATGCTATTTACCATAGAACCACCTGTAGTTGCCACATCATCTATCATTAAGACCTTCATTCCTTGGTGTATCTTACCTTCAATTGATTTTGTGGTACCATATTCCTTTGGTTTAGTTCTAACGTAAATTAGTGGTTTTACAGTTTCCATTGCTAAAGCAGAAGCTATTACCAATCCACCAGTTGGTACCGATGCTAAGGAATCAAAATTATCAAATCCTATTTCTTCTGAAATTAAATCTTGGAGATTTTTTACCATTTTACGAAATTGATGTGGAAAACTTGAAACTAACCTTAAATCAATATAGTATGAGCTGCTTTTTCCACTTGATAGTGTAAAGTCTCCAAACTTTAGTGCCCCATTTTGATGTAAAAAGGTTGCAAACTCTTTTACAAATTCCATACTAAAATTAACTAAACTGGATTTATTTTGGTTTATGTTTTTGTTCATTTATGCCTGAAATCTGGTTAAATTATGGTAAAACTAACATCGTACTAGACATTAGAGCAGAAAACCTCGACCAACAACTAGATTCTCAAGGTAAAGCACTCAATGATTCTGAACTTGGAGAAAAACTTGACACGCTTGATATTACCAAACCAATGGAACTTGTAGTTCTAAATAGCTCAGAATCTATTCAAAAAACCATTTTAGCCCTTTTTGAAAAATGTGAACAAAAATCAGCCCCAATACCACGAATTTTAGCAGATAGACCAATACTGAATTATGTTAAGTCATACCTGCCTGAGGGAAGCTCGATATCTGAGTTTGGTAACGATGACCTCTCAAATTCTAATCTTGTTTTTGTTGGAGAGATGGAGTTTGATGGATTATTTGGATTTGAAACTATAGCTACAAGATTGATTAAAAAATTTGGAAATGAGCAAATGCTCTCAGCATACGAACAACGAAAAGGTGACCTTCCTGCACCAGGTGAAGTAATAGATAATATTCAAACAGCTAAAAAATTTACGGACTCTTTTGAAATTATGGCAATTGAGATTGTGGCAAATCAAAATGGATTAGTTGATTTGTCTATAGGACATCCTTCATCAACAATATCAATCTCAAAATCCTTTGGTGAATCAGCTACTAAACAGGTAGAAAAACATCGAACCATGATGATTAGTACTGGAAAAGATGCAAGCAATGATAATTTTAGTAAATCTTTAGCATCTCTCTGGAACTGTAATACTGCCATTAAAGATAATGGACTAGCAATACTTCTTTCAGAATGTAAAAATGGAATTGGTTCTGAAGCAATTCAACAATTCATTGAAGGTAGAATGAGTATAGACCGACTCAAAAAACCTGCAAAATATGTCAATGGAATGGAAGACCTTTTGTTCTTAACAGAAATCCAAAAAAGATTTCAGGTAGGATTAGTTTCAGTTTTACCTGAATATTATACAAAAAAATTGAACATAATTTCTTTTGGAGGAATTAAACGAGCAATGGATCATATTCTAAAAGTGCAAGGAATCAAACAAAAAGTTGCAGTAGTTTCTGATGGTGCTCGAATTCTCTTAAGGTAGTATAGTGGAAGGAAGAGGTGCGCATAATATTGCAAGAACAACTACTACCGCGTATAAAATTTTTCGATTTTTAGGAACTGGTGAGATGTCATCAAGTGGCATTGCACTAGCATTTCGAGAACTGAGAAGCAAGATAAACATCGCCATAATGAAATATCCTAACACAAAAAGAACTCCAATACTTGCATAAGTTCCAATTCTATGCACTTTTGCTCCAAAAAGTGCACGAGCCATATGTCCTCCATCAAGCTGCCATGCAGGTAGCAAATTCAAAAATGTAATTAAAAATCCAAGCCATGCGGCAAACAAGACAGGAGTCATTATCACTTCTTCTCCATTTCCACCTTTTCCAAAGATTGCAAGGGATGCTTTCATCAGTATGGGCTCATTCATTTCAATTAATTCAGATCTTGAAAACAAATCATCTGCAAGATCGTTAGTAATTACTGGTGCTGTGTATGCACCATACATTGAGACAATAATTGCAATGGCCAAGCCTGCAATAGGTCCTGCAATTGCAACATCATAAAGAATATGTCGGTTAACCGTTAATCCTCTTGATGTTATTACAGCTCCAAATGTGGGAATTCCATAGATAGGTATTCCTGGAATAAAATATGGCCACGATGTTTTTAGCTTGTGTAATCTAGCTGCAATTAAATGACCTGACTCATGGATTCCCAAAATCCCTAACAATGAAATTGTGTAAATTACAGCTATATCGAAAGGATCTCCAATGTTGATTACAGTATTTGCACCAATTGTTCGGTAATATCCATCAATCATTACAAAACCAATAACTATTGCAAAAAGAATTCTAGGTGTCCATGAACTTGATAACCATTTTCGTTGTTTTCGTGGAGGAAATCTATTTACTAGAATATACATACCATCAGATGATTTTTGCATTCTGCAGATTAGATCTCTTGCCTCTAATTTTTGGGCTAATTCCACAAATTTGGATTTGAACTCTCTGTCTTCTATTCTGAATTTCAAAGTATCCAAAGTAAGATCTACGTTGGTGACCTCAAACTGTGAAGAAACTATTGAAATAACTTCTTCCTGTGTTGGCTCACTCATTCTTTAACCTCGAGAGATAGTCCATTAATGCTTTTGCGGTTAAAATATACTAATTCCAAAAATGCTCAAAATTAAATATTTGAATCTATTACCACTAGTATTGCAAGTAATCCTTAAGCAGATAGGAGATTGTTCCATTAGGAGATGTGATCCAGCTGATCTAATTCCAGTTATGGAAATTAATATGAAAACCCTTCCAGAACATTATTCAGACTATTTCTATGAAAGTCTACTATCAGAATTACCTGAGGCATTTCTTGTTGCAGAAATTGAAGGAAGGGCAATTGGTTATATTATGTGTAAAACAGAATATGGATTCTCAAATTTCAAGAAATTAGGATTTGTAAAAAAAGGACATGTAGTATCTGTTGCTGTACTTGATGAGCATCGCAAAAAAGGAATTGGTAAAGCTCTTGTAGAAGAGGCAATAAATGGTGTTCAAATCAAAAAATGTGATGAATTATACCTCGAAGTTCGTTGTAGTAACACTGAAGGGGTCAGATTATACGAAAAACTTGGCTTTATCATAAAACAGAGACTAAAGACGTATTATCGTGATGGTGAAGATGCCTTTTTGATGGCAACTGAGTTTCAGTACTAGATTCAAATAAATAAGTCAGGCCAAACTTGTAGCGCAATGTCAAAACGCCGCTCTACTGGTATTGCCATCTTTATTTTGTGTATAGTTGGTTTTTTTGTATATGCTTATCTTCTCATGTTATCTGAGTGGAGCCCCATAGTTCTGCAGTTATCTATGCTTATGGTCGTTGGCGGAGTTCTTGGAGTAATTTCTTGGATTGGCTATACTATGGCAACTACAAACTCATCTCCATCTTCAATTACATCAGATGATGAATAGTGATATCTATTTTGTAATTCTTACATCAACTACGGTTTGATAATATCTAGGACCCACAGCTCTTACGATTTTAGAATTAAGGATCTTTGATTTTATTGGTGTGATATCTAGATAGTGTTTTTCAGAAAGTTTTGCAGCTTGTGATTTTTCATCTGCATGAATGTGAGAATAATAGTGAATTATTCCATTGCTTTTTGTTGCTAATATAGCCGAATTAAGAAACTCGTCTGATCTTTCTGGTAATAACATCAAAACTCTGTCCCCTTGGTCACTTAATTGCTCTTCAATGATTTGAGCAGCATCACCATGAATAGAAATAACTCTCCCAGCAAGTTTATTTAATTCTATATTTTTCTCACATAGTTTTGCAGCAATAGGATTGATGTCAATGTTATACACTGTACATTTTTTCCTTTTAGCTGCTATTATTGAAAACATTCCAACGCCACCAAACATGTTGATTACTATTTCTCCATCTTGGACTAGCTCTGCTATTCGATCTCGCTCAGTAGAAAGCCTGGGAGAAAAAAATGCCTTCTCTACATCTACAATAAATCTACAACCAAATTCCTTATACTCTGTCTCAGTTTTATCCACTCCTGCAAGAATTTCTAAATCTCTTGTTCTAAAGTCACCTTCAACTGACGATGATTGATAAAAAACAGATTTTGCAGTTTTGACTTGTTCAAGTAATGTCTCCCCAATAATTTTCTTCTTTGACAATAAAGAATCTGGAATCCTAACTATTATGATATCTCCAATTTGATCAAATGCTGAGAAGAGATCTTCGCTTTCTTTTTCAGAAAGAACATTTTCAAGTGCTTTTTTTAGCATCCGAGTCAATTCTTGTAATAGAAATTTCCAGAGTCTTTCTGGGTTTTATCTAACCTACTGTCGCTTTTGTTTACTCTGGGTCTGAGTGATTTCTCATCACGACGAAATGTTATGCCTAAGGACTTTAGGAATCTATTCATTGCATCCGTTTTTGAAAGAGGAGATGTAGCATGTCCTTCTATCCCAGAAGTTCCTTCAAAAATTACCATTGAATCAGAAATAAGATCCATTAACTGTAAATCATGATCAATTATAATTGCTGATTTTTTATAAGAGCGAACAAATCTTTGAATAAACTTTGCAATCGCAATTCTATCTTCAACATCTAAAAAGGCAGAAGGCTCATCTAGGGCATAGACATCTACTTTTTGTAATAAACAAGAAACTACTGCAACTTTTTGAAGTTCTCCCCCTGATAAATTTTTCACAGACTTGTTGTAGAGTTTTTTTATTTTTAGTGGATCAATAATTTGTTCTTCTTCCGTACTTCCTTGAATCGGACCTCCATTTGCTTTCTCTAACAAATCAACTACTTCAACATCAATGTCATTTGTTAGATACTGTGGTTTGTAAGCAATCTTAATTTTTTTGTTTATTTCACCTGAATCTGGTTTTTCAACCCCTGCAATCATTTTCATAAAGGTAGTTTTTCCAAGAGCATTAGCTCCCATAATCCCTAGAACCTCTCCTTTGCTTACTTTACCTGGTTCAATTGTTACTGAAAACGATGGAAATTTTTTCTCAAGTAAGGGATATGATATAATTTCATTTCCCACCTGAAAATTCTCTGTTGTAGTAGCAGACGAATCAAATGTGAATTTTTTGTCTCTGAATCTGACATTTTCATTTGGTAAATAACCATCTAGAAATACATTGATTCCAACCTTTGTTGAGAGTACTTTTGATACAATTCCATAGACAGCAGGTTCGCCATATAACACATCGATGTAATCACTGAGAAAGTCTAGTAGAGTAAGATCATGCTCAACTACCATTACACTCTTTCCAATTTTTGCTAATCCATGAATTACTCTTGCTACACTTGTTCTTTGATATACGTCGTTGTAAGAAGATGGTTCATCAAAAAAGTAAAAATCAGCATCTTTGGAAGTGGTAACTGCTACTGCTAATCGCTGTAGTTCTCCACCGCTTAGCTCCTTTAGGTGGTTTTCTAAAGAATTGGTCAACCCTAATTCTTTTACTAGCTCTTTTGAAACTCCTCTCTCATCGAATTTTTCAAGTAACTCTTTGGTAGTGCCATCAAAAACTTCAGCAACGTTGTAAACTTGTTGAGGTTTAATTGAGGCCTTGATATTTCCGTCCTTAATTTTTTCAAAATGTGATTTAAGCTCAGTTCCACTATAATATCTTAAAATATTATCCCAATCTGGCGGTTCATTATAATTTCCTAAATTTGGTTTTAAGTTGCCAGATAATATGTTTATGACAGTACTTTTTCCCATTCCATTCCTTCCAAGTAATCCAACTACTCCTCCCTTTGTTGGTGTAGGAAGTTTGTATAATCTGAATGAATTAATTCCATATTGGTGAACTTTATCTGTTGCAAGCTCTGATGCTAAATTTATAATTGTAATTGCATCAAATGGACAAACCTTTACACAAATTCCGCAACCATTGCAAATGTTTTCATCAATTTGAGCTTTTTTTATTTCTTCATTTAATATTATACAATCAGCACCTGATTTGTTTACAGGACAGTACTTGATACATTCAAGACCACATTTTTTTGGTTGACATAATTCCTTATCAAGCACTGCAACACGATGAGTCATGAGTGTACACGCTTTTTCTTTAATTTATATCTCTTCGAGAAATCGAGTTAGTTTTTCAATCAATTTGATTGAGTTCTGAAGATACCTCATAGTTACCTTAATAGATAACATCAAAAAAATACCTACAAGCCGGCCATAGCGTTGGGGTGCGACCCAGTCCCATTCCGAACCTGGAAGTCAAACCCAATGTCGCTGCTGTGTTACTAAGATGCGAGAGCTCTTGGGAAGCAGTAGTGCTGGCATCTTTATTTTGAAAAAACTATAAGCTAGCTCAAACCGATAATTGTATGCCTAATTGTTCTGTTTGTGGTCAACCATTTGATGATGACATTCGTTTTTTGAATCACATGATGGAAAAACATGGATTTAGAAATCCTAACGTTGACAAACCAGATAGAAATAGTAGAGGATACTAAATCTCGCTTTATACATTATTTCTAAAAGTTAAATACTAATTTTGAAACCCAAGTTATGCATATACTGCATCTTACCAAGTATCAATGTCAAGAGTATTTGCAAAAAGCATTGCTTTATGTCCTAAAAGGAACAGGCCTTGATCCTGAATGTAAAAGATAATCTTCTATAATGTTCTAAGATAATCTAGAATTAATCGTACTCCAAATCCAGTTGCACCTTTTGGATTATAGGATTTCTTTTTAGTTGCTTCCTGAGTCCATGCAGTTCCTGCAATGTCTATGTGTGCCCAAGGGGCATTATCTACTGCATTTGCCAAAAATGCGGCTGCTGTTATGGTGCCAGCAGCTCTTCCCATGCCAACATTTTTCATATCTGCAACATTTGATTTGATCATATCCATATAATCATCATTTATTGGTAGTTGCCAAAGCTCCTCGGAAGTTTTCTCAGACGAATTTTTTATTTTTTCTGCTAATTCCTGATTATTGCTTACAAGTCCTGCAACATTATTTCCTAATGCAACAATGCATGCACCAGTAAGAGTTGCAAAATCAATAATTGATTTTGGTGAGTATTGTTTTATTCCATAAGATAATGCATCAGCTAGAATTAGTCTGCCTTCTGCATCTGTGTTTAAAATCTCAGCTGTTTTACCACTGTATAGTCGTATAATGTCACCTGGTCTATATGATTCACCACCTGGCATGTTTTCAACAGATGGAATTATTCCTACAACATTGATAGGTAGTTTTAATTCTGAAACTGCTTTCATTATTCCCAAAACTGTACATCCACCACACTTGTCAAACTTCATCTCATCCATTTTGTCACCTGGTTTTAATGAAATTCCACCTGTGTCAAAGGTTACAGCTTTTCCTACAATTACAACTGGTTTATCATCTCGTCTGCCTTTGTTATGTTCTAAAATGATGAGTTTTGGTTCATTTTTACTTCCTTGACCAACTGCTGAGATTCCACCAAACTTTTTTTGCTTGAGTTCATTTTTGGAGAAAATTTTGCATTTGAGTTTATTCTTAGATGATAGCGATTTTGCAATGCTTGCAAGAGTAGATGGTGAACATTCATTGGGAGGAAGGTTTGCGGTATTTCTTGCAAATAATGTTCCTTCTGCAACAATTTGCGCCTGTGAAATAACCTTTTGAGCATTCTGTGAATTTGAAACTAAAATTGAAAGATCAGGTGATTTTTCACTTTTTTCTTTCTTGAATTTATCAAATGAATATAGAGAAAGCATAGTACCTTCAACAACTGCTGAAATAGATGAGTCTGAATCAATCGGAAATCCAATTGGAATAACTATTGAACACTCTGATAAACCTAAACTACGTACCTTTTGCGCAATTTTCCCTGTAACATTCCTCAATACATCTGTAGATAATTTGTTCTTTGGGCCAAGTCCAGCAATTAAGATCTTATTTGCAGGAGTAATTCCTAGAGTTTGAATAATAGATATCTCTCCAACTTTACCTTTGGTTTCTTTGATTGATTCTTTTACTGAAGAATTGATTTTTTCATGAATTTTTCCTAATCCAAGTGGTTCTTTGGAGTTTTCTAAAACAAAAGCACAAAGAATTGGAGTCTTTTTATTTGAAGGTTTAGTAGATTCTGCTTTTATCTTCATAATGTTTGGCTCGTACGTTTAGTGGTATTATAGATTACTTTATCTTTATTTTTTTACTATTTGTTAGTAGACTCGCAGAACGAAGAAAAACCGCCTTTGTAGTTTTACAATCCAAATCACATGACTCTTGTATGTTTAGATCTCCGGTACTTCCATTTGCTCTAATTATAGCTGACATTAAAGGAAGTAATCCTGCTCTACCCCCGTAAGCTGTTTTTCTATCAACATACCAAAACATTTCAAGTGCACTAGAATCCAAAATGTCTTCTCGTAACTTTTTTCCAAGATCTGTATAATGACCCACAATCCGTAATCTACCTCTTGCCAAAAAATTAACAAATTTTGCAAATTTTACACAAAGATAACACTGGTTATCATAAAGGACAAGTGGCATGAAATCATCTAATTCCATAATTATGTTAGGCTGCGATCGGATTAAAATTTTTGGAAGTAGCTTAATATTTCATTTACAAAGAAACAACAAGAATGGGCCTAAATTACTATAAAATTAAAAGGAATGTTCTCAAGGCCCGCAAACTTGTAATCAAAGGTACAATAGCAGCAGCTTCCGGCCATCCAGGGGGCTCCTTTTCAATGGCTGAAATAATGGGCTGTCTTTTTAACAAATATCTTCGATTTGACCCAAAAAACCCTCTCTGGGAAGACCGAGATAGATTAATTCTTTCAAAGGGACATGCATCTCCTGGTCTTTTTTCTAATCTTGCCGTTGCAGGATATTTTGATCCTTCAGAGATTGAAACGCTAAGAAAGTTTGGAAGCAGATTGCAAGGACACCCTGACCTAAAATGTCCTGGAGTAGAATTTTGTGGAGGTTCTTTAGGACTAGGACTATCATATTCAATTGGTAATGCACTTGCTGCAAAAATTGATGGTAAAAGTCATCGCATCTATACTATAATAGGCGATGGCGAATCAGATGAGGGACAGGTTTGGGAAGCAGCAATGGCAGCTGCAAAATTCAAAGTTGATAACATGACAGTCTTTGTAGATAGAAACTTCATTCAACAAGATTCGTACACAGAAAAGATTATGCCACTTGATGAAACTCTTGAAGGAGACGATCTTTCAGAGATGTGGAGGGATGCAAGCAGATGGAAGCTTAGTGACAAATGGCGTGCATTTGGATGGAATGTAATTGACATTGATGGTCATCGAATTGAGCAAATTGATCATGCAATAAAAAAGGCAAACCAGACAAAAGGCGTTCCTTCAATAATTATTGCAAGAACAATCAAAGGAAAGGGAGTCGAACATATGGAGGATAACCCGCAATGGCACGGAAAGGCACCAAAACCTGAAATGGCACCTATAATCAATGCAGAACTTGAATCACAATTTATGATCGCACCATCTATAATTGCAGGAGACATGTCAAATTTAGAAAATGAGGTAAAGCGATGTGCAGAAGGAAGAGCAGACTACATTCACCTAGATGTAATGGATGGTGTCTTTGTTCCAAATACTACATTTGATCATACAAAAATAAAACAGCTAAGACCACTTACCGTTATTCCATTTGATGCACATCTAATGATAAATGAACCTGTAAAACACGTACGAGATTATGTCGATGCAGGATGTGATATAGTAACTGTACATACAGAAGTTTGTGATGAATCAAGCTTTGGTGAAATAAAAGACGTATTACAACAAAACCAAGTTGGAGTTGGTCTTGCAATTAATCCAGATACAAATCTTCCACAGTGGTCACACAAATTCATTGCAGACTTGGATCAACTAATTGTAATGTCAGTAGTTCCTGGCAAATCCGGACAAAAATACATCGAGTCTAGCCACGAGAAAACTCAAAATCTCGTTAAAATTCTAAAAGATAACAAATTTGAAGGAACTATTGAGGCTGATGGAGGAGTAACCCTTGATAATGTGGGTCAATGTTTTGTTGATGGCGCTCGAGCCTTTGTTGGTGGAAGTGCAATAATTGGGCAAAAAGACGTTAGGGGAATTATTCGAGAGTTTAGAAATGCCATTTTGAAATCTAGACGAAGACTGTTAATACAAAAGGCAAATGAGCTTGGTGGAACAGAACTTGTTAACAATTGGATAAGCCTACATGTTATTGGTGAGAAAAAGAACCAACTTATTCAGATAGCAAAGGAGCTTGGATTCAATTGACGATGACAAATCAGATGGCTGACATGAGAACCGAATATGGAAAGACACTAATTGAAATTGGAAAAGAAAATCCTAACATTGTTGTTTTAGGAGCAGATACTACTGACTCACTAAAAACTGCTGGTTTTGGAAAACAATTTCCTGAAAGATTTTTCAATGTTGGAATTGCAGAAGCAAATCTTGTAACTATAGCAGCTGGCCTTGCATATGCTGGAAAGATTGCATTTGCAAGTACATATGCAATATTTTTGCCAGGTAGATGTGTTGATCAAATTAGAAACCAAATAGGTTATCCAACAAGAGATGACAATAAGGGACTCAATGTAAAGTTGGTAACCTCACACGGTGGACTAACAGTTGGTGCTGATGGTGGCTCACACCAACAATTAGAAGACATTGCAATTATGCGTGCAATTCCAAACGTACGCGTCTTAATTCCAGCTGATGCTATTTCAGTATCAAAGCTTACTTGGATTATTTCTCAACAGTATGGCCCATTCTACATGAGAATGGCTCGTTCTGAAACACCTGTTATACATTCAGAGTCACAAGAGTTTGAAATTGGAAAGGGAATTACATTACGGGACGGTTCTGATTGTACCATTGCAGCATGTGGCATAACGGTAAAAATGGCACTTGATGCAGCCGAATCCCTAAAAAAAGAAGGAATTTCTTGTAAAGTGCTTGACATGTTTTCAATAAAACCAATTGATGAGGAACTTTTAGAAAAGGCAGCAAGAGAAACAGGCGGAATTGTTACTTGTGAAGAGCACAACATTATGGCAGGATTTGGTTCTGCAGTAGCTGAGGTAGTTTCAGAAACCTACCCTGTTCCAATAAGAAGGATAGGTGTGCAGGACAAGTTTGGTGAATCTGCCCGAGATAATGAAATTTCACTTTTGCTTGAAAAGCATGGAATTACATCTCTTAATATAGCAAAAAAAGTAAAGGAAATCAGGAGTAAATCATGAAAATATTTCTTGATACTGCTAATCTAGAGTCCATAAAGAAGTACAATGACATGGGATTGCTAGATGGCATCACAACTAATCCATCACTTCTATCAAAGGAAGGTGGCGATCCTCAAAAAACAATGGAGGAAATCACTAGAATCATCAAAGGTGATGTTTCCCTTGAGGTTGTTGCAACAGATTACGAAGGTATGATGGAAGAGGGTCGTAGACTGCGCAAGTATGGTAACAATGTTGTTGTAAAATGTCCAATGACTTCTGAAGGTCTTAAAGCATGTAAAGCACTTACCGCAGAAGGAATCCCTGTAAATGTCACTCTAGTATTTTCACCAAACCAAGCATTACTAGCTGCAAAGGCTGGTGCAAAATACATCAGTCCTTTCATTGGAAGACTAGACGATGTTGGAAAGGATGGCATGAGTCTGATTCGAGAAATTAAACAAATCTTTTCAAATTATAATTTCAAAACACAAATTCTTGTTGCAAGCGTTAGACATCCAATGCATGTTGTAGATGCAGCAAAGATTGGTGCCGATGTTGTTACATTGCCACCAGCTATTCTAGGGCAAATGCTAAAGCATCAACTAACAGATATTGGTTTGAAGAATTTTCTGGCAGACTGGGAAAAGCTCAAATCAGAAAACCCGGACATTAGCATCTAAGTTATTTTAGTCAAAACATATCTCTTGTATATAGAAGCCCCACATTTTTCACAAACAAAGTTTGTGTGTTGAACAGGTGGTCTGTCAGGATCCCTCCAAACAATGGTTCTAGGAAGCATCTTTTCGCCGCAGGTCTTGCAATCCACTATATCTTCTATGGATTCCCTATGATTTAATAACTTTGTTGAATATTTTGGAAAACCCTGCAGAATCTGTAGACAATACATGGAAAGCAAAAAAACTAGAGAGAGCAGCTTAACAGATTTTAATATAAAAGAAATGATAGAATCTACTCGTCGTAGATCATTAGTTTTTTCTCTTCTAGTAGTGAGTGTAGATTGTGAACAGAGCGATAAACGTCAGCTTCCTTTTTTGCACCAGTACAAACTAGTTTCCCAGAGGCAAATAACAGAATTACAGTTTTTGGATCAAGCATTCTGTGTATCAAACCTGGAAATTGTTCTGGTTCGTACATGCTTCGTGGAAGAACTCGGGCTGCGTGTTCCAAGTGAATCTTTCCACCAAGGTTAATTGCAGCTACAATATTTTGTACAACAATTACAGCGTCCTTTTTGATTTTAATTCCACCTTTTCGAAGCTTTTGAACTACAGTTCTTACTGCTTTGATTGCCATTTCTTCGGATTTTGCACCAGTACATACCATTTTTCCTGTTCTGAAAATCAGTGTTGCAGTTCTTGGTACCTTTAGACGGAATACTAGACCTGGAAACTGATCTGGATGGTATTCAGTATCCGGAAATTTTCTTGTAACCTCGTTAAGATCTATTTTCTGATCTACAGAAGCGGATGCTACAACGTTTTCAACACTCACAATTGGCTTTGTCTGTGGCATTTAACGTCCTTATAAAGGCCCTTTATATATACTAAATATAAGATTTGCCCTATTTCACTGAGTTAAGAATTCTTTAGTGGCGTTTCCTTCTATTGTTAGAGATATCGAACCATCTTTTAGATTAATGATTTTAGATTTTTTTTGTATGCTAAATGGTTTTACAAATAAGGGATACGTAGAACTGATAAGTTATCCATGTTTTTAATTTTGCAAATATATTGTAAATTGTTTTTTTAACATTTGAATATTTCTACTGATTTCTGTTTAATGGATATATTCAAAATTAAAAATTCCATCTGTAATGACGCAAGGGAAAAAATTAGTCCTTCCAACAGCATTCTTGTCAATTGTTGTTATGATGGCAATGATTGGGACAAGCACAGCACAAATTGCTTTTGCAGAGCCCGATGTAACTTCAGAGCCCGTTGTAAAGGCTTCTGAAGAACTCCAAAAAAATCCATTGGCAATGAAAATTCTTGCTGAAATGGAAAAACAGAAACTAAGATACACACAAAAAATGCAAGAAAAGACACAACCAGTCAAACTAACTGCACAACAAGTTGAGGTAGAAGAAAAAAGAGTTATCGCACAACAACGACTAGATGAAAAACTGGATGCTTTTATTGAAAAATACAAAGACGTGATGCCAAAGGCAGCTTATACAAAATTTGTTGAAAAAAAACCTGACTATATTCAGGGTGTATTTTGGGGAATGTTTGATTACATGCAAGGCAAAGTTGACAGTGCAAGAGCTGCAATGAAGGTGGTACTAGATAATGGAGGATCACTCAAGGAGGCTCGAGACGCTTACTTTGAACATGCATCAGCAAAACGAGTACAGCTAATCCAAGCAGTAGAGGATCTTAACATACAACACGGTTTTGCAGACAAATCAGTACAAGATACATTTGATAAAAATGGAAAGCTTCCTAGATCTGATGCATAACCCTTTTATTTTTTTTAATTAGTGACGACCAATCCACTGGTATCTGTATTCTTCATCAATTAGATCAGTAATGATTTGAGACTTTTTGATTTTTGCTGGTTTTAGCTTTACCTCAAAGAATCCTAATTGTCCCTTTGCAGGAATTGGTATTCTGAATGCTTTTGCATTTTTTAGGCAAAAACCATATTTGTTATTTTGAAATTTTTTAGAGGCTAGATGTTTTTTTAAATCTTGGTTTAGGTCTATCTTTGTTTTGTATTTTTTTACATCGTATAGCTCCGCTTTGCCAATTATTGCGCCTCGGATAAGGGATTTTTGGTTAATTTTTAGCCTTTTACAATCATCTATTCTAATTTTTTGTGGTGAGTGAATTAGAAATTCTCCTCTAAAGTTAGTATTCCAACGCCTGAGCTCAATTGTCTTTTTGCCTTGAACTATAAGATTTGCAAAAGGTTGTGATACAGAAAGGCACTTCATTTCTGTTTATCAAATCCTTTCCATGCATAATGGCAACTTGCCATCATGTTTTTCAATATACTCCTTGAGGATCTGCGCTTTTACTTCATCAGGTGATTCTGTGATCATGTAACGAAAGCGTTTTGCCTTGTCTATACATGAGGTGGACAGAGATTCAAGTAATGAATTTCTGAGGTTTTGAGTACTTCCAATAAAGAGGATCTTCATGGATGCATGCATCCCAAAAACGCCAGCACATTCGGGTATGCTACTAACATTAGATTTATCAAAGTCTATCCATTGTGACCATGATTCTCCTGATTCTGTACTATTCATAACGCATACTACAAATCTTATTTTTTAAACATTGTTTCTCTGTCTTGATATCCAAATTTGTTGAGACTTCGACCTAATTTCTTCCTAAAACATTGAGAACCTTATTTGGAATGTCATTTAATCTACTAACTGCCAAAGTTCTCTCATATCCAAGGAGCTTCAAGTTATTTGCAATTATCGTAGCTCTAGTTGTATCTGGACCCAGACCAATTGCCACCATCTTTATCCCTAAACTCTTGAATGTCTTTACCATAGCTCGCACTGCATCAGGATCTGATGGCTCACCATCACTTAGAGTCAAAAAAATATCTGGCTTTTTTGCATTCACTATAGGCAATAATTTATCATAAACTTCAGCTAGAGGAGTTCCACCATTAGCTTGAATCTGTGCTAGTCTTTTTGCAGCAACATTATTCCATTTTACATCCTCTGGCTTGATTGCCCAGCACATTACCTGTTTTT
>Ga0209342_10002000_pt1 | contig 22299 bp, 20 predicted proteins | sample RifCSP16_2_FD_184023 | JGI IMG/M metagenome (GOLD analysis project Ga0209342, IMG submission 184023) | Soil microbial communities from Rifle, Colorado - Rifle CSP2_sed 16_2 (SPAdes) (version 2) | ecosystem: Environmental > Terrestrial > Deep subsurface > Rock core/Sediment | place: Rifle... | reverse complement strand
GGGTCATGCCGACGCCGATCCACTTCAGCTTCGTGTTGGGCGTCCGGGGGACTATTCCGGCGACGCCCATGAACATGCTTCAGATGCTTGACGCGCTCCCGGAAGGTTCGAGTTGGCAGGTGGTCACTATCGGGAGGTTCACGCTTCCCCTCGGCACGATGGCCCTGGCCCTCGGCGGCAACATCCGTGTCGGTCTCGAAGACAATGTCTACTATCTCCCGGGCGAGCTGGTGAAGAGCAATGCCCAGCTGGTCGAGCGTGCCGTTCGCCTTGCTCGAGAGCTTGGCCGGGAAATCGCGACCCCGGAAGAAGCGCGGAAAATGCTGCACCTGTCCCCGTAGAAGGGAATGGATCAGCGCATCCTCGAGTTGATCGGTGATCTGCGCCGCGCGGGGGTCCGCATCTCTCCGTCCGAGTCGCTGGACGCGCTGACCGCCGCCGCCGAGATCGATATGGGCGACCGCGCCGTGTTCAAGGCGGCCCTCGGGACGACTCTGATCAAGGAGGGAAGGGACCTGGGAACGTTCGAGCGGCTGTTCGACGTGTCCTTTCCCGATGCCCGGGCTTTTGGCGAAGAGCTCGGCAAGGCGCTGGGACGGGAGGAAGCCTGGATCCGGCAGCTGATCGATCGGCTGTTGAGCGAGGAGACGCCGGCGCTGGACGAGATCAGCGAGATCCTGCTGCGCGGACGGGAAGGCGAGATGGATGCGTTCGTGGGATCCCCCGGGCTGGAGCGGCTGATGTGCTGGTTCCACGTGGGTGACTTCTCGCGCCGCATCTACGCCGGCATCGACTGGGGGGCCATCGAGCGGGATTTCGGGCGCATCGTGGAGCTGCTCGAGGGGCGCGACCTGGCTCCCGACGAGCTGGCGCGGATCCGCCGCTCCCTGGAGCTGCGTCTCGAAGCCTTCCGCCGCCTGGTCCGCCGGCGCGTCGAGCACGAGCTCGAGCGACGGGCCTGCGACGGGAGGCGGAGGGCGGACCCGGCGCCGCTCATCGACAAGGCCTTCTCCGCGCTCAGGGTGGACGAGGTCGGAGAGATGAAGGCCATCGTGGCCCAGCTGGCGCGCCGGATCAAGGATGCGCTTGCGACGCGCCAGCGTGTGAAGAGGCGGGGGCGCCTCGACGCGCGCCGGACGGTGCGGAAGAATCTCCAGTACGGCGGAGTCCCGATGGAGATGGTGCTTCGACAGCGCCGGCGCGACAAGCCCAACATGGTGACGATCTGCGACGTCTCGGACTCGGTGGGCTACGCGTCCCGGTTCATGCTGCAGCTCGTGTGGAGCCTCCAGGAGTGCTTCGCCCGGGTCCGCTCCTACGTGTTCGTGTCGGAACTGGCGGAGGTCACCCAGGCCTTCAAGCGGTATCCCGTGGAGATGGCGGTCGAGTGGGCGCTCCGTGAGGCGCCCGTCGATTATCACGGCCAGTCGGACTTCGGGCGCGCCTTCAGCGAATTCGCCCACGCCGAGCTGAGCGGTCTCGACTCGAGGGCAACGGTCCTCATCCTGGGCGATGCGCGGAACAACTACCACGATCCGCAGGAGTGGGCCCTGCGTCGGATCCGCGAGCGGGTGAAGGGCATCATCTGGCTGAACCCGCAGGGCCAGCGGGAATGGGGTCTGGCCGACAGCGCGATGCCGGCCTATGCGCCGTGCTGTGACGTGCTGAGAGAGTGTCGAACGGTGAGGCAGCTGGCCGAGGTCGTCGAGAGTCTGGTGGGTCACCGGTGGCGGCGTCGAGGTTGAGGCGCGAGGCGGGGGAAGCCCCGAAAAAGGAGGATCGGAACATGGAGCAGCGGAGGACATGGCGCGTTGCGAGGCTCACGATGATCGGGCTCGTGCTGGTGGGGCCGCTCGTCCTGTGGGCGCTGGGGGGCGAGGCGAGGGCGCAGCAGCGGAAGCCCGAGACCGTCACGGTGCTCCGCTGCCCCCTCGGGTGCGGCATCGTGGAGGGGGACACGATTCTCGGAAGCTTCGTCGCGAAGGAGCACCCGTGGCTAGTCTACCAGACCCAGGAGACGCCGGGCTACATCTACAACGTCCGCGAGATGGCGCAGAACAAGACGCGCTGGAAGACAACCCTCTTCGGGACCGAAGATACGATCATCCAGCTCGGGGTTCACGGGGGAAGCCCGGAGCTCCAGGAATTCCTGCCGGAGCAGATCAAGATCAAGTGGAAGCTGATCTTCGGCGAGGCGTGGTGGACCCAGGGGATGTGGTACGTGACGCTCGATCCGAACCTGAAGAAGATCGCGGACCTCAAAGGAAAGCGGATCGGTCTCGGGCTTCGCGCTCAGAGCGACTGGGGCATGGATGCCCGCCTCTTCCTCGAGATCGGGTACGGTATCACCTCCAAGAACGCCGACATCCGACACCTCGGGCCGGTGCAGGCGAGCGAGGCGATGCTCGACGGCAAGGTGGACGTCGCGGTCATGGGGATGGGAACGGACCCGTTCGGCAAGAATTGGCTCGTGGCGGGCCCCATGCGGCTCCTGGAGGCCTCGGGCCGGAAGCTGTACTACATCGGCATGGATAAGGAGGCTGTCGAGAAGGTCAACGCCAAGTACGGCACGACCTACATGACGATCACGGTGCCCGGCGGCACGCTCCCGCAGCGGAGCGACCCTCTCTTGGTCGGAGTGGACCGGGGCTACACATCGTCCCACCCGGACTTTCCGGAACACCTGGCTTACGAGGTGGTCAAGACCGTTGCCAAGCTCGCGCCGCGGATGGGCGAGCTCAACGCGCTCTGGAAGGTTTCGAGCCCGGAGACGATGGTGAACGGGCTGACGGACGAAAACGCCCATCCGGGCGCCATCCGCGCCTATAAGGAGCTCGGCTGGTGGGAGCTGAGGAAGCAGTGCCGGCCGGTGACCTACCCGCAGTAGCCCTTGATCGCTCCCCTTCCGCGGCCGCATCCGGCCGCGGGAGGGGAAGCGGCGGCCGGTCAGCTATGGGGAGCTGGGCGTGAACACTCTACGGGGCATGACCGTCGTCGCCGATCGGCTGTTCTTCGTCCTGACGGGCCTCCTCTCCGTGTACATGGGGATCACGACCTTCGTCTTCATCCAGCAGTCCCCCCAGCACTACTCGACCCTGATATTCGGGATTGTCGTCCTCTCCGGGCTCCTGGCCCTCCGCGACGTGCTTGCCGAGGGGCAGGTCCACCGGGGCCTCAGGTTCCGGGTCCGCCTGATGCTCGCCGCGCTCCTGCTCGTCACCGCCGTCGTCTCCACCGCCTATTTGCGCCTCCACGCGAACCGCCTCCAGATCGAGCAACCGTTCTACGGCACGTTCGACGTGGTGATGGGCGGCGTCCTCGTCGGGGCCGTCCTCCTGGCGAACTGGTTTCACTGGGGGACGACCCTCACGACGGTGATCGGCGCCGTCATCGCATATTTCTTCCTCGGGCACCTGATCACACAGCCACTCGTCCTGCGGCACCCTCCCTATGACGTCCCCTTCGTGATGACCTACATGGGGTTGAATGGCACCGAGGGAATCTTCGCGTTTCTCCCCGACGGCGTCGAGAAGCTCTACTTCCTCGTGCTCTTCGCCGCCGTGATGATCGGCAGCGGGATGATCAACCTCGTCACGGAGATGGGGAAGGGGGTCGGTCGATACGTCCGCGGCGGCGCGGCCTTTCCGGCCATCATCGGGAGCACGATGGAGGGGATGGTGATGGGCGCCGCGGTGACGAACGTCGTCATGAGCGGAAAGCTCACCATCCCCATGATGAAGAATTACGGCTTCAGGAGGGAGTTCGCCGCCGCCGTCGAGGTGTCGGCCTCCACCGCGGGGCAGATCATCCCGCCGGTGATGGGCCTCGCGGCGTTCATCATGGCCGCCCTGCTCAACATCTCGTACATCACGATCGCCCTGGTGGCCGTGATCCCGGCGTCCCTGTACATGGCGGGCGTGACGATCGCCGTGTTGATCAAATCCGAGGCCGACGACCTCCCGAAGCTCCGGGAGCCGTTCGACTGGGAGATATTGCGGCGCCTGCTCCCGACGTTCGTCGTTCCGGTGACGATGGTCGTGGTGCTGCTCCTCTGGTTCTATTCTCCCTCGGTGGCGGGGCTCGCCGGCATCGCGGCGGTCCTCGCGCTCTGCGCGTTCCAGGGCCCCTTCCGGCCTTCCTTGTACCAACTCGTCGTCGCGCTGAAGGAGGGCTTCGAGATCGCGATGCAGCTCTGCCTGCTCCTCGTGGCCATCGGGCCGCTGACCCAGACGTTCGTGACGACGAACATGGCCGGCCGCCTGAGCGCGTTGCTGGTGCAGGTGCTTCCGGACAGCACGTTGGTCCTGCTCCTCGGGGCGATGGTGCTCACGCTCCTCTTCGGGATGGGGCTCCCGACTCCCGCCGCGTACGTCCTGGTCGCGCTCACGCTGGGCCACTTCCTCCAGCAGCTCGGCATCAAGCCCATCCCGGCGCACTTCTTCATCCAGTACTTCGCCGTGTTCTCGGCGGTGACCCCGCCCGTCGCCCTGGCCTCACTGGCGGGGGCGAAGATCGCGGGGGCGCCGTTCTGGGCGACCGCCGTCGAGTCCTTCAAGCTCGTGGTCCCGGCGTTTTTCGTCCCCTTCGCCTTCATCTATCATCCCGCGCTACTTGCCTTCCCGAGTCCCCCACCGTCCGTGCTGATCTCGATGGGCGCGGTGATCGGCGTTCAGTTCGTCTGCTCCGTGGTGCTGTACGGCTTCTTCCGCCGCCCGCTGAGCCTCCTGGAGCGGGGCGCCTTCGTCCTGGCGGGCGTGCCGGGGGTGGTCTACCTCGTCAATCCCGAGCCGTTCTACCTCTGGGTGTTCGTGGCTGCCGCAGGCGCGATGGTGCTCTGGGTCCTGCGCGGCCAGGCCCTGCGGGGGCGCGTCCGCCCGCGCCTCGCGGAGCCGGTGGCCGGGCGGGATCTTCCGGATGGAGACCCGAGGCGGTGAATTCCCGCGACGACCGCGCGCTGTTCGACCTCACCGACCAGGTCGCCATCGTGACGGGTGGCGGCGGCGGGCTGGGGCGTGAGATCGCCCGGGGGCTCGCCGGGTTCGGAGCCCGGCTGGTGATCGCCGATCTCGCGCCGGGCCTGGCCGAGGCCGCGGCGCGGGAGATCCAGGGCGCGGGGGGAAAGGCGCGGGCGCTGGAGGTGGACGTGACCGATCCGTCGTCGGCGCACGCCCTCGCCCACGTCGTGGCCACCGAGGAGGGGCGGATCGACATCCTCGTCAACGCGGCCGGAGTCTTCGTGGTGGCACCGGCCCTGGAGCTCACCCCCGAGACGTGGTCGAAGACCCTGGAGGTCAACCTCACCGGGGTGTTCCTGGTCAGCCAGGCAGTCGGTGCGGTCATGCTCCGGCAGGGCCGGGGGAAAATCATCAACCTGGCCTCCGTCTCGAGCCAGGTGGGGAACCCCGGCTATGCCGCCTACGCCGCGAGCAAGGGCGGGGTAGCGCTCCTGACGAAAGTCCTGGGCGTCGAGTGGTGCCGCGGGGGCATCAACGTCAACGCGATCGGCCCGGCCTTCACGGAGACCTCGATGACGCGCCCCTACCTGGAGCGGGCAGGCTGGCGAGAGCAGGTGCTGGGCAAGATCCCCATGGGGCGGCTCGGCGAGCCGCGGGATGTGGTGGGCGCGGCGGTGTTCCTGGCGTCCCGGGCGTCGGACTTTGTCGTGGGCCAAACGATCTATGTCGACGGCGGCCGCACGCTTGGCTAGGGGAGAGACATGGATCTGAGCTACGACGACGTGCAGGAGATCCTGAAGATCATTGACAGTTCCTCGGTCGAGGAGCTGCACCTGGAGATCGGGGACTTCAAACTGGTCGTGAGGAAGAAGGGCGCGACGACATCCGTGGAGGGATCGCTCACCGCGGCGGCGGAGGACGCCGGCCTAGCAGAACGGTCAGCTCAACCGGGGGCGGTATGGCCCGAGGGGGGCGCGGACTCGGCGGCGGTCGCGGGGGCGAGGGCGGTGGCCGGCGCGCGCGCGGAGGCTCGTTCGCGGCCGGTCCGGCAGGGAGGGCACGAGGTGAAGGCGCCGATGGTGGGCACCTTCTACCGGGCCCCCGCTCCCGGAGCTCCGCCCTTCGTCGAGCTCGGGAGCCTCGTCACCGAGGACGATACGGTTGGGATCATCGAGATCATGAAACTCATGAACTCGATCAAAGCGGGCTGCCGGGGGCGCGTCGTGGAGATCTGCGTCGAGAACGGGACGATGGTCGAGTTCGGCCAGACGCTGACGGTCATCGAGCCCCTTGGCTGATGGACCCTGCATGCTCGTCGGGCGAGCTCTCGTGACGAAGTCTGATCGTCCAGGCGCGGCATACCTGGCGGATCTTTTCAATCTTTCCGGCTCCGTCGCCATCGTGACCGGTGGGGGAGCCGGGATCGGACGCAGCGTCTGCCTCGCTCTCGGGCGCTGCGGCGCATCCGTGGTGGCGGCCGACACGAATTTGCCCTCCGCCGAGGAGACGGTGCGGCTGCTCGAGGCGGATGGGTGCCGGGCGATTGCGGTGGAAACCGATGTGGCCGCCCCGCGTGCCGTATCGGCCATGACGGAGGTCGCGCTCGACACGTTTCGCCGTGTGGATCTCCTGGTCAACAACGCCGGGATCAACCGTCCGGCTCCGGCAGAGGAGCTGGGGTTCGAGGACTGGCGGTCGGTCCTCGAGGTCAACCTTACCGGGGTGTTTCTCTGCTCCCAGGCGGTCGGGCGCAGCATGATCCGCCACGGAGGTGGGGCGATCGTCAACGTCGCGTCCATTTACGGCGAGGTCGGCAACCCGCTCCTGGGAACCGTGGCGTACGCCGCCAGCAAGGGCGGCGTCGTCAATCTGACGCGGGCGCTCGCCGTCGAGTGGGCGCGGTACGGAATCCGCGTCAACGCCGTCGCTCCCGGGTATACGCGGACGGCGCTGACGCGAGAGCGTCTGGAGAACTCGGACTACCACGAGAAGATCCGCGAGCTTACGCCCCTCGGGCGCATCGGGGTCCCGGACGATCTGGTGGCGGGAGTTCTGTATCTGGCTTCGCCCGCTGCCGCCATGGTCACCGGTCATATTCTCCATATCGACGGCGGGTGGCTGGCCCGATGACGGGGGCCCGCGGAGCCGGGGGGATGCGAAGAAAGGGCGTGGAGGTCGATTCCGGGACGCGGAAGATCCGCATCGATGTTCCGGAAGAGGCCTGCGTGGCCGAGTTCAAGAGCGTTTCCGTGTCGCGTGACTCGGAGGCCGCGGTGAGGCAGGCGCTCGCGGACCCCCTCGGGATGCCTCCGCTGGCTCAGCTCGTCAAACCGGGAATGCGAATCACCATTGCCTTTGACGACCCGCTCCGTCCGCCCGTCACCCCCCGAACGGTCTTCCCGGTGCTCCTGGAGGAGCTGGCCCGACGAGGAGTGGGCCCGGCCACTCTCACTCTGATCAGCGCCAATGGAATGCACGGGCGCTTCACATTCGAGGAGTTTCGTGAGTACCTGGGCCCTGCCACGGCCGATGCCGTGGGGCCGGCGCGGATCCTCAATCACGACTGCACCGATGAAGCCTTGCTGGTCTCCCTGGGGCTCTCGGCCTATGGTGGACCCGTCGCGCACCACAGGGCCGTGGTCGAGAGCGACCTTCTGGTTTACGTGGGTAACGTGGCTCCCAACGTGTGGGGCGGGTGCGGGGGGATGGGCGCGGTGGTCGGCCTGGCAAGCGCCGAAAGCATCGCGCATCATCACGCCCGAGGCGTCATTGGGGCTCCCGAGTCCTGCCACGGCGACCAGCGCGACATGCTGTACCAGCGCCACAAGGAGGCGGTGGCCTGGCAGATGCAGAAGGCTTCGAATCGACCGATCTTCTACATCGAATCTTTGACCGACGGGTCGCGCGTGCTCGATGTCTTCGCCGGGCATTTCAGCGGGATCCGGGACCCCGGGTGGGAGGCGGCCGACCGGGCCTTCGACGTTCCCGCTCCTCAGGCGGACGTCCTGGTGGTCGGCCTGCCGCAGCGCCTCCTGTACGGGGAGACCGATAACCCGTTGATTGCCCTGACCGGGCTTGGGTTCGCCGCCAGGATGTGGAAGGGGGCTCCCGTTCTCCGAGACGGCGGAGTGCTCATCGGGGTCACCGAAAGCCGGGGGGTCGTCGATCGCGAGCGCCATCCCTCGTTCGAAGAGGTGATCCGCCTCTACGCGGAGGCGGGTTCGATCAAGGACCTCGTGACATACGAGGCCGGATACTTGACCCACCGGGGATACCTGGCCAGCTACCAGCATGGGCGGGGCTTTCATCCCGCGCATCCCTTCTGGCTCTTCTACGAGAACGAGTACGCCCTCACCCGGGCGGGGCGCATCATCTTTGCCGGGGCTCAGGAGTCGCCGCTCACGCGCTGCCTGGGCATCGAGGTGACCTCGGACTTCGAGACGGCGTGGGCAGTGGCGCGTGAGGTCGTCGGTCCTCACGGACGGGTCATCGTGGCGCCGACCTACTGGACGCGCCCTCGCGTGAAGTTTCGGGTGACACCGTAAGGAGGGAAGAGATGGCGAAGATGCGAGAAGCCGAACCAGTCGTTGAGATTGGCGAGATGACGGCGGCAGTCTCGCGCGAGCGGGTGCAGAAGCTCTCGCGCGACCGTCGGCGAGTCATCGGGTTCAACTCCCTGTCGCTTCTCCTTTTCGTCCTGCTGTGGGAAGGCTCAAGCCGGCTGCTCCATTCGGTCTTTTTCCCGGGGCCGCTGGTCGTCTCCCGCACGTTCGTCGTCCTCCTCGTCGAGGGTGATATCCAGGGATACACCCTCCCCTATCACGCCTACGTCAGCCTGTATCGGGTCCTCCTGGGGTTCGGGGCGGCGTGCCTCACGGCGATTCCGCTGGGGATCATTCTGGGCCTCTGGCGGCCTGTCTACTTCGGGACGAGGGTCGTGAGCGAGCCGCTCCGCTTCATTCCGCCCCTCGCCTGGATCCCGATGGCCATCCTCTTCTTCAGCGGCCTGGGACGCTACGTATTTCTCATCTGGGTCGGCGTCTTCTTTCCCCTCTTCATCCTCACCATGAACGGGGTCAGCACGGCCAGCCCGACGTTCGTCGACGTGGCCCGCGTCCTGGGGGCGTCACGGAGCTTCATCGCCTTGCGGATCATCATCCCCAACGCGCTGCCGCAGATCGTCGGGGCGATGCGGGCCGTGATGAGCCCGGCCTGGATGTGCATCGTGGCGGCCGAGATGGTGGCTGCCGAGCTCGTTGGCCTCGGCCAGCTGATCAATAACTACGCCACGCTGCTCCGGATGGACATCGTCATCGTTGGCATGATCTCTATCGGCATCCTCGGCCTTCTCCTCAACGAGGCGTTCATGGCCGTGGAGCGGACGTTGTTCCGCTACCGGCAGGAGGTAAAGGTCTAGGCAGGCCGATGCTGGAGTACCGAAACGTCCACAAGTCCTTTGACGCGGGAGCGGGACCCCTGCCCGTGATCAAGGACTTCACAATGACGATCCGCGAGGGGGAGTTCATCGTTCTCCTCGGACCGTCCGGCTGCGGGAAGTCCACCCTGCTCCGCATCACGGCCGGCCTGGAGCCTACCAGCATGGGCGAGGTGCTGATTGGCGGCCGGCCGCCCGATCTTCGTCGTCGGCACCGGCTAGGATTCGTCTTTCAGGAGCCGGCGCTGATGCCCTGGCGGGACCTCGTGAGCAACGTGACCCTGGGCCTGGAGATCCGGGGTGTCCCGAAGGCGGAGCGGGAGCGCCAGGCGGGGGAGCTCTTGGGGCTCCTCGGGCTCAAGGGATTCGAGCGGTACTACCCCCATCAGGTCTCCGGTGGGATGAAGCACCGCGTGGCCATCGCGCGAGCCTACATCGTTGATCCGATCATCCTTCTGATGGACGAGCCGTTCGTCGCGCTGGACGCCCAGACGCGGGAGAGCCTCCAGCGGGACCTGCAAGACCTCTGGCAGCGCAGGAAGAAAACGGTCATCTTCGTGACCCACAACCTTGAGGAGGCGATTCTCATCGGGACGCGGATCGTGGTGTTGAGCAGCCGGCCCGCGACAGTCCTGCTGGACTGCAAGGTCGAGCTGCCAATGCCCCGCGATCCCGTTTCGCGGGAGTTCGTGGCCCTCCGGCAGGAGCTGAGGGGGCTACTGGTGTGAGGCCGGGACGGCGAAACAGAACAGAACAAGAGGAGGGTTTCCCATGAGAGCAGTGTGTGGAGGACGGTGGTGGGTGGCAGTGGTCGTGTCGGTGCTGGTCCTTTTCGCAGCGCTTCCGGACACGGCGGCGCAGCAACAGTTCAAGATCCGAGTTGGGGCCATCACTCAAGACGCGGTGGACACGATCGGCCCCTACGCGGCGCTCAAGGAGGGGTACTACGAGCAGGAAGGCCTGGACACCACCTGGTTCTACAACATCAACGGTCCCGTGACACTCCAGAAGATGGCGGCCGGAGACGTGGATGTGGCGATCTCCACCGCCATCGCCCCATTCTTCCAGGCTGTGGCCGGCGGCGTCGATCTCGTCTGGGTTGCGTCCACCGCCAAGAACAACTCGCCGCTGGTGGTCCGCCCGGAGATCAAGAGCATCAAAGAACTCGACGGCAAACGGGTGGGCACCCCCGGGATCGGCACCATCCACGACACCCTTCTAAGCGTTTTCGAAAAGCGCCACGGAATCAAGACACAGCACGTCTACGGACGGATCAGCGACTTGATCATCTATCTGGAAAAGCGCGAGCTTGACGGGCTCATCGCCTGGCAGCCTCCCGCTGAACTCGCCCGGAAGAAGCTCGGGGCCGTGTACCTCGCGAAGGCGGTCATCCCCGGGGCCGAGAGCTTGGGGATCATCTTCCCGCGGGCCTTCGTGCAGAAGCACCCGGAGGTCGTGAAGAAGTTCGTGAAAGCCCACCTCCGCGGCATCCAGTATTTCCAGAAGCAACCCGACAAGTTCGTCGGCTGGCTGGCCGAGCGCGAGAAATTGGACCTCGACGTGGTTCGCAACATCACGCTGGATCGGGATATGATCTCGGGGGAGAACCCGGTGACGGACCGCGAGAGCACCAAGACCATCATCACGGCCGCGCGCGACGCGGGCAAGATCCCCAAGGCGCTCATTCCGGACGACCGTGCCATCGAGGCGTGGATGGACAAGCACATCGACGAATCGTTTCTCCGCGAGGCCATGAAGGAGGTCGGCTGGAAGTAGCGAAATGGTCAACAAGTGCTATCCCTCGGCCACCGCCGCCGTGGGGGATATCGGTGACGGCGCCACGATCATGTTCGGCGGATTCGGGTTTTGCGGGATACCGGACCGCCTCATCGAGGCGCTGGCCCGGCGGGGAGTCAAGAATCTGACGGGAATCAGCAACAACTGCGGCCTCGGCGGCAGGGGCGTGGACATCCTGGTCAGGAATCGGCAGATCAGGAAGATGGTGGCCACGTTCCCTGCCCAGCGGGAACGGACCCCGTTCGAGGAACAGTACCTGGCCGGTCAGGTAGAGCTGGAGCTCGTGCCGCAGGGGACATTCGCCGAACGAATCCGAGCGGGCGGCGCGGGAGTCGGAGGGTTTTACACCAGGACGGGGGTCGGGACACCGTTGGCGGAAGGCAAAGAGCGGCGCGTCATTGCGGGAGAGGAATACGTCCTGGAGTTCCCCCTTCGGGCGGACTTTGCGCTCATCCACGCGTACCGCGGCGACCCCTATGGGAACCTGATCTACCGGGGGACGGCCAGAAACTTCGGTCCGGAAATGGCGACCGCGGCGGATGTCACGATCGCGGAGGTCGAGGAGCTGGTCGAGGTCGGCGAGCTGAATCCCGAAGCCGTCATCACGCCCGGCATTTACGTGGACAGGATTGTGGCCGTGGGGAGGGCGCCATGAGAGGCGGCCTGACGCGCCAGGAGATCGCCAAGCGGGCGGCTCAGGAGCTCAGGGAAGGGATGTACGTCAACCTCGGCATGGGCATTCCGACGCTGGTGACCCGGTTTATCCCCACGGGCCTGACGGTATTCCTGCAGTCGGAGCACGGCATTCTCGGGCTGGGTCCTCCACCGCCGCCGGGACAGGAGGATCCCGACTTCGCGGACGCGAGCCGGATGCCTGTGACCGTCATCCCGGGGGCATCGCTGTTCTCGAGCGCGGAGTCGTTCGCGATGATTCGCGGCAGGCACCTGGATATGACGATCCTTGGGGCGTTTCAGGTCTCCGCGCGGGGGGACCTCGCGAACTGGATGGTTCCCGAACGGGGGGTGGGAAGCATCGGCGGGGCCATGGACCTCGTCTACGGAGCCCGGCGGGTCGTGGTGACGATGGAGCACGTCACGAAAGATGGGAACCCTCGAATTGTCGAGCGCTGCAGCTATCCTTTGACGGGTCGTGAGTGCGTTGACCTGATCGTGACGGACCTGGCGGTCATCGAGGTTGGCAACGATGGGCTCGTCTTGAAGGAGGTGGCACCCGGCGAGACCCCTCAAGAGGTTCAGGCCAAGACCGGCGCGAAGCTCGCGCTGAGTCCCGAGCTCAGGGAGATCAGAGTCTGAGCACGAACCCGCTTGACTTCGTGGACGTGACGCTCAGGGACGGGCACCAGTGTCTGTGGGCGACCCGGATGCCCACGGCCATGATGCTGCCCATCGCGGCACGGATGGATACCGTCGGCTTCAAGGCCATCGACCTGATGGGCGCCGTCCAGTTCGACGCGTGCGTCCGGTATCTTCGCGAGGACCCGTGGGAACGGATCCGGCTTCTGCGAGGATTGGTTCAGCGCACGCCGCTCAGCGGGCTGGTTCGGAGCAAGAGCCTGGTGAGCTTCAACCTGCTGCCGGACGACGTGATCGATCTCTGGGTTCGACGGCTGGCCGCGAACGGGATCCGTCGCCTCATGATGTTCGATGCGCTCTTCGATCTGGATAACCTGGCCCCGTCCATCAGGACCGCCAAGGAGGTCGGCGTGTACGTGGTCGGGGCTCTGGTGTACTCGCTCAGCCCGGTGCATACGGATTTCCTTTTTGTCCAGAAAGCCAGGGAGTTCGTGGCCCTCGGGGTGGACGCGGTCCTCCTGAAGGACCCGAGCGGGCTCCTGACTCCCGAGCGGGTCCGCACTCTCGTTCCGTCCATTCGATCCGCGATCGGGAATCGTTGTCTCGAAATCCACTCCCACTGCACCACCGGGCTCGCACCGATCTGTTACGTCGAGGCGATTCGGCTGGGCGTTGACTGTGTCCACACGGCAATCTCGCCACTGGCGAATGGGCCGTCGCTGCCGCCGACAGAGCGGATCGCCCTGTTCGCCCGGCGGATGGGTCGGACGGTAGCGCTCGATACCGCCGGGCTCGAGGGGATGGCGACCCACTTCCGGGGGGCCGCTGTGGCAGCGAAGAAGCCGCTCGGGGAACCGGTGGAGTACGATCCACGACAGTACGAGCACCAGATCCCCGGGGGCATGATGGAGAATTTCCGCGCCCAGCTGGCGGAGATCGGGCTGGCACACCGGCTCGAGGAAGTCCTCCGAGAGGTCGCGCGTGTGCGGGAGGAGCTTGGCTACCTGAACATGGTCACCCCCACCTCGCAACTCGTTGGGACGCAGGCGGTGATCAACGTGGTGCAGGGAGAGCGATACCGCACGGTCCCGGACGAGGTCATCAAGTACGCCCTGGGGTACTACGGGAAGCCGCTGGCGCCTTTGGATCCGGACGTCTTGGACCGGATCCTCGCGGCGCCGGCGGCCCGACAGTACGCGAGGCGAGAGCCGCTGCCGCCGATGGTGGAGCGGATCCGGGCGCGGTTCGGGGGAAGCATCTCGGACGAGGAGGTGCTCTTGCGCGTCATGTTTCCCCAGGAGCACGTGGAGGCGATGCGCTCGGCGGGCCCGATGAGGCCGGTGGCGCCCAGCGTGGCGGTGCCGCTCGTCGACCTTATCCGGGAGCTCTGTGCTCGGCGTGACGTGTCCGCCGTGTATCTCAAGAAGGACGGCGTGGCCCGGGCCGTCGGCGCGAGGACCGATCCGGCCTCTGAGGCTGTGCCGTGAAGCGGGTGCTCGTGGCCAACCGCGGAGAGATCGCGGTCCGCGTCATCGCTGCCTGCCGGACGCTCGGGCTCGAGACGGTCTCCGTGTACTCGGAGGCGGACCGGGGCGCGCTGCCCACCCGGCTCGCCGACCGGGCGGTCTGTATCGGCCCGGCCCGCGCCGCCGAAAGCTACCTCAACGTCTCCGCCATTCTCGCCGCGGCCCTCGGGACCCGATGCGATGCGGTTCACCCCGGATACGGCTTTCTGGCCGAGAACGCGGCCTTTGCCGAAGCGTGTGCCGAGCACGGCCTTCGGTTCGTCGGTCCGCCGCCCGAGGCCATCCGGCTGATGGGCGACAAGCTCCGCGCGCGGGAAGTCGCCCGGAAGGTGGGCGTGCCGGTCGTTCCCGGCTCCCAGGGGCCCCTCCTCTCCCCGTCGGAAGCCGAGCGGTTCGGGTACCCGCTCCTTTTGAAGGCTTCAGCGGGAGGTGGTGGGCGGGGGATGCGGGTGGTCCGCTCGCCGGCCGAGCTCGCAGGGGCGTTCGTCGCGGCCCAGGCGGAGGCGAAGGCGGCCTTCGGCGATGGGACGCTCTACGCCGAGCGCTTCCTGGAGCGGGCGCGTCACGTCGAGGTCCAGGTCCTCGCCGACCGGGCGGGGCACTGTCTCCACCTGGGCGAGCGTGACTGCTCGATCCAGCGCCGTCATCAGAAGCTTCTGGAGGAGGCGCCCTCCCCGGCGGTGACCCCCGAGCTGCGCGCGGCCATGGGGGAGGCGGCGCTGGCCCTGACCCGTCGCGTCGGCTACGAGAACGCCGGAACCGTGGAGTTCGTTCTTGAGCCGGAGAGCGGTCGCTTCTACTTCATCGAAATGAACACGCGCATCCAGGTGGAGCACCCCGTCACCGAGATGCTCGCCGGGGTAGACCTCGTGGTCGAGCAGCTCCGGATCGCCGCCGGGGAACCCATGCGTGTCTCACAGGCCGACGTCCGGCTCGAGGGCCACGCCCTGGAGTGTCGGATCAACGCCGAGGCGCCGGACGAAGGGTTCCGGCCGTCGCCGGGAGTGATCGGCGAGTGGGCCACGCCCAGTGGCGAGGGGATTCGGGTTGACACCCACATGTTCCCAGGGGCGGCCGTCCCCCCCTTCTATGACTCGCTGCTGGCCAAGCTGGTGGTATGGGGCACGGACCGCGCCGCCGCCATCGACCGGATGCGCCGGGCGCTCGCGGCGTTCCGGGTCACGGGAGTCGAGACCACCATTGCATTTCACCGCCGCATCCTTGACCATCCGGATTTTGTCGGAGGACGGATCCACAGCCGGTGGGTTGAGGAAGAGCTGATGACAGCGAGGAGCGCGGCGTGAGGAAGGTCTCCTTCATCGACACCACGCTCCGCGACGCCCACCAGTCCCTCTGGTCCACGCGCATGACCACCGCGATGATGCTCCCGGTCGCCCCGATCCTGGACCGGCTGGGGTTCGAGGCCATCGACCTCGTGGGCGGCGCGGTCTTCGACGTCTGTGTCCGGTACCTTCTCGAGGACCCGTGGGAACGGATGCGGATCATGAGCCGGGTGATCACGCAGACGCGGCTGATCGTGATGACCCGAGGGCAGAGCCTGTTCACGTTCGAGCTCTTTCCCGACGATGTCGTGGAGCTGACCGCCAAGCGGATCGCCGCCAACGGGATCCGGTACACGACCCCGTACGACGCCCTCAACGACATCCGGAACCTCGAGGTCCCGGTGCGGGCGGCGAAGGCGGCGGGGCTCTACGTCGCCGCGGGCGTCGTCTACACGATCAGCCCGGTCCACACCGACGCGTACTACACGGGGAAATTCCGCGAGCTCCTGCGGCTGGGCGTGGACGCCGTGTTCTTGAAGGACCCGAGCGGGCTTCTCAAGCCGGAACGGGTTCAAACGCTGATTCCCGTGCTTCGGACCGCGGTCGGCGCACTGCCGCTCCAGCTCCACACCCACTGCCTGACCGGCCTCGGGCCGATCTGTGCGCTGGAAGCCATCCGCCTGGGCGTGGATACCGTGCACACGGCCACATCGGTCCTTGCCCATGGGGCCTCGCAACCCCCCACCGAGTGGGTGGCCCGAAACGCGCGGCGGCTGGGCTTCGAGGTCTCCCTGAACGTGGATGGGCTCCAACCGGTCGCCGACCACTTTCGCTACATCGCCGCGCGGGAGGGCAAGCCGCTGGGGAGGGTCGCGGAGTACGATCCGTTCCACTACGAGCACCAGATCCCCGGGGGGATGATCTCGAATCTCCGGAGCCAGCTCCGCGACATCGGCCTCGAGCACCGCCTCGACGAGATCCTCGAGGAGTCCGCCCGCGTCCGGCGGGAGCTGGGCTACCCGATCATGGTAAGCCCGTTCTCTCAGTTCGTGGCGACCCAGGCGGCCTTGAACGTGATTCAGGGGGAGCGCTACGCCACGGTCCCCGACGAGATTCGGAAGTACGCCCTCGGCTACTACGGTCAGCTGCCCGCCCCGGTCGACCCCGACGTGCTGGACCGGATCGTGGGGCGGGAGCAGCCGGTGACGGCGCGGCCGGGCGAACTGCTGGCTCCGGCGCTCGAGCGGGTCCGGCGCGAGCGCGGACCCTTCACCTCCGACGACGATCTCTTGCTGGCTGTCTTTTACAACCCGGAGCAGTACCTCAAGCTCGTGAACGCGCGCCCGATCAAGACCGACTACCCCATTGGCCGGACGCCGCTGGCGACGCTGATCAAGGAGCTCGCCGCGCGCGGCGACATCGTTTCTGTGAAACTGATTGGGAAACCGCCCGTGCCGGTTGCCTGACGGGCGGAGCCAACCATCAAGGAGGAAGGGACATGAGCCAGGACGTTGTCATTCTCGGGGGGGCGCGGACCCCGATCGGGAAGTTTGGCGGAAGCCTCCGCCCGCTCTCCGCGGTCGAGCTGGGGGCTCATGCGATCCGCGAGGCACTCGGGCGCACCGGGACACCCGCCGACCGGGTGGACCTCTGCGTCGTGGGGCACGCCCGGCAGGCGGGAAACGGCCCGAACCCCGGCCGGCTGATGGCGGTCAACGGCGGGCTTCCCGTGACCACCCCCGCCTACACGGTCCAGCAGGCGTGCCTGTCGGGGCTCCTCGCCGTCTTCCAGGTCCGGTACGCCATCCTGGAGGGGGACGCCTCGGTCGCCGTGGCCGCCGGGGCCGAGCACATGACGAACATCCCCTACCTCTCCTTCGATGCGCGCTGGGGCGCCCGCCTGGGGCACGCGAGCCTGGTGGACGCGATGTTCAAGGACGGCTTCATCGATCCGCTGACGGGCAAGCACATGGGCGAGCTCTGCGACGCCCTCGCCAGGCGTTACGGGATCGGCCGGCCGGAGCAGGACGCCTTCGCTCTGGAGAGCCAGCAGCGTGCCGCGAAGGCGAAGAAGGACGGGCACGTGGACCGGTTCCTGGCGCCGATCCCGATCCCGCGGGGCAAAGGCGAGCCGCTGCTGTTCGCCGAGGACGAGCATGCCCGCGCCGACGCCACGCCGGAAGGCCTGGCGAAGCTTCCCCCGGCCTTCGGCGAGGACGGGACCATCACGGCCGGCAACGCCTGCGGGATCACCGACGGCGCCGCGGCGCTGGTGGTCGCCTCGGCGGACGGGGCCGGGCGCCTGGCCGCGCGGCCCCTCGCCAGGATCCTCGGGACCGCCGTCGCGGCGGTGGCGCCCGAGGACTACGCGATCGCCCCGGTGGCTTCCACGCGGAAGCTCCTCGGCCAGCTCGGGATGGAGGTGAGGCAGTTCGACTTCGTGGAGATCAACGAGGCCTTTGCGGCCCAGACGCTCGCCTGCCTGCGGGACCTGGACCTGGACCCCGGGCGGGTCAACGTCTGGGGGGGCGCGATCGCGCTCGGGCATCCCATCGGCATGTCGGGCGCCCGGATTCTGCTGAACCTCGTCCGGCAGCTGGAGGCGCTCGGCGGCCGCTACGGGCTCGCGGCGATCTGCGGCAACGGCGGGCACGGGGCGAGCATCGCGATCGAGCGTCTCGGATAGGGCCACGGGAGGAGAGACGTCAATGGCGGGAGGGCCGATCGAGCGGGTCGCGGTCGTGGGGGCGGGCATCATGGGGACCGGGATCGCTCAGGTCTTTGCCCAGTTCGGCTTCGGCGTGGCCCAGGTAGACGTGAGCGAGGCCGTCCTGGTGAAGAGCCGGGAGCGGATGCGCCAGAGCCTCGAGGGGCTGGTGGCCAAGGGAAAGCTCCCGAGGGAGGAGGCGGACGCCGCGCTGGGCCGGGTGCGCCAGACGGTGGTCGTCGCTGACGCCGCCAAGGAGGCCGATTTCGTGGTGGAGGCGGTGGTCGAGGATCTCGAGATGAAGAAGAAGGTGTTCGCGGAATGGGACCGGATCTGTCCCCCGCAGGTGATCCTCGCGACCAACACGTCGATCCTTTCCCCGACGGAGATGGCGTCGGTGACGCGCCGGCCGGGGCAGTGCATCGGGATGCATTTCATGAACCCCGCGCCGATCATGAGGCTCGTGGAGCTGGTGCCCGGTCTGCTCACGGCTCCCGAGACGGTCGAGGCGACGAAGGCGCTCGCCGGGCGGATCGGGAAGACGCCGGTGGTGGCCCGGGAGTCTCCGGGGGGGATCGTGTCCCGAATCATGATGGCGATGCGGAACGAGGCGGCCGACATCCTCGCGGAGGGTGTCGCCACGGCCGAGGATATCGACACGGCCATGAAGCTCGGCGCGGGCTTTCCGATGGGCCCGCTGGAGCTGATCGACCTGGTCGGGGTGGACCTCCACGTGACCAACTCGGAGACCATGGTGCGGGAGACCGGGAACACCAAGTACCGGCCCCACCCGCTCCTCCGGAAGATGGTCCGGGCGGGCCTCCTCGGCCGGAAATCGGGCCAGGGCTTCTACACCTACCCGCGCTGAGCCGGCGCGATGGCAGAGGAGGATCAAAGTATGGGGACGCTCCGATGGATGTCGAAACGATGGCTGTTCAGCACGTGGCTCGCCGTGGCCTCGGTGGTCGGGCTCGGCAGCGGGGTGGAGGCCCAGGCGCCCTATCCCGCCAAGCCGATCACCCTGCTCGTTCCCTTCGGGGCCGGAGGCACGACGGATCTGGCGGCGCGGGCGCTGGCCCAGGTGATCCCGCAGTACGTGGGGCAGCCGATCATCGTGGTCAACAAGCCCGGATCGTCGGGGGCCGTGGCCTGGCAGGTGATGATCGAGAGCCCGACGGACGGGTACACGCTGATGATGGCGGCGATCGGCACGCACGGCACGCTGCCCGCCGTGAACCCCAATCTGCCCTTCAAGCACAACCAGTTCACCACGCTCGGCCGGACCCAGGTGAATCCCACGGTGCTCGTGGTGCGCCCCGATTCGCCGTGGAAGTCGCTGAAGGACCTGCTGGAGGCGGCCCGGAAGGGCCCGATCAAGGCGAGCGTTCCGGGGCTGGGCACCATGCCCCACCTGGCGCTCGAGATCCTGGTCAAGACGACCGGCCTCCCGAAGGGGAGCCTCACGATGATCCCTTACAAATCGGACGCCGAGACCGTGACGGCCCTGATGGGCGGCCACGTGGACGTGAACTACAACAACCTCATCTCGGCGATCTCCCAGATCAGGGCGGGGCAGGTGCGGGCGCTGGCCGCCGTCTCCCCCGTCCCCGGCAAGCGGCTGAGCGACCTGCCCGACGTCCCGACCTTCACCGAACTGGGGATCCCCCAGATGAACGTCGTCGGCTGGCGCGGCGTGCTGGCCCCTCCCGGCGTCCCCGCCGACGTCGTGGACAAATGGGAGACGGCCGTCAGGAAGATGACCGAGGACCGGGGGTGGCGGGAGACGATCCAGAAGCTCGGGGACGAGCCGGCCTTCCTGGGGGCCCGCGCTTTCGGCGAGTTCGTCGAGGGGGAGTACCAGCGGTACAGGGCGGTCGCGACGGAGGTCGGCATCGTCGTCGGGCGCTGACGTGAAGACGTGGGACAGGCTGAGCGGGGCGGTCCTGCTGCTCGTGGCGGTGGCCTGGGGCTACGAATCGAGCAGGCTCCCGCTCGGACAGCCCTCGCTCCCGGGCCCGGGGTTCCAACCGTCCTGGGCCGCGGGCGTCCTGGGCCTCCTCGCCCTCGCCCTCATCCTCGAAGCCACGCTGCGGAGGTCGGAGAGCGCGGAGGCCCAGCGGCCCCGCTGGGCGGGAGAGGGGAAGGCGCTGGCCATGATGGGCTGCCTGATCGCCTACGCGCTCGCTCTGAACGCGGCAGGCTATCTCCTGGCCACGGGCGGGGTGCTGGCCGCCTTTCTCCTCCTGGAGCGGCAGCGCTGGCCGGTGGTCGTGGGCGTGGCCCTGGTCTCGGCGCTCGCTTCCTACTGGCTGTTCGCCGTGTGGCTCCAGGTCCCGCTCCCGCGGGGCCTCCTGGGGTGGTAGCCAGGAGCCACCATGGGAGCGCTGGAGGGGCTCTGGCTCGGGCTGACGGTCGCCCTCTCTCCGGTCAACCTCGCGTACTGTTTTCTCGGCGTGGTCCTGGGCACGGCGGTCGGCGTGCTGCCGGGGCTGGGGCCGGCCGCCGCCATCGCCCTTCTTCTCCCCGCCACGTACGCCATGCCCCCCACGGCGGCCATCATCATGCTGGCGGGCATCTATTACGGGGCCATGTACGGTGGATCGACCACGTCCATCCTCATGAACGTGCCGGGCGAAGCGGCCTCGGTCGTGACGTGCATCGACGGGTACCAGATGGCCCGGCAGGGACGGGCCGGGGCGGCCCTCGGGATGTCGGCCTTCGCCTCCTTCATCGCCGGCACGTTCGGGGTCCTCGGCCTGATGCTCATCGGCCCCCCGCTCGCCCGGTTCGCCCTCCGCTTCGGCCCCCCCGAGTATTTCGCCCTGACCGTCGTGGGATTGACGCTGGTGAGCTATCTCGGCGGGACGTCCATGCTGAAGGGCCTCAGCATGGCGGCGCTGGGCCTCCTCGTGGGGAGCGTGGGGATCGATCCCATCTCCGGGTACCAGCGCTTCACGTACGGACTCTTGACCCTTTCGGAAGGCATCAGCTTCGTGCCGGTGGCCATGGGGCTCTTCGGCGTCGGCGAGGTGCTGGCCAGCGCCGGAGAGCCCGCGAAACGGGAAATTCTGAAAACCCGGCTCTCCGGCCTCCTGCCGACGCGGGACGATTGGGCCCGGGCGGGGGGTCCGCTGGCGCGGGGCTCGCTCCTGGGATTCCTCATCGGGACGCTCCCGGGAGGGGGGGCGATCATCGCCTCCTTCGCGAGCTACGCCGTCGAGAAGCGGGTGTCGAGGCATCCCGAGAAGTTCGGGCCCGGGGCCATCGAGGGGGTTGCCGGTCCCGAGGCGGCCAACAACTCCGCGGCGACCGGGGCCTTCGTCCCCCTCTTCACGCTGGGCCTGCCCTCCAACGCCGCCACGGCCATGATCTTCGCCGCCCTCCTGCTCCACGGGCTCCGACCGGGCCCCCTCCTCTTCACCGAGAGCCCGGCCCTGATCTGGGGCGTGATCGCCTCCATGTACATCGGGAACGTCATGCTGCTCGTGCTGAACCTGCCGCTCATCGGGCTCTTCGTCCAGATGCTCCGGGTGCCCTATCCGATCCTGGCCCCCCTCATCATCCTCTTCTGCCTGGTGGGGGCCTACAGCGTCAACAACAGCCTCGTGGATGTCTGGATCCTGATCGGCTTCGGGATCCTGGGCTACTTCATCCGACGGCTCCACTTCGACGCCGCCCCGTTGATCCTGGCGTTGATCCTCGGGCCGATCATGGAGAACTCCCTCCGGCAGTCCCTCATGGCCTCGCGGGGGGACTTTTCCGTCTTCTTCGCCCGGCCGATCTCCGCGGCGCTCCTGGTCCTGGCGTGCGTCCTGGTCCTCCTGCCGGCGCTCCGCTGGGCGGTAGCGCTATGGGCCCGCCAGGTCGCCGGGGGCATCCGGCCGGTCGTGCCATGAGCCGAGCCGCGCTGGATCGCCTGTTCCGGCCGCGCTCCATCGCGCTCCTCGGCGCCTCGGAGGACTTCGTCAAGATCAGCGGGCGCCCTCTGAAGTTCCTCTTGGACAAAGGCTACGGGGGAAAGATCTTCCCCGTGAACCCGAAGTACACCACGCTGGCGGGGCTCCCGTGCTATCCGAACGTGGCGGCCATCCCCGAACCCGTGGATCTGGCCATCGTGGCCCTGCCGGCCGCGGCGGTCGTGGAGGCCGTGACCCAGTGCGCGGCCAGGGGCATTCCGGCGGCCGTGGTCTTCAGCTCCGGCTTCGGCGAGGTGGGCGAGGATGGGCGGCGGCTGGAGCTGCAGCTGGCCGAAGCCGCGCGGCGCGGGGGGCTCCGCCTCTGC